>Ga0315905_10006560_pt1 | contig 11832 bp, 7 predicted proteins | sample LakEriMetagenome_5_FD_203522 | JGI IMG/M metagenome (GOLD analysis project Ga0315905, IMG submission 203522) | Freshwater fungal communities from buoy surface, Lake Erie, Ohio, United States - Buoy 4 MA121 | ecosystem: Environmental > Aquatic > Freshwater > Lake | place: USA: Lake Erie, Ohio...
TACCGGCGGCCTTATTTGCCCTAAGTTTAAATGTAGCGGCCTATTTAGCTGAAATTATGCGCGGCGGTATTCAATCGATCGATAATGGTCAATGGGAAGCTTGTTCTAGTCTAGGAATGTCCCCAGTGCAAACCATGCACGAGGTGATTTTTCCCCAAGCTTTTCGCCGGATGTTGCCACCGTTGGGGAATGAATTTATCACCCTAATTAAAGATACCAGTTTAGCGGCAGTAATCGGTTTTGAAGAATTATTCCGGCAAGGTCAATTAATGGTAGCCACTACCTATAAAGCTTTCGAGATTTATATCGCTGTTGCTTTAGTTTATTTGGTTTTAACTACCCTTTCCTCCGTGGTATTTAAGCGCTTAGAGATTTATATGGATCCCCTACATAAATCTAAACAGGAACAGAAAGCTTAGGGGCAACAGATGGGAACTGATAAGTAATAGGGCAAAATTAACTTCTTGGTTAGGATAGGCAAGAGGCAAGAGGTAGTTAAATATGTGCATTTAATTGTGTCTAGCTACTTACTAAATCCGTTTTTAATGGTATGATTGACTCCCGATCGAACTTTAAAAACCCACTTGCCACTTGCCACTTCTCAATCCCCACTTTCCTATCCTCTTTATACTAAATCTGGTTATTAAAAACTGATTATTTAGGGTTTGCTGAATAAATCTAAAAACCTTGTTGGATAGGGTTTTTAGACTTGTTTTCCCTCAAAAAGTGCCGACCTTTGGAGTGATTGGGGGGAAAATTCCGGGACTTTTTCCCTGAAAATTAGGTAATTGACCCCCTGAAAATGGGTAAAACCCCACACCCCACACCCCACACCCCACACCCTGCCACCACCGAAAAGCTTTTTCAGCAAACCCTATTTATTCCCCCTTTTGCATGAGTGCCTCTCCTGATATGTAGCCCATACTCAACGGATTTAGTATGATAACCGATAATTCTTTCATTGCCTTAATAAAATTTAACATTAACGCCATTTTCTCAAAAAAATCGACCCGCCCTTAGGCGGGAAAGAAAAGAAAAGAGAAAAAATAGGGAATGAGGGTAAAAAGGGAAAAAAGAGAAAAAGGGTTACAGAGTCCTCCCAGCACCGCACACCACCCGAAAACCGCTGTAGTAGGGGTAGTCGCGGCGGTAGTAGTAGGGGTAGTCGCGGTCAGCAGAACGGCAGTAAAGTGGATCGTAGAACCAAGAACCGCCCCGCAATGGAGAACGATTATCATCCCCATTTTCTATCCAAGCACTGCCATCCGTCGGCGCACCGTCATAATTATCGTGCCAGGTATCGGCACACCATTCCCATACGTTCCCGTGCATATCGTACAGTCCGAAGGCATTGGGCGGAAACTGCCCCACGGGAGTCGTTTGTTCTCGATCTTCTCCCTTCGGTTCCCCGGCGTAGGTTCCGCTGGCACGGTAGTTAGCCAATTCCCCGGTAATGGTTTCCCCAAAGTAGAATGGGGTGGTGGTTCCAGCACGACAAGCATACTCCCATTCCGCCTCACTAGGGAGTCGGTATTCCCTTCCCGTCAGCTTGGACAATCTCGCACAAAACTCGACGGCATCGTACCAGTTGACTTCTTCGACGGGTCTGTTATCTCCCCTGAAACGAGATGGATTAAGCTTGAGGTTTAGTTCAACTTTTAAGTAGGTGCGGCAAGCGATCGCTATCCACTGAGCTTGGGTGACGGGATATTTGCCCATGAAAAAGGGTGGGACGGTCACTTGATGTTGTGGTCTTTCCCTTCTAAATCCATCCCAACCAAATTTTTTCACCAGTTTTTCGATTTCCTCGTCTTCTGTTCCCATCAGGAAAGTTCCCCCCGGTATGGCAACCATTTCTAGGGTGATGTCGTTGCCCAAATCTTCCCTGAAATATTGGGACTGTTTCGACTCTTTTTTGATTTGCTCACCCTTCGCATTTACTCGCACCACCTCAAAGTTAAATGGTAACAATTCTAACTTTTGCAACGTTTTAACTGAAACTGGATTAACTGAAACTGGAACTTTCTTTGATTGCGTATTTTGTGACGTTTGAGAACCAGGGGTACGGGCTGCCGTTTGCTCCAGTTGCTCTGCAATAACCAGATAATTTCCGCCCAAATTTCTTAAGATTCTGGCTGACACTTCGGCAAAAGGACGAATAATGCCCTGTATATCTCCACCTATTTCTGTTGAGGGTTTTTTCAATTCAGCAAGGAAGTCCCGCAATTCTAGGTTCAGTTGTTTGGCGATATATTTGGAGACGCGATCAAATACATTTACCGTAGTAGAGCGAGTAGAACTGAGTTGTAAAATGTCTCTTACTTCTGGATTGATAAAATCGTAGAGTACCGCATCTGGGTCGGTTTCCTTAATACCTAACGAACGAACGCGAAGAATACCGCCTAAAAATACTTCTGCGATTTGGACTTGACCTGCTTCTGGTAACATTTCCTTACGGATCAATCGAACTACGGGCAGAAAAATTGTCGGTGTTGCCGCTAACAATTCAGCTAATTCTTGAGCTAAAAGTGAGGCATTATTGCGAAATCGTCTAACTATTTCTTCTGGAGTTAAATTTAGCTCGGCCTCGGGTTCTAATTCTTCTTTGGTATCGGGGGTCAGTACAAATCCTGCCACTTTAGTGTCACTGCGCCCCACGACTACACTACTCCATCGTTCGACACTGAAAGGTTCTAAAGTAAAAACAGGAATCGGTAAGCGATTCTGTTCACGAAAGACGTTTTCCCAAATCAGCACATCTCTAAATTTTAATCGACTATTAGTTAGGCCCGGTTCATCACTAAACAAAGTTACTTTCGCTCCCAATCCCAAGCCAGTTTTCAGCCAAAGCCATTCTGGAAGCATTTGCAATATAGCTAATGGACTCGATTGGCTCCACAATTTTAAAAGCGGAAATATCCTACCATCTCGCCAATAGGATGCCACACAATCACTAACTACTACAATGAGGCGGCGGCCATTCGGATTGAGTAATTCTTTAGGATGATAAACTCTAGAATTAGTCTTGCTTAATCCTTTATAAAGAAATAGATTATTTTCCTTGAAAGCTAATTGCCAGACCTGTACATCACGAAAGATACCGTAATGTTGTAGTACAGTTTTAAGATCCGTTAAGGTTTGATGCCAAATATCCATCGACGGACTGCGATCAAATACCAATGCTAGTTCTAACCAAGGTTCTAAAGTTGGTTTAAAAACAGGGTTCAAGATTTTTTGGTCAGTTGCGGCAAAACTTTCCACTGTTCGTACTTCATCCAAAATACTTGGACGATCCTGTGTAGGTACGCGCCGCAATAATGTTTTTAAAGCTCTTGCCAAAGATAGAGAACTGCCCAAATCTGACGGATTATCGACCGGAAAAGTTAAAGAGCCGCTGCCACCAACGAATGAATCTTGCTCTGATCGTCGCGGAAATAATCCAGCGGCTTCCTCGTTATTCTTTTTATTAACGTCGTTTCCTACCGATATTGCGGATGAGGAACTGTTAGATTGGGAAGATATATCTTTAATTTCTCCTTCAGTTTTATTTTCAGCAGTTTCTACAATTTGAGGCAAATGGAGCAATAGCCAACATAAATCGGCTAACTCGTAGCTAGTCATTTCTAGCTCTGACTGATTGAGAGTCTTAAGTAACCGTTTGAATTGATCCGGTTTCACTGATGCGGAAGCATCGCTCATTATAATCCCTCCGTATCATTCAAACTCTTAAGCAATAACTCTTTCAAAGATTGGTGATCGAGAGTAGATTCCGCACCACCAGTTAACATATATACAATATTAAGTAATTGATCTGTTGCCAAATCTTTTTTATCTTTACCCAGAAAATCTGTAATTAATTGACTAATACGATCACTAGACTTATTAAAATATTCATCACCCATGTGAGATTTGACTATGGATTTCAGGTTATTAATACCTGGATTGGGCATATTAATTCTAATACAACGTCTTTTGAAGGCTGGAGGAAAATCTCTTTCGCCGTTACTGGTCATTACTACGATGGGAAAAGCATTGCATCCCACTATTCCGCTATTTAGCTTGACGGGACGAAGATTTTTATCCCAAGTAAAAACTGAAACTGGTTGACCGAGGTTTTTCTCTGTCCAACGCTTTAATTCAGGAATTTCATATTCGCCTTCTTCAAACAGATTGAGCAAGTCATTAGGTAAATTGATGTCGCTTTTGTCTATCTCGTCTATTAAAAGCACTCTGGGTAAAGCTGAAGGGAGAAATGCTGTACCCAAAGCTCCTAAAGTGATATAAGAGCCAATATCTTGTTTTCCATCGGGTTCTGATTCTTGTAAGCGGGCGATCGCATCATAACGATATAAACCGTCCTGAAGAGTTGTTCGAGCCGTAATAGACCATTTTAAAACCGGACCCAATTTCAGTTGGTATGCTAAAGCATAGGCTAGGGAAGTTTTCCCCGAACCGGGACGACCAGTCACTAACAGAGGACGACGCAAGCATAAAGCCGCATTTACTCCGGCGATCACCAAATCGATAGCTTCCTGAAGTTGAGCATTTTGAGAATTGGTTTTATTATCAGCGATTTCTGACAAACGGAATTTTTCACCGCGCTCGCGATCTTTTTTTTCTTTCTCGACAAGTTTCAATAATTCTGACCAGCGATCGCTATCTCGATCGAGAATAGGTCTGTCGAAATTTCTCCAAGGAGGTGGAGAGGGAAGATTAAGAGTTTCAGATAGCTGTTCCCCCCGACCATTAAACGGTTGCCAGTGAACTGATTTAGTTTCTTCTACCATTTTATCTGTTTGCTCCTATTGTTTGTAAGGGATTTTCTTCTGGCAAGATTTCTGGGTCTTCTAACAACATACCGAGATAATAGCCAGGATACTGTTTACGCTCTGTTTCAGTCCTGGTTCCCCATGAAACAGTTCTTAGTTCCCAAGTTTTTTCCAGTAACCCACGACATCGATCGGATAAATTATCGCAACTCAGACATTGTGTAAATTCCTGTTCAAATTGTACTTCTGAGGGAATAATATCCCAATTCCAAACGGCGATGGGAATACCGCTATCAAAAATAGACTCAAAGAAGCTCATACGCTCAAATTTATCGACAAAGAGAGAACCTTTTAATATAATCCCCCACAGATTCGAGCAATTTTTCATAAAAATCTCTAGTTCTTTCCAATTAGAAATTTGATTATTTCCAATCTCAATTATATTAGATATTTGAGTATTTTTTATTTCATTAGCTAGAATATTCTTAGATATTTCCCGACAATCATCTCTCAAAAAAGTATCGATTCTTTCCCATCCTTTTTTGAGTAATCCGATGCGACTATTTTTCCGTATGCGTTCTCTACTTCTTAAAAATAGTCGGTAGTTTACTACCAATGATCTAGGTGTTTCTTCTTCATAAATTATTACCCAATTATCTAAATTAGAATGTAAATCAAAAATTGGAATAAATACTTCTATTCTTAATTCATCAATTGCTTTATCTCGAAATTGAGGCTCACTCTCAAGATAATCGATGTATGCTTTTATAGCTCTCGGAATATCTTCAAATTTAGGACAATCAAAGCCTTTTTTATCTCTAGATAATGAAATTTCAGATAGTTCATCCCGAAATTTAAACTGTCCCCTCACGTTCCATTTATCTTGATTTTCTCCATTGGCAAGTCTCTCAATCATAATTAATAATATCGGTGGCAAGCAAAAGCTATTTTTATTAACCTTAGTGCTAGGTAAGATTTCAGTTTTTTTCAAATCGCAATTAGCCTCATCTAACCATGATTTTATACGTTCGTTATCACCTAATGATTGAGCTAATTTCTTTATCAATGCTGTGGATTTATACTGATCAAGAAATACTTGTTTTAATAATTTATAATTCTTGGTAAAACACAAACTCTTGATATAAACTTTGTCATCTTCATGTTTATTTATTTCTTCAATCTTAGAACAGGCTTGCCAAATATCTTTCCAATCGATGTTATCGAGAATCGGGCATATTCTCGACCATAAATAGTCAAATAATTCGTCGCAATTATTATTTGGTAATTCAATATTCTCATTATCAATGAGAGTAATTGTCTTAAGAGATTGACTCATTTGTTGTTGTTGTTGTTGTTGTTTAGCAATATCACTAATAACTGCAATTAAACTATCGTAATAAACATTATCTTCTTCGTAAAAATTAATCCCATCTATTAACTCACAAAATTTATCTATAAATCCGCTTAATGCTTTTAAAATACCCAATAATGAAGAGCGCATATCGCTTCGTTCTTCCACACCTTTAACACTCAAAAAACCAATTATATCTTTTCTCTTTTGGGGATCTTGAATAGAAGGGCACTTCTCCAAGGCATCAATCAGCCGATTGAATCCTTGATCACTTGGTTTAGTGGGAACACTCAACAACATTCTAAAGGAAACTCCTCCGGCAACATTTGTATCGTGGTTTTTCTTAAATTTTGCATGGCAACAGAATCATTTTCGTAGAGCATATCAATAACGTCTAATAGCTCCGCCAATCCTCCTGAATAACCACGAGAAGTTTTAATTGCACTTAATACTACACTGTTTGCATTACCTTCCATGATGATGTTATTGGCTATTTCCTTCCTGAGATTCAAAATAATATCTTTTCGACTTTGGGGATATTGCATTGACTGGCATTGTAAAAAAAGATCGCGCAATAGGCCTAATTCTTGGATAGTTAAATTGCGAGGTAGCGGAAAACTATCCCGTTTCCCTGTTTTAGTGGCTGGCTCAATTTCGCTAAATCGTTCTTTTCTATTACCCGACCAGTCCTGATATAAAAAATATGAAGGAGTTTGCCTAGTGTGTTTATCTTCTCGCAGTTTGATGAACTTTCTCTGCACGGACTGCATAACTGACTCCAGATCTGGAGGCCAAATCTCTGTATCTTTTAATGAGTTCAATTCATTTAATAGTTCTCGTGAAAATATACCCGTTTGTTCGTCGCCTTTATTAATCGCATATTCTCCCGGATTGGCGGCAAACATTACCATTTGTTTTTGACTTGGCAAATGTTTACCGATAGGGGGAAGATCGTCAGGTGGAGTTATCTTTAATAATTGGGAGTTAGCGCAAGCATCGAAGATTAGTAACTGCTGAGGTAAAATTTTATATACATCGGTCTGCATAGCATTAAGCTGGGCAGTTAAATTCAGGTTCTTCAAGTCCTCCATTGTCGCATCGGCATAAATCAATCGACGATCGCCTTGAGGGACGATCCAACCGTGTCCCGACCAAAACAAGAAAAACAAGCTTGCTGTTTTTTTTCTCGCTTCTTCACGCAGAGCTTTATTGACTATATCTTTGGTCGCTTCTAAGGGTTTACTGTTGATGAGACTGGTAATCTCGTCAACGATTCCAGTATTGCGATCGAGTGAAGATGCGAAAACCGAAATATTTTCGGGAGGCACATTGCGATATCGTAACCATTGACAGAACCGATAAACATCATTGACCGGACCGTTCAAATCCGGAATAGCATTAGAATCGGCATACCTTTCAATGCCGACCAGAATAGCTTGCGTTGTCGATGGTTCAGCCATTAACTATCTTCTCCATCTTCTGCCAAACGGCATCCCAAACCTTGTCATTATTCCAATATGCACCGTGAGACTCGGGGAACGGTTGTTTACTGTCGATTTCCACATCTTCTATCTTTCCAGGGAATATTTTCTCACCCACATAACTGAGGAAATCGTTGCGATCATAAATATTTAACCAATCGGGGAAAGTATCCGGTAGCTTGGCATTGGGATTATATTCCATCCCCACCAAAGCATTCAGTTCATAAAGAATCGGAGATTGAGAACCGATCGTCACCAACAAAGCCACTTGTGGTAATTGTTGTTCTAATAGCAAATCGACGGCAATAATACCACCCAAACTATGGGCGATTAATACGGTGGGATATTCCAGACGTTCAACGGTTGTGCGAACAAAGTCTCTAAGCTTTTGTCCCCTTGCTTGATACATCAAGATATCTCCTAAAGTGCCACTGTATTGTTCTGAAAATCCACTTCGCCTCCTTTGGAGATTATTGTTGATAATACGCCTGATCGTACCAGAAATCATCTCTTTTATACCAGATAAAATTCCTTTTTCTGTACCCCCTAGTTCCGCCGCTATTTGCTCGACAATTTGATCTCGTAATCCCCCATTAACCGATAAGGCAAATTCCCCGTATTTATCCCTTACCAAAATAGCACTCTGGGCTACCAGCGCACGGGCGATCGCTATGCGGTATTCTCCTAATGGTTCCGTGGCGGATTCGATCGCTTTTTGATAATCGCTTTCGTTGACGATAATGGATTGGGATTGACTAAAAAACTGGCCAATGCCAGCCTGATCGAGCATTTCTTGCAGATTAGAGGATGGATTTAAGGCTCGAACCCGATTATCCAAATCCTCGCCTAGCTTTTCCCCAAAAACAGCCCCTTTCTCCTCGGAACTTATGGTTAGGATTTGCAGTTCTATGAGTGGGTCTTGATATAGTAACTCCCATAAACCCAGAACGTAGTCTTCATCAGTTAAATCGGTTTCTGAGGCTTTTTTTTGATCCGACACTGGAATAGATAGTCCCCCAGCATTTAACGTTGTGCCGAGGGAACCACCCCAGTAACACTTTTGAAAACGCAAATTTTCATTGCGTTCTTTCAATTTTCGGATAATGATACTAAAAGTTTTGCTATAGGCAGGTTCTCGTACCCCAGTACCGTGGATAAAAACTAGGTTCCAATCCCATTGTCTCATCGACTTACCCCATCAAACCGACTCATTTCTTCACTCAAAATCCTCAATTCCTTCACTCTTCTCTATCCTCTGACTCAAAACAAGGTCTTCACGTCCCCACCTGACCATCGACCTACCGATTGGATACGGAGACCATCAGACCCCTACCCAATATTATCTCAAGACTAAAAGGTTTTCTGGTGGAGAAATCGACCCAATTGACATCCTCGCCGCCGGGGCCGGACGGTGATGACCGGCAATTCAAATAGCCTTAACTGATAAACTATGAATTGACTAATTTAAGGCTTTTAAGCGGTAAAAATGGCCCACAGGACCGGTTCCTTGACCGATAGGGAGGGAATGATCGAGGGCGTTAGTAACGTAATCCTTGGCTTTTTTCACCGCTATTTTCAGGTCATCACCCAAAGCGAGGTTAGCAGCGATCGCTGCCGATAGGGTACAACCAGTCCCGTGAGTATTATTGGTTTCGACGCTTCTGGTCTTAAAAGTTTCCCATTCCTCCCCATCAAAGTAGATATCAACCCCACGCAGCCGGCCTTTCATGCCGCCACCTTTCACTAATACTGGTGTGGCCGACTTCTGGAAAATAATTTCGGCGGCCGCTTTCATCGTCTCAAAATCATTGATCTCGATGCCACTTAAAAGCTGCGCCTCGTAACGATTAGGGGTAATAATCGAAGCCAGAGGAATTAAACTATCAAAAAGACTATCTACAGCCCGATCATCAATTAATTTGGCTCCTACCCGCGAAACCATAACCGGATCTACCACTAAACTGATTAAACGCCAGCGCTCGATCGCCTCGGCCACTGCTTCGATAATCTCGCTACTGAACAGCATTCCCGTCTTAACCGCTGACACAGACAGATCCCTGACCACGGCATCGATTTGGGCTGTCACCATTTCTGGACTTAGGGACTCGACGCGCTCGACCCCCAGGGTATTTTGGGCGGTAACGCAGGTAAGGGCGCTGGTGCCGTGAACTCGGTGGAAGGCGAAGGTTTTCAAATCAGCTTGAATTCCCGCGCCGCCACCACTATCGGAACCGGCGATGGTGAGGGCAATGGCAGTCATAGGCGGTTAGCGATCAAAAGGACGACGACGTTGCAAGAATTCGGGGATATCTAATCCCGCCGGTTTTGGTGGTTCGGGAGTCGGGGCCGGACTGGGTGCGGGGGCATTGATCACCACCTTGCTACTGGTGGGACGAGAGGGGGAATCGCCGGAAAAACCGGTGGCAATGACGGTAATTCTGACTTCTCCCTGCATTTTCTCGTCAATTACTGCCCCGAAGATGATATTAGCGTTGGGATCCACCACTTCATAGATAATTTCGGCGGCGGCATTGACTTCGTGTAGGGTTAGATCTTGACCACCAGTGATGTTAAAGACTACGCCTTTAGCCCCTTCGATCGAGGATTCCAGTAACGGCGAGGAAATAGCAGCGATCGCTCCTTCCTTCGCCCGAGATTTTCCGGAACCGATGCCGATGCCCATTAGGGCCGAACCCGCATCGGCCATCACTGCCCGCACATCGGCGAAATCCACATTCACCAGACCGGGGATAGTGATAATGTCCGAGATCCCCTGTACCCCTTGTCGCAGCACATCATCAGCGACGCGAAAAGCCTCCTGTAGGGGAGTGTCGGCGGGTATTACCTGTAATAACTGGTTATTGGGGATAATAATCAGGGTATCGACCCGACTTTGTAAACCACCCACCCCTTCATCGGCCTGATTAGTGCGACGACGACCCTCGAAGGTAAAGGGACGAGTCACAACTCCCACGGTCAAACAGCCGATTTCTTTGGCAATTTCGGCCACAATTGGAGCGGCCCCTGTTCCCGTGCCGCCGCCCATGCCGGCGGTAATAAAGACTAGATCGGTTCCTTCCAATGCCTGGGCGATTTCATCCCTGGACTCTTCCGCCGCTTTCTGTCCGATCGCCGGATTGCCCCCCGCCCCTAGGCCGCGGGTTAATTTTGTCCCGATTTGTAACCTCTGGGGGGCGGAGGAGTGGGCCAGGGCCTGGGCATCGGTGTTAATTGCCCAAAATTCGATTCCGGTCACGCCGCTGGCGATCATGCGGTTAACGGCGTTACAGCCCCCACCGCCGACCCCGATCACCTTGATCTTGGCGACATTGCTCGGCACGATGCGATTACTACGACTTTCTTCTCGGGGTGTCATCTGTGATTCATGGGGACGAGTAAATAATACTCCAGCATTATTCTGAGAGTAATGATTATCTTCGCTCATAGCTGAACTGGCATAATCGTTACTGTTCAGATTGGGATAGGTGGAAACAATTTCATTAATCGATGTCATTGGAATTGGAACACTATTAGTACAAGATTCTGTTATTGGTTTGATGAATCAGAGATGCAATGTTAACACTATCACTAATATTATGTCGGTTCCAGTATCTACATTATCAGTTTCTTGTTCATAAAATCATAATTTGGTTTTTTTGGCAATACATAAGGGGAATAATTGCAGTTATTTACTGATCAATTCCAGTTAATCCCTGCCAGTTGCCGTTACTTTGGCAACCCTAGGGGCTGGCTGCGGTTTTAATTGTACAGTGGGAGCATCGGGATTGCTCAGGTCAATGTAGATAATTCGCGCTAGAGGTATCTTGGATGACAATTGCCGTGATTGTACGAGAGCGGTTAATTTTTCCGGCAATCTATCTTTATAAAAACCTAAATAGACCTGTCCCAGTTCAGTTTTTAGTACAAGATTACTAGGATTGCGCCAATCGATGGCGGTAACTTTAATCGATAAGTTATCAATTAAGGGATAAATTTTTTGCCACTGTTGTTGATATTGTCGGTCGTAACCAAGCACTTCTAGGCTAGGTAATTGGGTTTTGGGTAGAGTTCGACCATAATAGTTTTGAGGAATTATCGTTCCGGTGGCATCTAAAAAGCCTTGCTGTTGATGGGAACGCCAACGGGCAACAGGTTTTCTTTCTTGAATGGAAACAATCACTTTCGGGGGTAATAATTGCCGCTCGATCTTAACGTCGGCAATAGCGGGAAT
>Ga0315905_10006562_pt1 | contig 11831 bp, 6 predicted proteins | sample LakEriMetagenome_5_FD_203522 | JGI IMG/M metagenome (GOLD analysis project Ga0315905, IMG submission 203522) | Freshwater fungal communities from buoy surface, Lake Erie, Ohio, United States - Buoy 4 MA121 | ecosystem: Environmental > Aquatic > Freshwater > Lake | place: USA: Lake Erie, Ohio...
CTTTGATTCTTGTAGGGCTATTGTTCTGCCTATACAAAATCAACAAAGAAACAACTTCCAAACGCAGCAGCCCAGAGCAAACAATAACCACCAGGCTCCCCTTCGAGATCTACTTCGGCTGGGTCACGGTAGCAACCATTGCCAACATCTCTTCGTTACTGGTCCAACAAGGCTTCCAAGACGGCTACCTACTCGATGCCCAAACCTGGACTGTTGTGATTCTGGTTGTTGCAACCCTTATTGGCACAGCAACAGCCCTTATAAACTCCTCGCCCGCATACTCTCTAGTTCTAGTCTGGGCTTTCTATGGAATCTACTCCCGGCACATATCCGCCTTCGAATGGAACCTGCAATACCCAAACATCATCCTGGCCACCCAGATACTCATGCCGGTACTGGGGGTTGTGAGTGTCGTGGCGGGGGTTAGGTGGTTGAGGGCGCCCAAGAGCGCCATCACTAAACAACAGCCCAACTAACCCACTACCTTTGGGCTTCTGCTCGGCTTGAGGGGTGACCTGACTTCTCCGTCCAAGCTTTAAATCAGGAATGTCGGTGGCAACCCCTATCTTGAAAGCAAGTCAGGGGTTCGTCATTCTCCCTCTGGCCTTAGGTCTCTGACCTAGTTGTGTAAATACATGGTTGCTCCGTGTACTGACGTTTCTCTCTCTAGTCAGTAGAAAAGCCCCGGGTTTTATCCTGCCCGGGGCTTTTCCTATTCTTCTAGGCAGTCTTTATGCCGCAAACATCCAAAGGATCGGTACTCATACTAAACATCGCCCGACCGGTTCCCGTTTCGATACCAAGTAGGTAGTACCGGTTTTGGAAGCGAACTGCTGATTCACCAAACCAATCAAGGTAATCAATGAGCCTTGCAGGTTCATGGTTGAACCTGGTGAGAATCTGCCCATCTTCCAAATGTAACTGGAAAATGTTTGATCCTAGATATTCGACTTTGGCCTTGACCCACTCGACCTCACCTGCTTTGCGGGCCTGAATGTAATGCGGGTCGTGCCCTGGGGAATAGTTGAAGCATTTTCTAGAAGGTGTTCTGGGCATGGTGCCCCTTTCTGGGGCAAGAAAAAAGCCCCAATAGCTTGGGGCTGATTTGGCCCCACCTTGTCAATGCCTTTTGGCATTGACCGCATCTTCTTCCGGGGGCACCCAATGATGGAAGGGTTGCCGTTCAGCGAGCCGGAAGGCTTAGTGCTGAACTCTTGATGCTTTTTTCAAGCTATCACGACCTAATGACAAAAGTTGCATAGGCAGGCAATGAAAAAGAAAGGAGTGTCTGGGGGTCAAGTTAGTTTCATGGGTATCTACTTGTAAACGTTGGGACCACATGAAGAAAATGACTTTAGTATTGGCTTTTGCCCTAGTCACAATCTTGGGCGCAGTTCCGGCAAAAGCCATTGTGTTTGGCGAAGTTATAGAGAGCGCTTCCACGGACTACCCTTGGGTGGCATCGATTTGGCATTCAGGAGCTAAGGACGAGTACTACTCTCCAATTTGTTCAGGATCACTGATTACACAAGATGCTGTTCTGACTGCTGCTCACTGTCTAAATAGAAAAGGCACCTACTTGGTCCAAATGGCCTCGGACACACTAAATGGCGAGAGCGAAGACACTTTCTATGAAATAGCCGCTATTTGGAAGCACCCGCGCTATGACAAAGACACTCTTAGCAATGACGTGGGATTGCTAAAGCTGACAACTTTTCAAAACGCAGTTAAACCGATGGCTCTTGCCACCAAGGTAGAACTAGCAGCAATCAGAAAAATCAAGGAGTTTGAAATGTTTGGATGGGGAGATAATCAATTTGGTGACTATGCGAAATACCTTGGCTACACCAAACTCAAGAACCTAACCAAGGTGGCAAATGACCTATTTGACGTTGACGACTTCAATCCAATCAGCGAAATAGCCGCCGGCCGATACATCAAGCGCCTAGGGGTCTATGCCGGATCTGGCGATGGAGACTCTGGTGGACCACTGGTTGCCACCATCAACGGTGTCAAAAAGATTGTGGGAATAACGAGCTGGGGCCAAGAAGACGACGACTTCAAAGCTCCGACTGCTTTTGTCAACGTTGCCTACCAAAGAACGGCAATTGCCGAAGGGCTAGCAACGCTGCCGCGCTCTTCAATGTTTGGTTCCAGGTCCAAGTAATGCAGTTACGATTAAGCACACCGGTTCGGAGGGTGTTTGTCTCAGGCCTTCTAGATTACTCTTATCTGATCCCAACATCTAAAAGTGCGCTGAAGTAATTGTCAGTCCCTTCAATTAGGCTACTTCAGAGACCGTAAAGGAAAAAATGCCCCGAGTAAAAAAGATATCCGAGCCAAGGAATCCAGTCGGTACTGTGGCAGAACTCTTTGCGGGTGTGGGTGGGTTCAGAATTGGACTGGCTGAAGCGGGGTGGCAAACCATCTACTCGAATCAATGGGAGCCTTCAACCAAGACTCAACACGCCTCCGACGTCTATGTTGCAAACTTTGGCATTTCGGGTCACTCCAACGAAGACATCTCAAAAGTAGACAACATACCAAAAGTGGATCTTCTAGTTGGGGGCTTCCCTTGTCAGGACTACTCAGTTGCCAAATCTCTGAACTCATCCAAAGGCTTGGCCGGCAAAAAGGGTGTCTTATGGTGGGAAATATTAAGGCTGGTGAAGAAGAAAAAACCGGAGTTTCTATTTCTTGAAAATGTCGACCGCCTTCTCAAATCCCCGTCCTCGCAGCGGGGAAGAGATTTTGCAGTGATGCTTAAGACTCTGGGTGATGAGGGATATTTGATTGAGTGGCGTGTTGTGAGTGCATCAGATTATGGATTCCCCCAAAGGCGAATTCGAGTATTCATCGTTGCCAGGAGGACGAGAGAAAAGATAGTTAATCCAGCGAAATTCGTTACTCGTGAGGGAATTCTTGCCAGGAGCCTTCCTGTAGAAAGCTCATTTGAAGAAAGGGCAGAGATTTCCCTTAAGGAAACAGCGGATGTCATTTCAAGAAATTTTGGCAAGAGTGAAACCAGGTCACCATTTTTGAATGCAGGTGTGTATTACTCAGGAAATGCTTACACGTATAAAACAACCCCCTCCTTTAAGGGAAAAAAGCGGACTCTTGGCGACATAGTTCTTGCAGACTCAGATGTGCCTAAAGAGTACTGGGTAGATTCGGATCGCCTTGAAGAATGGCAGTATCTAAAAGGTGCCAAAACTATTGAACGCACTCACAAGGAATCCGGCACCTCTTACAATTACGCCGAAGGAAAGATGGCCTTTCCTGATTTGCTGACTAATCCCAGCAGGACAATCCTCACCGGTGAGGGCGGAACCTCACCTTCTCGCTTCAAGCACATCATCAAGACCCGAAAAGGGTATAGAAGACTCACTCCTGTCGAACTAGAGCGCCTGAACGGTTTTCCTGATAACTGGACGGCCAAGGGCTCAGAAGGCGGGGAGATAAATGATGCCCGGAGAGCATTTTTTATGGGAAACGCCCTGGTTGTTGGTTTGATTTCCAGAGTAGGAAAGGTCCTAGCTGACGAAATGAACAGGTCAAGAGCTAAAGATTGAATTGAACCAGGAGTATTTCTTGATTTTATCAATTTGAAATTTGAACTTGGGTTAAGTTAGGGGAAAATTGTCAACAAAAAAGTACGACGACTCTTCAGTCGAATCAATCGTTTCTTATTCGCAATCCTTGATTGGCAATTCTTTAGACGAAGTTGTCACTTTGCCTCACGGTGTGGCAAACAAGAAAAACAAGGGAAATTTGGGGCGTCTGGTCGAAGCACATTATTTTGACCTGCCCGCCACAAACTCAGGGCTTGATTTTCCTAAAGCTGGCTTGGAGTTGAAGGTTACCGGGGTACTCCCGAATGGGAAAGATGCCTACAAGGCAAAAGAGCGACTGGTGCTGACCATGATCAATTACATGGAAATAGACAAAGAAAGCTGGGATGAATCTAAATTCTTGACGAAGTGTCGACTGATGCTAATTCTCTTTTATTTGCATGAAGAGGGGGTATCGGCTATAGACCTTAAGTTTGTTTTGAACCCATTTCTGTTTCGAATTGAGAATCATGATTTAGAAATAATCAAGCAAGATTGGGGAATTATTCAAAACAAGGTCAATGCAGGCAAAGCTCACGAACTCTCCGAAGGAGACACTTTTTATCTTGGGGCAACGAGAAAAGGTGAAGGAGGAGAAGACGAGGCATTGCGCCCACAACCTAATTCCCCAATCAAGGCGAAGTCACGAGCTTTTGCATTCAAGCAAAAGTACATGAATCTGCTTATTTCGGGTCCGGTAGAAGAGGGTGGCTCCCTTCTGGGGGGGTCTCGAATCACAATCGAAGCAGCTACCCAGAGACGCTTTAAACCCTACATTGGCCAGAGCGTCGAAAAAATATCCGAGTCTATTGGTTATTTCAAGTCCGGTCCTAACCACAAAGCTTTTCTGCACGACTTATCGAAAAGAATCTTGGGGAACGGTGCGGAATCCGTTTCTGAATTAATTAAGGCGGACATAGAGCTAAAGACCATTCGATTGACTAAGACCGGACGACCCATGGAGTCTATGTCTTTTCCAGCCTTTAGCCTTTTAGAAATTGGCGAGGAGGACTGGGAGGACTCGAGTTTCTTTGAGAAGCTAGAGAAAAAATTTCTGTTCGTTGTTTTCCAGGAGGGAACTGATAGAGAAGAGCGACTACTTTTGGTGGCCTATTGGAATATGCCCTATGAAGATCGACTAGAGGCTCAGAGAGTATGGGAAGAGACCAAACGGCGAGTATCTCTCGAGCAATTGCCCTTACCGAAGGCGACTGAAAGCCGAGTTGCCCACGTTCGCCCCAAAGGGCAAAACAAGCTAGACACTCAACTTATGCCGAGTGGCAGCAACTGGGGAAAACAATGCTTTTGGCTCAACTCGGGATACATAGGTTCAGTAATCAAGGAAATCGCGGAGTCTCGTAACCCCGCTTGACTCTCATCCTCGAGACCTTTACTTTGTCAGCCTTGGTCGCCAAGTAATGACTGAGGGATTTTCCAGGCTCATTTAGCAGAGCGTCATTCCACTGGTTTGACGGGCATTTACCTATCAAAGCGCTCCATTATCAATTTTTATGTCGCGTCTACCCAATCTTGTTTAGCTTGGCCTGATCAGCTAGTCGCCAGCCAATCGCCAACTTGGTTCGCCCAAGGGTCTTTGCCATCCCACTCAGTGTGATGCCAGCAGTGTTCATTTCAAGCAACTTCTTTGAGTCCTCTTTACTCCAGGCCTTGCCGTCATTTCGAGCCTCGGATAAATCCTCCAAATCGCTGGAATCGCCAAAGTTCAGTCTTGTTAGTTTGTAAACCACATCCTTTTTGTCTAATCGCATCTTTATCGCAATGCTGTCTAAGACATCGCCATCGCAATAGAGTTCGATTAACTCAGCTATCTCGTCGCTGGACCAAGTCCTTTCGCCTTTCCAGGTTTCTTGGGTGTATCCACCTGAGATCTTCGACGTGCGAGTCACAATCTTTGGAGGCTCGGTTTCAGCAACTGAGGCAGAGGGGCTAAGTGGAGCTGGGTCTGGCTCTACCGAAATAGATTCATTAGGTCTTGGGTCAACGCGGTCGCCGAAGTCACCTGGAGGCTCAGGTATATAGGGCTGGGGGTCTGCAACTTTGGGCGACTTTTTAATGACGTTCGGGACATCCGCCACGGGAGAGTGTTTTGCAACTTTTTTTGAAAGTTTCTGGTTTTCAGCCTTAGCCCAACTCAGACGATCCTTTAGATCTGAAATCTGGAGGGCTAAAAACAAGGAAAAAAGCCCAGAGGCAGTCAGTGCGATTCCAGGTTCTAGGTGGGTATTCGTTGCTATGTAAAGCCCAGAGCTAGCAATAGCAATAGAGATTAGAACTAACATTTGACCCCCTTGCTTACCACCAATCTTAATGAGGACAAAGGACACTCACTCGAGCGGAAGGAGAACTTTTGTAATTTGGCCTGGTTTTGGCGCCGAATCGAATGTCACCGGCTGGATATAGACTCAAGTATCAGACACCTATGGGGGCCGAAAGTGAAGTTAGTTGGATCCAATGCGATTGACTGGAACCCGTCAGTTTCCATTCCTGGGTTCTCTCCAGAGAGCATTTTTTTCGGCCAGGGCAATGCAGCCCAAGCCATGCAAATTGCGGCAGGGTCAGCAGGTGCAGTCCCAACTAGAACACAGCTAAAAAGTCTTTATTCGGATCGCAAAGGCAAACTCCCGATAAGTCTCATGCTCGCCGTTGAACACGGAAACCAAATCAGCATCTTTGGACCAGACCCAGATGCAGAGACGTTGACCTTGCGGGCTGGTAATGCCATCAACTTCCTAAACGCTGTTCTTGCAGAGCCAGAGGAAAGCCTGTCGTACCAGAGGGCAATTTCAATTCGGAGATCTCTTCAGACGACCGATATCTCAGGATTCACAAACAATGGACTTTTTGCCAGTCACTACATCAAAACCAGCGCACCTTCTCACCCAAGTTGGAGCAAATGCCTTGAAGATTCAAAGAGTTTAATTGACCTTCGGCACATGAAGTTAATTGAAGGCCTCGGCTTTGAAGTTTCATCGACTCCTGCGAACACCCACGTTCTAAGAGCCAAAGGACAAGACAAGCGAGTTGTGGCGGTTCTTCTGGATCGCACCGAATCCTTTGACGGGAAAAGCCCAAGATTTCAAGCTTCTCCAGTGGAGTGGGGTCTAAACATCGCCTCAACCCAAGGAGCACCATGGCTAATTGCTATGAGGGATTCTCAAATCAGACTTTATCCCGCAAAGGACGGAGTAGGAGTTGGCCAAAAGAGCCAGGTAGAAACCTATTTTGAGATAGACCTACTAACCATTGACGAGGAAAAAGCAGCCTTGCTACCTCTCATATTCTCCGCAGAAGCTCTGTCTGAAAACGGAACAGCAGATGAGCTACTTCGCGAAAGCCAGAAGTTTGCCGCAGCTCTCGGAACCAGACTTAGGGAAAGAGTCTATGAGTCGATAGTTCCACCGCTTGCTACCGAGATTGCTAATCAACTAAGAAACAAGGGGCATGAGCTAGACACTGCTGGCCTGCAGCTGGCCTACGGCCTAACCTTGCGAGTTCTCTTTAGATTGCTCTTCCAGGCATACGCAGAAGACAGGGGACTTCTTCCAGCTGGAAGAAATGAAAGATTCGACAAAAACAGCTTGAAAGACCGAGCCAAGGACCTTATCAAACACGGCAAGGATTTTGAATTTGGCGATGCCAGCTCAATCTGGTTCGACCACATGCAGATTTGGGATGCTATTGACCAAGGAAGCCCTGAAATGCAAATCCCTGCTTATAACGGAGGACTCTTCGGAACTGACGAGAAGCTTCATCCCGAAGGTTTTCTAATTAGGTCCTTGAGTGTGCCGGATCGGGTTATGGGTCCAGCCTTGAGGGCTCTGGTCATTGACGACAACACTGAAGACGGCGTACCTGGCATGGTGGACTTCCGATCCTTGAGCGTTAGGGAGTTTGGAACTATCTATGAAGGTCTGCTTGAGAGCAGCCTTTCGGTTGCCAGTCAAGACCTAACTGTAGATAAAAAAGGCGCGTGGGTTCCAGCGCAAAAGGGCGAGGAGGTTTTGGCAAAGTCAGGGCAGGTTTACTTCCACTCTGCCTCTGGAGAGAGAAAAGCTACGGGCTCCTACTACACACCTTCATTTGTTGTAGACCACCTAATTGAAAGATCCGTTGAGCCTGCCCTCAAAAATCACCTGGCAAAGGTGAAAGAAAAGCTTGTTGCTGGGGATCAAGCTGCGGCCTACGAACTATTCTTTGACTTCCGAGTGGCAGACCTAGCTATGGGCTCTGGTCACTTCCTGGTTGCGGCCATTGACAAGATCGAAACTGTCATGAGGGCTTTCTTGCTAGAGCCAGGAAATGAAATAGAAGGCGTTGAGGCAGAACTTAAGCGGCTAGAAGAGGCTGCTAAGAATGCCCTCGGAGTCGACGAGGCTGCATATGCAGAAATTGAACGAGCGAGTCTCATTAGACGTCAGATTGCTCGACGTTGCATTTACGGTCTCGACATAAATCCACTCGCTGTAGAGCTCTCCCGACTTGCAATTTGGATTCACACTTTTGTCCCAGGGTTGCCAATGTCTAGTTTGGATCACGGATTAGTGTGTGGAAACAGTTTGACTGGGGTTGGTTCTATTCAAGAGGCAATGAACGCAATACTCCCGGGCAGGCAAGGTGCAAGAGAAGGAACTTTGGTTGCTGACCCACTTGAGTTTGTAATTGAAGATGCACTTATTGAAGCAAAGAAACTGTTGAGTGATGCTGCCAATGCAGATGAAGCAACCAAAGCGGAAGTTGCGAATGCAAAGCAAGCGTTTGCAGAAGCTAAACAACTCTCTGAGAGAGTTCAGTCACTTTTCAATCTTGCTGTCGCAAATCGAAATGGTGTGTTAAGTCTTGGTGATGCCATTACGGAAGAAGAGCTTCTCAGGCACCTATCTGATTCCGGGCTTGATGCTTTCATAGCTCTGATGAACCCGGCCCACCTCCCCTATCTTTTCCCTGAAGTGTTCCTTCGACAGCGTCCTGGATTTGACGCTCTCGTCGGGAATCCACCATTCAAAGAAGTTGTCACAGAGGAACTGGAATTTTGGAACATTCGATTCCCAGGCATGAAGGGACTATCAAACGCCGACCAGCAAAAGGCTAAAGATTCCTACAGGAGCTTGTACCCAACCATGTTTTTGGATTTTCAGAATGAGCAGAAGTTTTCAAAGGTTTTCCGTCGCGCTCTCCACTCTGGTCCCTATCCAGGGATGGGCATCGGAGATGCAGATCTCTACAAGGCATTCGCCTGGAGATTTTATCAGTTGTGTCGATCTCAAGGAAGCATCGGCCTCGTTTTACCACATTCAATTTGGAACACAAAGGGAAGCTCCGAATGGCGTCGAGCCGTTTTAAACAAAATGGAGCTCGAGGTCACGTTAGTTTCTAACGCAAATGCTTGGGTCTTTGAAAACGTAAACGTTGGGTACAAGTTCAGCTTTGTTTCTGGAGAATTGGTAGAGAAACCAAAAAGACTATCCGTAAAGGGTTTTCATACTAACCACAACGACTATCGTTTAGGATTTACAAACACAAAGTACATAGACCCCAATCTTGTGTTGCAGGCGGATGAGTACGCCGCATTACCCTCAATCTCCTCCGAACGAGAACTGAAGGTTTGGGCTCAGTTGCTTACTTTCCCCGCTCTAGGAGATGGTCGCGTCGATGGTTCGCGCCTTGATGTCAAGTGCGCTCCCGCCACTGAAATCCATGCATCTTTGGACCGAGAAGTCTTCACCGGGGACTCCAGTGACCACCCGGTTTACAATCACCTCAACGTCGGAAGGTATCAATTTGATGAATCCGCGGGCGTTTTCAATTACGCAAATTTTGACAGCTACGTTTCCAGTGAAGAGATAAAGAGTCTTGCCTTGGTTTCGAAAGCGAGCAGCGCCTTGAGTCTGTATGGAAGACGCAGGCTTGAAGAACTAGGTCATCCGCTTCGACACCCAAGAATTATATTTCGCGATGTAGTTCACGCGAGTAATCAGAGAAAAGTTTGGGCAGCCCTAGCCCCAGCCTCCACGTTGCTTACGAACAAAGCCCCCTACCTTGTGTTCGGCCAAGACACTTCGCCGCAGGCCCAGGCGTACCTCCTATCGATTTTGAACTGTGGTGCTGTGGATTGGTACACCAACCTTAGGTTTGGACTCAACTTGAATTACTTTATCTTTTACTCCATTCCCGTACCATTATTCATTTCATCCCAGAGGCAACTGCGTATGGCCGAGCTTGCTTCTCAACTGGCACTTAAGGAAAAAGGTGATTTTGGTGTCTGGAGGAATTTTGGCGCAACAATTGAGAATCCTGAAGAAAGAGGCAGTGCGATGGCAGAGATCGACTATCTAAGTTGCCTCGAATTTGGATTGACACTCGATGACACCAAGCTAATCTTTGACTCTGGAAACAAGGAGAGGTCTTCCCTCGAGCAAATACTCGAATTCGGAAACCTGGAGGAGGACTAATTGTCGAACAATGAGCTGCCTGGATTTGCAACTAACAAACCAGAGAGCAACGAGTCGGTTGCGAACGAAGTAAACCGACTTTTTCGTGTTCTCCGGGAGAAATTCAAGCAAACCCCAGAGATCTCAATTGCAACCGCTTACATAAATCCTTCTGGATTCAATCTTCTAGCCGACGAGCTTGAGGCTGCGCCAAGGGTTCGCCTTTTGATTGGAGCAGAACCAGACCAGAAAGCTGTGCAAGCCAAAATGGCTGGGGAAAAGTCAGCTTCTAAAAAACTTGAAGCAGCAACAACTACTCACGAGGAATGGCTAAAGCGCGAACGCGACCTAACGGGGTTCACAAAAAATGCAGTTGCTCAGGCTGAGCGCTTAGTGGCATGGCTGAAGAGTGTTGACCCTGAAGGTAAGGCCAGAATCGAGGTTAGGCGCTATACCAAGGGGTTCCTTCACGGGAAGGCTTACATCTCATCTGATCGTGAGCTCCCAGCAGTTCTTGCTGGCTCCAGCAACATGACTTATGCAGGGCTGATGTTGAACGCTGAGCTGAACCTTGGCTATCCCGCAGGAGATCAGTTGCACACCAAGAATGTTGTTGATTGGTTCAACGAGTATTGGGACCAGTCTGAGACCTATGACCTGGCTGCGGTTTATGAGGAGATGTGGGCGGAGCACACGCCTTGGATGATTTTTATGAAGATGCTTCATGAGCTCTACGGAACTGTGTTGGCGGAAGAGCGCCCAGTTGCTCCGAGCTTTGACTTGGCTCGTTTTCAGATTGACGGGATCTCTAGAATTCGAAGGCTGTTGGCTGAGCAGGGTGGCGCCATAGTCGCTGATGAAGTTGGACTAGGAAAGACCTTTCTTGCTGGCGAGGTAATTCTGGAAGCGACGGACCAGAAGCGACAAAGGGTGCTGATTCTATGTCCTGCTGCTTTGAAAGAGAGTATGTGGCTGCCTTTTATCAGGAAATACGGCTTCCGCCTCACTGACGTTATGTCCTATGACGAGGTTCGTCTCAGGATGAAGCCCGACGACGAAGGCCACCTTAAGTTCGTAAACAAAGTCAAGGACTACGCGATGGTTGTCATTGACGAGGCCCACAACCTCAGAAACGCAAGTGCAGAGAAGTCAAAGGCAATTGATCGAGTTATTAGGGAAGGCAAGTATCCAAAGCAAGTCATGCTCTTGACAGCAACACCAGTGAACAATTCTCTGCGCGATCTGGAGACGCTTATAAGTTACTTCATCAAAGACGACGCCAAATTTGCTCACCTGAACATCCCAAGCATAAAGGATTATATCTCGAGAGCGCAGGATATAGACCCCGAGAATCTGACTCCGGAGCACTTGTTCGAACTAATGGATCAGGTTTCGGTTAGAAGAACCCGAAAGTTTGTGAAGGAACACTACCCCAATGAGTTCCTAAAGAATCCGCAGGGTCAGAGTGTACAAATAAAGTTTCCTACACCTCGTGTTAGGCGAATTGACTATGAGCTTGGAGTCGCGGGTGAGTCTCTGGTGAACAGAGTATTGGAGGCCTTACACATAGATGAAAAAGAGAACCTTTATTCAGCCTATGAGACTGCCAAAGCGGACCCAAATCGATTGATGATGGCTCGATACACTCCAACCCGATACCTTAAGGGCAATGGTGGGGTGCAGAGGTTTCAGATCCAAAACGCTGGCCTGCTTCGAAGCGCCCTCTTAAAGCGGTTGGAAAGCTCTCCGAAAGCTTTTTACTTTACAATTC
>Ga0315905_10006564_pt1 | contig 11830 bp, 13 predicted proteins | sample LakEriMetagenome_5_FD_203522 | JGI IMG/M metagenome (GOLD analysis project Ga0315905, IMG submission 203522) | Freshwater fungal communities from buoy surface, Lake Erie, Ohio, United States - Buoy 4 MA121 | ecosystem: Environmental > Aquatic > Freshwater > Lake | place: USA: Lake Erie, Ohio...
GAATTTTCTGTAATCATCGATTTGATGAGTTACACTCATTCTACCAGAATCATTCAGATTCTTGTCTAAAGATAATCCATTGTTTTTAAAACTATAGTCGGTAAATAAGGGCTCTTTATGACAGGATGCGCAATTTTGTTTAAACAATCTGTAACCATTTTTTTCCTGCAACGTAAATTTGACTTGATGCCTCATCACGCTGTCGTATTTTGAATTCGAACTTACCAACGTAATACAAAATGCTGACAGTGATGTTAATATTCTTTCTTTATTGATTCCCGAGTCTCCAAAAGCTTTTAAAAATAAATCAGCGTAGCTATCGGATTTCTTTAGCTTGAATTGGACATCCTCCAAGGAAGAAGCCATTTCCTTTGGATGGGTGATTGGTGTTCGGGAAAAAAAATTCAAATCACTTATTGAACCATCCCACATAAATTGTTTTTGCCAGGCTAGGTTCATTAATGGCAGGGCGTTCCTCTTACCAATACTATCACCTACACCATGACTTAATGCATGATCAACATGGGTGAATGCATGAAATGAAGAATGACAATTGGCACAGGAAATAGTATTGTCTCTTGATAGTAGAGGCTCATAAAACAACACCCTGCCTAAAAATATCTTCTCTTGTGTTAATTTATTTTTTTTAAAATCAAACACTGGTTTAGGCCAACCCTTTGGAACAACAAAATCATATTTCTCCGTAAGCTTAAATGCGGTTATGATAAGTAACATCAAGCCCAATAAGAAGAGGGTGGCTTTTTTCATGGCTTCGATAAGATGAATTTTTTCGAAATTACCTTTGAAAATTCTACCGCTTTATCCCCCGGCGACATCAAGTGTTTTAGCTGATTTAAATTGAAATAAGAAAGTACCTCGGCAATATCAATTGTTAACTTGACATCCCTTTGATTCAAGCTGTTCATTTTTATTTTGATGAACTGTGCACTTTTAAATGGATGCCTATACCCACCTAAATGAAAATCAAAATCCTCTTTTTGCTTGTCTTGATGGGTAATTTGTCCTTCTACCCTGAAATTGATGTATCCACTCTGCCATGCCCAATACATCCCTTTTTGAGGATTTAAATCTCCTGCCATATTTCCTGATACCGTTAGAACACTGTCAATTCCCAATTGAAATTCAAATTCATCATAATCAACAGATTCGGGAATATTCAATTGAATAGAAGTTGGGTTTTCAATATCAAATAAATACGCAGGAATGGAATCCGAAAAGACCAACACTTCATTACTGAATAATTTAAAGGAGGATAAATAAAATTTCAATTCGGAAATAGTGATGGAGGCAGTATCCAAAAAATACGCTTTCTCTAATTCAAGTTTTTGATGACTCCATTGGGTTTCAATAGAAAAATTGACTTGTTTGTTTTGTGCATACAAGTCAACATTGTTATTGATAAGAAAAAAGCAAAAAATTAAAAATCTAGCGCCCATGAATAAATGTAAAATTGTTAGGTTAAATAAACCGATTGTATTATAAAAGTTCATCCAACACCTGAATCAATTGATCACAAGCCAATTTAATATCTTCATCACTTATATTCAAGGCCGGTGCTATTCTCAATGCGTTTGAAGCAAATAAAAACCAGTCGGTAAAAACACCTCGTTCAATTAGGATATCAATTATTTTTTTTGTGGTGGAAAAACTGTCAAAATGAACGGCAATCATTAACCCGAAACTATTCACTTTTTGAATTAGCGGATGGTTTAAATGACTTATAAAAAGTTGTTCTTTTCGTTTAACATCATTTGTAATTTTTTCCTGCAGCAACACCTTCATGGAAGCCAAACCTGCAGCACAGCAAACAGGATGTCCGCCAAAAGTATTGATATGCCCTAGAACGGGATTGTGAGTCAGGCTATCCATTATTTTCTTATCGGAAACAAATGCCCCTAAAGGCATTCCGCCCCCAAGCGCTTTTCCCAATAATAATATATCAGGAATTATGCCAAATTGCTCAAAGGCCCACAAACTTCCATTTCTTCCAAATCCACATTGGATTTCATCCAATACCAATAAGGTTCCTGTTTGTGTACATTTTTCTCTGAGTGCTTTTATCCATGATTGATCAGGAACATTTACTCCTGCTTCAGCCTGAACAGTCTCCGCTATTACACAAGCCACTTCCTCCGAGATATTATTCAAGTCATCAAAGTTGTTGTATTCGAGTTGTTGTATTCCCGGCAACAAAGGTCGAAAAGCTTGTTGCCAATATTCACTTCCCATAACACTCAAAGCGCCTTGTGTACTGCCGTGGTAAGAATTTTTAAAGGATATGATTTTTGATCTGCCTGTAAATCTTTTTGCTAATTTCATAGCTCCTTCTGTAGCTTCACTTCCACTTGCTGTATAGAATATACTGTTCAAATTGGAAGGCAGATGAGCGGAGAGCAAAGCAGCATATTCAATCTGCGGACTTTCCATAAATTCTCCATATACCATTACATGAAGATACTTGTCCAATTGAGCTTTTATGGCCTCCAAAACAGCAGGATGCCTGTGACCAATATTGCATACACTTATACCCGCAATCAAATCAATATATTCCTTTCCTTCAACATCCCATAATTTACTCCCTTCTGCCTTAACTATATGAAGGCAAAGCGGCTCCTGTGAAGTTTGTCCAACATGATTCAAAAAAAGTTGTCTTACATCCATTTTTCAATAACTATATTTAGTCAGACATGTTGTATTTCCGCCTGACAGGTTTATTGTATTTTTATGCAAGTTATTACTTTGAAGGGTATTTTGATTTTTCAACTTGAACAGCTCAAATACCATCAATGCTCCATTTAAAAATTAAACTAATTATTTATGTCGATCATTTTCCCCGTAAATGGCAAACATCCCGAAATAGGAAAAAACTGCTTTATCGCTCCAAATGCCACTATTGTTGGCGATGTTACGATGGGAAATGATTGCAGTGTGTGGTTTAATGCCGTTATTCGGGGAGATGTAAATAGCATCACCATTGGTGATATGGTAAATATTCAGGACGGTGCCATCATACATTGCACTTATGAAAAGACCAAAACCATTATAAAAAATAAAGTCAGTATCGGGCACAATGCAATTGTACATGGATGCGTTATAGAGCCGAATGTGCTGATAGGTATGGGTGCGATAGTCATGGACAATGTGCATGTAGGCAGTAATTCCATTGTAGCAGCAGGTTCAGTAGTTCTTGAAAACACAATAATTGAGCCGGGAAGTATATATGCAGGCGTTCCGGCCAAGAAAGTGAAAGACATTGACCAGCAACATATTAACGGAGAAATTAATAGAATTGCAGAAAATTACCTGAAATACAGTGGATGGTTCAGCGATTTGAAATAATTTTCCATTTTAAAAAAAAGTTGATCAATGAAAAATATTATTTGTGCTTTTGTCGTTTTATGTTTTTTATGCAGTTGTTCCATATTTCGTGGACCCAAGTATGGATGTCCTACCAGCGGAGCAGCAATTGGTGCAGAAAGGATTATCTCAGGTGACCCTAAAGCATTAAAGGCCATAAAAAAATCAAAATACAAAGGCGAAAGGAAGATATATAAGTAATCCGATACGAATTTTTTTTAAACCCTATAAAAACCAAACCCTTATGATGTACACTACCAGAGCTATGCTCAACAAGAACGAAGCAGTAATTGATGAAAACTGCAGTGTTTCGAAATTCTACGCCATCGCGCACACTTTAGCAGAACAACTTCAAGTAATTTTTTTGAATCAAGTTGATGACAGTGAAACCCTTGAATGGGATTTTAAATACAAAGATCAGTTTTTGACTTTGCACTACAACATATTTGAAGGTGTAAGCATCTTGCCCCTTAAAATAAAATCGAGTAAAACAGAAAGTAAAGCCGTATTGGAAGTGGCGCACTTTCTTCAAAGACAAGCTTTTTGAAACTAACGTTATAGCTTAAACTACAACCATATTCGAAAAAACATTTAATGCTGCATTTGCAGCATTTTTTATTAGTAGCGGTTTGAATGAAGCCCATCGAGGATGTTCAAATAACTCAAATACCTTTCTTCATTGATTAATGATTCGGCAACAGCTTTTTTTACGGCACATCCCGGCTCATTGATATGAATACAGTTGTTGAACTGGCAATGTTGCATCTGACTTCTCATTTCAGGAAAGTAGTGCGCCAATTCATTTTTATCCATGTCTACCAAACCCAACTCCCTGATTCCTGGTGTATCAATAATACAGCCGCCTGATGGCAAATCGTACATTTCCGCAAATGTTGTGGTATGCATTCCCTTGCCACTCCATCCGCTAACATCGCTCGTTCTGATTTCCAAATTAGGAAAAATGGTGTTGATGAAAGTAGATTTACCAACTCCGGAATGACCACTTAACAAAGTTGTCTTATCTTTCAATAACGCCATCAATTCTTCAATACCCTTATTTTCTTTCATGCTCACAAAGACAATCGTATATCCGATTTGCTTGTAGATATCTGCAATAGTTTCCAGCTTTTCTTTATCCTTTGATTTGTATAAATCAACTTTATTGAAAACAAGAATGGCTGGTACATGGTATGCTTCAGATGTAATCAAAAACCTATCAATAAAACCAAGAGAAGTTTTGGGCTCTTTAAGGGTTACGAAAAGCAAAGACTGATCAAGATTGGCAGCAACAATATGATGTTGGTTTTTGTTGTGTGGCGAAATCCGGTTGATATAATTTTTTCTGGGTAATATTTTGGAAACAACCATACTGCCAACATCTTCTTCATTTTCAATGTCAACCCAATCGCCAACAGCAATAGGATTGGTAGAAGTTATGTTGTCTGTTTTCAGCTTACCTTTCAATCTTACAAAAAACTCCTCACCTTGACGGTTTTTTACCTTATACCTGCTGCCCGTTGATTTGTAAACCTTAGCTTCCATGCTGTTTTTAAATAGTTTATTCCTAAGAAAGATATTTAGCTACGATTGGCATTCTTCTTCCTAGGCCAAATGATTTAGGTGAAATGCGGATTATAGGACAAAACTGGTTTCTTTTGTATTCATTGGTGTTGACCATTCTAATCGCCTTCTCAACACTAACTTTATCGTAATTCATTTTCTGAATTTCCTGTGGCGATTTATTTTGTTCAATGTATTGGTAAAGAATTTCATCAAGTAAATTATAATCAGGCAGACTATCTGCATCTTTTTGATTGGGCCTTAATTCAGCACTTGGTGCTTTTTCCAGGATGGAAAAGGGTATAACCTCTCCGTTTCTGTTGATGTGTTTCGCAAGCTCGTATACCTGTGTTTTATAGCAGTCGCCAAGCACAGAAATCCCTCCTGCCATATCACCATAAAGTGTTCCATAACCAGTGGCCAATTCACTTTTATTAGATGTATTCAATAAAATGTAACCCAATTTATTGGCAATAGCCATCAACAAATTTCCCCTTGTTCTGCTTTGCAAATTCTCCTCAGCCAAACCAAAGGGAAGATTATTAAAAAGGGGATTTAGTTCATTCAAAAAGGAATCATAAATATGGTTTATGGGAATCTTATGGTATTTACTGTTCAGGTTTTCACTTAATTTAACTGCATCGGAAACGGAATGATCGCTTGAATAGGCTGATGGCATCATTACGGAAAAAACATTTTCGGAACCAAGGGCTTCAACAGCCAACGCTAATGTTACAGCACTATCAATCCCGCCGCTGCTTCCCAGTAAAGCTTTTTTAAAACCCATTTTGTTGAAATAATCCCTGATTCCCACAACGATGGCTTCATGAACTGAAGCTATATTCAATTCAGGTTTGAAAATTAACGGATTGCATAATTCGTCGGGAATTTCTGATGCCTCCAATAAAATTGGTGAAGTGATTTTTCCATTTTCATTCAATAAAAACGTTTGCAGGTCTTCTTGAAATGAATTTAATTTCCCACACAAATTTCCCTCCGCATCCATAACTAAGGAATTTCCGTCAAACACAATTTCTGTTTGACTGCCTACTGTATTGCAATAAAAAACGGGTAGGCCATATTTCAATACGTTGGCTTTCAAAATCGACAAACGAACCTGATCATGTGTATAATCAAACGGTGAAGCAGATAGGTTTATCATCACATCAGGTTGCTGAACCATCAGTTTGTCCATCGGACAAAAATTATACAAAGGATCATCACCCTTGTTCCAGATGTCTTCACAAATTGTTACGGCAATTTTTTTGCCTTTACAACTGATAACATTCCATTCACGGGCTTCTTCAAAATACCTGTCTTCATCAAACACATCATAAGTGGGCAAGCAGGTTTTATCTACTATGCCTTTTATTTCCTGATTTTCTATGAAATAGACGGAATTGAATAACCCTTTGCCCTTAGTGTCTTCATTTGATCTGGGCATGCCAACCAGTACTGCAATATCTTTCGTCGCTAATCTGATTTGTTCGAGTGCATCATTACACTTGTTGATAAAATCTGTGAAATATAAAAAATCCCTGGGGGGATAACCGCAAACACATAATTCGCTGAAAACTACCAAATCAGCCGATTGCAATCGGGCCTCATTTATTGCACTGATAATTTTGCCGGCATTTGATTCAAAATGACCAATATGATAGTTCTGCTGGACTAAAGTGATTTTCATAACTTAAAATAGTTTCTATTCAATGGTCCCACAATATTGCTTTTTATTGTAACTACTTGTGCTTGTTTGACGTTCCACCAATTTTTCATTTTACATGCTTTAACTTAACGTATAATCAGAATTGGAAAAGTATGTATAGCTTTGCAATTAATCATGTAAAGGTAATTATTTTGTATGCGTTTACTCCTAAGTTTATCTATTCTGAGTGTATTATTTTCCTGTTCCGGAGGCAAGGAAAATCCTGATGTTTCAGGCATTAAAATAAATGTATCAACCTATAGGTTTGAAAAGGCTCTTTTTCAAAGCAATTCGGCAGCACCCGACAAAGAATTAGACGCTACGCTTTCTGGTAACAACAGTTTTGGCCTGTTTTTTCTGAATACGATTTTGAACGCCGACCCTAGCTGGCATCAGGACACGCTCAAAAACTATGTTGCCGGTTTTGTATATTCACATAAAAACGTTTTCGATACTGCTGAAAAGATTTTTGCTGACTTTACCCCATATGAGCAGCAAATAAAAAAGGCTCTTCAATACCTGAAATATTATTTTCCTGGATATGCAGCTCCTTCAGAAATCATTACCTATATAGGGCCGCTCGACGGTTATGGAGACATTATAACAGATGATGCATTGGTTGTTGCATTGCAGCATCATCTTGGAAAAGACGCTTCGTTTTACAAGCAAGGCTGGTTACAGGAAACCTATCCAAATTACATTACCTCAAAATTTGAACCTGAGTACATTGTTGTCAATTGCATGAAAAACATTGTAAACGACATGTACCCCGATGATAAAATTGACGCACCGCTTGGTTTACAAATGGTGGAAGTAGGCAAGCGTTTGTTTATGATGGAGAAGTTGATGCCAGACGTTGATCCATTCAGAATAATTGGCTATAGTAAAGAGCAATTGAAAGGTTGCTATGATCATGAGAGAGCCGTTTGGGATTTATTTATCCAAAACGATCTTCTTCAAAGTATAGACAAAAACATCATCAAAAACTATCTGGGTGAAAGCCCGAAAACACAGGAGTTAGGGGAGTCCTCTCCGGGAAATATTGGGGCATTTTCAGGATGGCAGATTGTTAAGAAATATATGGATAAATACCCTGAAACCAAGTTGAATGAATTGATGAAAATGGATCCGGAAAAAATTTTACAACTCGCTAAATACAAACCATAGTTGCACTTTCAAGTGCTCGATGGAAAGGTTAATTCAATTTATAAGGAACCTGCAATTGAAACTCCGGAATGATTACTTCAAATGTTCTTTTATTACTGAGGTTTTCAAGTAAATACATCCCCTTCATTTTACCCAATTCAGATTGTAAATTACAAGTACTGATGTATTGATAAGATTTTCCGGGATTGATAACCGGCTGAACACCAACCACACCCTCTCCTTCCACTTCTTTGTTTTCACCAGTGCTGTCTGAAATAAACCAATATCTTCTCAACAACTGAACAGGAAAAGCATTGTTGTTTTCAATGGTTATTTTATAGGCAAACAAAAACTCCTGTTGAGCAGGATCGCTGTATTCAGGCTGGTAGGCATTTTCAACAGTAACCTTTACTCCTTCAGATATTTTGTAAGACATACCCAATGTTTGTTAATGAAAAAGTTATTTGTTTCACTAATGTAAAACAATATTTGTTAAAAACAAATGGCACGAATTGTCAATACACGACAAAAAATATTTCTCTATATTTTTTTTGCCTTTTGATAACCGTTTTTGTGCAGCCACTGAAGCACTTTTTCACGCTGATCTCCCTGAATCAATAATTCATTGTCTTTGTGTGATCCGCCTGTACCACAATAATTCTTTAGTTTTTTCACCAGCATTTCCCGTTCAGAATCTGTTCCCTGAAACCCTTCAATAAGTGTAACGGCTTTGCCAGCCCTGTGTTTAGTTTCCAGTCTTACTTTAAGTTGTTGCTGTTCTGGAGTCAATACGACGTTTATTTCTGACTCCTCCGACTTTAAAAGATAATTGGGATCGGTGGAGTATACAATACCGGAAATATTTTTTTTATTTTTCACGACAAAAAATTTATTTAAGTAGCACTGCTTTTAAACTAAGGTCGAGACAAACCGCATGATGAATGATTGCTCCGCTGGAAATGAAGTCTACACCTGTTTCTGCATATTGTTCAAGATTTGCATAATTAATTCCACCGCTTGCCTCCGTTTCAAATTTTCCGTCAATAATTAATAGTGCCTCCCGAATTTGTTCAGGAGTAAAATTATCCAACATGATTCGATCAACCTTACCTACTGCATGCACTTTTTGTACATCAGCAATACTGCGTGTTTCGACTTCAATTTTTAAATTTGAATTACGAGCTTGAACATAGTCATAGGCCTTATTGATGGCAAGCTCTATTGATCCGCAATAATCAATATGATTGTCTTTGAGCATGATCATATCATACAAGCCAAATCTATGATTGACGCCTCCACCTATTTTTACTGCTTCTTTTTCAAGCAGTCGAAAATTTGGAGTTGTTTTTCTGGTATCCAGCAATTTTGTTTTATAGTTGGAAAGCAACGAAACGTATGTTGAAGTGAGCGTTGCAATTCCGCTCATCCTTTGCATACAATTGAGCACGAGTCTTTCACAAGTTAAAATGGTATGAACATCAGCCTCAACATCGAAAGCGGTTTCGCCAATATTCATGACATCGCCATCTTTTTTATGGCTTGTGAAAATCACTCCGGGCTCCACTTGTCTGAAAATAGCTTCGGCTACTTCCATACCTGCTAAAATCCCCTTCTCCTTGATTTTGAGCACAGCTTTTCCCCTTGCTTTGGGATCAATACAACTCAACGTGGAATGATCGCCGTCACCAACATCCTCACGCAGGGCAGTTTCAATAAATTGCTGAAGTTGATCAGGATTCATGATAGGCAAAGTTACTGAATGAGCTTAATTTAGCCTTATGTAAAATTTAAATACTCCTGATTATTTGTCTTTTCAGGTTACCGACAAATGATTAGTTTTACAAGTGTTACAGAACAAAACCAAACAAAGGTTATACATTAAATAGCATATAAATTCAACAGAAAAAATGAGCGTAAAGAAAACCATATTAATAATAATGGATGGATGGGGATTGGGAAAAATAAAAGAAAGCGATGCCATACAACATGCAAATGTCCCTTATGTGCAGTCATTGTACTCCAAATATCCAAACACCACACTTACCACCTGCGGCGAAGCAGTAGGGTTGCCGGATGGCCAGATGGGTAACAGCGAAGTTGGCCACCTTAACCTCGGTGCCGGCAGAATAGTTTACCAGGAACTTCAGAGAATAAATGTTGCCATCAAAGAAAAAAGCTTTGAAACAAACAAAGTTTTGAATGAAGCCATTGATTTTTGTGTTAACAACAACAAAACCCTTCACCTGATGGGCTTAGTGAGTGATGGAGGTGTTCATTCGCACATCAATCACCTCAAAGCCCTGTTGGATATTTGCAAAGAGAAAAATCTTACCAATGTTCTGGTTCATGCTTTTACGGATGGAAGGGATACCGATCCTAAATCCGGCTTGCGTTTTATTGCCGCATTACTCGACCACATGAAAACTTCAACAGGAAAATTGGCCACTGTAACGGGGAGGTATTATGCTATGGACAGAGACAAAAGATGGGAAAGGGTAAAAATTGCATACGATACTTTGATTCATGGAACCGGAGTAAAGTCAACAGACGTACTTAAAAACATTGAGCAATCCTATACCGAGGGCGTTACTGATGAGTTCATCAAACCTATTATTAATGCTGAATTAAATAAGAGTTGCATAGAGCATGGTGATGCCGTGATATGTTTCAACTTCAGAACAGACAGGTGCCGCGAGATAACAGAAGTATTAACTCAAAAGGAAATAAAGGAGCATGAAATGCACCCTATTGATTTACACTACACAACTATGACACAGTACGATCAGCAATACAAGAATGTACATGTGATTTTTGAAAACGATAACCTCAACAATACGCTTGGTGAAATCTTAGCAAAAAATGGTAAAACACAACTTAGAATCGCTGAAACTGAAAAATATCCGCACGTAAGCTTTTTCTTTAGCGGCGGAAGAGAACTCCCTTTTGAAGGAGAAAAAAGGATAATGATCCCATCTCCTAAAGTAGCAACTTATGACCTGATGCCCGAAATGAGCGCGAAAGAAGTAACCACAGCTGTTGTAAAGGATATTCATGAGGCACAACCTGATTTTATCTGCCTGAATTTTGCCAATGCAGATATGGTTGGACATACTGGGGTTTGGAATGCCGTAATAAAAGCTGTTGAAACAGTAGATATATGTGTAAAAGAAGTAGTGGCAGCAGCATTACAAGAAGATTACTGTATATTATTAACTGCAGATCACGGAAATGCAGACTACGAAATCAACGAAGACGGTTCTCCAAATACTGCACATACGCTGAATCCAGTTCCCCTTTTTATTATCGACAACAACTGGAAGGGAAAATTGAAATCCGGAAAGCTTGGAGACATAGCACCAACTATACTTAAGATAATGGCTTTGCCTATACCTGATGAAATGACCGGTAGCATTCTGACTGAAGAATAAAAAATACTGCTTTTTTTAAAACTCATTCCAATCAATAACATGAAAAAAATACTCCTTATTGTTGTTTTACTGTTTGTTGCCATACAATTCATTCCTGTTGCCTACAATGAAAATAAAGAAGTTGCTTCCAAGTCAATTGAGCAGATACACCATGTGCCAGAGGGCGTTTTAACCACACTTAAAACTAGCTGCTATGATTGTCACAGCAATCAAACCCATTATCCCTGGTATGCGAAAATTCAACCTGTTGCTTTTTGGATAGGTGATCATATTGAAGAAGGTAAAGACGAGCTTAACTTCTCAACCTTCGGCGATTATTCTTTGAGAAAGCAATTTCATAAACTGGAAGAAATAAGCGAGCAAATTGAAGAAAATGAAATGCCTTTAAAATCTTATACCATTATTCATGGAAACACTGTACTTTCTGACATACAAAAAAATGAAATGAAGGAATGGGTAACTTCTTTAAGGGACAGTTTTCAGAGAAGTTACCCCGCAGACAGTTTGAAGAGAAAGAAAAGAGTTTAAACATGAGTTACTCACCTATGTTATTAACTAAGTACCTGCTGGGGTGTGTTTTAACAATTGGATTTGTATTTTTGTATAAGCATTA
>Ga0315905_10006565_pt1 | contig 11826 bp, 12 predicted proteins | sample LakEriMetagenome_5_FD_203522 | JGI IMG/M metagenome (GOLD analysis project Ga0315905, IMG submission 203522) | Freshwater fungal communities from buoy surface, Lake Erie, Ohio, United States - Buoy 4 MA121 | ecosystem: Environmental > Aquatic > Freshwater > Lake | place: USA: Lake Erie, Ohio...
CACCCCATCGTCATAGACCGCCACCGTCACCCCGCTGCCGGTATACTCATCCCAGATTTTACGAATATTGCCGATCATCGGCAGGTGCCACTGCTGGGCGTAAAGCGGATCGGTTGGCGTTGCCATCCTCAAAACCTTAAAAAGAATCTGAACCTGAAAGTCTGGATTGCCCCAAAATACGGGCAGCCCTTTACTCTATGCCGACAAATGAAAAAGGCGCAAGGCCTTGGCCCTGCGCCCGAATGGTCAGCCTTAACGCGGCCGATCCCCAGCCTTAGCGTCGCGGATCGTCGTCATCCTCGTCTTCGTCATCACCGGCGTCGGGCAGATTGAAGAAGCTGTCAGCATCCGAGAAATCGGCCGCCGTGCGCTTGTCTTCGTCCTGATCACCGCCGAACACTTCAAAGCCCGAGGGCACGCGGGCCTCGGGCGTCATGCCAAGCGACTGTTCGGTCGACACCAGCTTGCGGCGTTCGTCGTCCGACATGACCGAGCCTTCGGCTGCCTTTTTGCGGGCAGCAGCCTGCACGGCGGTGTCAAGCTCGGACTGCTTGCACAGGCCCAGCGCGACCGGATCGATCGGCGTGATGTTGTTGATGTTCCAATGCGTCCGCTCGCGGATCGCCTGAATGGTGGGCTTGGTCGTGCCGACCAGTTTGCCCACGGCGCCATCCGACAATTCGGGGTGGAACTTGACCAGCCACAGAATCGCGGCCGGGCGGTCCTGCCGCTTGGACAGGGGCGTGTAGCGTGGGCCACGACGCTTTTCTTCGCCCACGGCGGCGGCGTTGAACTTGAGCTTCAGCTTGTAGAGCGGGTCTTTTTCGCCGCGCTCGATCTCGATGGCATCCAACTGGTTGTTGCCCACCGGGTCAAAGCCTTTAACCCCGGTTGCCACATCACCATCGGCAATGCCTTGAACTTCCAATTCATGCAGCCCGCAGAAATCTGCAACCTGCTTGAAGGTCAGCGTGGTGTTGTCCACCAGCCAAACCGCCGTGGCCTTGGCCATCAAAGGTTTCGACATCGGTCCATCCTCTTCGCTTTCGCCCACACGTTCTGGGGCCTTTACAAATCTTTCCTGTGCCGGGAAAACGGCTGCAGCCAGGGCCGCGATCTTCTCGTTTTCGGGAAAGTCTGGCAGGCGTATAGGTGGTTTTTGGGTAAAGGAAAAGGGAAAATGCGCAACCTTGTGCTGGCCGCTACCCTTGCACTTGCACCTCCCGCCCATGCCGATGGCGAGCGGGCCGGGGATTTCGATTACTACGTTCTGGCGCTGTCGTGGTCGGCCAATTGGTGCGCCCGCGAAGGGGAAGGGCGCGACGATCCGCAATGCGATGCCGGGCGTGGAGTGACATGGGTCGCCCATGGGCTTTGGCCGCAATACGAACGCGGCTGGCCTGCCTTTTGTCGCAGGGGCGCGCGTGACCCCTCGCGCAGCCAGACCGCTGCTGTGGCGGATGTGTTCGGCGGTACGGGATCGGCGTTTTACCAGTGGAAAAAACATGGCCGCTGCGCGGGCCTGTCGGCGGTGGACTATTTCGCAACCGCCCGCGCGGCCTTTGACAGCATCACCTTGCCACCGGTCTTTGTCGGGTTGCGCAAGGATGTGCGACTGCCCGCCTCTGTGGTGGAAGATGCGTTTCTTGAGGCCAATCCCGGTCTTGCGCGCGATCAGATCACCATCACCTGCGCGGACGGCATGATCCAAGAGGCGCGGATTTGTCTGACCAAGGAGCTTACCCCGCGTCGCTGTGGTGATGATGTGATCCGCGATTGCCGGATGAAAGATGCCTTGATGGAGGCGGTGCGCTGAGCGCTTTGGCGCGTCACTTGTATTCGATCAAGCCGCGCCGCTGCCCGCGCAATCGGCTTGCATAAAGGCCCAAAGCCCCCCACGCTTCGGCAAACTTGCCGATTACGCTGAACAGGCCCCAAGCCCATCCGCCGCGTCGCGCCAGACGGGCCACCTGTGCGGGATAGATCAGCGCCAGAATCCAGCCTACCGGGTGCCAGAGCCCCGCAATCAGCACCACCAATGGCAGACCCGCCCCCCAGATCAACGCGCGGCGCGTCTCGGCACCCCAATGGTCAAACCCATGCCGGGCCGTCCCTTCGGCAAACGCATGGCCCGCCCGGACCGAGCGCCGCCACCATTGGCCAAAGCGCATCAGTGCCGCATCATGCAGCGTCATGGCGGCGTCGATCCGCCAAACCTCACCGCCGTGGGCGCGCAGACGCAGACACAGATCCGGCTCTTCGCCCGCGATTAGGCCCGCGTCATAGCCGCCCACCGCCTGCACCGCAGCAAACCGCATCAGCGCATCCCCACCGCAGGCGCGGGCCGGGCCAATGGGTGTGTCCCATTCCCGGTCGGCCAAAGCGTTGTAGACCGAAGCCTTCGGAAACCGCTCGCGCCGCCGTCCGCAGACCACCACGGCGGTCGGATGCGCGGCAAAAGCGGCCAGAGCGGCGTCAAACCAACCGGGTTGCACCTCGCAATCGCCGTCGACCATCTGCACGAAGTCGGGCGGATCCTTGGCCAGATGCTCCAGCCCCACATTGCGTGCGCGCGCGGCGGTAAAGGGCAGGGCCATATCCAGCGCCACCACCTTGGCCCCGGCGGCTGCGGCGAGGTCAACCGATCCGTCGTTTGAGCCAGAATCGACATAGACCAGCCGCCGCACCCGGCCCTGCAACGACGCAAGGCAAGCCACGAGCCGCGCACCTTCGTTGCGGCCAATGACCACAGCATCCACTGTGGCCTGCGTCTTTTGGTCTGCGATATCCTCTGTCATCATCCCCTGTTCGACCGCTCCAGCCCCCCTTGCCTTGCCATGTTTGCCCCAACTTCGCCACACTTTGCTTTTTTGCGCCACATCTGTTAAACCATCCGGGCAGGGCGGGGGCCCGGGCGATTCCGATCAGGGCGAGGCGCAGACTCTGCGGCTGCGATGAGAGGGGCCGAACGGGCAAAAGCTCCGCCGCAAGGTGGGTCCAAATGTGACAAAGTGCGTGCATGACATGCTGCACAATGAATGGAGCCGGGCCTAAGATGTCCAGACACGAGATCTTGATGCAGCGTCCCGTTTGGCGGGAAAATATGGAGTTTTCGGCCATGTCCGAAGACAAATCCCACGATCGCCCGCCTCAGCGTGGCCCGGTTGCATCGCTGTTTCGGCCCGGCCAGATTGTCTCGGCACCCGCCATGACGCTTGACCTTGTGAAGGGGCGCGAGATCTTCACCGCGCCGCTGGTCCCTCTGCGGGTGAACCCGGCGAAGGTCTGGGAATCGCTCACGGCAGTGCAGTTGTCGGTGGAAAAGCTGCAGGGAAACAATCTGTTTCCAATGCCGTCAAATCAGCCCGCCGCCCTCGCGGTTGACCAGTTGCGCTCAAAAATCTTGCACGGTCTTGCCACAAAAGGGTGGAAGCGGATTGCGGTCACCTCGCCCACCCATGGCTGCGGCAAAAGCTTTGTCGCCACCAATCTGGCGCTGTCTTTGGCGCGTCGTCCGGCCAGCCGCACCGCCCTGATCGATCTTGATCTGCGCCGTCCGCAGTTGGCCGGGCTGCTGGGGCTGACCGAGCTTCCCGAATTCGCCGATTTTCTGACCGGCGATCAGCCGCTTGAATCGGTGTTCCGCCGCTTTGGTCGCACGCTGGCCTTGGGCTTGAACGGCACCCCGGTCGAGATGGCGGCCGAGATGCTGCACAGCCCCGAAACGGCGGTGGCTCTGTCGGCCTTGGTGGAGCAGTTGGACCCCGAGGTGGTGATTTACGACATGCCTCCGGCCTTGAGCACGGATGATGTGCTGGCCATGGCGCCGTCGCTGGATGCGGTGCTGCTGGTGGCCGATGGCACCAAGACCACAGCCGAGGATCTGCGCGCCTGTGAGCGGCTGTTTGAATGGCGCATCCCGCTGATGGGGGTGGTCCTGAACCGCGCGCAAGAGCGTGCCGCGCAGCGCCGTGGCTATGGCAAGGCCTGAGCCATGGGCCATATCCAGTCGATCGAAGAGCTTTTGGGCTTTTTTCTGCGCCGACGCTGGCTGATTCTGGCGGTGGCACTGGTTGGGACGCTGCTGGCGGCGTTTTATGCCAAGACACGCCCGGACATCTATGAAACGGCGGCCGTCATTCAGGTGCAAAGTGCCGCCGTGCAGGGTACCGAAGCGCAGCGCACGAGTGCGGCCGCGGTCACCTTGCAGGGCATTGAACAACGGCTGACCACCCGCGAAAACCTTGCCGCGGTGATCGAGCGGCATGGGCTTTACGCCGATCTGCCGCTGTCGATTGACAAGAAGATCGACCTCTTGCGCATGGCGGTCAGCTTTCAGGGTGTTGACTCTGCCGCGGGGCAAGGCTTTGGCGATGCCCGCGCGATTTCGGCCATCCTGATCTTTGCCCGAATGGATGACCCTGACCTTGCCGCCCGTGTCGCCAATGATTTTGCCCAAGGCATCCTAGATCAGTCTGCTGCAGGCCAGCGCGCCCGGGCGGATCAGAATGTTGTGTTCTTCCAGCAAGAGGTTGCCCGTATCGGGAATGATATCACTCAGCTTGAGGCCGAAACGACGGAGTTCAAGAACGCCAATGCCGACAGCCTGCCCGAATTGCTGGAGGCTCGGCGTGATGAGCTTGTTAGCCTTGATGCCGACCTGCGCCAGCAGCAGCAGGCCAAGCTGGCGCTTGAAGGCGAGGCGGCGCAGATCAACGCCAAAGCCACTTTGCGCGAAACCGACCGCCGAGCGCTGGATGACATCGCCGCCCAGCTTGAAGTGTTGCAGAGCCAAATTCGCAGCAGCGAAACCCAACAGGCTGAGTTAGAGGCCGAACTCGCCACCTCGCCCGAGGTGGATCGGGTGCTGGCAGGCTATGAGCGGCAACTTGACCAGTTGCAAAGCCAGTATGATGCCGCCACCGGTCGTATGGCGCAGGCCGAGATTGACTCGCGGCTGGCCGAAATGCAGCAGGCCGAGCGCTTCACCCTGTTGGAGCGTGCCATCATCCCCGAGGGGCCGATTGGCGGCGGCAACAAAAAGCTGGCGATTGCCGGGGCCATGGCCAGCCTGATGGCCGGTCTGGCGCTGGCCTTTGTTCTGGATCTGATGTTCCCGGTGATCCGCACCGCCGCGCAGATGGAGCGGGAATTGGACCTGCGCCCGGTCGTCTCGATCCCCGAGGTGCGGCCCGAGAAGGCCGCCCAGCGGGGGCGGGGCATGATGAAGCTCTTGGATGATCCGACCAAACCCCTCTTGGGCCTGCCGCGCTTTGCCGTGGTCTCGGGGGTGGCAAGCTTGATGCTGTTGACCGCCGCAGCGGTGGTCTGACAGACAAATCCACCGCTCAAACGCAAAGCGGCCCGCCCCTGATTAGAGCGGGCCGCTTTGGTTCTCGCAACCGCGCGCAGCGTCGGCGCTTAGCAGCCTGTGCCCTTCACCATCACCCCGACCGTGTTCACAAGGATTTTCAGATCGTTCGGCAGCGACAGGCTTTCCTCATAGGTCGCGTCATAGTCGGCGCGGGCCTCAAAGGTTGTGCGATTGCGCCCAGCGGTCTGCCACAGGCCGGTGCAGCCCGGACGCAGGAGATAATAGGCCACGCCCGGATAAATCACCTGCTGGCTCAGCATGATCGGGCGCGGGCCGACAAGGCTCATCTCGCCAACCAGAACGTTCCACAGTTGCGGCAGTTCATCCAAAGAGGTCTGCCGCAGCACTTTGCCAAAGCGGGTAATGCGGGGATCATCCTTTAGCTTTTGCGTCAGATCCCATTCCAGACGCGCCTCAGGATGAGCGGCAAGATAGTCCTCCATCCGCGCATCGGCGTCACAGACCATGCTACGCAGCTTCCACATGCGAAACCGCGTGCCGCCCTGACCGACGCGCATCTGCGAATAAAACGGTTTGCCGCCATCGCGCGCCACCATGACCGCCAGAACCCCCACCAGCGGCACCACCACTGGGGCGGCCAGAGCAATGGCCGTGATATCAAACAGGCGCTTAAAGAGATTTCGGTAAATCCCCGGACGCGTCGGCAAGGCAAGCGCGGCCTGCACATTTGTGTCGCCCGTCAGCCCAAGGCCCGGATTGAACGCGGGAAAGCTCATAGTCATTGTTTGTCACTCGGCCACAATGAAGTGATCAAAAGCGGCGCAAGACCCAGAAATATCAGGAAAAACCTGACCAAATCCCGAGAATCGGGTTGTCTGAAATCAAGATAGCAGCCCATGATCGCACTCGAAACGCACGCCCCCAGTTCGGTATTTTACAGGGTCTGGCGGGGGTCTGGCGAGGGGGTAAATCTCATTTTTGCCGTATTTAATCTATTTTGCTGCTGAATTACGTATTTTATGTGTCGAGATACCGCCACAATTGCCTAGATTACAACCATAGGGAGAGTCATGCTTGGCCCGACTGAAGGTTTGATTCGCGATGGGGGAAGACAAGGCCCCTGATGGGCTGGCGCGAGCGATTGTTCACGGCCTGTGGCCAATGGCTTGGCGGTTTAGCTGCGGCGCAAGCTGGCCGTTCGAGAAAGGCTAAGAAAGGCCATCACGGCCAAAAGGCCGCCGATCTGATAGGCCAGCAACGTTTCCAAAACACCGCTGCCATGCGAAAGGGAAAAGGCCAACCCGGCCAATCCACCCATCACCGCTGAAACCACAATTCCTGCCAGCATCTTCGCCTCATCCGGCCTGATGTGGTCAATCTTTGCAGGATTCGGAAACAATGCCAGCGAAAAATCGCAACAACTAGCAGCACAGTTGACGCTCAGCCGCCTCGATTGGCAGGAATATCCTCAGCCAGCACGGCCGACAGATACCGCCCATAGTCATTCTTACGGAAGATCTCGGCGCGTGCGGCGAGTTCTGCTTGGGTGATCCATCCCAAACGATAGGCGATTTCATCGGGGCAGCCGACCTGCTGGCCTTGGCGCTCGGTCAGGGTGCGCACGAAGTTTCCGGCGTCCAAAAGGCTGCCATGGGTGCCGGTATCGAGCCAGGCAAAGCCCCGGCCCATCTTTTCCACCTGCAAGCTGCCTTCGGCGCGGTAGAACTCCAGCAGATCGACGATCTCCAACTCGCCGCGCGGCGAGGGTTTGACCTGTGCGGCCAGGTCCGGAGCGCGGCCGTCGAGGAAGTAAAGCCCGGTCACGGCAAAGTTCGATGGTGGCTGTGCGGGCTTTTCGATGATCGCCTTGACGGTGCCATCGCGGTCAAAATCCACCACACCATAGCGCTCGGGGTCGGAGACCCGATAACCGAACACCGTGCCACCTATGTCACGCGCCGAGGCGCTGGCGAGGACTTCGGGCAACCCGTGGCCAAAGAAGATGTTGTCGCCCAGCACCATGGCCGAGGGCGCGCCGTTCAAGAACCCTTTCGCCAGCAAATACGCCTGCGCCAGCCCATCGGGCGAGGGCTGCACGATCCAGGTCAGGGAAACGCCCCATTGACTGCCATCGCCCAAGAGCCTTTGGAACTGCGTCTGGTCTTCTGCCGTGGTGATGATGGCAATCTCGCGGATGCCCGCCAGCATCAGGACCGAGAGGGGGTAATAGACCATCGGCTTGTCATAGATCGGCAAAAGCTGCTTTGAGACACCCATGGTGATCGGCCAGAGCCGCGTGCCCGACCCGCCAGCCAAAATGATACCCTTACGCTGCATCAGAAAGCTCCTGCAAAATCTCGTCGAGACCCGCGCGCCAATCGGGGCGGGGCAGGCCAAAGGCGGCGGCGATCCCCGAACAGTCCAACCTCGAATTCAGCGGCCGTTTGGCCGGGGTCGGGTAGGCCGACGTGGGGATGTCGTGGATCTGGCAGGCCAGCCCGGCGCGGGCCATGATCAGCCGCGCGAAGCCCGCCCATGAGGTGTCAGGGGCGCCTGCAAAGTGATGGATGCCACCCGGCGCGCCTTGGGTCATGGCCGTGGCGGCGGTGTAAAGCGCGTCGGCAATCGCTGCCGCCGGGGTCGGCCCGCCGATCTGGTCGGCAACGACGTTGAGGCTGTCACGCTCGCAGCCGAGCCGCAGCATGGTTTTGACAAAGTTCGCACCATGGGCCGAGACGACCCATGAGGTGCGCAGGATCAGCGCCTGACCACCCGCCGCCAGAACGCCCTGTTCCCCGGCAAGTTTGGAGCGGCCATAGGCGCCCAAAGGCGCAGTCGGGTGACCGGTTGTGAACGGCGCGTTCCCCGCGCCGTCAAAGACATAATCAGTGGAGATGTGCAGGAACGGTACACCCATCGCGGCGCATCGGTGCGCCATGGCTGTGGGGGCCGCGCCGTTCACCACTATGGCGGCGGCTTCCTCAGTTTCCGCCTTGTCGACGGCGGTCCAGGCGGCGGCGTTGATGACAACGTCGCAGTCGGCGATCGCGGCGGCGCAGGCCGCGGGGTCCATCAGATCGGCCTCAGCCCGGCCCAGAAACCGGGCCGTGATCCCTGCCGGGCAGCGCCGGGCGAGTTCACGGGCCACTTGGCCCGTCTGGCCAAAGATCAGAACCCTTATCGGCCCCTTCGTCATGCCGTCACCCCAAGGCGCACACCCACGCCCGCGCGGGCCTGCAGGGGTTTCGACCACGCCTCATTGTTGAGATACCACTCAACCGTGCGCTCAAGCCCTTCCTCGACGGTCACGCTGGGCCGCCAGCCCAATTCCTCACGGATGCGGGTCGGATCAATGGCATAGCGGGCATCATGGCCGGGGCGGTCGGTGACAAAGCTGATCTGATCGGCGTAAGGCGTGGCCTTGGGGCGCTTGGCATCAAGGATGGCGCAAATCGTGCGGACAAGGTCGATATTGCGCCGCTCATTCTCGCCGCCGATGTTGTAGCTGCGGCCCACCCGGCCTTGCTCCAAGACCAGCAAGAGCGCGTCGGCGTGATCCTCAACATACAGCCAGTCGCGCACATTCTCGCCCGAGCCGTAAACCGGGATGGGATTGCCCTGAAGCGCGTTCAGAATGACCACCGGGATCAGCTTCTCGGGGAAGTGGAAGGGGCCATAATTGTTGGAGCAATTGGTCAAGACCACTGGCAGGCCATAGGTCTCGCCCCAGGCCCGCACCAGATGGTCGCTTGCGGCCTTGGAGGCCGAATAGGGGCTGCGGGGATCGTAAGGCGTGTCTTCGGTGAACTTGCCGGTGGGACCCAGCGAGCCGAACACCTCATCGGTAGAGATATGGTGGAAGCGGAACTGCGCGGGCCGCCCGTTCGCCAGCCAATGGGCGCGCGCGGCTTCCAGCATGTGATAGGTGCCGTTGACATTGGTCTCGATAAAGGAACCCGGCCCGTCGATGCTGCGGTCGACGTGGGATTCCGCCGCCAGATGCATCACCGCATCGGGGCGATGGGTGGTGAAGATGCGGTCAAGCGCGGCGCGGTCGCGAATATCGGCCTGCTCAAACGTATACAGGTTCGAGCCCGATACCGAGGCGACGTTGTCGAGACAAGCGGCATAGGTCAGCGCGTCAAGGTTCACCACCTCATGCCCGCGCGCCACAGCCAGCCGCACCACGGCGGAGCCGATGAAGCCCGCGCCTCCGGTGACCAGGATCTTCATTCGATGCCCTCCCAGAGGAAGGGGCTGTCGAAACTGGCCAAGAGCGGGGCTGTGGCGTCTTTGGCCGACAATGCCGGCGCGCCGGTCAAGCCCCAGTCAATCCCGATGGTCGGATCATCCCAGCGGATGCCGCCATCGCAGTCGGGGGCGTAAACATCGGTGCATTTGTATTGCACCTCGGTGTCGGCCACGCGGGTGACAAAGCCATGCAGGAACCCTTTGGGCACCAAAAGCTGCTTACCATTGGCCGCGGTCAACTCCACCCCCACCCATCGCCCATAGGTCGGGCTGCCGCGCCGAATATCCACCGCCACATCAAAGATCCCGCCCCGCGTGCAACGCACCAGCTTGTCCTGAGCGTGCGGTGGGCGCTGGTAATGCAGACCGCGCAGCGTGCCCACCGCGCCTGACATCGAATGGTTGTCCTGCACAAAGGCGAAATCCAACCCCGCCGCCGCCATGCGTGACGCGTTCCAGGTCTCGCAAAACCAGCCCCGGTCATCGCCAAAACGCTGCGGGGACAAGATCAACACCCCGGTAAGGGCGGTCTGTTCAATGTGCATGTCTTAAAATCCCTCTTGTCGGGGTTTGCGTGCGATAAGGATAAAGCAAGACTAAGGCTGCCAACAGGCCAGATTGGGGCATCTGTCGATTTCACAGCCCAAACGTGGCGCGGTTGACCCACAGGATCAACCCTGCAAGCCCCCCGCCCAGTGCAAAAAAGATCAGATCATGCAGCCCATCCCAAGCCCGGTTGCGGTGCGCTAACCACGCAATGGCCGGATGCAGGATGATCAGCGCCATCCCTTGCGCGGCAAGTGCGCCCCAAAGGCCCCCCGTCTCCATCCCGATCAGGAAGGCCAGCGTCTGAACCGCCGCCTTCAGCGCCATGAGGAGAAAATAGCTGCGCGAATCCCCCGCTGCGAGGGCCGATTGGTCATAAGTCATGCCGATCACGGCGGGCATCTGCACGATGGCCATCAGCACCACAACCATGCCCGCCGCCTGATAACGCGGGTCGTAGAGCACCCCCACCAAAGGCATACCGACCACGCCCAGAACTGCCAAAAGCCCCAGCGTGCCGCCCGAAATCGCAAAGCGAAAGCGCCGCAGCTTACGGGCATTTTGCTGTGCCGCAACCGGATGTTGGTCGCGGTAAAGCGGAATCAGAACCCGCCCTGTCACAGCTCCTGCCAACAGAATGGGGAACGAGGCGAGAAACCAGCCGATGTTGTAGATGCCCAGATCAGCCTTGCTGAGATAAGCACCGAAAATCGCCTTATCGCCCTGCGACAACAGAAAGCCGCAGGCGGTGGACAGGAAGATCCACTTGCCGAAATGAATGAGGTCTCGGCCCGCCTCGGCATCCCAATGAAAGCGGTTGGGACGACCGGGCAGCCACAGGTGCATGATGACAAGCTTGGCAATCGACCCGACAATAGCGCCAAGCACCAGCGCCCAGACCGATTGCAGGGCCACGGCCAATGCAATCATCGCCAATAGGCCGATGATCTGGGCGGCGAGGTCTAAGAGTGTCACTCGCCCAAGCAACAAATGCCGGTTGGCGGTGTCGATCCGCGTTGGGTTGAACCCCGCGATCAACAGCGTCAGCCCCGCCACGGGCAAAAGCTGCAGCAACTCTGGCGCATTATAAAGCTGGGCGGCAGGCCAAGCTAAAGCACAGGTCAAAAGCCACAGCACCCCGCCGCGCAGCACATCCAGCGTAAAGGCGGTGTCGAGAAAGGCCGGATCATCCCCCTTGCGGTGCTGGCTGATCGCGGGCCCAATCCCCATGTCGGAAAACATCGACAGGCCCACCAGCACGACCGAGACCAGCGCCATCACGCCAAAGGCTTCGGGGAACAAAAGCCGCGTCAGAATGAGGTTCGAGACCAGCCGCAACCCTTGCGTCACGGCGTAAGATCCCGCCGTCAGCATAGACCCGGTCAGGGCGCGCTGGTACAGGCTGGGCGTCGGATCGGGCGAGGCGGACAACATTTCGGTGCAGCCTATCCGGGGTCAAGGCATGTTCAAAAGCGGGAAAGGTAAGCAACCTTTCCCCAAGAGACTGGTCTGCACCATGGCGTATCTTTCGCGTGTCTTTATGGCGGAAATGCGGATTCTATTAGCGAAATGGCCATAGTCTTGCCGCAAGCTCAGCGTAGTTCGTTCGCAAAACTTTTGGTGCCAAGTGAAGCTTGCCTATCTGGTCAACACCTATCCTCGTGCCTCGCACACCTTTATCCGGCGCGAGATTC
>Ga0315905_10006566_pt1 | contig 11825 bp, 16 predicted proteins | sample LakEriMetagenome_5_FD_203522 | JGI IMG/M metagenome (GOLD analysis project Ga0315905, IMG submission 203522) | Freshwater fungal communities from buoy surface, Lake Erie, Ohio, United States - Buoy 4 MA121 | ecosystem: Environmental > Aquatic > Freshwater > Lake | place: USA: Lake Erie, Ohio...
AAAATATTTTTTACGTCTAATACCTAATGAACCTTTTAATAATAAAGCAACTTTACGCAATTTATAACGTTTACGTAAAGTTGTACCAAATTTTTTTAATAAAAAATAAATAGAAAAACTTTTTTGTTTTTTTGTTATATTTTTTTTAGGATCGTTAAACGTCATTAAACTTTTGTTTAATTTTAAACGACCAAACACATCTAGCCAACTGATAAAAACATTTTTACCTGTTTTTGTTATAAAAAAAATATCTATTCCAACAAGATGATCGAAAATAATACTTTTATTGAAAAAATTTTTTGCTTTTAATAACCTTGTTTGAGGCATTATATTTAATTTAAGGCTTTTATCTTTTAATAACCTTTCATTTCTGAAAACTAAACAAATTTTTCTTGCAAATAGTAGACATTTAATAAAATGCTTTATAAGTTTATCTTTATAATCTGAAAAATATTTTATATTACCATAAATAAATAAACTTTTTATCAAATTATTTTTTTGTATCATTTTTTTTTTTTTTTTGAATTTCTTTAAAAAAACTTAATCTTTTAGATGTTAAGCCATTACTATGAGTTCGTTGACCTCGTACAGGTAGGCCTAAAGAATGGCGGCGCCCAACATAACTTTTAATAGACTTATTTTTTTCAATATTTTTTTTTATTAAGAAATCAAGAGCTTTATCGACTAAAACACGTTCACGAACTAAAAGATCAATACGCTCTAAATCTTTTTTTTTTAAGTATCTAACTTTAGTCCGGGAATCATAACCTAAAATTAAACATAACTTTTTTGATACGGATAAACCAATACCTTTAAATTGCCTTATAAGTTTATATAATTGAATATTACTCACTTACACTCCAAAAAGAATTAAGAAAGCCATCATTAAACAAAAAAGAGCAATAGCTTCAGTTAAAGCAAAACCTAAAATAGCTATTTTTGTTAAATCTTGTTGCATTGAAGGGTTTCGTGCAACACCTAAAACTAATGAACCAAAAACATTACCTATACCAACACCAGCACCTGCTAAACCAGCTGTTGCAATACCAGCACCAACCATTTTTCCTAAATCAACTAACATTTATTAAATAAAAAAGATAAAAAATAATTTCATGATATAAAATAAAAGTTAAATAAAAGTATCATTAAATTTAAAAGCATTTCCATAAAAAGGTACGCTTATTTTTCCTGATTCGTGTGATGAACTTTTTTCACTCACAATAACAAAACGCAACTTTACTAAAGGAACTAAAATATAAACAAAAAGAAAAATTAATATCCAGAAAAACAACAGTAATGAGACAGAACTTTCAAATACAACAAAAGGATCTAACTGTGGCATATTTAAATTATAAAGGGTATAGGGGGATTTGAACCCTCATCATAACCGTTATGAGCGGTGCATTTTAACCATTAAACTATATACCCGAAGTTTTTGGTAGGACTTGAACCTACAATCCTTGAATCCGAAGCTCAATGCTTTATCCATTAAGCCACAAAAACTTATTTCATACTTCTTACGGGATTCGAACCCGTGTTTGTTCTTAGAAAGAGAACTGTCCTAACCACTAGACGAAAAAAGCTTTAATCTAGAGTATTTAATTACTTTTCTAAACGCCTTAAACATTTCTTAAAGCAAAAAATTTCAGGATACATCAATTCTTTTTTCAAAGGTTTTCTTAAAAAAATACCTTCTAATTTTTTATAATTAACTTCAAAATTAGAAGGTATTTTATTTTGATTATTTGAAATATTAAAAAAAAAATCAGACTTTACTTTACCCAAAAACTTTATATTATCGCCAGAATTAACTTGGAAATTACGTTTAAGAACAAATGAACCATTTACTTTAACTAAATGGTTTAATATAAATTTTGAACTTTCTAAAATACTTGAAGCAAACCCCATTCGATAAATTACAATATCTAAACGAGACTCTAAATAATTGATAAGTAATTTTTCTCGAGAACGTGTTGATTTTGGATATTTCAATAAAAGTTTCTTTAATGTTTGGATTTTCAAAAAACCAAAAAATGAACGTATTTTTCTAATTTCGTTTAAGGATTCGCGATAAAATTTTTTTAAACAAGAATTTCGAGGTTTTATTCGAAAATCTTCTTTACTTTTTATTGAATTCTGTAAACCTAAGAGTTTTTTACGCTTTCCTAAAAGATCTTTCATATTTAATAAAGAATATCTTAGAAAACGCCATTTTGGTTTTTGATTTTTTAAATTACCTTTAATACGTAATTTACCTAAAATTTTCCAACTAACTATTCTATGTTTACTATAATATTTTTGTTTTTTACTATTTTTAAACCGTATATTGACATACATTTTTTAGAACTTAACTTTTAACTTTACCTTTTTTAAGTTTAACTTTTGGTTGATTAGATATTAAAAGACCTCTTCCTTTATATGAATCAGGAAATCGCATACTTGCAACAAAATTTAAAAATGAACCTAAAAGTTCTTTATCATAACTGAAAAATTTTATTTCATTTATTTTTTTAATTTCAAATGAGATATCTTGAGGGATTAATACTTTTATTAAATGACTAAGGCCTATTTTAAAAATAATTTCTTGTTCTTTATTTACTTTGCTTTTAAAAACTTTAAACCCCGTACCAACTAAAAAAATAGATCGAACAATTAGTTTTTTTTTTAATTTCAAATTTTCGTAAAGAAAATTTGAAATAAAACCTAATTTTGATTTTAAGTTTTTTTTTTGTTCTTTATCATTAACGAGAATTTTTAAACTATTTTCAGATAAAGTTTTATCTAATAAAACTTTATTTGGTAAATTAATAGAGCATATCAATTTGTTATCGGTTTTAGTTAAAAACGTATACTCTGGAAGATTTTCTTTCAAAACCATTCCTTTAAAACGAAATATTTTGTTTATTTTATTAGACATTTATTTTAAATAAAAACTTTAGCAACTAACTCACCAGATAGCTTAGTTTCTTTTTCAAAACTATTTAAATAAGATTTTTCTATATTACTTGTAATAATAAAAAAACAAAAAATATCTGTCTTTAAATTTTGATTACTTAAATATATTTTTCTTCCACCTTTAGATAATAATTTTATCTGAAACTGGTTAGTAGGGTTAATATAACCGAAAAGAAATATCTCTTTTGTCTTTTTGTCTTGCTCTTCTTTAAAGTATCTTATAACATTGGATTTAACTAAACATTTTAAAAATAAGATTGTTTTTGAATTTTTTTTTACTTTAAAACTATTCTTTTTATATCGAAAAGCATTATTTATTGAATTAATTACTTTATGCATAAACGTTACCAACTGGATTTTCTATAACCAGGCAAAAAACCTTTAGAAAACATTTTTCGAAAAAGAATTCGTGATATATTAAGTTTTGGGAAAATTCCTCGTGGACGACTTGTTAATACGCATCTATTTCTGAATTTATATGAACCTTTTAAATTTTTTGAAGATAGCATCCGAGACAAGAATATATTTTTTTTAGATAATTTTTGATTATCTTTAAAAAAATTAAGAGATAATATCTTAAATTCAGATTTTTCGAAATTTAAACGATTTATACCATCATTTTTAAATTTTCTTTTTGACATTTTTGGAAGCAATGGGATTTGAACCCATAACCTACTGCTTGCAAAGCAGTTGCTCTACCGTTGAGCCATACCCCCTTGAGGTCGGTAGGGTTTGAACCTACGTAGAAAATTTCGACAGATTTACAGTCTGTTGCTTTTGACCACTCAGCCACAACCTCTCATACGTTAATAATCTTAAACTTAAAAATTTAAATTAAATAAGACGCTTAGAATTATTTTCTTTCTTAGGGTTTGATTGCTGAGAAGCCCATTCTAATGCACCTAATCTCCATTCATAAAAAAAACCTACAGTAAGAATAAGTAAAAAGATGGCCATGCCTAAAAAGCCTTTTAAACCGATAGAATTTAAAGAAACAGCCCAAGGAAATAAAAACATAACTTCTAAATCTAGAACAAGAAATAATATAGCAACTAAATAAAAATGAACATCAAAAATATTACGAGCATCTTCAAATGGATCAAAACCGCATTCATATGAAGATAGCTTACTTGTACTTTCGTTTTTTATAGATAAAACATATGATGCCCCTAATATTATAGCTGAAAGAACTATTGCTAAAAGGAAAAGATAAAATAGAAAAAGATCCTCACTTAGATAGACACGCATACAAATTAATGTAAAGCATAAGAATCATTTAAGAACATTAACATTAATAAACAAAAAACATATGCTTGTACTAATGCAACACCTATTTCTAAAAATAATAAAAGTACTAGAACAATTAATGGAATAAAACTAGCCACAAAACCAATCATATTTTTTGCCGCTAGTAATGTGCTACCTAAACCAACGAAAACCTTTAATAAAATATGACCTGACATCATATTAGCAAAAAGTCGAACTGGTAAACTAACAAAACGAATAAGATAAGACAAAACTTCAATAGGAACAAGAAAAAGTACCATTGCAAAAGGAGCACCAGACGGTAAAAAAAAAGAGAAAGCATGTTTACCATGAACTTGAAACATTAAAACTGTTGTACCTATTAATAAAGCAAACGATAGACTAAAAGTACTACTTAAATGACTTGTAACAGTAAACGCATAAGGCATTATACCCATAAAATTTAAAATAAAAATAAAAAAAAACAAACCACCAAAAAAGGGGTAAGCGCGAAGACCCTGAAAAGATCCTAAAATGTTTTCTGATAGATCACGAATAAATTCAAGAAAAAAACTAATCAAACTTAAAAAACCAGCATTTTTAGTAAAAACAAAACCTTTTAATGAACCACTTTCAAATGAAAGGATTAATAAAATAGTAAATAAAAAAAAAACTGATAAAATTAGGTATACTAAATTGTTAGAAAAATGGACAAATAAACTACCAGAACTTAAAGGAATAATTAGGAATTGTTCCATAGGTGAATTTAAAAACATAAATAAAAATTAAATTTTGTATAAAAAAATTACTAAAAAATGAAAAAAAAGCTTCAATAATAAAAAACCTTTAGGAAAAAAAAATTATTTAATAAAAAGAGCAATCTCAGTTGAACGACTGCTTTGAAATAAAAATTCTTGATCGCGCATACCTTTTTCGGAAGTAAAGTTAAGTGCAATTGCACCAACCATAGCAATCATAAGGACAATTGAAATTTCTAGAAAATTTAGTATATGATCACTATATAAAACATAACCTAAACAGCTTAAAGTATCTAATTTATCCAAGTGAAACCAATTTGTATAGGAAAAAAAATCACCTAAAGGACAAAAAGTTACATTTAAATATGTAAAAAATAAAAGGGTAAATATTAATAAGAACGTAAAGAAAGGGAAATCTGAAAATTCTTCATTAACATTTAACATCATAACAACGAATAAAAACAAAACTGAAATTGCGCCTACATAAACAACCATTAACATAAGACCAATAAAATCAATTCCAAGACTAATAAGAAAAAGAGCAGAACTTAGAAACGCAAGAACTAAAAAAAGAACTCCAAAAACAGGATTACCAGATGTAATAGATAAAAACGAGAATAAGACAATAAAAAAAGTAAAAAAAAACCAAACAAATTCTAATTTCATTAAAAAAATAAAAACATATAAAAAATCAAAAAATTAACCTTTAATTAAATTAATAGTCTCAACAGAAATATTACCACGAACTTTGTAATAACCGACTAAAATAGATAACCCAATAGCAGATTCAGCAGCAGCAATTGATAAGACAAATAAAGAAAAAATATAACCTAATATATCATCGAAAATAAAGGATGAGAAACTTAATTGTAGATTAACAGCAAGAAGTAGTAATTCTATACAAATAATTATAGCAATAATACTTCGGCGATTAAAAAGTATACCACCAAAACCAACAAAAAATAAACATAACGGTAATAAAAACATATAATTTAAACCTAACATTTTTAAACTAATTAGGTAAATAACGGGATTTGAACCCGTGACTTTTGGTGCCACAAACCAACGCTCTACCGTGCTGAACTATATTTACCGAATTTTTTCTTAAAAACTTTTCTATTTATATTTTTATAATTAAAAAGAAAATATACTAAAGCTATAAACTAAACCAGCAACGAAAGTTACCCAACCAAAAGATAAAGGTAAAAATACTTTCCAACCTAATCTCATTAATTGATCGTAACGATATCTAGGTAAAGTAGAACGAGCCCAAACGAAAAAAAATACTCCAACTAACATTTTTAAACCAAAATAAATAGAAGTATCAAGATTAAATAATGAAAGTGGGAAAGGTGCGTACCAACCGCCTAAAAATAGAACTACGGTTAAGGCACACATTAATAGCATATTTGCATACTCACCTAAAAAAAAAAGAGCAAATCCCATAGCAGAATATTCAACGTTATATCCAGCAACTAATTCAGCTTCAGCTTCAGGTAGATCAAATGGGTGTCGATTTGTTTCTGCTAAAGCAGAGATACCAAATAAAAAAAATGAAGGAAATAATGGAAACATATACCAAACACTTTCTTGACTTAAAACTATAAATGAAAGATTTAATGAACCAGTCAATAAAATTACTGAAATTACAATTAAACCTATTGAAATTTCATAAGAAATCATTTGGGCTGCAGATCGCAAAGCACCCAAAAAAGCATATTTTGAATTACTTGCCCAACCAGCACAAATAATACCATACACTCCTAATGAGGATATCATAAAAATATATAATAAGCCTAAATTAACATCAGAAAGAACGCGACCAAAACCAAAAGGTATAACACCCCAACCAACAATACTTAAAATAAACGTAACCATTGGGGATAAAATGAAAAGAACATAATTTGAATTACTTGGAATAATAGATTCTTTAACGAATAATTTTAAACCATCTGCTAATGGTTGTAAAAGACCAATAAAACCAACAACATTTGGACCTCGTCGTCTATGCATACCCGCCATTAACTTACGTTCTGCTAATGTAAAATATGCTACGGAAATAAGAAGAGGTACTACTATAGCTAAAAGTTTTAAAAGTACTTCAATAAAAGATAGACCAACCCCTAAAAATTGTGATAAAAATAAATTGAATGACACTGTAAAGAAAATAAAATATTATCCCGTAATTCCAACAGATAAAAAACTAAATTAATAATACATCAAGAACATAATAAGAGATATATAAAGCAAACTAATTTTTAAAATTATTATGAGATTTACGTAAAAAACTAATTAGTTTTAAAAGTTGAGGAGATTTTTTTAAGAAACTATCTTCTTGAAATAAATTTTCTTTAGATAAAGTTTTAATTTCAGTCAAGTAAACATAATTTGTACTTAAATAAATCGGAAACGATGCTAAATTACTTGAATAATCATTATCCTTAAGGATTATAGAAAAATATTTAGAACTATACTTTAATTTTTCCTTAAAATTTAAAATATAAGTTAAATTTAACTGTAAAGAATTATTAACGACTGGTGACCAAAAATTTTTTTTATAAGTTCCTAATGTAGTTAAAAAATCAAATGATTCTTCTAAGAAAAATATTTTAGGTAAAGATAACTTACCCAAAATATACTTATTAAATTTAGTTTTTTTTAAATTTAGGTTTCGGGTTGAAAAATTAGACAAATAAACCCATAAATATATAGGACTTTTTAAAGATAAAAATGTAATTTTTTCACTTAATTCACCTAAACTAAATAAAATATTTTTAAAATTAAAGTTTAAAAAACTAAAATTAAATTTTTTAATTTTTGAAATTAAAAAATTATTTTTGAATATTGAATAAAATGATAAATTTTGTGTTTTAAGGGGGTTTAAATTATTTAAAATAAGCTTTTTAGGTTGTAATAAGTCTAAACTTGATGTTTCTGTTGAAATGCTGCTTAAAATTCCATTTGAATTTTTAAAAAAAGATAAAGTATTAGAAAAAGATTGCAAGAAATCCCCATCGAACCGTTTTTTTAGTAAAATAGCAAAAAAAATAAAAATATTAATATTTTTTGAAATATTTTTACAAAGTTTTGATCGACCTTCTATAATATCAAGTAAACTTGAAATACTCAATCCCTTTTTCAAATTGAAAAAAATATTTTTTTTACTATAAGGTAAAAGACCTATAAAAAAAGAGTTTCGTGAGACAATATATTCGGAAGCGCTATGTAAAATTTTACTTGATAATGAAGGAAATTCACTTAAAAAATCGCTACCAAAACTAAAATATCTAGTACGTAAATCTTTTAACAAATATTTTTTTTTACCGAAAATAAAACTTGAACTTAAAGCTTTTATTTTAACAAAACAATCGGAAATAGTTTTAGTTGTATAATAAAAAGGGTAAGTAGATAAAAAACCACTTCGCAAAAACGATGCGTTATACCATGAAGCAGCACCTTTTTCATTAGAATGAAAAGACAATACTAAAAGATCTTTAAACGAAGTATATGGACCAACAAGAAATGTAAAATTATTTTTAGAAAAATTTCTAAAAGAAAATTTACTCACCACTTTTTTTAAAAAGAATAAAGATGATAATTTAAAATCAAAGGATTTTTTTATATCATGTGATTTAAAATTCATTAATTCTATGCGATCGATAGAAAGACCATCAACGCAATAACGACTAAAATCACTAATTATTTTAGTACTTGTCTCATTAGAAAAACTTGGAGTTACTCGTATAATTTTATTTGTACCTCGTTTTAAAGCTAGTTTAACATTTAACCCTAACGTATCTGAAATACCTGAATATTTTATTTCATCTATTTCCCAAGGTCGTCCTTTAAAAGAATAGTTTTTATTTGTTAAAGCACCTACCGGGCAAATATCTACGATATTACCAGATAATAAACTTTTATCTAAAAACTTATTGAAATAAAATGAAATTTCAGTTTTTTCACCACGACCAACAGTACCTAAATCATTAGTTAACGCTTTGTCTTTTAGGAAACGAATGCAACGTGTACAATGAATACATCGAACCATTATGGTTTTAATAAATAATCCCATGTCTTTATCTTGGACAGGCCGCTTAAAAAAAAGAAAATTACGACTAGAATCACCGCCAAACTTTTCAGATTGATCTTGAAGATCGCATTCACCACCTTGATCACAAATTGGGCAATCTAATGGGTGATTAGCTAAAAGAAATTCAACGACACCTTCACGTGCTTTTTTTACAAGAGGACTTTCTGTATAAATTTCCATATTTGGAATACCTCGAGATGTACAAGAGACTAAAGGCTTAGGACCTCCTTTAATTTCAACTAAACACATACGACAATTACCAGCAATACTTAATTGATCGTTATAGCAAAATCTGGGAACTCGTACACCAATTGAATCACAAATTTGTAATAATGTATAATCTTTTGTAAAATTAAACGTATTTCCGTTAATTTTTAATAGCAAAAATAGCAGAAAAATTCTATTCAGTTATATTCTAATAAGTTTTTTAATTAAGATTTTGTTGATGAATTTGTTGTTAAAATTTTTTCAACAACACCTAAACCTAAAACAATAACAATTAGAAAAAAAAAATAATAAAATGTTGAAAGTTGTCCTATAATTGAAAAAGGATAATCTGTTGAAGATTGACCTAAATAACCTAATAGTAAAAAATTTGCTAAAAATAACATAACGAAAAATTTATATAGAGGTCGAAAAAGAGGACTTCTTGTTTCAGCAACATTGATTAGAGGGAAAATTAATAACATAACTATTGCACCGCCCATAATAACAATACCACCTACTTTATCCGGAATTGATCGTAAAATTGCATAAAAAGGTAAAAAGTACCATTCTGGGACAATATGTTTTGGTGTCTGAAACGGATCAGCCATAATATAATTATCTGGATGACCTAAATAATTAGGAGCAAGCATTACAAAAAATGAGAAAATTGTTAAAAAAAAACTAAAAGCAAAAAGATCTTTAGCATAGAAATACGGATAAAATCCAATAACACTACTATTAGCTTCAGCACCTAAAGGGTTATTTGAGCCATCGCGATGAAGCACTGATAAATGTAAAATTGTTGCTCCTGCTATAATAAAAGGCATCGTAAAATGTAGGCTGAAAAAACGATTTAATGTAGGGTTTTTAATTGTAAAACCTCCCCAAAGCCATTCAACAATTTCAGTACCAACAAAAGGGATTGCAGTAAAGAAATTAGTAATAACTGTAACACCCCAAAAAGACATTTGTCCCCACGGAAGAACGTAACCCATAAAGCCCGTAGCCATCATAAGAATAAAAATAATAATACCGCTAATCCATAATTGACCACGTGGATAAGCATATGAACTATAAAAAATACCTCGTGCAATATGCAAATAAATCACAGCGAAAAACATTGATGCACCGTTTGCGTGTATATAACGAATTAACCAACCAAAATCAACTTGTCTCATTAAATATTCTAAACTAAGAAAAGCTAAATCAATATGCGGTGTATAGTGCATAGCTAGTAAAATACCTGAAATAATTTGTATAACTAAAATAATACCTCCCATTGAACCAAAACTCCAAAAATAATTTAAATTTGATGGAGTTGGGTAATCAATTATATGAGAATTACCAAATGCAACGATAGGATCTTTAATTAAAACTCGACCTGTCATAAAAATTAAAAAACAACTTTACCTATAAAAATATACGTTAATTAATAACTAAAAAGGATTTTTCTTTAAACCAGAAGAAAAAGATAACAGTTCTTGCATAATACCTTCGCCTACAAACGAATAACGAGTTTCAAAAAAACCTTCTAAAGGATAATCTTTCCGTAAAGGATGTCCTTCGAAACCGTAATCGGTTAAGATACGCCTTAAGTCAGGATGGGATCGGAAAAATATACCATATAAATCCCAAATTTCTCGCTCAAGCCAATCACTGCACATAAAGATTTTAGTTAGTGAAGGTAAAACTTCAAGTTCATGAATAAAAGTAACCACACGAATACGTTGATTAAAACGTACACTTAAAAGATTATAAGAAACAGCTAAACGAGAATCGTTTCGAATAAAATCGATACCAGCCATATCTGTTAAACATTTAAATTGGAAATTTGTTGAGTTTTTAAGAACCAACATTATTTTTGAAATTCTATTAGGTTTACAAATAATAGACAAAACATCACTTTTTTGTAACTCAACTGAGGGTATTATTTTTGTTATGAATTGTGCAAATAAACAATCAATTTTTTTCGTTTTAGATTTTTCTATAAGATTCATTAAAAAAGGAACAGAGTGGATTTGAACCACCGACCAGTCGCTTATCAAGCGAGCGCTCTACCAACTGAGCTACAATTCCGAAATTTTATATACATAGTTTTGGGATAGAAGGATTTGAACCTTCGGATAATCAAGTCAAAATCGATCGCCTTACCACTTGGCTATAGCCCAATAAATCTTTTCACTTTAATAATAACAATTATAAATAATTAAATAATTTATTTTGTTATTTTTGGTACCAAGGTACCAAAAATAACATTTAACATGAAATAAATAAATTAAAAACCTCGTTATTGAATAAAATAAAAGAATATGTTATACATATACTTAATTGAAAAGATCTAATTAATATTATGTTTGAATTATTTACTAGAATAAAGTTATGGTTTTTAATTTTGTTTATTTATTCTCTTATTATTTCATACTATTCTATAGATTCTTTAGAAGTTTTTATATATTATTTATATAAATTTCTTGGTATTAATTTAATTTTAACGCAACTAGAGGATTTAACCGTTATTCTATTTGAATTAATAAACTATACTCTTTTATTATATTTTATACCATTCACTA
>Ga0315905_10006567_pt1 | contig 11824 bp, 9 predicted proteins | sample LakEriMetagenome_5_FD_203522 | JGI IMG/M metagenome (GOLD analysis project Ga0315905, IMG submission 203522) | Freshwater fungal communities from buoy surface, Lake Erie, Ohio, United States - Buoy 4 MA121 | ecosystem: Environmental > Aquatic > Freshwater > Lake | place: USA: Lake Erie, Ohio...
ACGGCGGCACTCAGCGTGACCCGGGCGGGTGCCCAGCCATCGCTGCCCCGCCGCAAGGAAATTGAACAGGCGCTGTCCCGCTGGACGGCACAACCCACAGAGGGAGTTGAGAACGGATGAGTCAACAGTACATCTACACCATGGAGCAGGTGACGAAGATCTATGAGCAGAAGGAAGTGCTCTCGGATATCTGGCTGTCGTTCTACCCCGGGGCCAAGATTGGCGTGCTGGGAGCCAACGGGGCCGGCAAGAGCACCCTGCTGCGGATCATGTCGGGGGACGACACCAATTTCATGGGGACCGCCCGGCCCGCCAAGGGAATCGACATTGGTTACTTCCGGCAGGAACCCCGGCTGAACCCAGACTGGACAGTCGACCAGTGTGTGCAGGAAGCGGTCGCGCATTCACAGGCGATTCTTGACCGGTACAACGAGCTGAACATGAAACTGGGTGAAGACCTGTCACCCAACGAGATGGACGCGGTACTGGCCGAGCAGGCGAAGGTCCAGGATCAGATCGACGCCAACAACCTCTGGGAACTCGACCGCACCCTGGAGATGGCCAGCGACGCGATGCGGTTGCCCCCGGGCGACGCGCTGATCCGGATGCTCTCGGGGGGTGAAAAACGCCGCGTCGCGATGTGCCAGCTGGTGCTGCGGTCCCCCGACATGCTCTTGTTGGACGAGCCGACGAACCACCTCGACGCCGATTCGGTTTCGTGGCTGGAACGCTACCTGCACGAATTCAAGGGGACCGTGGTGGCGGTGACGCACGACCGGTACTTCCTCGACAATGTGGCAGGCTGGATTCTCGAGCTCGACCGGGGGAAGGGATATCCCTACGAGGGGAATTACAGCTCGTGGCTCGAGCAGAAGCAGTCGCGTCTGGCGATCGAAGAGAAGCAGGAATCGAAGCGGCAAAAGACCCTTAAGAAAGAGCTGGAATGGGTCCGGATGAACCCCAAGGCGCGGGCCACCAAGAACAAGGCCCGCCTCGAGCGTTACGAGCAGATGCTGTCGCAGGAGTATGACGCCCGCGAAGACGCCCCCGACATCCAGATCGCCTCAGGGGCCCCGCTGGGAGACCTCGTGGTGCGAGCCGAAGGGGTCTCGAAGGCGTTCGGCGACCGGTTGCTGTTTGAGAACATGACCTTCAACCTGCCCCGCGGCGGCATCGTGGGAGTCATCGGACCCAATGGTGCCGGGAAAACCACCCTGTTCCGCATGATCATGGGGCAGGAGAAACCCGACAACGGCACGCTGCGGGTGGGAGACACCGTCATCCCCTCGTATGTCGATCAATCGCGCGATGCGCTCGACCCCAAGAAATCCATCTATCAGGAGATCTCGGGGGGGCTCGACATCATCGAGATCGGCAAGGTGAAGATTCACTCGCGCAGCTACGTGGGTCGGTTCAACTTCAAGGGGCCCGACCAGCAGAAGCTGGTGGGGGAACTCTCGGGGGGAGAGCGGAACCGCGTGCACCTCGCGAAGATGCTGCGTTCGGGGGGCAACCTGCTGCTGCTCGACGAGCCGACCAACGACCTCGATGTCGAAACTCTTCGGGCCCTCGAAGAAGCCTTGCTCAACTTCGCCGGTTGCGCGGTCGTTATCAGCCACGACCGCTGGTTCCTCGACCGCGTCGCCACCCACATTCTCGCTTTCGAGGGAGACAGCCGGGTCTACTGGTGCGAGGGGAACTATCAGTCTTACGAGGCCAATCGCAGGGAACGGCTGGGTATCGAAGCCGACCGTCCCCACCGGGTGCGGTACAAGCCGGTCAAGATCTGAAGCCGGGGCGATGGCCCGCCAGTGAACCCGACGGCGGGCCTGCCATTTCCCGCAGCACGTCACCTCATCGCGGTTGTCAAGCCACGCACGTCAGAACGAAAGAGGCCCGGATTTCGCAAGAAATCCAGGCCTCTGCACACTTCAGCCGCCAGGGGATTCGAATTCAGCGGGTCGGCTGCAGCTGCCACCGCTCATTGAAAAAATCAGCCGCCGACACCTTGCCCGGATACTGCGAACCAGGCGGGGTGGTGATGTCGATCACCGCCCAATCGGGCAGCCGCGGCACCTGCCGGGCGTTGTTGAGATAGTCGTAGTCGCGGTAGGTGAAACTGCTGTTGAGCACGACATACCGCTCGGGATTGAGCGGGTTGGGCGCACAGAGAATCAACCCGTGGTTGGCTCCCGCGAATTGGCGCTCCCCGGCGGCAATTCCCGTGGACGACCAGCGGATCGGCAGCTGGTCGGCGATCCGGGCCAACACCTGGTTGGAGCCCGGGTCGCCCCAGAGCACCAGGTTTTTGGTCGCGATGTCCTCGGCCGAGAGCTCGGTGTCTTTTACCAGACGGGCCCGACCCCGGAACTGGCGACGCCAGTGCTCGACCGCCCGGTCGAGTTCCCCGCGGGCCCAGCGGTCGACCTCGGCCGAGAGGGGTGTGCCGGTGGGCGTCACGAAGACAAACGCGTCCATGAAGGCATCGTCAATCGGCCCCTGCAGCCCAGGCTTCTTCCGCAGACCGTTCGGCACTGCCCCAATTTTCCAAATCCCCGCCTCGCGCACCAGCCGGCAGGTCCACGAGCGGTCCGACAGGGGGCGTGGGGCCTTCACATCTTTCCCATCGATCTGGATCGACACCGGTTGGCTGATGTCAAACGGGCATTCCCCCGGAGCAAACGACAGCGACAGTGCGTTGATGTTGCTGGTCTGCAGATCGACACTGTTGTTGGCCTGCCACTGGGCGTCGACGTGGGCCTTCGCCCAGTGTTGGTCGAGCCCCTCGACCGTCACCCAGTGCATCCGGTTGTATCGCAGGGTGTAGGTGGTGAAGTGAATCGCCGAGGGATTACGGTCGCGCCCCCGGGCCACGATCGAATTGAACCGCCGCTCGATCTCGTCGCGGGCCACTGGATGGTACGAATGCCCGGTCTGCGGACCGATGATGTGCACCAGCTCGATCCCCAGGTCGGCCAAGGCCTTCTCCATGATGTCGGCCGCCTGCTTCTGGCTGTCGTTTTCACCCGAATAGGCAATGGTCGGACAATGCCAGAGATTCACCGCCCAGTCGTTGCAGTCGTACCAGTGCCAGAGGGTCTTCTCCCAAGGCTTCGGATCGAGGGTTTCTTTTTGAAAGACCCTCAAGAACTCGGGAGTCTCGGAAAAGCCCGCGCCAGGTGTCGCCCCCACGAACCGGTCGGGGTAATGCACGGCGAACTGCCAGCAGGCCGCCCCCCCCATCGAGAAACCCCGCGAGGCAATGCGGTCGGCATCGATACGATAGTGCTGCTCGACATGCGCGAGAGCCTCCAGCACGTCGATTTCTCCCGCGAACTTGAAGGCATTGCAGTACCGGCCATACGGGTGCAGCACGAACGCATCGGCCGGGGCGAAGACCCCCCGGTCTTTCTGTCGGCTCACCAGAAAGTTGACCTCACTCAGGGTTTCTCCCCTGCCATGAAACCAGAGGTCAAGCCGGTGCCGGTGGCTTCCCTGCGGTTGATACGATTCGGGAACAATCAGCCCGTAGGGTTGTACCGAGCCATCGATTTTGGAGACATATCCTCGCACGATCAGGCCCCTCTGCTCGGTCCAGGGGGCCTGCCCGGCCGCCAGTTGTCTGGCCCGTTCGAGCCCCTGCTGCAGCAGTTCGCGGGCGGGCCCAAACTCCTTCTCGTTGAAGAACTCGCGGAACTCCAGCGCATCGGAAACCGCGCGGTGGAAAATCTCGACATCGGGCAGCAGTTCCTTCACCCGGGGGGAGGGATTGCCGCGTAGACCGTCAATCGCCTTCGACAATTCGGCCAGCCCCTGTTCGAGCCCGGACCGGACCTCGGTGGGAACTTCCACACCCAGGTTGGGGACCCGCCGGACGGTCGCGGGGTTGTTGTCGCCCGGACCATCCGCCCACGTCTCCTGCCCCGGGAAGATGATGCCTCCCAGAGCCAACAGGCAGAACCCAAGCCAGCAACGCCAAGCACTCAGCGGGCAGCACATGCGGTACACATCCTCGAAGGGGAAGGGAGAAACAGAAAACCCACAGTTCCATCGCGCGGATTATGGTCCGTGCAGAGAACGAGGGCAACCACTCCTCAACCTTCCGAGGATCGTTTTCGGGCTCGACCCGCCCGGGAGTCTGCCTGGCCGGGACAGACTTCGGAACCGATCCAGCCGCTCAGGCCTCGGCTTCCGCGCGCAGTCGCAATTGACCGCAGGCGGCGTCGATATCGGCCCCCTTGCGCTTGCGGACGGTGGTGGTGACGCCCCCCTGCTCGAGAATTTGGGTGAATTCCCGCACGCGTTCGGCGAACGGGTCGGTGTAGGGAAGCCCGCTGACGGCGTTCATCGGAATGAGATTCACATGGGCGTTCCGGCCCCGCAGCAGCGCGGCCAGTTGTCGCGCCTCGGCAGCCGAGTCATTCCGGTCGCGCAGCACGCAGTACTCGTAGGTCACCCGGCGGCCGGTGAGTTCAAAATACTCATCGGCTGCCTGCAGCACCCGCTCGAGCCCCACTTTGGCGTTCATCGGCACCAGTTCCGAACGCAACTCTTCGTTGGGGGCGTGCAGCGACACGGCGAGGTTGTACGACTTGTCAACCTTCGCCAGGTCGCGGATTTTCTCGGGCAATCCCACGGTCGAGATGGTGATCCGGCGGGTCGACATCCCCAACCCTCCCTTCTCTTCGAGCGATTCCAGCGCCCGCAGCAGGTTGGGCAGGTTCGCCAACGGTTCCCCCATTCCCATCACGACCACGTTGGTGATTCGCTCCAGCGGCGGAAGCAGCCGGTCGAGGTGCAGTACCTGCTCAAGAATTTCTCCCGTCGACAGATTACGGGTGAACCCCTGCAGACCACTGGCGCAGAAGACACACCCCATGCCACATCCCACCTGGGTGCTCAGGCAGATCGTGCGGCGGTCGTCCTCTTTCATCAGCACGCACTCGACATGCTCGCCGTCATGCAGCCGCAGCAGCAGTTTCTCGGTCCCGTCGATCTGCGACGTCTGCCGCCGCACAATCCGCGAAGAGAAAATCACAAACTGCTCGGCCAACTGCCGCCGCAGAGGGGCGGGAACGTCGGTCATCGCTTCGAAGTCGTTGACCCGCTTGCCGTAGATCCAGCGGCGAATCTGGTCGGCCCGGAACTTCTGGGCTCCCTGCGCCACGCACCAGACTTCGAGTTCCTTGCGGGTCAGGTCATTCAGCAGGCGTTTCCCGTCGAGTGGTGCCGGCGAACTGGTCACGGCATCGGTCAGCGGAAGCAATTTGGAATTCGCGTCAGTCGTCATCATCTTCATCTTCGTCTGCGGACAGGTCGTCGAGGATCGGCAACTCGGGAGAGACCAGGCCCGACCGTTCCTGTTCGTCCAATTCGGCCAGCAAATCGCGGACGTCGGTGTTGCGGGGATCGAGTTTCTGCAGATTCTGCAGGACGGACCTCCCTTCGGACCGCTGTCCACGGGCGATCAGGCAGCGGGCCAGCCCCCGACCCGCCAGGAAAAACTCGCCGTTGTAGTCGCGCTGCGTCGGCAGAATTCCCCGGAATCCGGGAGGCAGACTGTCGAGCCCGACCTCGTAGGCGAATCCATAGTGGCCGCGCGCCAGGGAAACATCCTCCTCCCGCAGGGCCAGTTCCCCCAGCAGGTTGTGGGCCGCCAGAAACGCCCGACAGTCGGCCACGAGATAAAGCAGCTCATCCCGGGCGATTTCGAGTTCGTCCTCGGCAATCATCTCGTGGACTTCCTCCAGATCCTCGGCCCGTTCGAGCGCGCAGACCGGGGCTTGCAAGGCAAACCGATTGGCATCGAGACGCTTGAGGCGGAGCAGTCCCCGTGAAGCGGGCCGCTTGGGTCGCGGACCCGGCGATCGGCGAGGTGGTTTTCCCGAGGAAGAATGAGGTTGCCCTGAGGCAGCTTGGCCCCCCGACTTGCCGGCCGGACGGCGGGGGCGATCGGGGCGGCGGTCGGGTCGGTCCGGCGCAGAGTCTGAAGAAGCAGGCATGCCGGCAATTGTCCGCCGGGGCTGGGCAAAGTGTCAACAAACAGCCCATCTTCCGTGACGGTTTGCGGTGGCCCGGTTGGGTGGGGGCCTGTTATGCTCCGCAACAGTCAGTCTGCAGCGGTTTCCGGAATGGCCCGGGGACCGGGCGGGGCCCTCCCGACCTCCTCCACCACATATGCCTCCGATCCTGGAAGTCGACAACCTGCGGACGTGGTTCCACACGGCGGCCGGACCGGCCAAGGCGGTCGATGGCGTCAGCTTTTCCATCGAGGCTGGGCAAACTCTCGCCGTCGTCGGAGAAAGCGGTTGCGGTAAGACCGTCACCGCCCTCAGCATTCTGCAGCTGATTCCCCGCCCGCCCGGTGAATTCGTCTCGGGTGCGATCCGGTTTGACGGCACCGACCTCCTGAAACTGTCGCGCGATGAATTGCGGCAAATCCGCGGTGGACGGATCGGCATGATCTTCCAGGAGCCCGGGACCAGCCTCAACCCGGTCTTTACCATTGGCGACCAGATCGCCGAGGCGATTTCTCTGCATCGCAAGATCCCCAAGTCGGCCCTGCGGCAGGCGGTGCTCGACTCGCTGAAGGCGGTGCGGGTGAACGATCCCGAGCGGCGGATCGACCAGTACCCGCACGAACTCTCGGGGGGGATGAAACAACGGGTCATGATCGCCATGGCTCTGTCGTGTAACCCTCAGCTGCTGATTGCCGACGAACCCACCACCGCCGTCGACGTCACCATCCAGGCCCGAATTCTCGACCTGCTGCGCCAGATGCAGGCCGAGCGCGGCATGGCCATCCTCCTGATCACCCACGACCTGGGGGTTGTCGCCGAATTGGCCGACCATGTCGTCGTGATGTATGCCGGACAAGTGATCGAGCGGGCCAGCGTGAACGAACTGTTCGCCAATCCCCGGCACCCCTATACGCGGGGGCTGTTCGCCAGCCTGCCCCGGGTCGATCGGAAAGAAACGCGGCTGCAGGCGATCGAGGGTTCAGTCCCGGCGGCCACGCACTTCCCCGAGGGATGCCGGTTTCGGGAGCGATGCCCTCACGCGGGACCCGAATGCCTGAGGTCTCCCGAGCTGACCGTGCTCAACGCCGCGCATGCCGTGGCCTGCTGGAAACACGAGGAGCTGCATGTCTGCGCCCCTGCTGTCGGTCGTTGACCTGAAGAAGCATTTCCCCATTCGGGCGGGCCTGCTTGGTCGGGTCCAGGAATGGGTGCGCGCCGTGGATGGCGTCAGCTTCGACCTGGCCCTTGGCGAGACCCTCGGGCTCGTGGGCGAAAGCGGCTGCGGCAAGACAACCGTGGGCCGGACCCTGCTGCGGCTGACTCCCGCGACGGGGGGCCAGGTCTTGTTCGGCGGGCAAGACCTGCTGGCGTTGTCGGGTGGAGCTTTGCGTCAGGCCCGGCGACGCATGCAGCTCATCTTCCAGGATCCTTACGGCTCGTTGAATCCCCGCATGACCATCGAGCAGATCGTGGGAGAACCCCTGGGTGTGCACCGCCTCGCCAGGGGCTCGGAACGCCAGGATCGGATCGCCACCCTGCTGAAACAGGTCGGCCTGCGCCCCGAGGCCGCGGGACGATATCCACACGAGTTTTCGGGCGGCCAGAGACAACGCATCGGCATTGCCCGCGCGCTGGCGCTCGAACCCTCATTCATCGTGTGCGACGAGCCCACCAGTGCTCTCGACGTGAGCATTCGGGCCCAAATTGTGAATCTGTTGCAAGATCTGCAACGCGAACGAGGGCTGAGCTACCTCATGATCAGCCACGACTTGGGTGTGGTGCGACACATCTCCACCGCCGTGGCGGTCATGTACCTCGGACGCATCGTCGAACAGGCCCCCACCGAGGCGCTGTACGACCAACCCCGGCATCCCTACACCCGGTTGCTGTTGGCGGCCATTCCCATTCCCGACCCCCGGCAACGCGGGCGGCGAATCCAGGCGGCGGCCAACACGGCCGGCGATGATGCCGTCCCATCCCCCATCAATCTTCCCCCGGGCTGTCCCTTCCATCCCCGTTGCCCGTTGTACCAGCAATTGGGACGACCCGAGAGCTGTCGTAACCAAGTGCCCGAATTGGTTCCCCTGGAGTCGAACCCCCGGCATGTCGTGCGCTGTCACTTCCCCCACGAAACGGAAACCGTCGCCGCAGGGCCGCGCGTGGCGGCCACAAGCTGAATTGACCGTCGGTCCCCTCGTCTTTGAGGCCTGAGTAATCTGGCGAATCCTGGGGGATTGGGGGTGTTTCAGGATCGTGGGTTCCATTCCGCGGGTTCGCTGTTGCAAGTCCCTTTTTTCCCGCGTTGATTCGCTCTAGGGGGAAAGCAGGCCGCGGGCTAGGATCCACCGGACGGTGCAGGGGCTCGGTGAGGAATCGAGCCGCGCGATGTCCCGGGGCGTTGACCGTCGTGAGATCCCCGCCATGGGGCCCCTTGGGCCCCGGTCGAGACGTGGAGATCGAGACGCATGGAGGCTGCGACGCGACAGGCCCACCCCGGCGGGAGATGGCCGATTTCGCTGGTGGTGTTGGCCGCCGCAATCGCCATTTTGGGCTGGCTCGGCATCGAACGGGGAGATGAGCTCTCCCAGGCCGGTTCGTTCCATGGCAGGCAGGGGGTCTGGCTGGTCCTGGCGGGGTGTGCGATGTGGGTCGGCTCGCGGACCCCGCTCGACTGGCTGCGGCGTGGTGCCTGGCCCGCCTTTGGCGTGGGCATCATGCTGCTGGTCCTGGTCTACTTTTTTCCGGCCCGCTGGGGTTCACGCCGTTGGATTCCGCTGGGGGTGCTGTACTTCCAGCCGTCGGAACTCGCGAAAATTGCCTTCATCGTCACGTTGGCCCGGTATCTCGAAAGCCGGGAGAGTCACCGGAGGTTGGGGGGGCTGGTGGTGCCGTTTGGCATCACGCTGCTCCCTCTGGGGCTGATTCTGAAAGAACCCGACTTGGGGACGTCATTGCTGTTCCTGCCAGTGCTGTTCGCGATGCTGGTGGCGGCGGGGGCGCGGCTCTGGCATCTGGGTCTGGTGGCGGTCCTGGGGGTGTCCATCATGCCGCTGTTCTGGCAGGCGATCTCGGCCGAGCAACGGTCCCGAATCACAGCCGTGTTCCAACAGCGCGATGGTCGGGCACCAACGGTGGGCAAGGCCGATGGCTTTCACCTGCACCAATCGAAGCAGGTGTTGGCCCTGGGCGGTGCCTGGGGCAGTCAGGTCGAGGGAACTCGCGTCGAGGATCCGGCAGCGTATTACCTTCCCGCGTGTCGGACCGACTTTGTGATCTGCATGGTGGGAGAGCGTCTGGGACTGCCAGGAACACTGGGGGTTCTGACGCTCTACTCGCTGTTGTTCCTGCGAGGGCTCTGGATCGCAGCCGGCGCACGGGATGGTTTCGCCCGGCTGGTCGCGGTCGGGGTGGTCGCTCTGTTGGCCGCCCAGACCATCATCAACACCGGAATGACCGTCGGCTTGCTCCCGGTGACCGGGATCACCCTTCCCCTCATGAGTTATGGAGGGTCGAGCCTGCTGTTCACGGGGTTTGCCCTGGGGCTGTTGGTCAATGTCTCGCGGCAACCGCGCGACATGTTCGACATGGAACCGTTTCGATTCGCGACGGCCCGGGTCCAGCTGCCGTGACTGGCTTGGGGAGATCCGCCGCGCTCCGTACCACGGTCGTCCCAATCTCCTCCCTGAGCGAGTCCCATGCCTCAAAATGTATTCACCATGCTGATGTTCTCGGGACAGGCCGAGGAAGCGGTCCGGTACTACGCCGAGGTGATTCCGCAGACCGAGTTGCTCGAAATCAAATACTTTGGCCCCCAACAGCCGGGATCCGAGGGGAAGGTCCAGAGGGCTCGGCTGCGGTTGCGGAGACATGAAGTGCGGGCGTTCGATTCCCCAGTCCAGCATGATTTTGGCTTCACTCCGGCCGTCTCGCTGTTTATCGACTGTGAAAATGAGCAGGAATTCGAGCGGTGCTTCAACGGTTTGTCGGCGGGAGGCTTTACGATGATGCCCCCGGCGAACTATGGATTCAGCCGCAGATTCGGCTGGTGCAACGACCGGTTTGGCGTCTCGTGGCAGGTGAATCTGTTCTGAGCGTAAGCCCCAGGAATGCCGCGCGGCCCCCTGCGCCGGTTTCGGATGGCAGACAATTCCTTCCGACTGCCAACCAGCGTCCGGGGGAGTGCCCCCGGTCAGCAACGCCCCCCGCGGTTCAGTCCGACAAAACATTCAGGAGTCCCACGGCGATGCCCCTGCGAAACGCCACCCCCTCGATGGTGCAGAGCCGGTACGAGTGGAATGCGGGGCATCCCCTGCGGGTGTGGCTGCTGGTGCTGATCCTGATTGCACTGGTTGAGTCGGGCTTGATGCTGCTGTTGCCGCTGATCCTGCCTGCGGAAACTTCGCGGTGGATCGAGGCGGTGCTTGATGCCCTGCTGCTGTCGCTGACCCTGGCCCCGGTGTTGTGGTGGCTGTTGCTCCGGCCCTTGCAGCAGGCGGCGCGTTTGCGAGACCAGTTCCTCACCGACCTGTTCCAGACCATCGAGAATGAGCGCCGGAGCACCGCTCGGGAGCTGCATGACGGAGTGGGTCAGCAACTCGGGCTGCTGGTGACCGGACTGAAGTCGTTGCGCGATGATCTGCCCGCCGCGGAATTGGTCCGCCAGGGACGAGAACTGCGGGAACTGGCACAGGAAGCCCTGCGGGAAACCAAGCGTCTGGCACTGGGGTTGCGACCCAGTCTGCTCGACGACCTGGGGCTGGCGGTGGCCCTCGAGCGGCTGACGGAACAGGTCGCCCGCCACCACGAGATCGACGTCGATTGCCAGGTCGACGACCTGACCGACATCCGGTTGCCAGAGCGGTATGAAACCACGCTGTTCCGGATCGTCCAGGAAGCGCTGCAGAACGTGGTCCAGCATTCCGGAGCCACCGTGGTTTCGGTTAAACTGCGGCGAACCGACCACCAGTTACAGCTTGAGATCCTCGATAATGGGCGCGGGGTGTCTGCCGATGGTCAGACGCATCCCCCATCCCCCGGTCATTTGGGACTGGTCGGCATGTCCGAGCGGGCGAGTCTGGCGGGAGGAACGTTTGTGTTGGAGACCGCACCGGGGGGGGGAGCCCGTGTGTTCGTGACGTTGCCGCGTCCGGAAGGGACGGAGGATGACCGCGAAGACTCGCGTTGTGTTGGTGGATGATCATGCGATGGTCCGGGCTGGAGTCCGCCTGCTGTTGAACTCCCAGGCCGACCTCGAAGTGGTGGGTGAGGCGGGGCAGGCGGCTGAAGTTTTGCCAGTGGCCCGGCAACTCCAGCCCGACGTGGTGGTGCTCGACCTGTCGCTTCCGGGGGGGCCCAGCCTGCCGCTGGTCCGCGAACTGCAGTCGATCGCCAGCCATCCCCAGGTGCTGATTCTTTCGATGCACGATGACCCCGCCTATGTGCGGGCCGCTCTGGGAGCCGGGGCCCGTGGTTATGTGGTCAAAACGCTCAAGGTGGACGACCTGCTGCAGGCGATCCGTGACGTGGCCCGCGGACGATTGGTCATCGATCTCGATGATCCCGAATTGACTGCCTCGATATTCCAGACGGTGGGCCGGGGACGGCCGCATGAGGTGGGACGCAGCCGGCTGAGTCAGCGGGAGGAACAGGTCCTGCGACTGCTCTCTCAAGGGCACTCCAACCTCAAGATCTCCGAGCAGCTCGACCTCAGCCCGAAGACCGTCGCCACCTATCGGGCTCGCCTGGGAGAAAAGCTGGGGCTGAAGACCACGGCCGATTTTGTGCGCTATGCGAATGATGTGGGG
>Ga0315905_10006570_pt1 | contig 11820 bp, 5 predicted proteins | sample LakEriMetagenome_5_FD_203522 | JGI IMG/M metagenome (GOLD analysis project Ga0315905, IMG submission 203522) | Freshwater fungal communities from buoy surface, Lake Erie, Ohio, United States - Buoy 4 MA121 | ecosystem: Environmental > Aquatic > Freshwater > Lake | place: USA: Lake Erie, Ohio...
GGCGGCGGCCGAGCGGGCCCCCGGCGCCGGCGGCGAGAGCGCCAACGCCAATGCCGCCGACGACGACGACGCCGCGCTCGTGGGTGCCGCCCTGGGCCCCCACCTGCTCTTCCGCGTGCGCGTCCAGCAGTTCCTCGAGCTCGTGCGCGCGGGCGACGTCGACGGCGCCCTCGCCTTTGCGCGCGGAGAGCTCGGCCCGGCCGCCGCCGCCGCGGCCGCCGCCGCGAGCGCCGCCGCGAGCCGGCGCCCGCCCGCCCCGGGCGGGGGGTTCTGGCTCGCGCAGCGCCGCGAGGACGAGGAGCTGCTGCAGGACGCGCTGTCGCTCCTCGCGTACGAGGACCCGCAGGCGTCGCCCTGCGCCCACCTGCTGCGCCCGGCGGCGCGCGAGGCTCTGGCCGAGCGCGTCAACGGCGCGCTGCTCGCGCGCCGCGGCGCGCCGCGCGAGCCGGCCGTCGAGCGCCTGTACCGGCAGGCCACGGCGGCGCTGGACGAGCTCAAGCGGATGGCGGAGCCGCGGGCGATGGTGCTGGACGCGGACCACGTGCTGCGCGAGGGGCTGATGCGGCTGGCGGCGGGGGACCAAGATGACGACGAGGACGAGGACGAGGGCGGGGGCGGGGGCGGGCAAGGGCGGGGCAACAAGGGCGGCAAGGCGGGGGGCGGCAACGGCGGCGACGCTGGCGCTGCTCCTGCTGCCGCTGCCGCTGCGGGCCAGGCGCCCGGCGCTGCCGTCGCGTTGCTTTTGGGGATGGAGATCGTTTGAGGATCGCCGTTGCACGTGTGTGAAACGCGTATCGAGTGCAGCAAGTTTAGGTCTCTGCGTGCGTGCGTGCGCGCGCGCGTCTCGACGATTGGCGCGCCGCTGCCGCCCACCGCCGTCCCGCCGTCTCGGCGCACGAAAAAGGCGCGGGGCCACCGCGCGCTGCCGTCCTCGATCCACGAATTCCACCATCGCAGCGTCGACGCGCCCACGTCAGCGATCGATCGCGCGTCTCCCTTTGTCTCGCGTCTCCCGAAACAACGATGACGCAGCTCAGCAGCTGAGCTGAGAGAGCGCAAACGCGCACGGCCCTTGGGCCAAGATGGGCAACCAGCTCGCCCCACCGCTCAAGCCGGCGGTGGAGCACCTGCCGGAGGTCCCGGGCGTGGTGCTCAAGGAGACGCTCGGTGCGTTTGGGGCGCGTGTGTTTGCTGTCTTCGATGTCGGACGTCTGGGTCTCGCGCGCGGTCGTTCTTTGCTCTCGAGGGCAGTGGAGCGGGCACGCGTCGTCACGCACACAGACGCTGCGATGCTGCACCTGGGCACCCAGCCGCGCGGGGCGCGCTGCACTCTGCAAAGCGGCGGGCGCGCGCGTCACAGCGCATCGGTCCGTCGGCGTCGGCGCCGTCCCCGCCCCCGCGTCGTCCGCCTCACCCGCCCCCGCCCCCAAAACCACACCACACCTCAACAAACACCATCACAGGCGGCGGCCGCTTCCTGAAGACGCTCCTGTGCGCGCAGGTCGACGGCGGCGGCCTTACCGTGGGACCAGGCGCAAGCGGAGGAGGAGGAGGAGGAGGAGGAGGAGGAGGAGGAGGAGGAGGAGGAGCATCATCGTCATCAGCAGCGTCGGCGGCCGCCGCCGCAGCAGCAGCGGCGGGCGGCGGCGCAGGCGGCGGCGGCGCCCTGGTCGTCGTGCGCGTCTACCTCAAGCGCGCGGACACGCCCTCCCTGCTGCCGCAGCGCCGCTCCCTGGCCGCCATCCGCCGCGCGCTGTCGGCCGCCGCCGCCGCCGCCGAGGCCGAGGTCGCCGCCGCCGAGGCCGAAAGCGAGCAGGCCGCCGCCGCCGCCGCCGCCGCCGCCGGCCGCCTCGTCGCCCCCGCGCCCCGGCTCCGCCCCCGCCCGCTGGCCTACTACCCCCACGTCTGGCCCGCCCAGGCCTGGCTCGAGACCCCGTCCGCCGGCTACGTCGTCCGGCCCCACCTCCACGCCACCCTCTACGACCGCGTCGGCGCGAGGCCGTTCCTCACGCGCGCCGAGCGCCGGTGGCTGTCGTTCCAGCTCGTGTACGGCGTCGCGCAGCTGCACGCCGCGGGCGCGCGCCACGGCGACGTCAAGCTCGAGAACGCGCTGGCGACGAGCTGGGGGTGGGTCTTCCTGGCCGACCTCGCCCCTTACAAGCCCGTGCGCCTCCCCGCGGACAACCCGGCGGCGTTCTCCTTCTTCTTCGACGCGGGCGGGCGGCGGCGGTGCTACCTGGCGCCCGAGCGGTTTCGCGGCGCCGAGGGCGGCGGCGGGGGGGGGGGGGGGGGGGGGGGGGGCGAGGCGGGCGCGGGCGCGGCGCCTCCGGCCGCCGCGGCCCCGCCCGCCCCCTCCCCCGCGCAGCAGCGCCCCTCCACGGCGCCAGCGCCATCGCCCCCCGACGACGCCCTCACGCCCGCCATGGACGTCTTCTCCCTCGGCTGCGCCCTCGCCGAGCTCCACCTCGACGGCCGCGCCCTCTTTGAGCTCTCGACGCTCCTGCAGTACCGCCGCGGCGCGCTGCCCGAGGCGCAGTCCCCCGCGGCCGTGCTCCGCGCGGCGGGGGTCGACGCCGACCTCTCCGCCATGATCCTGCACATGGTGCAGCGCAACCCGGCCGACCGGTGGCCCGCCCGAAGGTACCTGACCGACTGGCCGGGCGACCCGTGGCCGCCGTTTTACGCGTCGGCGCTGCACCCGTTTTTCGCGTGGACGCTGCCGATGGCGCCGGACCAGCGGGTGGCGGCGACGCGGGCCGCGCTGCCGGCGCTGCTGGCCGCGGTCGAGGGGGAGGGGGGCTTTGGGGGCGAGGTGCCGCCGTGGCCGGCGCCGGGGCCCGCGGCCTTGGCGCCGCTCGAGGTGGCGCGCGCGGGGAGCAGCAGCAAGGGGGCCGGCGGCGGCGGCAAGCGGGCGGCGGCAGCAGCAGCAGGGGCGGCGGCGGCCGCCGAGGCGGGTGCGTCGGCGTCCAAGGCCGCGCTCCTCCCGGCTGCTGCTGCTGCTGCCGCCCCGCCCCCGGCGCCTCTTGCGGATGACGACGACATGGGCGGCATCTTCCTGGACGACCTGGACGACGCGGAGCTGGCCGCGGGCGCGACCCCGACGGGCGCTGCCAGGAGGGACGGCGGCGCCGCCGGGGCAGCAGGCGCAGCAGCAGCGGGCGGCGCCGCCGCACCCGCACCCTCGCCCGCGCCCGCCGGCGGCCTCGTCGACGAGGTCGTCGTCGAGGACGTCTTTGAGTTCGAGGTGCGCGAGGGCCCCGGGGCGCCCTGGGCCCCGGAGGACCCGTCGTCGGGCGCCGCGGCTGGAGGGGCCGGAGCAGGAGGTGGCGGCGGCGGCGGCAGCGGCGGCGGCGGCGGCAGCTTTGGCCGCTCCCTCGGTGGGGGCGGCACCAGCTGGGGGGGCGGCGGCAGCGGCGCCTCCGGGTCGTCGCACATGCGCGCCGCGCGCAGGCGGCGCGAGGACGTGCGGCTGCCGGACGAGGGCGGGTGGCGCTGGGGAGGGGACTGGGCGCCTGTGGTGGTCGTCGCGTCGGCGGCGTCGGCGTCGGCGACCGCCGCCGACGGGTGGCAGTACCGCCTGCCCGGCGGCGGCGGCGGCTGGGGCGCGCAGTGCGCCGAGGGATGCACGTGGCGCCGCAGGCGCTGGCAGCGGCAGCGCAGGCGGCGGCCGCAGGGCCTGCCCCCCGCGGCGGCGCCGCCGCCGCCCGCAATCGCCGCCGCTGCCGCCCCCCGGCCGCCGCCGCCGCCGCGCGCGGCCGCCGCCGCCGCCCCCGCCCCCGCCGGCTCGCCGCCCCCGCACCACCACGGCGGCCACATGGTCCTCGTCTGCTCCCTCCTGTGCGCCTCGCTCCGCGGCGCCGCCCTGCCCGAGAGCCGCCGCGCCGCCGCCGCCCTCCTGGCCGAGGCCGCGTCGCGCTGCACGGACGCCGTGCGCCTGCAGGCCGCCCTGCCCTACCTCCTCACGCAGGTGGCCGGCGGCGGCGGCGGCGGCGGCGGCGGCGGCGGCGCGGCCGGCGGCGTCGTCGTCGGCGCCGGCGGCGCGGGCGCCCCGCCCACCGTGCGCGAGGCCTCCCTGCGCGCCGCCGCGGCCCTGGCCGAGGGGGTGCGCCGCCTCCCGGCCACCGAGTCGCACCTGTACGCCGACTACCTGCTGCCGTCGCTGTCGCGGCTGCCGGACGACCCGGACGAGCTCGTGCGCGTGGCCTACGCGGCGGCGGTGGGCCGCCTGGCGGGCGCGGCGCACCGGCAGCTGCTGGGGCTGCAGCGGCAGCAGGGGCAGGGGCCGCAGCAGGGGGGGCAGCAGGGGCGGCAGCAGGGGCAGCAGCAGGCGCCGCCGGGCTCGCGGGGCGTCGGCGCGGCTGGCGAGGGCGGCGGCGGCGGCGGCGGCGGCGCCGCGGGCGGCGGCGCGGGCGGCGACGCGGCGTCGGCGGCGCGCTGGCGGCAGCAGCAGCAGGAGGAGGAGGAGCAGCGGGCCGAGGAGGAGGAGGACGAGGCGGAGCGGCGGGGGCAGCGGGGGGCCCAGCCGGCGCCTTCGCAGCCGGGGCAGCAGCAGCAGCAGCCGCCGCAGCCGCAGCGGCGCGAGCGCAACGACGCCGACGTGGCCGCCGCGCGCCAGGCCGTCGAGCGCGTGGTCGTCGAGCTGCTCACGGGCGCGCGCTCGACGCCCGCCGTGCGCTGCGCGCTGCTGCGCGCGCCCGAGCCGCCGCCGCCCTCCGCGGCCGCCGCCGCCGCCGGCGGGGCAGCAGAGGGCGACGGCGACGCGCCCCCGTCGCCGCTCGGCGGCGGCGGCGGCGCCGGCCCCGTCGGCCGCCTCTTTGGCCGCCGCGGCGTCAACGACACCCTGCTCCCGCTCCTCATCACGTGCCTCAACGCCCCCGAGTGGCGCCTGCGCGCCGCCTTTTTCCGCGCCGCCGCCGACGTCGGCCCCGTCGCGGGCGGCGCGGCGGCAGAGGTCTTTTTGCTGCCCTGCCTCGAGCAGGCCCTCTGCGACGCGCAGCCCGCGGTCGCGACCGAGGCGCTGCGGTGCCTGGCGGCGCTGTGCCCGCACCTGCGGCGCCGCGCGCTGCTGGACGCCGCGCGGCGCGTGGTTCCTTTGCTTGGTGCCGGGGCGGCGGACGGCGGCGGCGGCGGCGGCGGCGGCGGCGGCGGCGCGGGGACGGCGGCTGTGCGCGCGGCCGCGATTGCCTTTGTCGCGGCCGCCGCGCGCACGCTGTCGCCCGCGGACGCCTTTGCGCGCCTCGAGCCCATGGTGCAGCCGTACGCCAAGCGCCCCTTGCTGCAGCTGACGGACCCGCGCGTCCTGGCGCTGTCGCTGCGGCGTCGGCCGGCCAAGCGGGCGAGGCGCCGTGCGTCGTTGGAGGGCGAGGAGCGACAGGAGGACGAGGACGAGGAGGAGGAAGCGGAAGAGGAGGAGGATTTGGAGACGGAGGAGGACGAGGACGACGACGCGCTGGCCGCCGACGCCGCCGCGGCCGCGGCCGCCGCCCGCGCGCGCAGGCGCGGTGCCGGCGGCTTCGCGGCCCTGGGCGCGGCGGCCGCGGCCGCCGCCAGCAGCCTGCTCCCGCCCGCGCGCGCGCAGCGCGTCGCTTCGGCGTCGGCGGCCGCGGCGGGCGCGGCGCAGGCGGACGACGGCCCGCTCTCCTCGCCGCGCGGCCACATCCCCGCCGCCCCTGCCACCCTGCTGTCCGTGCCGTCGCCCACGCTCGCCGGCCCCGACGTTGCTCCAGGTGCGTCCCGCCCCCCCGCCGCCGCCGTCCCCGCGCACGTGCTCGTCGTGCCGCAGGGCGCGCCCGTCTACACGGTGCAGGTCGACGCGCGCGACGCTGCTGCGGCGGCGGCGGCTGCGGCGGCGGCTGCGGCGGCGGCGGCGGCGGCGGCGGCAACGGTGGCGGCATCGGCGCAGGCAGAAGGCGCTGGGCGCTCTGCGGGCGTGGCTGACGCCTCGCCGTCGGGCGCCGCGCCGCCGGGGGCCAGCAACAGCAACAGCAGCAGCAGGGACCCCGCGGCGGCCGCGAGCGCGGCGGGCGGCAGCAGCGGCGCGAGCGCGAGCGCCGCCCCGATGCGCGCGTCGCTGCACGCGGCCGCGCTCGCGGGCGTGGCCCCGCGCCGCGCCGCCCTCGAGTCGCGCGTCCTCGCCCTGCGCACGCGCCTCGCGCGCGATCCGTGGGCCGCCGAGCAGTCGGAGCGGCAGCTGCTCGACCGCATGTCGGCCCTGCTGCTGCGGCTCAGCCTCTCGCCATCGGCCGAGGAGGGCGTCTCTTCGGCGGCGGCGGCGGCGGCGGCGGCCGCGGGCGGGCCTACGCCTTGTGTCTCCTCCCCTGCTTCCGCCCCTTTCGCCGCGCCCGTCTCCTCGACGCCCCTGGACGTGCGGGACCGGGCCACGCTCGCGACGCTCAAGCTGGCGGGCCTCGCCACGCGGCAGGTGCCGGCGCCGCTGCCGCGCGCTGGGGGGGGGGCGCTGGCCGAGCGGCGGAGCAGCGCCCTCTCCGGAGGGGGGGGAGGAGGAGCCGCAGGAGGCGCGGGGGGCCCCGCGTCTTATGCGCTGGGCAACAACGGCGACGCCGACGGGGGGGCCTACCTTCTGGCCCCGTTGGAGCCGGCCGCGCTCGCGCACCACCAGCGCCTCGGCGCGGGCGGCGGACCCGGCAGCGCGGGCGGCAGCGCCCTGCTCGGCGGCGGCAGCGCGGCCTCTGCCTCGGCGCCCCCGCCCCGCCCGCTCGGCGCCGTCTTTGGCGGCGGCGGCGGCAGCGCCTCCGCCAGCGCCCCCGCCGCCGCCGCCGCCAGCGCCGCCGCGTCCGCCGCCGCCGCCGCCCCCTGGCGGCCCGCGGGCGTGCTCGTCGCGCAGCTGGCCGAGCACCGGCGCGCCGTCAACCGGCTCGTGCCCTCGGCCGGCGGCGGCGCCGCTGGCGGCGGCGGCGGCGGCGGCTTCTTTTTTGCGTCGGCATCGGACGACGGCACGGTCAAGCTGTGGGACGCGCGGCGGGCCGACCGCGACGCGTGCTTCCGGTCGCTGGCAACGTACGCCGGGCACCTGTCGCCGGCGTCGGCCGCGGCGGCCGCGGTCGCGGCGGCGGGGGCGGCGGGCAGCGGGGGCGGCGGCGGCGGTGACGGCGGCGAGCCCCGCCCGACCGGCGGGTCGCCCTCTGCGGCTGGCAGCGGCGCCGGCCCGCTCCCGGCCGTCGCCCCCTACGCCTCGCGCGTCCTGGCCGCCGCCGCCGTCGAGGACGGCGCCACCATCGCGAGCGGCAGCGCGGGCGGGGCCGTGCACGTCTGGCGCGCGGAGCTGCTCGGAGGGGGCGGCGGCAGCCCCGGCAGCGCCGCCGCCGCCATCGTCGGCAAGCGGCAGCTGCTGCCCGGCGAGGGCGCCGTGCTCGACCTCGCTGGGTGGGGCGGCTACGGCGCAGGCGGCGGCCCGCCCCTGCTGCTCGTCGCCACGCAACGCGGCGGCGCGCAGTGCGTCGACCTGCGCGCCCCTGCGCGCCAGGGCGCTGCGTGGCGCTGCCCTGTCCCGGCGCACCACGGCAGCCCGACGCACCTCGCGTGCGACCCGTCCGCGGGGGCGCACTGGCTGCTGGTGGGCACGTCCCGCGGGCACCTGGCCCTGTGGGACGCGCGCTTCGCGTCGCGCGCGCGCGGGTGGCGGCACCCGCTGCGCCGGCCGGTGGACGCGATGGCCCTGGCGTGCGCGCCGCGCGCGAGCCTCGGCGTCGCGGCGGAGGGCGGCGGCGGCGGCGGCTCGTCGTCGGCGTCCACCGGCGGCCCGGCGTCGGCCGACCCCTCCGCGCCTCTCGTGTACGTGGCCGCGGGCGACGGCGAGGTGGGCCTGTGGGACGTCGCGATGGGCCGGTGCGTCCAGGTGCTGCGGTCGGGCGCGTCGGCCGCGGCCGTGGCGGCAGCAGCAGCAGCGGCGGCGGCGGCGGCGGCGTCCGGAGGGTCGGCGGCCGTCGACGGCGCCTCCTCCTCGATGGCGACCGGGTCCTTTGAGCTGCAGGCAGGCCCGGGCGCCGCGGGCGCCAGCTTCGGCCACGACATCCCTTCGGCCCTGCTCCCGCCGCTGCCGAGCGACGCGCGCGCCCCCTGGGACTCCCAGCAGCAGCAGCAGCAGCAGCAGCATTTTCTGCAGGCGTGGGGCGGCGCGGGCCGGCAGCTCGGTCTCAGCCTCGGCCCGCGCTCCCTGTCCGACCCGGACGCCCTCGCCGCGGGCCCGCTCGAGGTCGAGGCCGTCACCCGCCCTTCCCCGCGGCCCCCCGGGGTCCGCGCCCTGCTCCCGCTCCCGAGCGGCCAGCTCCTGTCGGCGGGCAGCGACCGCTGCGTGCGCGCCTGGGACGCGGCGCGCCCCGCGCGCAGCTACTGCGTGTGCGGCCCGCTGTGGCCGGACGGCCTCGCGTCGGTCGACGCGTCGACGGGCATGCTGCAGGTGCCGGCCCTGGCGGTGCGGTTTGCGGCGCGGCGCGTCGTTGTTGACCACGGGGACGGCGGGTTTGGTGGTGGCGGCGTGGGCGGCAGCGGCGGCTCGGCCGCGGGAGCAGCAGGCGTGTACGCAGTGCCCGTCGTCGAGGAAGTCGTTTCTGCTTCGGGCCCCGTCCGCCGCCTGCGCCCGGACGCCTGCCCGGATTACGGCGCGCGCGTGCGCCTCAACGACCTCGCGCACGCCGACTGCGTGACCGCCCTCGCAGCGGTGCCCTCGGCGCAGGCCCCGCTCGGCGGCGCGGCCGCGGCGCACGGCGCGGGCCCCGCCGGCGCGCTCGGCCTGCCCCCCTCCTGGCGCCTGCTCGCGTCGGCCAGCCGCGACGGCTGCATCAAGCTGTGGCGGTAAGAGAGAGCGAGGAGATAGATAGAGAGAGAGAGAGAGCCTCATGTGTGTGTGTGTTTCACATTCACTCCTTCACCGCCGCCCGATCACCCCGAACCCGACGTTGGCGGCCGGCACCGCCGCGACCTGCTCCGAGCGCGCCTTTGTTTCACATTCACTCCTTCACCGCCGCCCGATCACCCCGAAGCCGACGTTGGCGGCCGGCGCCGCCGCGACCTGCTCCGAGCGCGCCTTGGACGACCGCGTCCCCGTCGCGTAGTTGAACACGTCCGTGCTCGAGCCGGCGACCCCCGCGGTCGGCCCCAGACCCGCGTCCCCGCCCGCCGACGACACCGACAGCCCCGGCAGGCCCTGGTAGCGGTAGGAGCGGCCGATGGCGAGGCCGCTCGTGTCCGAGCCCGCGAGGCGGTCCGGCGTGACGGGCAGGATAACGGCGCGGCCGCCGAAAGTCTCGTTGGGCGAGACCGGGCGCGCGGCGGTCGTGCCCAGGGCGACCGTGTGGGTGGCCGAGGCGCGCGACGCGGCCGCCGGGGCCGTGACGACGGCGGTGGTTCTGGAGCGGGCCTCCCCCCGCATGGCATCGGGGGGGAGGGGCGGGCGGTCGCCGGCGTCGTTGCTGTCGTGGCAGCCGCCGCTGCTGCGCCGCGCCTCGTCGCCGTCGTCGCAGGCCTTGTCGGCGTCCGGCTCGAACACCGCGTTGGACGAGCGCGTCGTGGAGCGCGCCGCCTCGGGGATGGGGCGCGGCTGGCCATAGTCGTAGTCGCGCTGGCCGCGGCCTGTGGATTTTTTTTTTTGGGGGGGGGGGAGCGGGGCGTGAGCGTTTCGTCCCGCGGCCGGTACGTGCACAGGAGGAGGGGCGCGGACCGAGATCGCAGGAGGCTAAACTCACTGGAATAGTCTCCGCGCCCAAACCCCAGACCGCTCGCGTACACCGTGCGGTAGTCCCCCGCGGCCGAGTAGTCGGACGTGGCGCCGATCAGCACGCGGTAGCGTCGGGCGCGCGCCGAGGGGGGCGGCGGCGGCGGGCCCTTGTCGTGCCCGCCCTCATTTTGCTGCTCGTGATCGTCGTGCCCGCCCTCATTTTGCTGCTCGTGATCGTCGTGTTCGCCCTTTTGCTCGCCCTGCTGCTGCTGCTTGTCGTCGTCCTGCTTGCCGTCCTGCTGCTGCGCCGGCTTCTGCTGGTACCCGGGCCCCGTCTCGTTGTAGATGACCTGCTGCGCGCTCGTCGCCGCGATGCCGGACGATTTCGACGTCGTGCGCCCGAACCCGGGCTGCCCGATCGAGCGGGCGTCGGAACTCAGCGACGCCCCGCCTCCTCTTTCCGTGTCTGCTGCCGCCCTGAAATCCGCGGAGGATTTGGCGGCGCCGCCAAAGAGGCCGTTGGTCGCAAAGTTGCGTCCGAGGGTGCCCAGAGCGCGGATCGTCAGGGCCGTCGAGGTGATCGCGCGGTCACGGTTGGCGCGCTTTTCCGGCGCCTTTTCGTTTTCCTTTGCGCCGTCCTCCTCGCCGCCGCCGTCCGTCGTCGCGTTCTTGGATGGCGCGGGGCCCGTGTTCCGCACGCCCAGGTTTGGGAACAGCGTGAGGACGTTGGCGATGTTCATCAGGTTGATCGGCGCGATCTGCGTGGCGATGGCCTTGCGGTAGCTGTGGATTTTTTTTTTCCGGCGAGGCGGAGATCAGCGCGCGCCCAAAAAGAGGCAACAACGGGTCGCGCGCGGCGGCGGCGGCGGCCGGCAACCCCCTCCTTCCTCACTCGCTGTCGGGAACCCCGAGCCTGAAGGGCTGCAGCAGGCGGCGGCGGCGCGTCATGGCCGGCCCTTCCTTCCTGGCCGCCGCGGCCCCTTCTGCGAGCAGCAGCGCCAAAAGCAGGAGGGCCGCCGCCGCGGCAGGCCACCGCGCCATTGCTGCTGCTGCTGCCGCCGGGTCAACGCGCCTCAAAGGCCGACGACGCGACTCCAGAGAAAAAGAAGTCGTTCTTTGCAACGGATGGCTGCCACACAGCGTGGGTATCTATGGAATGCACTTTCTATCACCGAAACAGCTTCTTGCGGTAGAGATCGCCGCGCGTCGGCGCCTTTTTCCGGGCGCGCGCAGGAGACGCGGACGAGGGCGGGTCGCCGCCGCCGCCGCTCGCGCCGGCCGCCGCCGCCGCCGCCGCCGCCGCGCGCGCGTCCTCCTCGGCCTGCATCTCGGCGGCGATCGCCTCGTCCGAGAATCCCCCGGCCAGGGCGCGCGCGTTGTGCGCGGACGCGGCGGCGCGCTCGGACGCGGCGGCGGCGCGGGCGGGCGGGGCCTCGCCCGCGCGCGGGCGCTTGCTCGCCTGCGGCGGCGGCGGCGGCGGCGGGGGCGCCTCGTCCTGCGGCGGCGGCGGCACCTCCCGCTGCTTCTTCGCGGCGCGCTGCTGCTGCTGCGGCGGCTCCTCCTTCACCGCCTGCCCCCCTTCCTCCTTCGCTCCGGCAGAAGGAGCACCCGCAGCAGCAGCAGCAGCAGCAGCACCAGCAGCAGCAGCACCGCCCGCACCGCCCTCCTCCTTTGGCGGCGCCGGCGCCGCCACCAGCACCGTCGGCCGCCACGACGACAGGCCGACGCCCAGCGCGTCGGCGAGTCGCGCGGCCGCCTCGGGCGCCAGCTCGCGCGTCGCGTCCGTGGGGCCCCAGTGGTTCTGCACCTGCAGCGCCGCCCCCCCACTCGCGAGGCGCGCCGCGGCCGTGCGCCCACCGCCGTCGGCGAGCCACGCGCGCAGGCCGTCGTCCTCGGCGACGAGGGGGGCGGCGCGCAGCAGGCGCGCGCGCACGTCGGGCGGAAGCTGCGACGAGGTGGTGGTGGGGGCGGGGGCGGCGGAGGGAGGGGCGGCGCCGTTGGGCCTGGGCGGGCGGGCGGCCGGGGGCGCCGACGGCTGACGGTACGCCTCAGGCACGGGGGCGCCCGTGAGCACCGCGCGGCGGACGGCGCGCGGGATGATGTAGGGGTTGTGCGCCGGCGGGGCGGCCCTTTGGATACTGCTGCCG
>Ga0315905_10006573_pt1 | contig 11817 bp, 6 predicted proteins | sample LakEriMetagenome_5_FD_203522 | JGI IMG/M metagenome (GOLD analysis project Ga0315905, IMG submission 203522) | Freshwater fungal communities from buoy surface, Lake Erie, Ohio, United States - Buoy 4 MA121 | ecosystem: Environmental > Aquatic > Freshwater > Lake | place: USA: Lake Erie, Ohio...
GAAGAGAAATTGTTTGAATTACCTATCAAGTAAAAACATTTAAGCCCTATATTTGCAGCCCTAAATGGACCTCTTGGCGAGGTAGCTCAGTTGGTTAGAGCACAGGATTCATAACCCTGAGGTCCCGGGTTCAAATCCCGGTCTCGCTACAAAGCCTCCCCGAATTTTTCGGGGAGGCTTTTTTGTTTTGAGGCTGTGGCGAAAGTTCACTTTCGTAAACAGACGAAAAGCAAAAAAGCCAACTGAACGCGAAGCGTTTGGTTGTAAGGCTTTGGGTAAGGCGAACTGCGAGGATGACAGCGAACGAAGTGAGCTGGCAATCCCTTAAGCAAGGCAAAAATTTATATTAAATATGATAATCTTCTAATGTTTGCTAAATTTGAGTAAATAATTGATTTACTTATGTTTGAGCAAACCTTCAAGAACATTGACGATATACTTCATAAAGACGCCGGATGTGGTAGTGAATTGGATTATGTAGAACAAACCTCTTGGATTTTATTCTTAAAATACCTTGATGACTTAGAGAAGGATAAGAAAACTGCCGCAGAGCTTTCAGGAAAAAAATACACCAATATTATATCCTCAGAATTCCAGTGGAGCAATTGGGCTGCGCCAAAAGATAAAGACGGAAAATTAGACCATCATTCAGCTCTAACAGGAGATGATTTAGCGGACTTTGTTAACATCAAATTATTTCCTTACTTCAAAAAATTTAAGGCTGATGCTGAAAGTGCAGACACTATAGAATACAAGATTGGTGAAATATTTAGCGAATTAAAAAATAGAATTCAAAGTGGTTATAATTTACGTGAGGTAATTAATCGTATTGATGAGCTAAGGTTTAGAACTCATGCAGAAAAGCATGAAATGAGCCACCTCTACGAAGATAAGATTAAGAACATGGGTAATGCTGGTCGTAATGGTGGAGAGTATTATACGCCTAGACCACTAATTAGAACCATAATAAAAGTTGTTGCTCCTAAGATAGGTGAAACAATATATGATGCTGCTTCTGGTTCTGCTGGCTTCCTATGTGAAGCTTTTGACTATTTAAAGAATAGCAAGAAACTTACTACAACTGATGTATTAACCCTACAGAAAAAGACATTCTATGGAAAAGAGAAGAAGTCTTTAGCTTATATCATAGGTACTATGAATATGATATTACATGGTATAGAAGCACCAAATATCATCCATACAAATACACTTGCTGAGAACTTATCTGACATTCAAGAGAAGGACAGATATGATGTTATACTAGCTAATCCGCCTTTTGGAGGTAAAGAAAGAGCTGAGGTTCAGCAGAATTTCCCAATAAAAACCGGAGAGACTGCAAGTTTGTTCATGCAGCATTTTATAAAGATATTAAAAGCAGGAGGTAAAGCAGGCGTTGTTATCAAGAACACCTTTTTAAGTAATACTGACAATGCATCAGTGAGTTTAAGAAAGCTATTACTTGAGAGCTGTAACCTTCACACAGTGCTTGACTTACCCGGAGGTACATTTACTGGAGCTGGTGTAAAAACAGTTGTTCTATTTTTTGAAAAAGGTTCGTCTACTAAGAGGGTATGGTTCTATCAATTAAACTTAGATAGAAACTTAGGTAAAACAAATGCACTAAATGAAAAGGACTTAGAAGACTTCGTTAATCTTCAAAAGACAAAAGCTGAATCTGAAAATTCTTGGTCTATTAATGTTAAGGATATTGATCAAACTACATTTGATTTATCAGCTAAGAATCCAAATAAAAAAGAGGAAGCAGCACTTCGTAAGCCAGAAGAAATTTTGGATGAGATGAAAGCGCTTGATGATGAAAGTAAAGATATTTTAAACTCAATCTTAGAACTACTATGAGAAAAGATTGGGAAATAAAAACTATTGGAGAGGTATGCAAAGTAATTGCTGGACAATCTCCTGAAGGCAAGTATTACAATGATACTGGAAATGGACTACCCTTTTATCAAGGGAAAAAAGAATATGGAGACAAATATATTGGTGAACCAAAAATATGGACAACCAAAGTAACAAAAGAAGCTGAAGCTAATGATATACTTATGTCAGTTCGTGCACCTGTTGGTCCAATAAATCTTTCATCACAAAAAATTTGTATTGGACGTGGGCTTGCAGCTATTAGAGCTTCTAAATTTATAGAAAACGAATTTCTGTACTATTTTTTAATGAAACATGAAAATGAAATCGTAGGAAATGCTGGAGCAGTTTTTAATTCAATTAATAAAGCACAAATTGAGGGAATTAAAATACCACTCCCGTCTCTTTCTGAACAACAAGAAATCGTTTCAATATTAGATGATGCTTTCGAATCCATCGATCGAGCAAAATCAAATGCAGAGCTGAATCTAAAAAATGCCAAGGAACTTATTTTGTCTTCGACTATTAAATATTTCAATTGTCTTGATTCAGTTGAATTTTTAAATTTAGAGGACCTGACTGATATAATTACTGACTATGTTGCTAATGGAAGTTTTGCATCATTAGCAGCTAATGTAAAATATAAACGTGAAAAAGATTACGCAGTTTTATTAAGACTATTAGACAATTCTAGATTATATCAAGGAGATTTTGTGTATATTAATGAACAAGCTTATGAATTTTTATCGAAATCAAAAATTTATCCTAATGATATTATTATTTCAAATGTAGGAGCAAGATTAGGAACAGTTTTCAGAGCTCCTGATATCGGTATGCCAATGAGTTTAGGACCAAACTCTGTATTAATTAGGTCTAAAATTTATGGCGATTATCTCTTTTGTTGGCTTGCTTCACCTTCTGGTCAGAAGGCAATTAAAGATATAGTTGCAGGAGCTGGACAACCTAAATTTAATAAGACCCAATTCAGAAAGATTCAAGTTCCAGTTCCAAAAGATAAAAAAAGCCAACAACTAGTTATTGATAGTATCAATCAGTTAACTAATAAAGCAGAAAAATTAGAAGAGATATATCTGAAAAAAATTAAGTACTTAGAAGATTTAAAAAAAGCAGTTTTGCAAAAAGCATTTAATGGTGAATTAAAAACCTCAAAAAAATCTGCATAATGAACGAATCCGAAACAAGGGCGGAACTCATTGATCCAAAGCTTAAAGCATGTGGCTGGGGTGTAGTTGAAGACTCCAAGATTCTACGTGAGTATAATATTACTGCAGGCAAGATTCAAACTGGCGGTGGTAGATCAAAGAAACTCACTGCAGATTATGTATTGGTATATAAAGGAATTAAGTTCGCTATTGTAGAAGCAAAGAGTGCTGATTTAGAAGTTGGTGAAGGTGTTGCTCAGGCAAAGCTATATGCTGACAAATTACAATTGCAAACCACATACTCTACCAACGGAAAAGAGATTTACAGCATCTGCTTGAAAACAGGTGAAGAAGGAATAGTTTCAAATTATTTATCGCCACAAGAACTATGGGATAAACGATTCTCTGAGCAAAATGATTGGAGAGATAAGTTTGCTTCTATTCCTGAAGATGGTCACTTTGGAAAGAGATTCTATCAAGAGATTGCCATTAATAACGCATTGGAGGCTGTTGCTCAGGGTAAGCAAAGAATACTGCTAACATTAGCAACAGGAACAGGAAAAACCGTAGTAGCCTTTCAAATCGCTTGGAAGCTATTTCAAACGAGATGGAATATAAAAAGAGACGGATCTAGAAGGCCTCGTATTTTATTCTTAGCGGATAGAAATATATTAGCTAACCAGGCTTTCAACTCATTCTCTGGATTCCCAGAAGATGCACTAGTGCGTATTAGTCCAAAAGAAATTTCTAAAAGTGGCAAAGTGCCAACAAACGGAAGCATCTTCTTTACTATTTTCCAAACCTTTATGAGTGGTACTGATAAAGATGGAAATCCTTCTCCTTATTTTGGAGAATATCCTCCAGACTATTTTGATTTCATTATAATTGATGAGTGTCATAGAGGTGGCGCAAATGATGAAAGTAATTGGCGTGGCATTTTAGAATATTTTACCCCTGCTGTTCAGTTAGGGCTTACTGCAACACCAAAAAGAGATGTTAACGCAGACACTTATAAGTATTTTGGCGAACCAGTATATATTTATTCACTAAAGGAAGGGATAAATGACGGTTACCTTACGCCATTTAAAGTAAAGAGAATTCAGACAACGCTTGACGAATATATTTATACAAGTGATGATAAGCTCATTGAAGGTGAAATTGAAGAAGGGCGGATATATAAAGAGCCTGACTTTAATAAAATTATTGAGATTAAGGAGCGTGAGTCAAAGCGGGTTAAGATATACATGGATGACTCTAATCAAAATGAAAAGACAATTATCTTTTGTGCAACTCAACAACACGCAGCTGCAGTTCGAGATTTAGTAAATCAATACAAGAAAAGTACTGACCCAAATTATTGCGTTAGAGTTACCGCAAATGATGGAGAAATTGGAGAACAGTTCCTTAGAGAATTTCAGGATAACGAGAAGATCATACCAACTATTCTTACGACTTCTCAAAAGCTATCGACAGGGGTAGATGCTCGAAATATTAGAAACATTGTATTAATGCGCCCAGTCAACTCCATAATTGAGTTTAAACAGATTGTCGGAAGGGGAACACGTTTATTTGATGGAAAGGAATTTTTCACTATCTATGATTTTGTAAATGCCTATCAACACTTTGCAGATGCAGAATGGGATGGTGATGCATTACCTTGTGACACTTGCGGAAAAGTGGTTTGCGATTGCCCAATACAAACTCCAGTTCCACCTCCACCTTGTATTGTTTGCGGTCAAAAACCATGTGTTTGTGAAAAGACAGGGCCAAGTGAATGTGAAATTTGCGGAAAGCGACCTTGTGAGTGTAATAAGAGGCCAAAGAAGATAAAAATAAAACTTAGAGACGGTAAAGAACGAGAAATACAACACATGATGTCAACATCATTTTGGGGTGCAGATGGAAAGCCTATATCAGCTGAAGAGTTTCTGAATAATTTATTTGGAACTTTGCCTGAGTTTTTTAAAAGTGAAGAGGAATTAAGAAAAATTTGGAGTAGTCCAATTACTCGTAAAACCCTTCTTCAAAAGCTCGATGATGCAGGTTACGGAAAGGATGAGTTAACTTCTTTGCAAAAGCTCGTAGATGCTGAAAAAAGTGACTTGTTTGACGTTTTAGAATACGTCTTCAATAGTAATTCTAAGCCTATGACTAGAGAGGCAAGAGTGGCAGCTACAAAAGCTACCATATTTGCTTTACTCAATGATCAACAAAAGGAATTTATTGAATTTGTGCTCAGTAAATATATTGAAACTGGGGTTGAGGAGCTAGACCAAGAAAAGCTACCTCTCCTTCTTACAAATAAATATCAAACATTTGAGGATGCGGGCGCTACCCTTGGCGATTTAGGATTGGTTAGGGACTTATTTATTGGATTCCAGAAGTATTTATATCAAAATAGAATAGCATAATTATAGGTCAATCATACAAATACAAAAAAATCAGTTAAATAAGACAGAATAATCAAAGATTGTTATCAAAATGATAATAATTCAACAAAAGCTAAAATTTAAATAAATTATATAGTATATTTAATAAATATAAAAAATAGCATATATTATTGATTATTAAGCTTAGAGTCTAGTAATTGAAATGCCAGTTTATTAAAATTATTATTTAGAAAATAATTTGATCAAATGCAAGATGTTTTAAGTAATCCATACAGGATTCTGGGTCTGCTTTCAAATGCCACAAAAAGAGAACAGGCAAAGCAAATTAATAGAATTAATCATTTCATTGACGCTCAAATTGAACCAGAGGAAGGATATAGTTTTTTAACTTTAGGAAAAGTAAATTGGACAAAAGACGAGTTGAATGAAGCTGTCTCTAAATTAACTTTAGATCAAGATAAAATGACAGCTTCTTTGTTTTGGTTTTACATCGGCAATTCAATCACTGATGAACCTGCATTTGATGCCCTTAAAGATTCAGATTTAGATACATCCATGAGTATATGGACCAAACTTACAGAAAGCGGAGAAGTTACGGAGAGAAGTGCATCAGCATACAGTAATTTGAGCACTCTATATTTGAGTGGTATTCTAGAGGGGACAAATTCAAAAGAAAAGCTTCTTCAAAAGGGTATTTCATTAAAACTAAAATTTATTGAAAGTGATTATATTAAAAGCTTAAAAGAAATAGTCACTGATGATACTTTCAAAATATCAAAAAAACAATTACAATTAATATTTTTAAATCAACTTTTGTCTGATAATGAAAGGAGTAAGAGAATAGGATTAGATAAGTTTATCGACATAGTTAATAAAATTGAATTTTCCGCAAAAGAAGATTTCATAAATGAGTTTATTCAAAAGCCTATTACGCTAATAGAAAGAAAGATAGATGAAACAAAAAACAAGCGTAAGAATGAGGCAAAAAATAGTATAAAATTTGGCAAAGAATTGTATAAATTAACTGCTAATGAATTAGGCCAATTAAAATCTATTCTGGAAATTTCAAATCATAAGTATACATCGATTTCTGATAAACTTGCAAATGAGATTCTGCAATGTAGCATTGATTACTACAATGATTGTCAAGATAAAGATCTCGATAATAATTATGTTAAACCGGCAATGGATTTAGCAAAAATAGCAAAAAAGATAGCCTCTGGAAAGCTTGCAAATGAAAGAATCGATGAGACAATTGGCACTTATGATGAAATGAAAGATTTTGAATTAATACAAGCTATTCAGTGGTTCAAGTCAATTAAAAATGCATTTGAAGAAAACAAACAGCGAATTTTAAAAGAAGTTAAATCAATGCAGTTGGGGTATAATCAGACTGTTAATTGGACGAAGGTTGATCAAGCTATTAACGATTCACTTGATTGGAATAAAATTGTAGATTTACTTCAAGAAAAAATTCCACAAAGCCATATTGATAAAATTAAATCAATAGCAAATGATGAAAAAGTAAGTGAATTTAAGGCCCTAGTAAATTTTGTATATAATAAGCTGTCTTATATGCAAAAACGAAAAATCAAATATATTCTTTACTGGGATACAAGTGCTGTATTGCCTGACAGTGGTGATGTAGAAAGTATTCCAGATTGGATAAAGTGGGTAGGCGGTATTATTTTATTTTTTATATTAATGAAAGCTTGCAATTAAATTAATGTTACATGAAAAGAACAATTTTAACTTTATCTTTTATAGTTATCGCTTTTTGTCTAAAAGCCCAAAGTATCAATCGGGACGACTTTGAAAGAGAAATCAAGACGTTAAACCAGAAAGTTCTACTACTTCAGGCAGATAAATCAAAATTAGAAAATCAGCTTAGTAAACTAAACTCAAACCAGGAAAAAACTAATAATGTTATTAGCATTTTGAGAAAACAAATAAATGAAAATCATGACGAAATGGCACAAGCAACAATTTTGCTTGGCAATGAAATTAAAAAAAATGATGCTATAAACAGCGGTAAAATTTTTCAAGTTTCTGAATCTCTAGGAAAGAATACGCTTTATGGCATTATTGGGGTATTATCTGCAATATTACTTTCTGCTGTTATTTATTGGATATTAAATAAAAAACAACTTAGTAATAAGTCTGATTTTGTTGATCAATTAAACAAAACGAAGTCTACAATTGAGGAAAGTTTAATTAAAGAGTTTGGTAAACAAACTTTATTAATGGACACTCAATTACATTTAATTGAACAAAAGAAAAATAGTATTCCAAATACATCAAATATAGAAATTGATCATTCTTTAGCATTGAAATTAGCTAATCAAATTAATGTTATGGAAAATAATTTAAATAGAATGGATCAGGATGTTAAGGGTTTGAAAACATTAAGAAAATCTATTTCAACTCTTAAAGACAACCTTATTGCAAATGGCTATGAAATGCCTGAACTCTTAGGGAAATCTTTTAGTGATAAAATGAAAGTAATTGTAACTTCAATTATTCCAGACGACAATTTTGAAAAAGATGTAGAAATAATTACAAAGGTTTTAATACCTCAGGTTAACTTCAATGATAAAATGATTCAAACCGCACAAATTGAGACTTCTAAAGGATATTAATAAATTTACATAACTATATTATTATGAGAAATAAAATTGATTATGGAATTGACTTGGGCACAACCAATTCGGCAATTGCAAGAATGGAAAATGGTATCCCAGTTATAAAAAAATCTGATACTCTTAAGGACACTATACCTTCTTGTGTACATTTTAATAAAAGACAAGACATTTTAGTTGGGGATACTGCATTTAATGTTTTGAAAAATGATAATGCTCGGGCTTTAAAAACACTTGAAATTGGTAAAACCAACTCTTTTATAGAATTTAAAAGAACGATGGGTACAACTCATACTTATGAAAGTACTAATATGGAGAAAGCTTATACCTCAGAAGAATTATCTGCTGAGGTTCTTAAAAAGCTTAAATCAATTATACAAGATGAAAATTTCTCATCTGTTGTAATTACCGTTCCTGCTAAATTTCTGCACCCACAAAATGAAGCAACAATGAAAGCAGCTAAATTAGCTGGTTTTAAGCATGTTGAATTGCTGCAAGAACCAGTTGCTGCAGCAACTGCTTATGGGCTTGATGCAAAAAAGAAGGATGGATATTGGTTAGTTTTTGATTTTGGTGGGGGCACTTTTGATGCAGCAATTTTAAAGTCAGAAGAAGGAATATTATCAGTAAAAGATACAGATGGGGATAATTGGCTTGGAGGAAAAAATTTAGATGATGCTATTGTGGATCAAATTATTTTACCAAATCTTCAACAAAATTTTGCATTAAAAAGCATCCTTGAAGATACCGTTAAAAAAGAAATTTTAAGAAATGCTGTAAAATTTTATGCCGAAGATGCAAAAATTCAACTTTCTTTTAAAGATACATATAACATTTTGTCAAACTTAGGAGATTTACCATTTGAAGATGAGAACGGTGAAGAACCTGAAATTGATGTGTTAGTGACTCAAAACGATATGGAAAATGCACTTTCGCCAATTTTTCAAAAGGCAATTGATATTTGTAAAGATTTATTAAAGCGGAATAATCTTAATGGGTCTGACCTTGGAGCATTAATTTTAGTTGGTGGCCCAACATATTCTCCTGTTTTACGAAAAATGCTAAAAGAACAAATTACAGATAATGTTGATACTTCGGTTGATCCCATGACTGTTGTTGCAAAAGGTGCAGCATTATTCGCTTCGACAATTTCAGTTTCTGATGAGGTGAAGGATGCAACAAGAGATAGTGCCAAGCTACAATTAGAAATAAATTATGAAGCTACTACTGTTGAGATTGATACAATGATCAATTTAAAAGTTTTAAAAGATAAAACAATTGGTGGTTTGCCAGATAAAATTTATGCTGAAATTGTTAGGTTTGATGGATCTTGGTCCAGTGGCAAGAAAGCTATAGGCGAAAAAGCATCATTATTTGATATTCAATTAGCAGAAGGGCGTTCAAATTCCTTTGATATAAATGTTTATGATAATGAAGGAAATATATTAGAATGTGAGCCCAAGCAATTTAGTATTTTACAAGGTATTGGTGGTCTAGATGGCATGCAAGTTTTGCCATACAATATTGGTATTGCTAAATTTTTTCATTTTGAAAATAAAGACCTATTTCAGCCTGTTAAAGGATTGGAAAAAAACAAAAGGATACCAGCAATTGGAGTAATTAACCGTTTAAAAACAAGAACTGCAATAAGGCCAGGGATGTCGAAAGATATTATTCGAATACCAATTTACCAAGGTGATTTTGGTGTTGAAGGTTTAAATCCAATTCTCAATAATTTCGTAACAGAAGTTAAAATCTCAGGATTGAATCTACCTGGATTACTTCCTGAAGGAAGTGATGTTGATGTCACCATTAAAGTCGATAGGTCATCTTTATGGAAATTTTCGGCTTATTTTCCAATTCTAAATTACACAGAAGAGTTAGAAATAGAAATTAAGCAAAATGTAGCACCAACAGAAGAGTTTTTGTCCTTTGAAATTTCAAAAGCAAAGAAAGCAGCAATAAAAATTGATGCGAATGAAGTTACAGAATCACTAGACAAACTTGAAAGTCAATTAGATAATGAAAAAGGAAATGCAGATGGTAAAATGAAAATCATGGATGGGTTGAGGAAGGAATTAATTAAATTGGAAGTTGCTGAAAAAAATGCAGAATGGCCCAAGGTAGAAGAAGAGCTAAAATCAACATTTTACGATTTTGAAGATTTAGTTGATAAAATCAAGTCTAATAATATTGAGGTTGGATTTAATATTGAAAAACTAGAAACTACTATTGCTGATTTTAAAAAATCTGTTGAGAATATAATACATCTCAAAGATTTAAAAGCAGCTAAGGAATTAAATGATTTAATCTTTAATGTTAGTATTGAATTACGAAATGATGTTACAGGTGGTGATATAGATAGGAGAAGGGTTGAATACTTAGACAGTGAATTTGACAATCTAAGTTGGAAAGACAAAAACAAGGCCCGACAATTAATCAATCAAGGTTTAATGTTTGTTGCAGAAGGCAAGTCAAGCCAACTTGATCCTCTTGTGCGGCAGATTTATAAATTAAAAATTGATTTAACCGAAGGAGATGATGGAGGTACTTTAGAATAATAAATTTTCTGTAAATGGACATTCAAAAAAAATCAATATTATCTCAAAATTATCTCTTAGATGATAAATACACTGTTTTATTTTTTATAAAAAAAAGTAGAAACGCCGAAACATATAGGGTTAGAGGGGTTGATAATAAACTTTACTTTCTCAAACTTTTCAATTACTCGAATCTTCATGCATCTTCATTTGATACTGAAAATAATATCTTGGAGATTGAGATTTTAAAAAGTATTAAACATGATAATATTTCGTCTTATAAAGATAGCGGAGAATTATTTTTTGAAAATAGACGATTCGCATACTTGATACTTGATTTCATTGTTGGGGAAACCTTGGCTGAAAAAATTTTAAGAGAAAATACATTAACTATTTATGATTTAAAATCGATTTTTTCAGATGTATTAACAGGGTTGGCTTATTTACATGACTTGAATGATCCAGTCATACATAATGAAATAACACTAAATAATATAATGATTGATTTATCTGGGAGTACTCCTAAAGCTAAAATAATCGACTTTGGTTATGCTAGGTATTTTCATCGACCAACTAAAGAGTTTTTAAGAGATGGATTGAATCTAAATTTTCTAGCTTCAGAATGTTTTAAAAATATTTATTCTCCACAGTCAGACTTGTTTTCAGTAGGTGCTTTAATTTATAATATTTTGTATGGTAATCCGCCATGGTATAATGAAATATCCCAATTTAGAATAAATGAAAAAAACGCCGAAGAGTGTATATTAAACGAACGAAAAAAAAATCTTTCATTTGATAATGTTTCACAAGAAATAGTTGATTTTGATCGATCCATCATTAAGATTGTAAATAAAGCGTTACAAATAAATACTGAAGATAGATTTCAATCTGCGGATGATTTCTTAAAAGCATTAAATGGCGGTGTTGAAGTTGAAGATTTTTCGAATGTTAGTGAAGCTGTAACTGGTGATTTCAAAGAACGTAAAATTACAATCAATAAGGGCTCAGGTATGGGCTTCGACGCTATTGCAGGTTTAGATGATTTGAAAGCTGAAATGCGAAAATCTGTTATTGATATTTTGCAAAATCCAGAAAAAGCAGCTCAGTATGGTGCAAAAATTCCTAATGGAATGATTTTATATGGTCCTCCGGGTTGTGGTAAGACATTCTTTGCTAAGCATTTTGCTGAGGAGGTAGGGTTTAATTTTATTCT
>Ga0315905_10006575_pt1 | contig 11814 bp, 9 predicted proteins | sample LakEriMetagenome_5_FD_203522 | JGI IMG/M metagenome (GOLD analysis project Ga0315905, IMG submission 203522) | Freshwater fungal communities from buoy surface, Lake Erie, Ohio, United States - Buoy 4 MA121 | ecosystem: Environmental > Aquatic > Freshwater > Lake | place: USA: Lake Erie, Ohio...
TCAGGCCGATGCGTGAGCCGGGACGCAGGGCCACGAGCAGTTGAGTGCCGATCAGGCACAGGCCCAGCAGGGCACCCACGATCAATGCATCAGCCAGCCCCTCCAGCAGCACAACCGCAACGCCGGCCAGTGCGATCAGGACCAGACGCAAGACATCCTGGCGCACCGACATGAGCAGTGCAGCCAGCAAGGGCAGCAGCAGCAGGCTGTTGGAGGAGATCACGGTGTCGGGCGTGTCAGGGACACGCGATCAGCGATTGGCGGTGCGTCGCCGCGCGGCGATCAGGACGTAGTTGCCGTCCTTGTAGTAGCCCACCCGGAAGTTCAGGGGGCGAGTGTCCTTGCGCTCCGTGAAGGCCTTGGCAAGGTCACGGTGATAGGACGGAAAGGCCCCATGCGCCTTCTCGAATCGGCCATAGAGCACCGTATCGAACTGCTCCTGGAGGCGCGTGTATTTGAGACCGGTTTCGTCCTGAAGAATGAACCGCCCCTGATCGAGCATCGCCTGAGCGACCATCGAGAAGGTCTTGTTCTGCGGCAGATGGGAGGCGGCCTTGAGCAGGCTTGGATGTTGTGCCATCTGCCGCACGAAGGCATGGTGGCCTGGGTTTTGGGACAGGCCTTTGTCTGACAGGTCGATGCGCAGATAGTCGAGTTCCACCGGTGTGCCATCGCGAACCAGCGAGAAACGCACGGAGAGCCATTCCCGCGTTTCGCGTGGCAGGACTTCGATGTTGCCCCGTTCATCCACGCGGATCGGGCTGATGTCATTGACCTGATAGCCCTTGAGCTGCAAAAAGGTCAGCAAAAAGGTGCTGGCACCAATGCGAACCTGATTCTGCGTCAGGTAGCGATCAAGGTACTCGGTGACAAAAAAGCCATCGCGTCCGTAATGGCGCCACGCGTCGGTCAGGACTTCAAGGGTTTGCACAGCCGACTGCGGCTTGAGACGAAGCAGATCAACCGGTCGCTCAGCCCGTTGCATCGCGATCATGACGTAGCGCTTCGCAGCCGGGTAGACATTGTCGAGGGTGGCGAAATCGGGTCCCGAGAACGGATAGAAGACGGTCGCCTGCGCGGCGGGCACTTCGGTGCTGGACCATTGACGCATGGGCTCGGCCATGCGCTCGCGGTACTGCTGCCAATTGGCCGTGACGGCTTCGGCATAGCTCGACCACGACTGACGGGTTGCTTCGTCCTGAAAGGATCGGGTGGGGGTCTGGCCCGCAAGCGCTCGACCGATTTCATTCCAGGATGCTGTCGCCTCCGGAGCAGTATTGCTGACACCCGGAGCCAAGGCCCCTGTCGAGGGTTGATTGCCGGCACGATCCTGGGCATGCGCCTGAAGACCCGGTGTGAGGGCGAATGCTGCGGCTGCCAGGCCGAGCAGGCGACGCCGCCGCAAAACGGATAAGCCGATGTTACGGGTGAGGGTCTTGGCTTGGACGGGATTTGAATGGGTCATCGATTTGGACTTCAAGGGAACAGGGCTGTGAGCTGTTGGTTCAGGCGCTCGTGATCAGCCAGTCAAAGAGGGTGCCCCCGGCGGTTTGCGTGCAGGAGGTCTTGAGGCTCAGACGATGATTATGGGCAGCCAGGGCGCCCTGCATCAGCCCATCAAAGCTCTCGGCAACGCTCGGGTGCAGTCGAGGCAGGTCATCCATCAGGCGCCAACCGGTCTGGCGCAAGCCAATACCGTCCGATGCCATGCTGGTCCGATCACAGGTATCGCCCTGTGCGAGCACCAGGCGGTGGATGAAATCGGCAAAGCCCTGGGGGCTGTCATCTTCAAGGCTCAGCCCCAGAGCCTCGCGGGTCTCATGGTAATGCTGCATGCCGACCAGGCGCAGCGTGAGGTGCAAAAAAGGATGAGCCTGCTGAGCGCCCCACAGATCAATGGCAGCAGGCAGGCAGGTCCGCAGGTATTCCATCGCGTAGTTGCGGTGCGCTTTGTCCAGACGCGCCTGTGGCCAGGTGAGCGTGGTGAGGCGGGGGGCCTGCGTTGGATCAAAGGCAGGTGCATGCTCACCGCGCGCAAAGCGCAGGCGCTCATGGGGTGCCAGGTCCCGGTCATATTCGATGTAATAGCCTTCCAGGCCCGGATCGCCATCCGTGGTCTGTCCGGTGCAGACAAACCCCAGCCGCGGATTTCCAAGCGACACGCCGTTCTGGGCATGCCAGCCCGTCATCATGGCGCGTGAAACTTCGGTTGGAATGCCGCACAGCGCGGTGCCCGACCAGACCCAGCGTGGCGGTGGATATCGAACCCAGGCCTTGCGATCACTCTCAGGCATGTACTGGACCGAAACCCCACCGATGGCGTTGGACAGGTAGTGGTATTGAGCCGCCGCGACGGCATGCGGCAACCCCGCCAGCCCGAGCTTTTTCAAGCCCGGCAGAAAGCGTTCCTGACGCTGACGACTGAAGACCTCGTGGACCAGTTCGGCCGCACGGGCAACGCCCTGGCGCATCGTGGCGCTCAGAATGATGCCGGTGAAGCTGCTGTGGTACCAGTGCGCAACGGCCTGCCAGTGGGCCCGCTGGGCTGCACTGGGTTCAGTTGATGGATGGCCGGTCTGTGCATCGGCCTGGGCAACGACGTCGGTCGGATCCGGCATGCCGCGATGGTAACTTGATCGCCTGGCCTAACCGATTCCAAGGACGATAAAACACCATGCCAACCGTCATTGATGAGCAATTCGACCCGGCACGCCATCATCTGTGTGAGCAGCGCTGGTTCGATGACTTTCAGCTTGGGGAGCGTTTCCTGCTGCCCTCACGCACCATGACGGAGGCGCTTTTTGCCGCCTTTCAGACGGCCAGCGGGGATAACCATCCGATCCATTACGACGTCGAATACTGTCGTGCCCGCGGCATGCCGCACCTTCTGGCCCATGGGTTTCAGGTCTTGATTCAGACCGCAGCGGGAGCCGGGCATTTCCCCCATGTGGTGGGAGAGTCCCTCAAGGCCTTTCTGGACCAGAGCAGCCGATTCGTCGGCCCGGTCTATGCAGGCGACACGCTGTATCCAGCGCTGGAGGTCTCGGCTCTGGAGCCCGGCCGAACGACCGGGGTCCTGACCATGACATCCATCGTGCACAACCAGCGTCGCGAGCGAGTGCTCGAAGGAACCCAGCGTTACCTTTTGCGACGCAAGCTGTGAGCAGCGACGGTCATTCTTCCTGGGCCATGGCTTCGAAGGCCAGTCGCCCTTCAACCCGACGGCCGTCGCGACCGAAGATCGAGTGTGCAATGCCCTGAGCCGTGGTGCGATACCAGCGCTGCATGCGCTGCGCAGCCTCCAGGGCATCGGTCGGGTTCAGGATTGCGGACAGTGTGCTCGGCACCTCGGTGGTCTCGATCAGCCCGAGGTCGAAATCGGTATCGAGGAGGTCCTGGGTGTTCTGGATGTTCTGGGTGTCGAAGGCCATGATCGAAGCTCCTTGTGCGAGGCATGCGAGATGCATGCATGGAGTTACTTTAGCGACCCATTATGGGTTTGAAAGGGTCGCAGCCACGATCGGCGCCTGACGGTGTTTGGACTCCGACGAAAGGCGGTTTTCGTGTGAGAAAACCACCCTTTCGCCATCAGGATCAGCGCTCCACAAGGGCACGGGCAATGATTCCCGCCTGAATTTCGGCGGCTCCCTCGAACACATTCAGGATGCGGGCGTCCACGAGCACACGGCTGATGCGGTACTCCATGGCGTATCCATTGCCGCCGTGGATCTGTGCGGCGTTATCGGCTGCAGCCCAGGCCACGCGGGCGGCGAGCAGTTTGGACATGCCTGCCTCGAGGTCGCATCTGCGGTCGGCGTCCTTCTGGCGGGCCGCAAACAGCGTGAGTTGGCGGGCGATCATGATTTCGACCGCCATCCAGGCCAGTTTGTCCGCCACCCTCGGAAAGCCCAGAATCGGTCGACCAAACTGATGGCGATCGCAGGCATACGCCAGTCCGAGTTCGAGAGCGCTCTGCGCCACGCCGACCGCCCGTGCTGCTGTCTGGATACGCGCGCTCTCGAAGGTGCGCATCAATTGCTTGAAGCCGTTGCCCCGCTCCCCGCCCAGCAGCGCCGTGTCGGGAATCTCGTAGCCCTCAAAGGCGATCTCGTATTCCTTCATGCCCCGGTAACCCAGGACCTCGATTTCGCCGCCACTCATGCCCTGTGCAGGAAAGGGATTCGCATCAGTTCCGCGGGGTTTGGGCACCAGGAACATCGAGAGTCCCTTGTAGCCTGGTGCGTCCTTGTCGCTGCGGGCGAGCAGGGTCATGAGATCGCTGCGCGCACCATGAGTGGTCCAGGTCTTGTTGCCCGTGATGCGCCAGACCGGCTTGCCATCGGCGCCTGCGGCAGGCTCTGCCCGCGTGCGCAGCGACGCAAGGTCAGATCCCGTATCGGGCTCTGTAAAGGAGGCGGTCGGAATGATCTGGCCCGAGACCAGCCCCGGCAAGAGACGGTGCTTCTGTTCTTCGGTACCGTTCAGCAGGATCAGCTCGCAGGCAATCTCGGTGCGGGTGCCCAGCGATCCCAGGCCAATCCAGCTGCGAGAGAGCTCTTCGGTCACCACGCACATGGCCTGCTTGCCCATGCCGGCCCCGCCCCATGATTCCGGGACGGTCAGACCGAACACGCCCAGCGCGCCCAGCTCCTCGATGATCGAATCCGGGATGAGCTCATTGCGCAGGTGCCAGCCGTGGGCTGCTTCGGCATGGTCATCCGACCAGCGACCGAATTGCACCCGGATTTCGTCAAGGGCCGGGTCATCGTGTCCGGCATTGCCGAAGGCGCGCGCGCCGCGCCCCTCGGCCAGCAGGGCTGCGATTCGGGTTCGTACCGCGGGGCTGAATCCCTCCGCAATCAGTCGGCGCACGGCTGTGGTCTTGCTGAAGGCGGCGAGCGAAGCCCCGCTTGCATCAATCAGGCCGACCCTGAATACCTCACCCTGACTCATGGGCAGGCCACCTTCGAGCTGGGCCAGGTATTCGGCAAACGCGGCCTGCAGCATCAGCGATTCGAGCTCACCCAGAACACCCGATGCCCCCAGTCGCCGTGCCCATCCGAGCATTTCGTGCAGCGCACGGACATAGGTGGTGCTCCAGGCAAAACCATGCGCCCGGGCCTGCTCCTGGTTCAGGGCGTCACTGCCCTGTGCTGCGAGCAGGGCCCGCAGCTGCGTCTGCAAAGATCCCAGCAAATCATCTGCCGCAGCCAACGCCTGGACGCACAGGCCATCAAGATCGGCCAGGGCAGCAGGATGGGTCGGGGCAGGAAGGCTCAACGATTCGGGCTTGTTCATGGAAGGTCCTCAGGATGCGAATCAGGAGAAATGTCAGGACGCTGGGCCGCCGATGGCGCGAGCGGCTCGAAGGCCGGCCAGCTGTTCAGGGGACTGCCCGAGTACTCGGCTCAGGACCGAGTCGGTATCCGCACCGATCATCGATGCAGCGGCCACGGGCGTTTGCTCGCTTGAACTGAACGATAAGGGGCTTGCTGTGGTCAGAAACCGGCCATAGCCGGGATGGTCGATACGCTTGAACATCGGATTGGATTCGGAGACCCGCGCATCTTCTTGCAACATCTGCGAAAAGGTTCGATAGGGTCCCCAAAGTATGGCTTTGTCGCTGAGCGCATCACTGACCTCGGCCAGTGTGCGCCGAGCGAACCAGGGGCGCAGAACCGCAGAGATGAGCTCGCGTGCGTTCCATCGTGCCATTTCGGAGTCCAGGGTATAGCCCAGCGCGCTGGCCGCGGCTTGCAGTCCTTCGTTCACGCCGGTTGCCCTGAGCAAAGCTTGCCACTGACGATCGCTGATGGCGACCACCATGGCATGGCGTGCGTCTTTGGTCAGGAAGGCATCGCCGTAGGCGCCGTACAGAAAATTGCCATCGGCTTCACGCTGGTTGGTATTGACCTCGACATCGGCCACGTAACCCAGGTTGGCCGTCGCTGCGAAGGCCACATCGGCCAACGTGAGCGAGACTTTCTGGCCTTCGCCCGTCAGTCGTCGATGGCGTTCGGCAGCCAGGATGGCCGTGGCCAGCGTCATCCCGGCGAGCAGGTCCCAGGCGGGAAGCACATGATTGACCGGGCGATCTCCGGGGCCGGTGACCAGCGGAAAGCCAGCGGCGCAATTGACGGTGTAATCCACCGCATTGGCACCGTCCGGCGAGCCGGTGAGCTGGATGGTGATCAGGTCGGCCCGAAGTTCGGCGAGCGACTCATGCGAGAGCTCTCCGTCGACGCCCAGATTGGTGAGGAAGATGCCTGCGCCATCGCCCGGTGCCGTGATCAGCTCACGCATCAGGCGTCGGCCCTCTGGTGAGCGCGGGTTGATTTCAACCGAATGCTTGCCATGATTGAGCGAGGCCCAGTAAAGGCTGCGCCCCTGTTCATTCACGGGTAGGCGCTGCGCGTCGATGTTGCCCCCGATGGGATCGATCCGGATCACTTCCGCGCCTAGCTGGGCGAGCGCCAGGCCACACGAGGGCGCTGCAACGAACGCCGAGAACTCGATGATACGAAGTCCGCTGAGCGGGGGCCTGCCCGGTGCGGCAGCGATATGCCGGGGCGCAGATTGGGTGGGAAATTCAGCAGTGTTGGCCATCGCAGAGGGGTCGCTGTCGGGTTGATGTAGGCGCTCGGGCGACAATTCCATCACAAAGCGTTCTTCGGACATCGCCTACGATCGCAGGTTCAATGCCGAATTCGACTCGGCCCGCTCCGATGGAACCCTTTGAACTGCCCGTGAACTCCGTGAACCGGCTTCCGACCGAACCGTCGGTCGTCGGTCTTGGCGCGCGTGAATGGCTGGCCAAAAGCCTCGAAGCCGTTCTGATCAGCGGGCTGGAGCTTGTTCGGCAGGCGATTGCAGCTACCGCCTCAGAGAGTCACCGGAGCGACGATACCCCTTCGCGCGAGCGGGCCAGGCAGTTCGAGGCTGCGGTTGCGTCCAGGATTCAGGCGGCCATTGCCCGTTGGTATGAAGGGTCTTTCCTCCTGCTCGAAGCCGCTCATCGGGGCGGTGGGTCCACGGACATCGAAACCATTGAAGCCCGTCTGGGTGTTGACTCCGGACGAGGCGTGAGCATCCTGGCCGATGAGTTGTTCCATGAACTGAACTCAGGCGCCTTGCCCATGCCTGCAGTCGATCCGGCGCTCGACGGCGGCGCGGGTCTTCGCTGGTATTGCCTGTGCGCGATTGGTGCGCTTGAACTCGAGTTGAACGTCCGTGGCTTTCAGCCGATCCTCAGAAGCGTGGTGCTCGAGGCATGGCCTGGGCTCATCAGGGAGTCGTTGCGGTTGCTTGCGGGTGATGCGACGCCCGAGCGCCCCAGCGGTGAGTTCAATGCTGCGGCCAGTTCGCCGATGGCGACGACGGGACTTGCGGCACTGGATGGTGTCTTTGATCAGGTGAGGTTTCCAGGTTCATTGCCGGTGGCGCTCGAGCCGTTGGTGATGCGGCTGAAAATGCCCTTTGCCGTTCTCGCCTCGCTGGATGCGGGATTTCTGCAAGACGAGGAGCGCTCGCTGCGGCGTCTGCTTGAGGCCTTGTGCGATGCCGCTCGACTGGCCCCGCAGCAACTGGCGCCTCACTCGCCCCTGTTGAAGCAGCTTGAAGTTGCTGTGCGGGCCATCGAAGTCATGGCCCAGCAGGCGCAGACCCGAGCCCGCGTGCTGCACGGACAACTCGAGCGTGAAGTGAAGCGGGCCTCCCAGGGCGTGAGTACGGTCCTGTCGCGGCTGGAGCGAGAACGAGACCAACTCAGGCTCGCCACGGCAGACAACAACCGGCGTGACCTGCGCCGAAGGCCTTCCCGAGAACGCGAATTGCAGGTTACTGATGCGGTGCGAGGCCTTTTGCGACGCAAGATCGAGAACCGTCCGCTACCCGACACGGTGACGGACTTTCTCCATGAAGTCTGGGTCAGACATCTGCGCACCGCCGTGTTGCGCGACGGTGAGCGCAGTCCGCAGTTTCACCGGGCGCTGGGCGTTGTAGATGATCTGGTCTGGACGCTCGACACGACCCAGAAGGATACGAGCCGTTCCCAACTGATCAAACGTATTCCCGACATCGTTCAGACGTTCAGCGTGGGCGCGCAATCCGTGGGATTGAGCGAAGGTGAAATTCAGCCGTTCATGGACGAGCTGTTCATGGCGCATCTGCGTGGCATGCAGCGCTCTTCGTCGCGGGCGAGCGAGATCGAATCACTGCCTCGGCTGCAGCCCACACCGGCGCCGGCGATCCCGCTGGTTCGCATTCTGCGCGAGATTGCAGTCGATGATTGCCCGCTGGATGCCCGTGCGATCGCAGCTTCTGAAGAGGATATCGATCGCGTGCAGCCCGGCTGCTGGTTGCAACTTCACTCGGGCACCCAGCACAGTCGATTGAAGGTCGCCTGGATCAATGGCGATCGTTCCGTGGTGCTGCTCGTGAGAGAGGGTGATCGCAAAGCGGTGTCCTTGCGGGGACGTGATCTTCAGGAGCGCCTGCTGCGGCGCTCTGCGATGCTGCTGGTCTGATCAGCTGTGCGCAAAGGTCACAATATGGTCGGCAGTGAAGCGAATTCCGATCGGATCGCCGATCCGGTGATCATGGTGACTGGGTACCAGCGCCAGTAGCTTCTGACCGCTGGGCAGCTCCAGCGTGTAAAGAAACTGCGCCCCTCGGAAAGCCCTTCGAAGGACGCGCGCCTGGACCGGACTGGCATCATCGTGCTCGACATCGTCAGGGCGCAACAACACCTGCAATCGGCCCTCGGCATCCGCGCAGTGTCGGGCCTGCTGAGCATCAGCTGGATCGTGAATGGGCAGGCTGCCGAGCTCAAACGCAATCGAAAGCTGATCGCCCTGTTGTCCAAGGCGACCATCCATGAAAACGCCGAGACCGACAAAATCGGCAACACTGCGGCTGCTCGGCTGGTGATAAAGACGCCAGGCGTCGTCCCATTGCGCGATGCGGCCTGCCTCCATCACCCCGATCGAGTCGGCCATTGCAAAGGCCTCGTACTGATCATGGGTGACCAGCAGGGCGGTGGTCCCCTGTGCCTTGAGCAGATCGCGCAGATCGAGTGCCAGCTGTTCACGCAGGTCTGGATCGAGATTCGAAAACGGCTCATCGAGCAGCAGCACCGATGGCGCGGGCGCCAGAGCCCTCGCCAGGGCAGCGCGCTGCTGCTGGCCTCCTGAAAGTTCATGTGGGAATCGATCGGCCCAGGGGCTGAGGCCGACCATCTCGAGCAACTGAGCCACCCTGTGCTCGCGTGCCGACTGACTTTCCGTGCGCAGACCAAAGCCCACATTGCGGGCGATCGTCAGGTGCGGAAACAGTGCGTAATCCTGGAAGACCACGCCAACCCCGCGATGCTCCGGAGCAGTCGACCGACCGGGTTCGGCCATGATGCGCCCGCCAATGACAATCTGGCCCTTCGAAGGCTGCACAAACCCGGCAATTGCCCGCAGTGCGGTCGTCTTGCCGCATCCTGAAGCACCGAGCAGGCTGCCAATCTCGCCTGGGGCGAGCTCGAAACCCAGTCCGTTCAAAACATCGAGGGGGCCGTCAGGAGCGGCCAGCCGTACCGACAGGTCCCTGACCTCGAGCGCAAGAGAGGGCCGCAAGGCGTTGATGGATCGGTCGGAGGGCAAAGTCGGTAGGCTCAGCGTGAAGACAAAGGTCAGGCGGTGGCATCGGCGCGCAGGGCGCAAACCGGGCGGGCGCGACGCAAGCCGCTGGATCAACCCGATCCCGCTACAGGGCACAATGCACACCCAGTGTTTTGTCAGGCGCCCGGCATCGCAACCACGCAATGAGTCGCGATCTTAATCCCAACCCAGACCACCGATCCCTTTCCATGCCTGCTCAGAAGGCTGGAACTCTCAGCCTGTCGAGCCACGGGCAGAAGGGCAGGGGGCCGGGGCTTGCCCTTTTTGCCGTTCTGGTCGCCTTGATTGTGGTCGCCCCGGTACTGGCTCTCCTTGGGCTAGCCCTGGGTCCTGCCGCCCCATCAGCCCCTGAGGCCTCGACGCCTGGCAGCACCTTGCTTCATCTACTCACCACCGTTTTGCCTGGCTATGCGGTGCAGTCGTTGCTGTTGGTGGTTCTGGTCGTTCTGTTTGCGCTCGTGATGGGCGTGGGTGCTGCCTGGCTCGTGGCGGCGTTCGAGTTTCCTGGGCGCCGTTTGCTGGAGGTGGCCCTGATCCTGCCGCTTGCGATGCCCGCCTTCGTGATGGCCTATGCCTACACGGATGCACTCGACACGAGTGGGCCCCTGCAGAGCGCGTTGCGGGGATGGACCGGCTGGCAGGTCGGTGATTACTGGTTCCCGCAGGTACGAACACTTCCAGGCGCTGCGGTGTTTCTGGCGCTCGCGCTTTATCCGTACATCTACATGCTGGCCCGCAGTGCGTTTGCCGATCGCAACCCCAGCATGGCTGATGCGGCACGCTCTCTGGGTCTTTCGCCCCTCGAGGTCTGGTGGCAGGTCACCTGGCCGGTTGCACGGCCATCGGTTGCGGCCGGGGTGGCTCTGGTCTCCATGGAGACACTGGCCGACTTTGGAACGGTCAGTTTTTTTGCAGTCGACACCTTCAGCGCGGGTATTTACAGAGCCTGGCAGTCCATGGGGGATCGCGTCACAGCTGCGCAGCTCGCACTGGTCCTGCTGCTGGTCGTGATCGCTCTGGTCAGGCTTGAGCATCATCAGCGAGGGCGTATGGCCTTTCACTCCCGGGGGCTCAGACCTGCTCCCAGGACCCCACTGCGAGGCGCGGCTGCAGTCCTGGGTGCAGCGGCCTGCCTGTTGCCCGTACTGTTGGGCTTTGTCGTTCCTTGCGCCTTGTTGCTGCGCAGTTGGTGGCTCGAGGGCGCAACCGTTGATCCCCGACTGACGCAATGGCTGAGCAACACAGCCATGCTGTCCACGATGGCCGTTCTGATCACGGTGCCCTGTGCATTGGCGGTGGCTTATGCGATTCGCCTGTCGGGCGCACCGGGCTTGACCCTGGCTGCCCGTCTGTCGGGATCGGGTTACGCAATCCCCGGAGTGGTCATGGGCGTCGGGCTGCTCGCCGTCATGAATGCCTGGGATCGCGGGCCAGGCGATTTCATGGGTGTGGCCCTGGGCGGAACCGCGATCGCGGTGATCTATGCCTACTGCGCCCGCTTTTTTGCGGTGGCCCAGCAAGGGCTCGAGGCGGCGATTCAGCGCATCAGTCCATCCATGGATGCCAGCGCGCGCTCGCTGGGCTGTTCACCGATGCAAGTGCTGATCCGCGTTCACTGGCCCTTGCTGCGCGTGAGTCTGGCCACAGCGGCCTTGCTCGTGTTTGTTGATTGTCTGAAGGAACTGCCCGCGACGCTTGTCCTCAGACCGTTCAACATGGACACGCTGGCCGTGGTGGCCTACCAGTTCGCCTCGGATGAGCGGCTCTCGCAGGCTGCCCTGCCGTCGTTGCTGATCGTGGTCGCAAGCCTGCTTCCCGTGCTGCTGCTCGCCCGCACGTTCGCCCAGTGGCAAGGGATGAGGTATGATTCCGGTTCTGCAGGCGCGTAGCTCAGCTGGTTAGAGCACCACCTTGACATGGTGGGGGTCGTTGGTTCGAGTCCAATCGCGCCTACCAAGGGCTTGATCCTTTGGATCATTTGACGCTTTTCCCCTTGGCAGTGAAGCAGGCCTTACAGCGAGCTGACGCGGCGATGAGCTCCTTTGCTTAACCGGTGCCTGTCGTAATCCCCTCGCTTCCTTCCGGCACCCGCTTGTTTGGCTTGACCGGCGGTGCAGTGAAGCGACCGCGGGAGTCTTGCTGCACCGAA
>Ga0315905_10006576_pt1 | contig 11814 bp, 7 predicted proteins | sample LakEriMetagenome_5_FD_203522 | JGI IMG/M metagenome (GOLD analysis project Ga0315905, IMG submission 203522) | Freshwater fungal communities from buoy surface, Lake Erie, Ohio, United States - Buoy 4 MA121 | ecosystem: Environmental > Aquatic > Freshwater > Lake | place: USA: Lake Erie, Ohio...
CTTTTAGATAAGAACTAATAAACTATACCAGTAGTGGGAGGCCCGGCGAAGGACCTTTAGTTTTTACGCACACAGCATGGAGTGACGGCAAGCGCAGGTGAACGGCGCGGCGATGTGGAGATTCGGGTGGAGAACTACCTTCGGGATCAAGCCGGGAGCCGGAGCTTGGTCTTGGACCTCAGCATTGCCCACGACAGGTTTGGGTCAAGCAGCCACGTGCAGCAGAACGGCCAACTGACGCACGGAACTTGACGGCCCATGATGCGTGTTGCTGCGCAGCGTAAGATCAACACCTATGGGCAACAATACGCTGACAATCAGAACATTTCTTTTCTCCCCGCTATCATGAGCGCATCCACCCGCATGCACGGCGAGTTTTTGCGTCTTCTTTTTCTTACAGGCACACTGGAGACCGGGCGCACTTCACTGCCGCTGGAATGCCATCGCAACGCAACCAATCGGACTCGTTCTGTTTCAAGCGCGCGGCGTTCTACCAGTCGCTGAAGAGCAAAGTCGCGGCAACCAAAGCGGCGGCGTTGAGGATCAACCTCAATGTCGAGGGCTGTGGCATAGTAGCAGCCTCCCTCCTTCTTTCGCACAATCTCCCTCTACCCCGCGTTCACTAGTGCGTGATGGGCAGACTAGTCCACTAAGGCCTCGGCTCGTCGTCTCTCGTAGCACATGTCCTCCACTATCCCCCTCCCCCACGGTCCCCAACGCGAACAGCTTTGTAATAGTCAAATAGGACCATAGGTACTGCAGTAATAAACACAAACATTCCGACCGGTGCACTGGCAAACGAGAAATCAGCAATACAGGCCAGGGTTGGGGCTTGCCCGCCTGCAACTCACGGTGGGGGGCCGGGCGCCCGGGCCGGGGGAGCGAAGTAGACCCTTAAGACTACTTGGGGGGAGTGTGTGTGGAGTGTTTAATTGGAAAACAAAAGAAACCAATTCTCTTTAAGGTCACCGAGCCGAGTTCCATACCGTACAGAACTCATTCACGGTCTTCGAGATGGGCCTAAGTTACCTTGGCACGAACCGGTTTTGGCAAAAGCCGTACGAACCGTTTATCAGAGAAATGCCGTTCTATTTCAATATAATCGGTCTCAGGCAATGGCCTCTCACCCAAACAACATTCAGTCCCTCGCGGACCGTCTGTCTTGTCCTCTCTGGGGGCCCCACTTGGGTGGTTAGAGCCCTACGCTTCCGACAGCGCGCGAGCGTTGTGGTAAGATGGGGACCCTAGAGAAAGATGGGTCGTCAAAACCGTTGAGTTTTGACGGGAAGGCCGCATCGTGGCTCCCTTCAAAAAGGCGCGAAACAAGTGTGGCACAATCTGCAAGGACATAGACCAGATGCGCCTCTGTGCAGATGCGCTTATCAGGTACCAGCTCCTCAAGTTCTGCATGAACACGCGTATGTCATTCCTGTCGCGAAACGTCATTCCAGACATATGGCAATATGGCAACAGACTGTGATGACCGTGCACACATTGGCCCTGCCCACGTCGACAACAAGATTGTACAGGAGGTGCTTCGTGCCGCCACAGGCGACACCCTCAAGCATGCGCCTCAGCTCGTGCAGAAGCAGTGGTGCAAACTCAGAGTCCAATCCCCGCACCACGAGGGATGCGTTAACGCCGACAGCAGCGTCAGGTCTAGCAGCTTTTTATTCTGCAACCAGCAGGTTCGTCGCATTTCGCGCAAATCTCCCTCATGGAGGCGCATGGCTGCACGACGGACAAGTGCTTACAGATCACGACACGTGGTCTAGCCCCTAGTTACAAGCACTCGTCCAGACCCACGCACGCCTCATTCAAGAGCACAGGTGTGTCGAACGGCAATAATCCCCGCACCGGCCGCTCCCGTCGTCGATCAGGGGCCCCAAGTCAAATCTCCTCTCCTCATTCCCCCTCTTAACCAATTAGCCCAGCTCCACTCTGCTCCTCCCCCCCCGCGAACAGCTTTGTAATAGGTCCTGCAGTAATAAACACACACACCCAGCTGCGCGCAGCCAGGGCCCACGGGGAAAACGCTGAAAATGCTCAGGAAGAGGCTGCACAAGGCTTGCGGATGCTGGATCAAAGGATAATCACGGCAGCAATCATGAAATACTGGGCTCCACACGTAGAGAGGCGCGCGCTCTCAGGCCCACCACATCATCGAGGCAAGGTCATGCACCATCCCATGCATCTTCAGGACTGGATTTCCTGGAACTGCCAACAGCTGGGACTGAAGTGAACTCTCGTCTAGCGGTTATTAGTCAACTCTTTGGGCCCGGAATAGTTGGAGTCTAGCAATTCAATGAACGCGTAACCTAAACATACACCCTACCCTACCCTACCAAGTCGCGAGCCCAGTTTGCGGTGGGCTTGAGCTGGCATGCCTGATTTGGCTGGCATGTCATTTCGAATGGTCCGAGGCGTCATCACGCCTCTGCGCCGCCTTGAGGAAGTCCTCGGGATTGTTGACTTTGGTGATTGAGGACAGCACGATCTCTTGCTCGCACATTGGACACACCTGCATGTGTAACAACTTACGTATTGTTACAATACGCTTCTCCACTTGAGTTGATCTCTGTATCAGCCATTCTCATGCACTCCATCAAATCCAAGCAACACCAGCTTTTGGCTACACACTCTTACACGCACCTTTTCGGTCTCAATGAGCGCTTTGAATTTGGAGTAGAGGGCCGGAAACTTACAAGACGGACACTGACACCAGTCTGTCACAAGCATCTTCAGACCTGCCCGCGAGAGGCGCCATGTGCGAGGGAGAGAAGTGCCTCAGAGGGAGAGAAGGCAGATGAGATAGGCACAGCTCTCCAGGAGGGCGGGAGAGAAGCAAGCTCAACGTTCCGGCGCCCTAAGCAAGCTCAACGTTCCGGTGTTGCATGCCACAGTTACACGAGTGACAACACAACATGGGCGCACCGGTAGCGATGCAGTAGGGCACGCGGCTTTTGCACTGCGGGCAATCAAGCTGGGAGTTGGGTGACTTGATCCCACAGTACGGGCATGCTGATACCCCCTCGTCCTGTCTCGCCGCGTGCCTTGCCGTCAAGGGTGTATCGTGCAACACCAGGCCTCCGCTTCTAGCCCATTCACAACAAGTACACGCGCACGTGCATGTACATGCTCGAGACACGCACACGAGCATGTAAACAGACAAGCATTTGGCAAGCACCTCTTCGGTCTTTGCGGGTTTGCGCACAATGCTTTCGATCTTTTTCTTGTAGGCCTCTGCGATGTCTTTTCGGTACTCGGGCCGCATGAGCATTGAAGCATATTCAAATGATGTTTTCTTTAGCCCTGCTCAGTCGCACAACCAAACACATGAGGGGATTGAGGAAAGGGGCCAGGAGGACAGGAGAGTGTGGAGCGGAGGAAGGAAAGGAGAGGGTCCAGCGTGGCGCCGCACGGTCTTCTCAGCCTCGCTTGCACAAACACGAAAGCAGTCAGATGCCTTGCACTCGCGACTCTTTTGCTCTAAAGTAAGTGGCAAACTTCGGGGCTCTCTCATGCGCACCTGCACGCTGGCATTCGATCACCGTCGACGTCAGGATGGGCACCACATGCGCCGGAAATTTGGAGATGTTGTTGGCCACGCGCACCAGCAGCCGCGCACCTGCGTTACATGCACACACCTGGCATGAGCTGCTGCTGCATTGCCACCCGCGCATTCAGCCAGGCTTTTGAGCAGGTGTTCCAGAGACCAGGGCACAGGAGACAGCACCTGTGTCGTGGTCGCCCTGCTTGACCAGGATCTTGACGAGCACGTAGCTGTGCAGCAACATGAGCGACTCTTCCAAGTCCCTGCGGTATGCACTCCCTCTTCATTGTTCACCCCCACCCACACCCGCACACATACACATGCCTTCTTGCCTCTCTCTCTGTCCTCGTTTGCGCACTCGCGAACGCGACGCAAAAAGAATACGACGAGCAAGATAGTGACACGTGGAGAAAGAAGAGGCTTTCTGGGCGCATGCTTGCTACCTTTCGATGCTGGCTACCTTTCGAGCAAGATAGTCGCACATGAATAAGAATACGACCAGAAAATAGTCACTCGTGGAGACTCTTGGAGACACAAGCAAACCGAGAAACAGGAATGTTTTGGCTCTCCAGGTCCTTGAAGGTCTCGAGCAACATCTTGTGCGCCGACTTGTAGTTGCCCTCCTCCTGCTCCTGCTTGGCAATGATGACGGCAGTGCGCGCCGCCTGCCGAAAATTGCCAAGCGCCATATACAAGCGAAAAATGTAGTTGGGGTCTTTGGGTTCGCGGTCATGCTCGCCCATCAAATAGTCGACGAGCGTATGTGTTAGCACGTCGTTGCGCGCCGCTCCCACAACGTCGATCGCCTTGTCCATCGCCTTCTCGCCCACTTGCAGAAACAGTTCCAATGCCTCCTTGAACTGTCCTGCCTTTTCGTAGTATTCCGCCGCCTGCTCCAGCTGCTTCTTATTTTTGTAGTGACGGGCGATTTCCATGTACTCGCCCCGCGTGCCATCTTTGCCCAAGAAGAGCGCAAGCGCGTCCATCATCTCGTGCTCGCGCGCTGTCTCGATGGCCTTTTCGTTTTCTTTGGCGATGAGGAGGAACTCAATGGCGCTGCGGAAGTCGCTGTTCTTGAAGCAGTACTTGACAATGTCCATGGCGCTTGAGGTCTCGCGCGTCTCACGCACGATCGAAAAGGCTCGTTGTGGCAGCTGTAGGTGTTCGAGGCACAGGCGCACCAGACTCTCCGTGTCCTTGCCCTTTTCGTACGCATCGGCAGCCTCCTTGAATTGCCCCTGCTTCTCCTTGGCTTTCGCGTATTTGATGTGCGTTTTCGGCGTGGTGATTTGTGCCATGATTTTCTCGGCGGAGCGCAAATCCTGTCAGCACGTGGGCGGCGAAGATTGAGCGGGTGGCTCTCAACGCATGCACGCGCAATGCCATTGCGACACGATCAGGGCCTACGACGCAGGCGTCGCAGCTGCGACGCAGACAGGCAGTCTGCGTGCCAAAACACAACACAGAGGTCAAACCTGGGTCTTGATGTAACACAACACAGAGGTCAAACCTGGGTCTTGATGTAGAGCAAGGCTGCCCGCTCAAGGTTGCCGCCTTTTTCATGCAGCATGGCCGCGTCGGACACCTGCTTCAGATTCTCAAGAATCCACGCACAGTCGCGGCACACCACGTCGCCGCACTCGATCGCCAACTGCACGGTAATGAAGTGAGGCACGTTTCGACGCGCGTTTCAACGCGTACCCGCCGCGACGCGTGTGCAAAACCCAGAGGACACGGCACTTGGCCGCCACACCAGACTAACCGCTTTATCGTGTGCGGACACTATCTGGGCGCGCTACAGGCGTTGGATGGCGTGGGACTGCAACGCTTCCACGCCCAGACCATGACGGCAGCACGCACGCAGACATGCAAAGAGCCGTACCTGCATGCCTCTCGTCGTGTTGCCCTGCTTCATGTGCATTTTGGCGATGCCGGCCTTACACTGGGATACATGCTCGGGAGGCAATTGGACCTGCATGGACCGCCCCCCAACGGTGAAGTTTTCCTGGAGCGCCTGCTGGTAGCGCTGCAGTGAACCCTCATACTCGCCCTGCGACTGCAGCTGCTCTGCGTACTGTAGGCAGATGTGCGGGGTCTGCGCAGGGGCTAGAGTCTCTGCAAGGCGCATCGCCTTGTCCCATTGACGCAAGCTGCACCGCATCTCAAGCGCCGCCACGGGCCGCGACGACGACAGCAGCATGTCCTGCGCCAGATCGTAGTCGCGGAGGTAGAGGGCCACTTGACCCCCTAGGAGGTTGCGGTCTTCGCAACTCATGAGTGGCTCCAGTGCCAAGACCGTCTGGCAATCCTCAATCTCCCGGCTCACGCGCACGGCAGTGGCAACATCGAGGGCTTCAAGCGCCGAGTCGCGCAGCTTGGCAAAGCTCGACTTGTCGGCCAACTGGGCGGCAAGGGCGTACGCGTCCTCGAAGCGGCCCAGCGCTAGAGCCTGCTCGAACTTGGACTCCACCTGCGCCGCGCCACTGCGCAACGCAGAGTGGCTCTCAAGAACTATCTTCGAAAGAACCCCCGACGCTGTCTGATAGTGCAGCTCTCCGTTGATGAGCACAATGGGGGCCGCCAGGGCGGGCGCCTCCGTCTTGCAGACTAGTCTGCACCACGCCTGCGACCGCAACGAGTGCGCAGTGTACTTGTATGTTGAGATGCCCTTGTCGCCCACGACAGCAAGCACGCCGACGTCTTTCTTGTCCCACAGCACGGTCTTGACTTGCCGCGGAAACTCCTCGATCTCAACAAGTTGAGAACTGACAGGCGAGTAAATGTAGCCGACCAGATTCATGTCCTGCACCACGAGCCGCGTGCCCAGAGGGTTGGACCATATTGACTTGATCCCGCAAATATGTCGGAAATCATTGGGCCGCGTCTCATCATCCAGCGACACGTACTCGATCAACCCTGTGGTGGTGCCATAGATTAGAAAGGCGTCTGTGAGGTGCACGGTTGAGATCTCCGAGTCGTCGCTGCCGTCTGGAAAGCTGCGAGTATGCTTGCCGTCAGGATCACCCGTGATGTGATGCAAGTTGACCTTGCCGCCATGCAGCACCGCTGCTGTTGTAGCATTCATGCATACCCTGTCTACGGTGGAGTTGTAGTCCACCTCATTCACCCTTTGCCCCGCCCTCCCAGCTTCACCACGAGTGTAAAACCAACACATGTTGTTCTTGGCCATGGCCACATACTCGCCTCCCATCGCCATCAAATCAGGCTCAACATCTACCTTGATCACTGACTGTGTGCCCTTTTTGTTGGCCGTGTCGGTGACATCACGGACCTGCACTTCACGCAACGACTTCATGTAGGCAATAAACGGGCCAGCGTTGGCATTCACCATAGGCATGCTCATTAGGTACGTGAGCACTTGGCCGTCGGCCAGGACGACGGAGAGGAAGTTGCCGTCACTTGTCCACTGCACTCCGCGCACAAGGCCGGGCGCAACAATCTTTTCGTCATGACACTCCGTCCAGGCGCCAGCAATGTCAATAAACTTGACGAAATTTTCGCCACACACCGCGGCACGCTGCTTTGGTTTGCACAAGTGGATCCCCGTCACAGGAAATTTGAACATTTGAGCACCAAACAACTCCTTGCCTGCATGGTCCTTGTGCGCACTTGTGCCCATGACGAATCCCGTCTGGAAGCCCACCAAAATCTGGTTTTCGTCGTACCATCGGTGCACATGAATTTCACCGTGCTTGGGAGCGAACGTGAGCTCTATCGGGCCCTGGACGTCTCCGCCGATGGACTTGATGAAGAGGCTCTTGCGCCCTAGGCACACGCTCAATCGCTTTGCGCCCCCCTGGAAGTCTGCCTCGGGCAGGCTCATGTCCGTGGGCTCCCCCTTTATGGGGTCCTGCAGCACAAGATCACCCTTTTCGGTGCTCAGCGTGACCGTCTTGTCCTCGGAGCCCAGCGCGAGCTGGTTGGCTGAGTTCCAAGCGCCGCATGTGATTTTCTTCGAGTGCTTTCCAAGCAGCGGGTTCATGCGCGTCGTGCGCCGGTTGTAGATGATGAGGTTGCCCTTTCCCGAGCCGACCGCGAGCTCCGGCCCAACTTTGCTCCACCGCATCCAGCACAGGTCCTTCATATTGGTCTCCACTGGACTCAAAGTCTTGCGCTGGGCCGCGTCCCACATGATGATGGCCGAGTTGCCCGACTGTAGGATGGCCAGCACCTCGCCGTCCTTGTCCCACGCGATTTCGACGACCACGCCGCCAGCTGTCAGAGCCACGTCGTCCACCACGTGCCCGTAGCGGTCAAAGATCTGGATCTGACGTCCGGTCCCTGCAATCGCCACATAGTTGCCGTCGGGCTGCCATTGCATGTGCGTCTTGGCGTCCGTGCTGCTGCTGCCGGCATGCACCGCCTTGAGCGTGAACAGAAGTTGCGCGCTCCCACTCTCCTTGTCCATGTCTGCACCCGGGGGGTGCCGCGCCCACGGTAGAGGCTGGCCGCCTCGCTCCACTTCTCCCTTGCACTGGACACTTTCGGTTTTGAAATCCGGCACGAACGACACTTTACAAATTTTTGTTTTCGTTTTGTGAGTTTTTGTCCCCCCTTTTTTATTCAAGTTTATTTCAGGGTCCTATCATAGAATAATGAAATTGCACCAAAAGAGATTTCGTCATCATTCATCATGGCGCCTTCGCCTTCTGGTCCCGAGGAGGAACGGTGCGTCCAGGCCGGCGCCTCATGTGTGCGTGTGTGCCCGCTGTCCCGTGAATGTGCTGCGGCTTCTGGGCATGCCGCTTGTCCTTGACACGAATAAGTGTGTGAGAGCAAACCCCCTTGACACGAACAATGGTGCGCTTGTGAGCGCGTGTGCCCGTGTGCCTGCAGCTCGGGCAGGGCACAAGCGCCGCGGTCGATGCCAGCATGGGGCGTCATTGCATTGGTGCGTTTGAACCATTGCCCCGTCCATGCTACACCTGTGCCCACCCTACCCTGTTGCCCTTTTCCTGTTCTACACATTGCCCGACCGTGCGCGGCTGAGGTACCCATCCTTTGTGTATTGCTGCAGGTGGCCATGGTTGGGATGATGGACGGGGCGATGCGCGCGCACTACAAGTTGCCGACCATTTTGGGCGAGAGTGTGAACTACGAGGAGGCATCGCCGCTGCCCGCGGGTCACGTCAGCTTTGCACGAACGCACGGGACCGGGCGGTCGCTGCTGATGCAGCAGGAGCTCGGCGGTCCCTGCTCGCATCCGTGGAATTGTCAAGACGGGCTGGTGTGCCGTGACGACCTGTGCCAAACTTGCCACACGAACGAGGAGTGCATGGCGGGCAATGACAAGGAGCAGTGTTTCAACGTCACTGCCAGAGGCGGCCCGGTGCGTGTGCGTTGCACAATCTTGCCAAATGCTCGCGCATCGTTGCTGGCCAATGCTGCACAGGGCGCGGCAGCAAACGAGATGTATGCGTGTCGAGCTCGCAATTGTGCGACAGCTGTTCTAGACAGGGCAGGTTGTGTAGTGGGTAATTTGTGCTGGCGTGCGCGTGCGTGCAGATGTGTAAACACAAGCCGTTGTTCAGTCCGTTTGACCACTCGGACACGTTGATAGCCATCATCACCTTCATCACCATCATGCTTGCGGCACCCGCGGGCATTGGAGGCGGCGGCATTTTGGTCTGTTTCCGTCCCCCCTCCCTCCCTCGCTCTCTGCCTCTGCCAGCTCCCGTATGTCCCCTCCCCCCGCTCCTTCTGCCTTTCTGCCTGTGTGCAGATCGGGCTACAGGCACGATGGGTGTGAGATGGTAAGAGTGTGATGGTAAGAGGGAGACAGCAAAAGGGGACGAGAAGGGCGGACAAAGGAAGGACACGGAGGGAGAGGCACGGACTGAGAGAGGCAACTGGCACAGGTCCCCATGTATCTGGCGATAGGCAAGTTTTCGCCGCGTCATGGCATCCCGCTGTCCAAGGTCCTCCCTCCCTCACGTTGCCCTGTGCGCGGGAGCGCGTGCGCGCGAGGCGGTGAAAATTAGATGAGTCCTGTAGAAGGCTATTGCGATGAGGTCGAAGGCTATTGCGATGAGGTCGAAGGCTATCCCTCATCGCAGAAGGCTATAACTCATCGCGACTCGCCTTGTGTGTGTGTTGTACGCAACACGGCAGGCCACCATTTGGGGGGGGGCGGTCACCAACACATATTTCAACGTGCAAAAACGGCACCCAGACTGCAACAGGTTGCCCAACGCGCCCTCCGCCTTTCCTTCTTCCTTGGCCCCTTGCCTTCTTTATTTCCTTATTTTCCCCTTCTCTTGTACTAGCATGGGGGGGTGCACGCTAGGTTTGGTGATGATGTTGGCGGGTGTGTGAGAGAGAAGGCTTTGGCGCGCGTGCGTCTCCGCCCACACACTCGTGTGTTGCGTGTGTGTGAGGGCCCACACACGTCTCTTGGGCGGGGGGGGGCTACGGTAGAGTGGTAAACCATCAGGAGGCAAGAGGGCGAGGCCACCAGAATGGAGCTTGTGGGGGGGCTGGACCGCTGGCGGCTGGACCGCTGACTGGTACACACTGGCAGGCCACTAGTAGATTTGAACGTTTGCGTCATGATGGAGCCGGTGCTCCTGCTGGGCACGGTCATGGGGGTGTTCTTCAACGCCGTGTCGCCCGGGTGGCTCATCACCGTACTCCTCGGTACGTGCTGCGCAACCAACAAGCGTGGGGTTGCCTGCACGTGGCTGGCTGCATGGAATGCTGTCGCTGTGCCTGCCGCCATGCAACCCTGTGAGGCACAAATGCGTCTCGGCACAGCGCGGCATGCAATGCTGTCCAGAGCTAGCCTCCACGTGCATGCAATGCTGTCCAGAGCTAGCCTCCACGTGCGCTCCATCCGGTCTCCGCCTACGGCACACGGTGTGCCACACGTTGGGCCGCACAGAAACGTGCTGCCTGCCTCCACCGAATGCAGCCTCCTGTCGCTGTTGTCAACGCTCTCTCCTGCCTCCTGCCACACGGAACAGCTGTGTCACGGCGGCGGGCGGGGTACAGGCGGCTTACAGGCGACAGGCGGCAGGCGGCTTTCTCCCGCCCCGCGGCGCAGCTTTCTTTCTACCCTTGCTTGCTTCTGTGCGGCAATGTTGAGGCATGCTGGGCGTGTAGGCCTTGCACGAGGCACAACCCCCAGGGCCAAGTCGTGTCATGAAGCCGCCCGCCAGCATGCCAGCATTCAGGATTTAGGGTTTAGGATAAATTTGAAGTAGAGGGATGTGCTGCTGGTGTTGACGTTGTACTGGTGTTGGCGTTGATCTGACGTACTCGTGTTGGCGTTGATCTATCTCTCCTGTACTCGTGTTCCCGTTGGTGTATCACTCCTCACCTCACGTCAGTTGACGTTGATCTACATGATCTGAGCAGTCATGACGTTGACCTGGACCACCTGGCGCACCACCCTCAAGACGTTTGAGACGTACGAGAAGGAGATCAAGGTAAGTGCGCGTGGCCGCTCCTGCGCGCTCAGTTACGAGGCAGCTTGCCCTCGCGAGGCACGTGCCTGACCTGGTTGTTGGCGTCAGATCGAGAGGGAGGAAGAAGAGCAGCGCCTGTTGCCTGCGGGAAGCAAGGACACGAAAACCCAGCACATCTCCTACAATCCTCGCCTTGCGCCGCCCGGACTTCGAGAAATCTATGAGGAGGAGTCGCGGTGGAACTTCACAAAGATCGGCTTTCTGTGCGTTGCTTGGATCATCATTGCCTTTTTCTCCATCCTCAAGGGTGGCGAGGGCGGCTCGGGGATCGTGGACTGTGGAACCCTGGCCTACTGGGGTTTGGTCTTGGCGCCCGTGCCCTTGATTGTAGGCATGGTCTGGAAGATGGGCAATGACCTGGCCCACATGCACGAGGAGAAGGAGCGTCTGGGGTTCGAGTTTGTGGAGGGCGATCTGTTGTGGACGCGGAGGAACGTGCGCATCTATCCACTCTACACCATCACGGCCGGGTTCGCAGCCGGCGCCCTAGGCATAGCTGCCGGCACTATCTTGGGCCCCATCCTCCTTGAAATGGGCATGGTCCCCCTGGTAGGAACTGCGTCGTCGGGGTTCATGGTCATCTTCACCGCTTCATCAACGTCCTTTCAGTTTCTTGTCATGGGACAGCTCCAGATCGACTACGCGGGCTTCTTCTGCTGCATCGGTACGCCTCCTTCCTGAGCCGCACACATTGAAACGTCATGTGTGCGTGCGTGTGTGCGCCCGTGGTCCATACTCGAGCGTTTGCGCACTTGGTGTCTATTTACGAGGAGA
>Ga0315905_10006577_pt1 | contig 11814 bp, 9 predicted proteins | sample LakEriMetagenome_5_FD_203522 | JGI IMG/M metagenome (GOLD analysis project Ga0315905, IMG submission 203522) | Freshwater fungal communities from buoy surface, Lake Erie, Ohio, United States - Buoy 4 MA121 | ecosystem: Environmental > Aquatic > Freshwater > Lake | place: USA: Lake Erie, Ohio...
TAAACAGAATCATCAAGGAGGAAATTCAGCATATTTTGATTGATGCACCACAGGATACTTCCTATAAAAATTATGAGTTGCCTGCAAACCATAAACCCCACATCATTCTCGTTGTTGGGGTAAACGGAGTTGGCAAAACAACTACCATAGGTAAACTTGCTCACAATTTTTCATTGGCAGGTAAATCTGTTTTATTAGGAGCTGCAGATACTTTTAGAGCAGCAGCTGTTGATCAATTGACCATTTGGAGTGATCGAACAAATGTGCCCATAGTGAAAAAAGAAATGGGCAGTGACCCCGCTTCGGTAGCTTACGATACCGTGGTGAGTGGAGTGGCTAAAAATGTAGATCTTATACTTATCGATACGGCAGGACGTTTGCACAACAAAGCTCATTTGATGGATGAGCTTTCCAAAATAAAAAGGGTTATTCAAAAAGTTATTCCTGATGCGCCACATGAAGTTTTGCTCGTTCTTGACGGAAGCACCGGTCAAAATGCGTTGGAGCAAGCCAAACACTTTACAGCCGCTACAGAAGTTACGGCTATGGCGGTAACCAAACTTGATGGTACTGCTAAAGGTGGTGTAGTGTTGGCCATTGCAGATCAATTCAATATTCCTGTAAAATTCATAGGAGTGGGAGAGAAGGCAACAGACCTGCTCGTGTTTGATAAAGCAGACTTTGTTGATGGATTGTTTCAGATGGAAGTGTGATTTGATCTTACGCATCATTATTTATATTCCCTCTATATTCATTGCAGAATATAAAAGAGGCCCTTAAGAATAAGGGCCTCGGTTACCAAAACTAACTGCTTATGAGAAAATCTTTATGATTACGATTTCATCACAAACATAATTACTTTATCATCCGATCATTGTTAACTAATAGCCAATAAATTATGAAGGGGTTGTTAATAGATTTTGAATCAATAATTCGGCTCAAAAAACTAAAGTAGAATTTAATTAAGCGAATGTTTTGATCAATAAAATAACAAAGCCGTAAACGCAGGTTGTAATGAAAATCCCTTTCCCTGTTTTGTCTTTTTCGGCATTAATGTATAAAGTGAACAGCAGCGCATTGGCTAGGAGAGAAACACTTAGTCCGGCTGATAATGTTCTGAATCCTGGTTCAACATACAAAAACTGAAAAAATTCTTTTAAGGAAAAAATCCCGAATTTATACCACTTGAATATCAATAGCCCAGTCAATGGTGCTATCAGGCCTAATAGCAATCCTAATTTTGTATTGTCTTTAAATAATATCATTTTAAAATAGCTTCTTTTCCAATTGCTTTTTCAGCGCATAATTGGTTAGGTCAAACTGAACAGGAACAACACTAACGTAATTGTGTTTAAGTGCCCAAACATCAGTGTCTTTTGCTTTATCGTAGTTTTTAAATTCACCAGTTAGCCAATAATATTTTTTCCCTTGAGGGTCTATGCGTTCGTCAAAAGCTTCATCGTATTTGGCATAGGCCTGTTTGCAAATTTTGATGCCTTTTATTTTATCTTCAGATACTGCAGGTATGTTTACATTCAATAGTAAGTGCTTGTCTGGATTTTTCATGTCCATTACAAACCGAACCATTTTTCTTACAATAGCTTTTGAAGCTTCGAAGTCTGCATCATATTTGTAATCTAATAGCGAAAAGCCGATACTGGGAATCCCCTCAATGGCAGCTTCCATAGCTGCCGACATAGTACCGCTGTAAATAACATTGATGGAGTGGTTGGCACCGTGATTGATGCCGCTCAAACAAATATCAGGCTTTCTATGGAGGATTTTGTCAACAGCCAATTTTACACAATCAACGGGCGTTCCCGAAGTTTGCCATGCTTCAATGTCCCCAAAGAGATTTACTTTGTTCATTCTCAAAGGAGAACCGATTGTAATGGCATGTCCCATTCCGCTTTGTGGCTTATCGGGAGCGACTACAATTACTTTTCCCATGTCTTTCACCGCTTCAACTAAACTTCGTATACCCTTTGAAGTGATGTCGTCATCATTGGTAATGAGTATAATGGGTAGATCCTTGTTCTTTTTTTTCATAAAAATTAATTGAACCAGCGAAAGTGTGGTCGGGCAATATCATTTCCTTTGTAAGCAAATGGTATGGATATAAGGATAAGCACCAAAGCAATGCCGAAAAAAACAAGCATTTTTTTGTGCTTCTTTTCTATAGGAGCTTTTTTGGTAGCGGAATAACCTACATGAACCAGGATCCATGCAAGAATCATAGTAAAGCCGTGTTCCACAACAAAGAAACGATCGGTTGGGTTTTTCATCAATGCCCCCATCCCGTTTTGAATTTTTGTCAGCCAGTTGTTGGTAAAGATTAAAATCAAACCGAGCAGAAGCTGTATATCACAAAATACCATGAAAAATAAACCACTTAACTTATCTGCTTTGGTAAATGTCCTTTTTGATGTCAATCCTGTTATAGCGTTAACAACAGCCCAAATTCCAAAAAACAAAACCATCCATCTTGTAAGGTTGTGCAAAATCAATGTAGCCATAAAATATTTTTTACAAATTTAGTTGATATCGGGCAAGAATAGGTCAGTTTGTAGATGATGTGATTGTTTTTCAAGTATCATCATTTTACCTGAATCAAAAAAAAATTGCTAAAATATTCTGAAAAACTAAAAAAGTTAGTATATTTGAGCTAATTAAATTAGTTCAATATGTCAAAAGCTGGATTAAACCTGAAGTATTTGAGAAAATTGCGTGGTTGGACACAAGAGGAGTTTGCTAATAAATTAAACATTAAAAGATCACTGATTGGTGCCTACGAGGAAGAAAGGGCGGATCCAAGAATTGAAGTGTTGGAATTGGTTGCCAACATGTTCAAACTTTCATTGGATGAACTTTTGCTTAAAGATCTATCTCTTTCAGTGCAAACTGGTGGATACCTGCAAAAGAGAAGAATGCAGAAGATGCTATCGGCAGACAGAAACATCATTCACTTTGTTCCCATTAAAGCAGCTGCAGGCTATTTAGCAGGTTATGCAGATAGTGAATTCATAGATGAGCTGAATACATTTACCCTTCCTATGCTCTCCGGTGGAAACTACCGTGCATTCGAAATTATTGGTGACAGTATGTTACCTACACCAAGTGGAAGCATTATTGTAGGAGAGAAAATTGAATCTATGGATGACGCAAAAAATGGACAGGCCTATATTGTAGTAAGCAAGAATGAGGGTATTGTTTACAAGCGAATTCAAAAAAACAACAGAAGTAAAAATAAAATAACCTTAGAAAGCGACAATCCACAATTTCAACCCTATCAGGTGTTTACAGAAGATATTATTGAATTGTGGGAAGCCCAAGTAGTCATTGGAAAAGTTGCCGCGCAACAGCGCTGGGACGTGAATGCCTTGGCCAGTTTGGTTAATAACTTGCAATCACAAGTAAGTACTTTGAAGAAAAAAATGAATTGATGAAGACTTTACAAAAGATGTTCATTGAATGTGAAAAACAATGCAGGCTTTGAATGTATTATTCATCCTAATAGGCATAATTTAACGGAGTAAATTCAGATACATCGATAAACAAAAACAAAAAGTTATGATTAAACTACAGATCATTGGCAATCTAGGAAAAGATTGCATTGTCAATGAGGTAAACGGAAAAAGTGTTATTAATTTCAGTGTTGCCCATTCGGAGCGATACAAAGATGCTCAGGGAAACCAAAAGGAGAGAACCACCTGGGTGGAATGTGCTTATTGGACAGATCGTACCAATATTTCTCAATACCTGGTGAAAGGAAAAACAGTTTATGTTGAAGGTACTCCAACCGCAGATGCTTATACCAATAAGGAAGGTCAGGTATCAGCAACTTTAAGAATGAGGGTACAGAATGTACAGTTACTCGGTGGCGCACAGTCAGATGCTAGCGGAGCAAATCAGTACTCAGGCAATAATGCCGCTGAAGTATCAAAATCTAATAGTTTCAGTCAGGAAGCTTCTGTAATGACAGGAGGAGGAGAGGATTTGCCTTTTTAATGAATTAAACACAACGGCAGGTGCTTATTGATTGTAATAACGCCTGCCGTTTTAAAATTTCAATACGCCCAAACTATAATTTACTTCCAGTAAGGACTTCTGTAATTTATTTTCAAGTTCGTTGAGTTTTATTTTTGCATTTATGAAACTCATTTCACGACTATTGATCATAAAAAGTGAACTTTCTCCATTTTCAAAGGAAATTTTTTCTGCCATCCAAAGCCTTTCGTAATTGACAACATTTACTTTATAAATCAGGAATTGTTCGGACAAGCTGCTGTTTTCCTGAAAGGCATTTTTTACTTTTACCAATAACTCATTTCTTTTGTTTTGCAGTTCAAATCCGGCAGTTTGAATTTTTAAGTTTGCCTGTCTTACATCACCTCATTCTTTTCTCAAAAGAATTGGAAAACTAAAGGCAACACCCCATTTGTAATTGTTGAAAAAGGTAATGCTTGAATCGATTTTACTTATAAGTTTTTAGATAATCTAGTATTTACCTTACTTAATAAGACTTAGGTTTTGTTTTTTGTTTCCTGTTGAATTGTTTATTTTTATTAGAGTTATTTACTGTTAATTCAACATGCTCATCATGAAATACAAAACGCTGCTTTTAGTCGTTACTTCTTTTACTTTCCTTTGTACCAAAGCTCAAAATCAATACGTCGATTTTGTTAATCCTTTTGTTGGCACAGATGCACATGGGCATACCTATCCGGGTGCTACCGTTCCGCATGGTATGGTGCAATTGAGTCCGGATACACGTTTGGATGGATGGGATGGATGCAGTGGTTATCATTATTCGGATAATTTTATTTACGGGTTTACTCATACCCACCTTAGTGGAACAGGTTGTAGTGATTATGGGGATATTTTATTGATGCCCGGAAATGGATCGCCAAGCTTTAACAACAAAATTTACGGCTCGCTTTTCTCTCACAAAGAAGAAACGGCAAAGCCTGGTTTTTACAGTGTAAAGCTATTAGATGATAATATTGATGTGAGTCTTACCGCAACTGAAAGGGTAGGATGGCATAAATATCACTTCAACAACGGACAAAAAAAATATGTTTTGCTGGATCTGCAACATCGTGATGAAGTTTTGCAGTCTTCTTTGCAAATTGAAGATTCAGTTACCATAACTGGTTTGCGAAGAAGCAAGGCCTGGGCTGACAATCAATATGTTTACTTTGTCATGAAATTTTCAACTCCTTTTAAGGCTTACACAATTTCAACAAACGAAAAAATTGTTGATGTAAGTGTAATTCCTGAATCAAAAAACATCAAAGCTGCATTCACTTTTGATAAACTTGTTAATGATGATTTATACATTAGAGTGGCTTTATCTCCTGTTAGCATTGTGGGTGCTAAAAGGAATCTCGAGGCGGAATCAAATGGTTTTACTTTTGATGATATAGTTAAATTATCGGCAAAAAAATGGGATGCCGAGTTGTCTAAAATAGAAGTGACTTCAAAGGATAATGAAAAGTTGTCGGTATTTTATACTTCGCTTTATCATACAGCTATAGTTCCCAATATCAATATGGATGTGGATGGTCATTACAGAGGAAGAGATAACCAAATTCATAAAGCAGAGGACTTTACTTATTATTCTGTTTTTTCCCTTTGGGATACTTATAGGGCTGCGCATCCCTTGTATAGCATAATCGATCAGAAAAGAACACTTGATTACATCAAGACATTTTTAGTTCAATACCAGCAATCAGGCAGATTGCCAGTTTGGGAACTTTCCTCCTGTGAAACGGATTGCATGATTGGATACCACAGTGTGCCTGTGATACTGGATGCCTATCAAAAAGGTATACGAAATTTCGATGTCAGTTTAGCGCTTAAGGCAATGGTTGATGCATCCAACAGAAACGTACTGGGCTTGCCGGCTTTTAATTCAAAAGGTTTGATCAATGTGGAAGATGAACACGAAAGCGTAAGTAAGACTTTGGAGTATTCCTTTGATGATTATTGTATTTCGCAATTCGCAAAACTTACAGGTCAGTATGTTATTGCAGAAATGTATTCCAACAAATCCAAACATTACCGTAACCTGTTTGATCCTTCAACCGGATTTATGAGGCCAAGAAAAAACGGCGATTGGATTGTTCCGTTTGATCCTAAAGAAGTAAATAATCATTACACAGAAGCCAATAGTTGGCAGTATTCTTTTTATTTTCCTCACGATATTGAAGGTTACCTGAAAATGAGTGGTGGAAAAAAATCACTGGAACAAAAACTTGATCTCTTATTTTCTGAAGATTCCAAAACAACAGGAAGAGAGCAAAGCGACATTACCGGATTAATCGGTCAATATGCCCATGGTAATGAACCTAGTCATCATATAGCATATCTGTATAACTATACCTCAAGCCCGCACAAAGCACAGAGGCTTTTAAATAAAATAATGAACGAATTCTATACCAACAGGCCCGATGGATTAATAGGTAATGAAGATTGCGGACAAATGAGCGCGTGGTACGTAATGAGTGCCATTGGGTTTTATCCAGTAAATCCATCAAACAATCAATTTCTTTGGGGTAGTCCGCAATTTGAAAAAGTTATTTTGAAATCAGATAAAGGTTTTGAGATAGAATTCTCTGCTATAGATAAATCTGTAAATAGTTTTTACCTCAAATCAATTGAAATTACAGATAGGCAAACAGGTAAAAAATCCATTTGGAAAAAGCAAGGTATTGATTTTGAAACATTGAATAACAGTAGTAAGATTTCTTTCAGGATGGACAGCATTCCGATTAATAGCTTCGATAATGTTACGGATGAAAAATTGCTTTCGAGTTATGAAGCCCCTGAAATCGTCATTAATCCTGTTATACATGCTGAAAAAGGGATGACCTTTAGCAAAAAGCAAAAAATTAAAATCAATACTTCTCAAGAAAACGTTACTATTTATTACACAACTGATGGAATGGAGCCAACTCGTTCAGGTAAACTTTACCAAAGACCTTTTTATATAAGTTCGACCGCTGAAATAAAGGCCATTGCTGTTGATGCTTCAGGAAATAGTAGTTTTATTACGCAATCTATTTTCAAGAAATTAGAACATGGCTGGGGGGTGAATATCAATACACCGTATATGAAAGCTTATGATGGTAGCGGAGCTGCGGGATTGGTTGATCAGGTGCATGGTCAAATCAACTGGAGAATGGGGAATTGGCAAGGCTATCAAAATCAAAAATTGGATGCTGTGGTAGATTTGAAAAAGGCTAGAAGTATTTCGCAGGTTGATATCACCTTTTTACAGGATACCCGTTCATGGGTTGTAATGCCTAAATCTGTTGCTGTTGAAACGTCTAAAGATGGTAAGGTTTTTCATAAAATATATGAAGACAGTAATTTTGTTGATATTAAAGATCTTAATGTTCAAATCAAGAAAATAGCTGCTGAAATTCCCAGGCAAAAGATTAGATACGTAAGAGTTATAGCAACTCAATATGGTAAACTTCCCGAATGGCATCAGGGAGCAGGAGGTGACTCAATCATTTTTGTTGATGAGATAGAGATTAAATAAATTGTTATAAAAAAAGAGAGCCATTTAATAATGGCTCTCTCAAAAGAAGATATCGATTTTACTCCATTATTGTTTTTCGAAATCAGAAGCGTGTGGAAGAATTTCTCCCGGATTATTAAGCTTGCTTCTTTTCTTACTATAGGCAAAATAAACTACCAAGCCAATCAACATCCATAGGAAAGCTGCTTTCAATGTAAATGTATCTATAGCAACAATCATTGCCAAGCAAATGATTGCACCCAGTATTGGAACTATTGGAACAAGAGGTGTTTTAAATGGTCTTTCGATGTTTGGACTTTTTATACGTAAAATCCAAACACCAATACTAACGAGAACGAAAGCGAGCAATGTGCCGAAGCTGGTAAGGTCGCCGGCAACATGTCCGGGTACAAATGCTGCGAACAAACCAACGAATACAAAAAGAATCCAGTTTGCCTTGAAAGGGGTGCGATATTTAGGATGAAGCTCACCAAATGCTTTAGGAATCAATCCATCGTTACTCATGGTGTAGAATACACGGCTTTGTCCCATCAGCATCACCAATATTACCGAGCTGAAACCGGCAAGAATAGCGATAGTAACACCTTTTGCTAACCACCCATAACCTGTCATGTAAGTTGAAATGGCATAAGCAACAGATGCCTCACGACCTTTTTCAGGATCAACAAAATCTTTCCAATTGGCAACGCCCGTCAAAACGTGACCAAATAATACATAAAGAATGGTACAAACTGCAAGTGAGCCTAAGATTCCGATAGGCATATCGCGTTTTGGATTTTTAGCTTCTTGTGCTGCTGTACTTACTGCATCGAAACCAATGAAAGCAAAGAATACAATTGCAGCACCTCCGAGGACACCACCCCAGCCGTGTTTGAAAAATCCGGTATAATTGGCTACTTCTTTTCCTGCTCCGTCAACAACGGCAGGAGTGCCTGCCGGAATCATGTAGGGGGAATGATTGCCAGTATTGATGAATTGCCATCCAATTGCAATAAAAAGTAACACAATTGCAACTTTCACAAAAACGATGATTGCGTTTACCATTGCGCTTTCCTGAGTACCTTTTATAAGAAGCATGGTAAGCAAAAGTAGTATAATCAATGCAGGGGCATTCATTATGCCTTGGTGTGTAACCATTGCATTATCTGTGTATTGTTCAAATGGTGAGTGACACCATTCATAAGGGATTTGTCCTCCCAACAGCTTGTTGAGGTATTCGCTCCAGGCAATACTCACTGTAGCTGCACCAAGTGCATATTCCATGATAAGGGCCCAGCCAATGATCCAGGCAATCAATTCTCCCATGGTTACATAGCTGTATGCATAGGCGCTACCGGCAATGGGAATCATGGAGGCAAACTCGGCATAGCATAATCCTGCAAAGGCGCAACCGATGGCTGCAATCAGAAACGAAAGTGTTACTGCAGGGCCAGCTGCCTGACCAGCAGCGGCGGCTGTTCTAACAAAAAGTCCGGCACCAATAATAGCGCCAATGCCCAATGCAATCAGGTTTCCTGCGCCCAGGGTTCTTTTTAATCCTTTTTCAGAATCAGCTGCCTGTGCCAACAACTGTTCCAAAGGTTTTTTTGCAAATAAGCTCATTAAGTTGGTATTTGGGTTAAACATTATTTCCGAAAGTAAGTAATTATTTCTTTATTGCATTAACTTTTTTAGCAGCCACAGCGGAATGAATTGTTGTTGTTATTGCTTTTTCATTCGCTTTAAAATATTACATTGCAACCCTAAAAATTAATCATGCACCAAGAATCAACTGTTCAAAACAAGAAAAAAAGCAGACTTACTACATACATTGTAATGGCGATGTTGGCAGGTATTTTTTCCGGGTACCTTATACATGAAAATGCAAGTCCTGAGTTTATCAAAGATTTTGCGCCAAAAATAAAGTTATTGGCTACCATGTTTCTTCGAATGGTTCAGATGATTATTTCTCCTTTGGTTTTTGCTACACTTGTTGTAGGCATTGCCAAGCTTGGAGATCTTAAAACAGTTGGAAGAGTAGGAGGAAAAGCTATGATTTGGTTTATTACTGCTTCACTTGTTAGTTTAACTTTGGGATTGATTTTGGTAACATTGACCAAGCCGGGTGTAGGGGTGAATATTGCTTCAGCTGATCTTGATGGAGCCAATGAGCTAATAGGAAAAACAAAAGAATTTTCCTTAGATAAATTTGTTGAGCATGTCTTTCCCAGAAGTGTTGTTGAGGCGATGGCTTCCAATGAAATTCTTCAACTAGTAGTTTTTTCTGTGTTTTTTGGAGTAGCAATTACCGCTATTGGGAATAAAGGAGAGCCAATTATCAAGGCATTGGATTCACTTACTCATGTTGTACTGAAAATGGTTTCTTATATTATGAACCTTGCCCCATTAGGTGTTTTTGGTGCTATGACGGGTGTTATTGCCGTGAAAGGATTGGGGATATTAAAGACTTATGCCTATTATATAGGGTCGTTTTATTTAGGGTTGCTTGTTTTATGGATTGTGTTGCTATTTGTTGGTTATCTAATTCTTAAGCATAGACTAAAAGTACTTTTAAAGCGCTTGTCAAGTCCAATGGCTATTGCATTTAATACCGCAAGCAGTGAAGCAGTTTTCCCAAAACTGGTTGAAGAGATGGAAAGATTCGGTTGTAACAATAAGATTGTTTCGTTCACATTACCGCTGGGATATTCATTTAATTTAGACGGCAGTATGATGTACATGACTTTTGCAAGCATGTTTATCGCCCAGGCATATAACATAACTTCCGTAACAGATAATATAGGCACACAAATTGCCATGCTGCTTGTTTTTATGCTTACCAGTAAAGGAATTGCCGGTGTTCCGAGGGCTTCTCTCGTTGTTGTATTGGCTACGGGGAGTATGTTTGGTATTCCACCTGAAGGTATAGGTTTGGTACTCGCAATTGATACTTTCTGTGATATGGGGCGAAGTATGACCAATGTTCTTGGTAATGCGCTTGCAACCGCTGCCGTTAGTAAGTGGGAGGGTGCATTGGAACATCATTAATTAACATTTTATGCAGCATAAAAAAAGTCCATTTTTAAAATGGACTTTTGATTTTATAAATAGTTAGTTGCTTTTTCTTTAAATGCTTCTGTTGATATCGAAGTGCTCTAATTCTTTACTTACCGCGTTCAGGAAAGTAGATCCTAATGCCCCATCAATAATTCTGTGATCGTAGCTCAATGAAATGTACATCATGTGGCGTATTCCGATGGTATCACCCTGAGCAGTTTCAATAACCATTGGTCTTTTTTTGATAGCACCTACAGCCATGATAGCAACCTGAGGCTGGTTGATAATGGGCGTACCCATGATACTTCCAAATGTACCAACATTGGTTAGTGTAAATGTACCACCGGTTGTATCGTCTGGTTTTAGTTTGTTATTTCTTGCTGCATTGGCAAGTCCGTTTACTTGTTTGGTAAGACCTACAAGATTTAATTGATCCGCATTTTTAATTACAGGAACAATCAAGTTTCCGGAGGGAAGTGCAGTTGCCATTCCGATGTTGAGGTCTTTCTTTACGATAATGGTGTCGCCTTCGAGAGAACTGCTCAATAATGGATATTTCTTCAGGTTTTTTACTATCGCTTCTATAAACAAAGGAGTAAAGGTGATTTTTTCACCTTCTCTTTTTTCAAATTCCTTTTTAACTTTTTCGCGCCACAGCACTAGATTGGTGACATCGCATTCTGCAAAACTGGTAACATGTGGACTTGTTTTTTTACTATCAACCATGTGCTTAGCAATCAGCTTGCGCATTCTATCCATTTCAATGATTTCAACATTGCCAGGATAGGATGTAGGAGCTGATGAAGCAGGTTTTGTTTCAACTATTGCTGGTGCTGTAATTGTTGTTACTGCAGGTGCAGTTTGAACAACAGGCGTGGGACTATTTTTTCTATTACCAATATAAGAAAGTATATCTTTTTTACTTACTCTTCCATCTTGTCCAGTGCCCGGGATGCTTTCCAATTCCGACATGCTAATTCCTTCACTCTGTGCAATATTCAACACTAAAGGCGAGTAAAATCTAACTCCATTAGCAGAAGAAGTATTTTGAATAATTGTAGTTGCTGGCTGGAAAGGGATTTCTTCAATGGTTTTAACCATTTCAACAGGTTGGGTTGGTAATACTGATGGCGAAGGAGCGGATGCTTCAACATTGCTTGCTGCACCAACTTTTATTTTTGCAATAACGGTACCAATGGGTACAACATCATTTTCATTATACAATATGG
>Ga0315905_10006578_pt1 | contig 11811 bp, 22 predicted proteins | sample LakEriMetagenome_5_FD_203522 | JGI IMG/M metagenome (GOLD analysis project Ga0315905, IMG submission 203522) | Freshwater fungal communities from buoy surface, Lake Erie, Ohio, United States - Buoy 4 MA121 | ecosystem: Environmental > Aquatic > Freshwater > Lake | place: USA: Lake Erie, Ohio...
TTTGAATACCCGCTTGCGATTCCTGAGAAGACCACCCTTGAGGCAACAGCCCAGAGTAGCTCGAACAACAATGAAGCTTCAGCGATGTTTATCATGGTCCTAGTCAAGAACGGAGGACCGCTCTGATGGGTAAAAGTCCGGCTTGGACACGCAAGGAGGGTAAGGACCCGAAAGGCGGTCTGAACGCCAAGGGCCGCGCTTCGGCGAAAGCGCAGGGGATGAACTTGAAACCCCCTGCCCCGAACCCAAAGAGCAAAGAAGACAAAGGCCGCCGCGCGTCATTCTGCGCCCGGATGTCCGGGATGAAGGCGAAGCTGACGAGCGAGAAGACCAAGCGCGATCCAAACAGCCGGATCAATAAGTCACTTCGAGCGTGGAATTGCTGACATGAACCGTGGTAGTATGACCCAACAGATCACGGAAACCGGAGGGAAGAGGATGGCAAAGGTTGGCTTGTATGCTAACATCAACGCCAAGCGGAAGCGCATCGCCGCAGGCTCTGACGAGAAGATGCGGAAACCGGGAACCAAGGGCGCACCGACCGCACAAGCGTTTCGGCAGTCCGCCAAAACAGCGAAGGGGAAGAAATGATGAAGGCTGGCAAAAAGGGCGGCAAGGGCTGCTCGGCTGACATGATCAGCCCACGCAAGGCTATGGCCATGGGCATGAAGCCTGCAGTGGTCAAGAAGGGCAAGAAGTAAACCATGGCAACCTCAGGGACCCGGACGTTCAATCTGGACGTCGGCGAGCTTATCGAAGAGGCGTATGAGCGGTGCGGGCTTGAAGTCCGCACAGGCTACGACGCGCGCACGGCACGGCGGTCCCTGAACCTGATGTTCGCTGAGTGGGCCAACCGCGGTTTGAACCTGTGGACCGTGAACCAAGCCACGATCACCGTCACGGTCAACGTCGCGACCTACACCGTCAACGCCGATCACGCGGACATCCTTGAGATGGTTCTTCGTCGGGACGGCACGGATTACGAAGTCGAGCGCATCAGCCGCGGGGACTTCTTCCTCCTGCCCAACAAGACCACGCAGGGGCGGCCGTCGCAGTTTTACTACGACCGTCAGATCGCTCCGAAGATTACCGTCTGGCAGGTTCCCGAGAACTCGACCGACCAGTTGATCTACTATTACGTCCGCCGCATCGAGGACGCAGGAACCCTGCAGAACACCACCGACATGCCGTGGCGGTTCTACCCTTGCATGGTTGCTGGCTTGGCTTACTATCTTGCCATGAAGCGGGCCCCTGACCGGATGGCCATGCTCAAGGCGATCTATGACGAAGAGTTCACGCGCGCGGCCGAAGAAGACGAGGACCGGGTGCCGTTGAAGCTGCAGCCTGATGTGGCCTACCTGAGGTTCTGATGACGTATGCCAGCGGTAAAAAGGCTTGGGGTATTTCTGATCGCTCCGGCGTCCGCTTCCGGCTGCGCGACATGCGAAAAGAATGGACGGGACTTCTCGTCGGCCCGGATGAGTATGACCCGAAGCATCCGCAGCTCTTCCCGCCTAAGGCCTACCCTGACCCGCAGGCGCTTCGAAATCCTCGTCCCGACCCAGAGGCAGGGCACGTCTACGTCTCGGTCGGCAACACAGTCTTCCCGCCAGTTGCAATCATCTACCCGGTGGTTGGCACTGTCGGCTTCGTTACGGTGGTGACCACATGAGCTTTACTTACGGCCAGCTGAAGCAGGCTCTGCAGGACTATCTCGAGACCTCGGAGACCACCTTCGTCAACAACCTCCCGCTCTTCATCCGCCTGTCGGAAGAGCGTATTCTCAAGAACGTCCAGCTAAGTCTGTTCCGCAACAATGTCTCCGCCAACGCAACTTCTGGGGACCGCTTCCTCGGCTGCCCGTCGGACTTCCTTGCGCCGTTGTCTTTGTGTTACACGGACGCTGGGAACGATAAAGTTTTTCTGGAGTTTAAGGACGTCAGCTTTGTTCAAGAGTATTCCCCGGACGCAGCCGTTACGGGGGCTCCTCGGTACTACGCTCAGTTTGACAACCAGAACTTTATTCTGGGTCCGACTCCGAACTCGGCGTACTCGATGGAGCTGCACTATTTTTACCGCCCTGCCAGCCTGACGGCTGGGTCTGACAGCGGGACCACGTGGCTTAGCATCAACGCCGAACTGACGTTGTTCTACGGCGCGATGATCGAGGCCTACCTGTTCCTCAAAGGTGACCCCGACCTTTTGGCAAGCTACGACAAGCGCTTCCAAGAGTCACTCGTGGGCCTCAAGATGCTGGGCGAAGCGAAGCAGGTCACCGATGAATATCGCAAGGGCATGGTTGTGAGGTCCAAGGAATAATGTTTGGCGCGAAACTCTCTTTGCCTGAGACCCCCGTTGTCGTGGTAACGACCACAAGCGGCCGAGGGGAAACCCCTGAGGAAGTGGCGATGCGTTGCGTAAGCAAGCTCATCAGTGTGTCCGATAACGCCCCGCAAGAGATCAGGGACCAAGCGCTTGCGTACCGCGCGGCCGTTCTCGCGGTCGTCACGAGATACATGACATTTGCTGTCGCACAGGATCGTGTTACGGTATATAATGCCCTTGTAGAGGCTGGGCAGCCACAACTGGCGGAAGCCATTAAAAAGCTATAGGAGGCCGCGATGGCAATTACTCAGGCAATGTGCACTTCGTTCAAGGATCAACTCCTCGAGGGTGCTCACGACTTCCGCGCGAGCGGCGGGGACACTTTTAAGCTGGCGTTGTACACCAGCGCGGCCACCCTTGACGCAACCACGACGGCGTACTCGGCTACGAACGAGGTTGCCAACTCTGGCTCCTATTCGGCTGGTGGCGGAACACTGACCAACGTCAACCCGACTACTTCCGGGACAACGGCCTTCACCGATTTCGACGACCTTTCGTTCACGACGGCGACTATCACGGCCCGCGGCGCGCTGATCTACAACACGACCCCGGCGCACACCTATACCAACCCGTCCGTTGTGGTTCTGGATTTCGGTAGCGATAAAACCTCGACGGCAGGCACCTTCACCATTCAGTTCCCGGCCGCCACTGCGTCTGACGCGATCATTCGCATCTCTTAACAGAGAGGTTTTCCGTGGTTCTGGTACTAGAAGATAGGGTCCTTGAGACCTCTACGACGACGGGGACCGGGTCGTTCGCGTTACTCGGGCCTACTCAGGGGTTCCAATCTTTTAATGATGGTGTGGGCAACAACAACAGTACCTACTACGCGATTACGAATGTGGCGGCAGGCGAGTATGAAATCGGCATCGGCACCTACACGCTGTCCGGCTCAACCCTTTCTAGGGATATCGTTTTAGCGGGAACCTATGGCGTTGGGACTAACGTTCCCTTTGTTGCGGGGACTAAGAACGTCTTTTCGACGCTACCAGCTGGCAAGGCGGTGTATACTGGGAGAGCTGTTGCCATGGCTCTCGTGTTTGGATAGGGGGATAACCGATGGCTGCGCCAAACATCGTCAACGTGACCAGCATTATCGGCAAGACCGCGACTACAAACCTCACCAGCACGAGCGCAACATCGGTGGTGAGCAACGCGGCGTCTTCGGGTCTTGTCATGAAGATCAACACCTTGATCGTGTCGAACGTGGACGTCGCCGCTTCCGCCGACATCACGATCAACTACTACACCTCGGCGGCGCTGGGTGGTACTGCATTCCAGATTGCAAGCACTATTACCATCCCTGCGGACACGTCCTTGATTGTGATCAGCAAAGAAACACCCGTCTATCTCGAAGAGGATCGGTCGATTGGCGCAACGGCGAGTGTTGCAAACGACCTCAAGGTCATTTGTTCCTACGAAGAAATCTCGTGAGGCCTTAATATGACAAGAGCCCCGGGAGGATTTATCTCCACAACACTCAACTCGAGCAATAGCGCCAACGCCTCCGGGGGAGGTCTATCCAACCGAACCTCCGGCGGTGTCTTCACGATGGCTGAGTACAACGGGTGGTTCCGACGGGTGGGTCAGGTTGCGTACACATCTCCCGGAACCTACACTTTTGTAGCTCCAAGCTTTGTCCCGTCCGTTAGCGTTGTTTGCGTCGGTGGCGGTGGCGGGGGCCTTGGCACCTCGAGCGGGGGCAACGGCGGCGGTGGCGGTGGACTTGGTTACTTGAACAACTACCCTGTTGTAACCGGGTCTTCGTATACGGTCACGGTGGGCGCTGGAGGGACGTCCACGACCAGCGGGACGACGACCACCAACGGAGGGGAAAGCTCTTTCGTCAGCAGCGGTACCGTTTCTGGTGTTGGTGGTGGGCGGGCAAACTCTCCGACCGCTGCTACGAATAACACCGGCGGCTCTTTTGCCCGCACCGAAATCCCCCTGATTGGTCAGACCGGGGGCGGCGCCGCGGGCGGGAACGGAGGAAAAAACACATCCACCAGCGCTGCCGGTGGTGGTGGCGGCGCGGGCGGCTATTCGGGAGCGGGCGGTGCAGCAGGAAGCACCAGCTCCGGGGTCGCGGGTTCTGGCGGCAGTGGAGGGGGCGGCGGTGCTGCAGGTTCTGGCGCTACGGCTGGTGCTGGTGGCGGTGTGGGTATCTTGGGGGAGGGGTCAAGCGGCAACGGCGGGTCTGGTTCAATCACGGCCGGGGTTGACGGCAACGGAGGCACCGGAGGCTCTGGCGGCACAAACGCAACTGTCGGGGCCTATAACACAACCACAAACCGCTCGACGCCCGGACTCTACGGCGGCGGTGCTGCAGGTTCAGAACTGGCATCCACCGAACACGCCAACGGAGCTGGCGGCGCTGTCAGGATTATCTATGGATACGGGAGAAGGTTCCCGTCAACGAACACGGGAGACTTGTGATGCGTCTGTTCATCCGCATGCTGGACGGGGCCCCGTTCGAGCATCCTATTGTTGAGTCGAACATGAGGGATGCGTTTCCCTTTGTGGACTTGGACAACCTGCCGCCCCAGTTCATGCCGTTTGAGCGGATTCAATGCCCAAGAGCCGATGACGGTAAGATCATTGTCAGCGCTGAATGCCGCTACGAAATTCAGGACGGCGTTGTCCGGGATGTCTGGACGGTCGTCCAAGAGGATGCCCCGCCCGAGGAGGCAGCGTAAAGCTCGCTGTCCCGCATGCGCGGCTTGTGCTAAATTAAAGGAGCTGGCTTAATCTAACGGAGGTGCCGGATGTTAGGTTTCTATCCTCTGTCAGGTGCTCCGCTTAGCTCGTCCGAGCAAATCGACTCTGGCGGAACCAACGTAAGCGTTTCCCTCACTGGTCTTTCTGCGACAGGCCAGACTGGGACAGTCGATGTCACGGGTTCCGCCGTTGTTCCTGTCACTGGTCTTTCTGCGACTGGGCAGGCTGGGACCGTTGATGTTTTAGTCGCCGTCGACGTCTCTGTCCCTGTCACTGGTCTTTCTGCGACTGGGCAGGCTGGGACCGTTGATGTCTTAACCACCACCGACGTCTCTGTCCCTGTCACTGGAGTTTTTGCCACTGGGCAGACTGGGACAGTCGATGTCACGGGTTCCGCCGACGTTCCTGTAACTGGTCTTTCTGCGACAGGCCAGACTGGGACCGTTGATGTCACGGGTTCCGCCGACGTTCTTGTCACTGGAGTTTTTGCCACTGGGCAGACTGGGACCGTTGATGTCACGGGTTCCGCCGTTGTTCCTGTCACTGGAGTTTTTGCCACTGGGCAGACTGGGACCGTTGATGTCACGGGTTCCGCCGTTGTTCCTGTCACTGGAGTTTTTGCCACTGGGCAGACTGGGACCGTTGATGTTTTAGTCGCCGTCGACGTCTCTGTCCCTGTCACTGGTCTTTCTGCGACTGGGCAGGCTGGGACCGTTGATGTTTTAGTCGCCGTCGACGTCTCTGTTCTCGTCACTGGTCTTTCTGCGACAGGCCAGACTGGGACAGTCGATGTCACGGGTTCCGCCGACGTTCCTGTAACTGGTCTTTCTGCGACAGGGCAGACTGGGACCGTCGTTGTCTCAATCCCCGCCGACGTTCCTGTAACTGGTCTTTCTGCCACTGGTCAGACTGGGACCGTTGATGTTTTAATCGCCGTCGACGTCTCTGTTCTCGTCACTGGTCTTTCTGCGACTGGGCAGGCTGGGACCGTTGATGTCACGGGTTCCGCCGACGTTCCTGTCATTGGTCTTTCTGCGACAGGGCAGACTGGGACAGTCGTTGTCTCAATCCCCGCCGTTGTTCCTGTCACTGGTCTTTCTGCGACAGGGCAGACTGGGACAGTCGTTGTCTCAATCCCCGCCGTTGTTCCTGTCACTGGTCTTTCTGCGACGGGGCTAGTCGGGACTGTTTCCATAACAAGTGACATCAATGTCGATGTCCGTGTTACGGGGCTTTCCGCCGCAGGTGCCGTTGGGACGGTCCTTGTTTGGGGGGAGGTTGTCCCAGCCCCACTGACGAACTGGAACTCGCTTACTCCCGCCACCTTAGCCTCTTGGAGTGACATTTCTCCAAATCCCGAGTCTACTACGTGGACGGAGGTTAACACAGGTGCTATAAATTCATGGACCGAGGTGCAACAAGCACCGCCCAGCACCTCTTGGACAGACATCGCGGCGTAAGGAGGCGACATGGCCAGCACGTATACAACGAACAGCGGCATTGAGCTCATTGCAAGCGGAGAACAGTCCGGTACTTGGGGCACCACGACCAACACCAACTTGTCAATCATTGACCGACTGGTGAACGGGGTCGGAGCAATCGCGCTTGCAGGAACAACCCACACGCTGACCACCTCTGACGGAGTTCTTTCGGACGGCCAGTACTCTGTCTTGGTTTTTGGCGGAGCGCCCTCCGGAACCAACACAGTGACGATCTCGCCAAACGACGGGCAGCACGTCTACATCGTGTGGAACGTAACCAGCGAAAGCGTGGTTTTGACCCAAGGTTCGGGAGGCAACGTCACTGTAGCCAGCGGCGACACCAAAGTTGTGTACGCCGACGGCACTGGTGCAGGGGCCGCGGTCATAGACATCACCGCCAACTTTGCCATGTCGAGCGTCAAGATTACCGGGGGCTCGATCACCGGGATCACCGACCTTGCTATCGTAGACGGGGGCACTGGCGCGTCGAGCGCCTCGGCCGCTCGGACCAACCTTGGTCTCGCCATCGGCACTGACGTGCAGGCTTACGACGCCGAGTTGACCGCCATCGCAGGTCTGGCGGTGACCGATGGGAACATCATTGTCGGCAACGGCACGACGTGGGTTGCCGAGAGCGGCGCGACGGCCAGAACCTCTCTTGGTCTTTCCATCGGGACGAACGTGCAGGCCTACGATGCGGGACTGCAGTCCATCTCCGGACTGACGACGTCCGCCGATCAGATGATCTATACGACGGCCCTCGACACCTACGCCACCACAGGTCTTACGGCTGCAGGCCGCGCCCTTCTGGATGACGCCGACGCTTCGGCCCAGCGCACGACCCTCGGCCTCGCTATCGGTACGAACGTGCAGGCCTACGACGCCGAACTAACCGCCATCGCAGCTCTTGCGGTTACCGACGGCAACATCATTGTCGGCGACGGCACGACGTGGGTGGCCGAGAGCGGAGCGACGGCACGAACCTCTCTGGGTTTGGGGACGGGGGACAGCCCGACCTTCACCGCGGTTACTGCCGGGCAGGTCGATGTCACGGCGCAGGGCGACGTGCGCTTCCAAGACGCGGCCGGGGGACAGTTCGTCGCGCTGCAAGGCCCCGGCACTGTCGCCACCAGCTACACTCTGACGCTGCCCACGGCCGACGGCACCAATGGTCAGGCTGTTGTGACGGACGGTTCCGGTCAGCTTTCTTTCTCTGACGTGGTCACTCCTACGGGGACTCAGACGCTGACCAACAAGACGCTCACCGATCCTGCGATTATCGGCGCAATCTTGGAAGACATCTTTACGATCACGGATGGGGCCGCCTTCGAAATCGACCCCGGCAATGGAACCATTCAGTTGATCACACTTGGCGCAAGCCGCACTCCCAAAGCCACAAACTTTGCCAACGGCGAATCTGTGACGCTGATGGTGAATGACGGCTCGGCCTACACCCTGACGTGGACCGACGCGACTTTCGGCGGCTCTGGCGTGGTATGGAAAACCGACGGCGGCAACGCGCCGACGTTGAATACGACGGGGTATACCATTATGGTTTTGTTCAAAGTTGGTGGTCAGGTCTACGGCGCTCGGGTAGGTGATGCATAATGATTGGTGGAAAGCTTCTCACTGCGACTGGCGCGTCGGAGCCCGAATTGGCAGACACGTACGTGTCGATGTCTCTTGGCATCTCCCCTTATGTACAGGTCTACTCGTGGAATGGTCCGGCACTTACCGGGCCGTTTAGCAACCCTTCTACGCTTCCACCGGGTTCCTCCCGCGGCGTGGCAATGACCAGCGTGGCAGGGGGGGTTGCCGTTGCCCACGCTACCACTCCATTCGTTTCTTCCTACGGCTGGTCAAGCTCCGGGTTTGGGAGTAAGAGGTCCGATCCGTCTACTCTCCCAACGAGTACGTCCTTCGCCGTAGCCATCAGCCCAAGCGACAACGCCGTGATTTTTGGTAGTCTTTCTTCTCCCTATATTACGGCCTACGCCTTCGGTGGCAGTGGGAGCGGTTTTTTTGGGAGTAAGTATAGTAACCCGGGCACAGCTTTAATAAGCACAGTCCGTGGCGTAGCCTTTAACCCAATCGGAAGCTTCGTAGTTCTTGCCCTCAATGATACTCCGCACATCGCAGGGTATGCTTGGACCTCCGCCGCCGGATTCGGGACTAAGCTCTCAGACCCGAGCACCCTCCCAACGGGGACTGGGAATGGTATAGACTTCCATCCGGCGGGGACGGCTGTAGCCGTTGCACACGAAAACACCCCGTTTATCACGGCCTATCCTTTTTCCGGCGGGTCTTTTGGGTCTAAGTACTCTAATCCGTCCACTCTTCCAACGGGCGCCGGACAGAGTGTAGCTTTTAGCCCAAGCGGCAATGCCATAGCCGTTGCCCATATAAACTCCCCGTATATCTCGGTCTATGCTTGGTCATCTGGGTTTGGTGCTAAGTACTCTAATCCGTCCACTCTTCCAGCGGGCACCGGACAGAGTGTAGCTTTTCATCCAAGCGGTGAAGCGATAATTGTCGGACATGCTAACAGCCCCTTTATATCCGCCTACCCGTGGTCTGATGCCACTGGATTTCGTGCTAAGTACTCTAACCCGGCCACTCTTCCAGTAACTGCTCCGCCCAGCCTGTACGTCGTCGAAAAATAGCCAACCCAGAGGAATCCGTGGAAAACACCGAAGCACCTAAGACCCGTGAAGAAATCCTGCAGATGTCGCTCGAGGCCCGAGTGCAGGAGGTCATGCACTACCAGATCAACATCGACAACTACACGATTGCGTTAAGCGAGATCGCAAAGTTGCCGCAAGGGGAACAGGAGGAGCTGTTCGAGTTTTCAGTCCAACTGCAAGGCTTGCTTGCCTCCGAAAAGTTTGAGCAGAAGAAGGCAAAGATCATGCTCGAGGTCATCCGGCAGCAGGTCAAAGCGTAACCCGTCCAGCGAACAGAAAGGATACACAATGTTCGTCAAGGCCACAAACGGCGAGATCGTCCAATCTCCCTACAGCATAGGGATGCTTCGCCGTGACAACCCCAACACCAGCTTCCCAAGAGACGTTCCGGCCGCGGTGCTGGCCGAGTACGGCGTGTACGAGGTCAAGACTCCCCCGGCCCCGGACCACGATCCGGAGACGCACTTCGTAGAGTACGCCCCCGTCCCCACCTTTGTTGGTGGGGCTTGGGTGTATGCACCCTCCGTGCGTCCGCTTTCCGTAGAGCAGATCGCCGAGCGCACCGCTTCTCGGGCCTCGGCTATTCGCATTCAGCGCGACAGCCTGCTAAAGGACTGCGACTGGGTGGTGGTCAAAGCTGTAGATCAAAACGCACAGGATAGTTTTGGCATTCAAATCCCCGTTGTTTGGCTTACCTATCGACAAGCTCTTCGCGACATCACAGCGCAACCGGGTTTCCCGGACACCGTAACTTGGCCTGCAAAACCGGAGTAAGCCATGACCACTGAGACGCTCTGGAGCGCAGGCCTGTCAGCCATCCTCGCCCTCGTGGGTTGGATTCTCAAAGGCCATTCCGACGAGGTGCAGCGCCTGCAAATCCTGCTCAATCGCACCCGCGAAGAGATGGCGCGGGACTACGTCACCAAGACTGACGTGCAGTCCAGCATGAACATGCTGATCGCCCGGATCGATAACCTCGACTCCAAGATCGACGCTCTGCTCCGGAGCCTAGCAAAGTGAGTGTGCCGTTGATCTGGGTGGCGTACACGCACATCTGGATCGACGGGCGCATGGTATTTGTCAAGATTTGCAGGTATACTGCGGACGTAGCACTGGCGGTTCATCCGCTGTTTCCCTGCCCGCCGTTCTGGAGCCTGTAGATGTTCGACCCAGTTAGCATCGGCATGGCTCTTAGTATCGGGAGCAAAGCATTCTCGATGCTCAAGCAGGGCATTGCTGCTGGCCGCGAAATCCAAGACATGGCTTCGCAGTTGTCAGAATGGGGCAAGGCGGTCTCTGACATTTCCTACGCCGCCCAGAAGGCTAACGAACCGCCGGGTGCGTTCAGAACGCTGTTCGGCGGCGGAAGTCAAAAGAGTGCCATTGATATTTTCGCGGCGCAAAAGCAGTGTGAACAGCAGCGCAAAGAGTTGCGTCAGCTTATCAGCTACACCTACGGCAACGATGCTTGGCTAGAGTTCCAGAACATTGAGCGCCGGGTTCGAGAACAACAGCGAGAGCAGGTTTACCGTCGCAAGGAACTGATCGAAGGCCTTCTAGAAGCTGCGCTTTGGACGGTCATCATCTTGGCGACGAGCGTTATCGCTGGCTTTGGTCTATACTTCTGGGGCCGCTATTTAGGGAGGTGGTAAGATGCTAGAGAAGATTATCTGGGCAGTTGCTGCTGCTTCTGTCGTGACGATTATCTACTTTTCTGGTGACGGATTCTATCGTTACCCATGCCAAGACCCAGCCAACTGGTCTGCTTTAGAATGTCAGCCACCTATTTGCCTTCGTACTAGGAACTGTGCGACTGATCTAACGGGAGCCTCGCAATGAGCAAAAACGATTCTGACTATCTGGAAGCTAAGCTTCGATACTTCATCGGCTGCTCGCTGGTGGTTATCTTGGCTGGCACCATCTTCACCATCCTCTACAGCCTTGTCTTCGTGACCCAGCCTCTTGGCGAGTCGAGCGAGAACGACCGCAAGTTCTTCGAACTGCTGACCCCCATCGCCTCGTTTATCGTCGGCGCTCTCGGCGGCATCATGGCATCAGGCAACAATCGCAACAGGGGTGGCAACGATGAGCCGCCGACAAAGGAGTACACCGAATGATTGGCAAACTCGTTGGAATGTTCATGGGCCGCAAGCTCAAGGAAAAAGCTATTGATGCCGTGCTAGACAAGGTGAACCTGCCTGACCCGGTGGAGAACGCAATCAAGGTTGCGGCCACTGGCAACGTCGGCGACCTGCTCGGCGGCATGGGCAAGGACATGGCAAAAGAAGCTGTGCTGGACGCCGTCACCAAGAAGGTGCCGATCAAGAGACCGAAGAAGTGAAGTGGCTTGGCATCCTCCTCCTGTCGGCCAGCCCTGCGCTGGCAACGCCCTATGAAATTACCCGCGTCATTGACGGCGATACCGTGGAGATTGCGGTGGATTTTCTTCCGTCGCCCCTGCCGCCAAGACTGTCGATTCGAGTCATGGGCGTTGACACCCCCGAAAAAGCCCCTCGCGCTCAATGCGACGCGGAGGCAGCCCT
>Ga0315905_10006579_pt1 | contig 11810 bp, 11 predicted proteins | sample LakEriMetagenome_5_FD_203522 | JGI IMG/M metagenome (GOLD analysis project Ga0315905, IMG submission 203522) | Freshwater fungal communities from buoy surface, Lake Erie, Ohio, United States - Buoy 4 MA121 | ecosystem: Environmental > Aquatic > Freshwater > Lake | place: USA: Lake Erie, Ohio...
CTGGCATCAAGTCGATGTATTGCGTTGATTCTTCGCGTGTCGCAAAAGGCGCATCACCTACTTCGATACGGCGCAGCCACTTGACCCATGACACACCCTGCGCTCCGGGCACGACCAATCGAAGCGGATAGCCATTTTCAGGACGGAGCATTTCACCGTTCATGCCCCACGCAACGATCACATCCTCGAGTGCTAATTCGATGGGAATGGAACGCGTAAGACTGGCGCCGTCAGCGCCTTCGGCAAGCACAAATTTTGCGGCTGATTTATCAATACCGCAGTCTTCCAATAAGACCGACAGCGGCACACCGGTGAATTCGCAACACGACAGCATGCCATGTGTGTACTGCACCGAGGGCAAAGCGGGACTGGCCCAGTCCATCGCCGTATTCGCACCGCACTCAATAAAATGCATGCGCGATACCGAAGGCAGCCGCATCAGTTCACCTAGGGTATACACCTTGGGTGTGGCGACCAGCCCGTTGATCATCAAGCGATGCGATGCAGGATCAATATCGTGCCAGCCCGCATGATGTCGTTCAAAATGCAGACCACTTGGCGTGATGATGCCGAACAGCCCCTGTAGCGGCGTAAAAGCGATACTGCTCTCACGCCGACGCGTCAGGCCGGGGGATTCACGGCGCTGCAGATAAGCTTCATGTTTCGATGGCAGACCGTAAGGCAGATGGGCCACCGGGTGGCCTAGTGTTTTACTGTGTTGTGGGAGCTGAATGATCGCCTCTTCACCGGCCTCACCGGGATGATCAGCCGCTGCCAGCGCGCTTCCGGAAACCAGCGCTGCGCTCGCTGTGGCGAAACTCTGACGCAGAAACTGGCGGCGATTCGCATCCAGTCCCTGCTGGCTGATCTGATCAATCAGATCAGCGCTCAGAAAATTCTCCGGCGCGGGCTGCAGCCGACCCGGCTTGCCTTTGAGTCCCATCGATGTGGCTAGCCTTATTTTTTAGGACAAACCAGACGCATCAGCGCCTCTTCAACGCTGCCCGCTGCCGGCGTGGTCCATGAGGCAGGTTTATAAGCTGCCTTGAGCATAGTGCCGTCGGCCATATTCCCGAAATGCCAGAGGTGCATCAGATCACGTCGCATACCCCGGTCGCAATCGTACTCATCGCGCGCTTTGATCGAGAGGAACGGACGGCCATCAAGACTCTGTGGCTCGGTATAGTCCACGAGGTGCCAGAGCTTGGCGGAGTTGGGGTCCGGCTTCACGAGGGTGTCGTTTTCAACGTAGACCACAAACGCTTTCGAGGGATACTCGATCCGGGTCCACTCGGCATGCGCGCTCGCGGTCAGCGCGGACAACAACAGGACCAATAGCATTTTCTTCATCTGGGATGTCTCCGGATAGCCTGCACAGGTGTCTGGGGGAAGTCATCCGCTAAATTAGCGCATGACACCACCAAGATTTCAGCGCCTGAGTATAGCAGCGCAAATTTTTGCGAGTACAATCAATCGAGTTAAGCAAGCGCATCATCGCCTCAACAAATTTCAAACAAATCGCGCAGCACACAGACTGCAGGAGACAGCGAATGCCTATCAAGATCTTCCGGACCGGTACAGTACTCGGCTTTTCTCTGGTCATCATGAGTGGCGTAGCCGGCGCTGCGGACAGCCAGACCCTGTATACACAAAGCCTTGCAGCCACCTGCGCCAACTGCCACGGCACGCAAGGTAAAGGCTTGAAGGACCCCAGCGTACCTGGGCTGGCGGGTCGGCCCAGTGCCTACCTCATCGAACAGATGCAGGCCTTCAAAACCGGCACCCGTGAGGCGACGATCATGCATCAGATCGCCAAAGGCTATACCGACGAACAAGTCAAACAGATGGCTGATTATTTCGCCAATCAAAAACCTTGAGGGACGCATGATGGACCGCAGATCATTTTTGCAGGCTGGCGCAGCACTGGCACTGGTGGGCAGCAGTGTTTCAGCGCGCGCGATGCGCGGTGCCAAAGTTGTCGTCATTGGCGGTGGTTATGGTGGCGCCACCGCTGCCAAATACATACGCCTATTTTCGGACCGGCAGATCGATGTCACGCTGGTCGAACCGAATAAAGAATTTGTGTCTTGCCCTATGTCCAATCTCGTTATTGGCGGCAGTCGAAAAATCGCTGATATCAGTCGGCCGTATGCAACGCTGACTAAAAACCACGGCATCACGATTGCGCAAGACTATGCAACAGCGATCGATACAACTGCCCGCACGGTGACGCTGGCAAGTGGTAACACGCTCTCTTACGACAAGCTGGTGGTCTCCCCCGGTATTGATCTCAATATGACCAGCATTGATGGCCTCTCCGATGCCTACGCCTCAGGACAGATCGTGCAAGCCTGGAAAGCGGGACCTGAAACGCTGGCACTGCGCAAGCAATTGGAAGCGATGCCAGATGGTGGCGTGTACGCGATCACGATTCCCGAAGCGCCCTTCCGCTGCCCGCCCGGTCCCTATGAGCGCGCTTGTCAGGTGGCTTGGTACTTCAGCAAATTCAAACCTAAGAGTAAAGTACTGGTGCTCGATGCGAATCAGGACGTGGTCTCGAAACCGGGTCTGTTCAAAAAAGCCTGGGCCGAGCAATACAAAGACATCATCGAATACCGTAATCAGCACAAAGCGATCGCGGTGTCGCCCAAGGATGGTTTGATCAAGTTTGATGTGCAGGGTGATGTCAAAGCCGACGTCATCAATGCACTACCCGCCATGCGCGCCGGGATCATTGCGCAGCGTACTGGATTGGCAAATATGGCCAACAACCGTTGGTGCGGGGTGAACTACCAGACCTTCGAATCGGCAGTCGCGAAAGATGTATTCGTCATCGGTGATTCGATTCAAGTTGCACAGCTAATGCCCAAGAGCGGCCATATGGCAAATAACCATGCCAAGGTGGCTGCAGCCGCGATTGTCGCGCAGCTGGCGGGCATGGATCCTAATCCGCAGCCGATGCTCACCAATACCTGCTATAGCTTCGTCGACGACAAGCATGTCGTTCATGTGGCTAGCGTGCATGAATATGCAACGACGGAACGTACCTTTAAAGTGGTCGCGGGTTCCGGCGGCGTGAGCGCAGGTCCGACTGAACTCGAGGGCAGCTATGCAAATAATTGGGCACGCACCATCTGGTCCGACATGCTGGATTAATCGATGAAAAAAATACTGGTACTGGCTCTCACCTTACTTCTTTGCCTGGGTGCCGTTGCGGGAAATGCGCAAATGGCGATCGAGAATGGTGGAAAGATGGAATTCATTCACGCAGCTCGTACGGGCAAGCTGAGCGCGGATCAAAAGGCTGCGCTCGAATTACGACTGAAAGCCGAATGCAGCCAGCCATCCAATCCCATCACACAAGGCATGATAGAAACACGCGGGCCGGGCAAGTGCATGGCGTTTGTACGCCATCAGTGTGCCTGTGCGGATTGCGACATGCCGACCTACTGCTTCCCGGAAAACGAACGCTGAACACCTCAGAAAAGTACCCGCTGCCACATCCAAAAAGAGGAGATCAAATCGGACGCAGCAGCGGGTGTGGCTCAGAAACCGCTCGTTAAACCATTAAAACACGTACTTCATTCCCAGTTGAACGGTGCGTGGCATGCCGACCTGAATACCGCGCGTGCGATCGACGATATAAGTTTTGTCGGCGAGATTTTTTCCCGAGATAAAAAAAGTGGTTTTACCCACGGTGTAGTTTGCGACTGTGTTGAGTAGGGTGGTACTAGAAATCAAACCCTCCTGTCCATCAGCTGATGACGTTAGCGTGTTATCAAAATCGGCAAACTGACGGCCAACGTACACATATTCGATTCGTGCATTCCAAAACTGGGGAGCACGGTAGCCCAGCGTGAGTGTTAACAACTGCTCTGGCGTATACGGCAAGCGCTTGCCAACAGCGCCCGTACCAGCAGTGCTGGAAAATGCAGATTTCTGCTCCGCCATAGGCAACCAGGTATAAGCAACGCGAGCGAATAGATTGCCGTCGACAGCACTGCTCAGGCGATCTGCCTGCCCAGCCATTTCAAATCCCTGAAATAATGCTTTGCCTTCGGAGTAGGCAGTAGAGCCGCCGGCGATACTGCCCACTTGAACCAAATTACTAAAATTATTGCGAAACACGGCGACATCAAAACTAATGTCTTTGACAGGGGATGAACGCAGACCAAGCTCCGCATTCACACTACTTTCGGCGTTAAGGTTTACCGAGCCGCCGGTCCCACTAATAGCATCTTCAACCCGCGGCGGACTGAAACCCCTGTGTAATCCACCATACAACTGGGAGGTGGCATCCAGTTGGTAAGTGGCGCCGATACCCGGGATGAACTCCGTAAGGTTGCTGCTTCCCGATGTACCGTTCGTAAAAATGTTACGGTCGTATTTGATGTGCTCAACTCGAAAGATTGGCGTGACAGCGAGGCGATCATTAAACTGCATCCGGTTCGAAGCAAACCCCGAAACAGCATCGGCTCGGCGATCTTGATTCTCTATGAGACTCATACTGCTATTGGAAAGAAAATTTGCGTACGAAGCGTATTGCTCCTGCCGACGTTTTTGTATTTCTGAATGTAGCTTGATCCCAACCTCCAGATCATTCTGCAGACCAAAAGCCGAATGTTTTTGGAAAAGTCGGCTATCCATACCCACCGTGGTGTACGCACGTAGACGACCATTAACCGCGCAACCGTTCGCGGCATCAACGTCGCGGCCTGAGCAATCTGTCGAAGTCGACGCCTGCCGCCACCAGTCACGATCGAAATAAGCGCCGTACACGCTGGTAATCAGCCGTTGGTCCGAGTTTAATCGCCACTCATGCGTCGCTGACATGCCGGTTCGATTCGCATCGAAATAATCGTTCTTGAAAGGATTTTGGCGAGCGTTGGATTGAAATTCAACCTGCGTCAGGCCCGCATAAGTCAGCTGTGAATACTCTCTAAAATGCGTGGCCCTCAGTACCAGCTTATGGTCGTCGTTCAATTGACCAGCCCACTTGAAATTCACATCATCCAGCCGGCTATGCATGTTGTTGCGCGCGCCATCGGATTCCTTGTGATAGATGTCTGCAATCGCACCATTACCCGTCACCATGACATGACCGTTCAAATAGCCGCGCGTACCACCCGCAATACCGACGGTGCCACCGAACTGCTGTTGCGGTTCGGGTGTGATGTAGTTGATCAGACCACCCGCTGTTTGCGGGCCAAAACGTATCACTTGGCTACCTTTGCTGACTTCAATCGATTCGTAACGATCAATGGGTGGATGGTAGTAGCTCGCATTGTCGCCATAGGGTGCGAACGAGAGCGGTAATCCATCCTCCAGCAGAAGCGTCTTGGTGGAACGTGTGGGGTTCATGCCACGAATGCCGATATTGGGTCTCAGGCCGACGCCCTCTTCGTCACGAACATGGACGCCGGGCACTTTGCGTAATGCTTCGTTCACATTGAATACCCGGCTTTCTTCCAGCGTGGCCGAATCAATGACAGTTGCCGAACCGGGCAGCTTCAGAACATTCAGCGAATCACCAATGACATCAACCCGAGGCAACTCCCGATCGGGTGTTGCCTCTCCAATCGCATGGGTAGACAGGGATAGCAAAACGCAAACTGCTGCCGTAATGGGCGCCATGTTCAGGCAAATGCCCTTATCTGCTGTTGAATGGGCTGGCATTGCACCGGCAAAGTACGGCTGAAACATAAAACAAAACTCCCTAGATTTCTGAATAAATATTAATGAGAATGATTCGCATTAAGTTTCAACAATAGCAGAGCTTTAATAGCTCGTGCAAGTACTTCTTGCGGTAAAAGAAATCCACTGCCTGCCTTGATTTCCCTCATCCCAGAAAATTCAATAAAAATCAAACACTTGCCGTATCTTGACGCAAGTCATCCACAGACTTATCCACTTAACTTGTGGACAGCTTTTTAGCCTCGGGAATTGGTAGCGGGAATTTTTGTTCGACTCTGAAGTTGCCCTCATTTTCTCAACCCGCTATCATTGATATCATTTATTGAGCTGGAGGCAGATCATGGCAAATTTACTGGTCAGAGGTGTGGATGACGCCCTTGTCGCAATGCTGAAAGAGCGGGCTGGCGCTCGTGGCGTGAGCGCAGAGGCAGAGCATCGCCAGATTCTTTTCGAAGCGCTATCACGCCCTAAAAAACGCACTCTGGCCGAGGCACTGGCGAGTATTCCTGATGTGGGCATCGATGCCGATTTTGAGCGGGTTCAGGATAGCGAGCGTACTCATGTATTTGATTGACACGAATGTCATCAGCGAGGTCCGCAAGAAGGACCGCGCGAATCAGGGAGTCATTTCTTTTTTTCAACAATCTAGCCCTGATCGTCAGTTGTATTTGTCATCGGTGACGATTGGAGACCTAAGGCGAGGTGAAGAACTGATCCGTCACAGAGGTGATATCCATCAGGCGCAATTGCTGGAAACTTGGTTGAACATGCTCCTGCTGGATTACAAAGAAAAAATACTGGGATTTGACACGGATACCGCCCAGGTCTGGGGGCGACTGTGTGCACCTCATCCGGAAAATCCGATCGACAAACAGATCGCCGCTACGGCGCTAGTGAACGGCCTGGTGGTCGTTACCCGGAACACGGCAGATTTCGGTGGGACCGGGGTTCAATGCCTGAATCCTTTCGTACGTTAGGGAGCCGAGCCGAAAGGCCAGCCATGGCTGTTGCCCCGCGGGACAGGTAACTTTAGCTAAAATTTCCATTGCAATTAGTGAGGCTTGATCGCCCGTTAAACCTCTGCGTCAAAAATCACCAAGACCAAGTTAAATTTATGTGCGCTACACTCCGCATTGCACCTATTGCCTTCGTCACTGCCGCAGCCCTGACAGCCTGTGAAAGGGGACCAAAGACCTATGATGACTGCATGCTGCAGGCATCCCGAACGGCTAACAATGACAGTCGGTTCCGTAAGTTGGCTGAAGAATGCAAAGAACAATTCCGCAATAAAAAATAAATCATGCGCCAGTGAGCGCTTACCAATGCGACAGCGCAGAAAAAAATAAAAGATGTCCCAACGCTACCTACGCTGTTTTAGCGACCTCCTCATTGCACTTGCCCTTCTAGGATCCACCCTCTGCACAGCTGCGGATAGCCCACTTGCCTATGGCAAGGTTGCTACCAGCCCCGGAGGCACGGGCAAAAGCTTTGCGGGTCGGGAAATTGCACAAGTGATGAGCTGGCACGGAGCCGCATGGCTGGAACGCGCCGAGCGCGGTACGGAGGAAAGACCGGACCTGCTGCTGCCACTGCTCCCGATACGACCGGGCATGGTCGTCGCTGATATTGGCGCGGGCAGTGGCTATTACAGTCGAAGAATTGCGCCGCGTCTTGCGCCGGTTGGTCGGGTAATCGCGGTCGATGTACAACCCGAGATGATCACGCTACTCAAAAAACAGATCGCCGAATCAAAAATTTCTAATATCGAGACCCTGCTTGCAACTGAAACCGATTGCAAGCTGCCAGCCGAGAGTATTGATCTTGCGCTTTTTGTTGATGTCTACCACGAGCTTCTCTTTCCCATTGAAACCATGGGCTGTATTAGACGTGCGCTCAAGAGCGGTGGACAGATCGCATTGGTAGAATTCCGCGCAGAAGATGCCAACGTCCCGATCAGGCCGCAGCATAAAATGAGCGAAGCGCAGATAAAAAAAGAAGCCGCATTACTGGGTCTGCAGTGGGTCGCGACGATTTCCTCTCTTCCCTGGCAACACCTGGTCCTGCTAAAAAAATGAAAACAATAACGTCGATCAACGATGATGAAAAAAATCGCTCTCCTCTGGACACTGTTGCTCGCACTTCCTAGGGCCAACGCAGATCAATGTGATGATCTGATCAAGATGGATGGCCTGCTGACCAAAGCCAAAAAATCTTGTCCCTTCTCCTACTATGCCTTTCGCTTCCAGCAAGATTCCCAGCTTTGCATGGACAAAAAAGGTAAGGAAGCCTCAAAAAAATTATTCCTCATGGGCGATTCGACCTTTGATGGAATGAGTAAAAAAATGGGCAAGGAAGCGCTCTGCAACAAATTACTGAATGACTTTCCCATGACGGTGAAGCAATGATTACTTCAAACATAAATGGCGTTACTCATCATTACGCAAATTTATCCGAAGTACGCATGCACTATGTAACTGCAGGCGAAGGCTACCCGGTGGTGATGTTACATGGCTGGCCGCAAACCTGGTACGAGTGGCGCCACATTATCGACCAACTAGCTCCGCACTACCGAGTGATCGCACCCGATCTGCGCGGTCTCGGCGATACTTCCTGCACTGCCAGTGGTTACGATAAAAAAACCATTGCCAACGATGTGTGGGAGCTGGTGCATCATGAGCTACAACTAGAAAATTTTTATCTCGTCGGTCATGACTGGGGTGGCCCAACCGCGTACGGGTTGGCAGCGCATCATCCAGATGCAGTAAAAAAACTCGCCATCATTGATGTCACCATTCCCGGCGATGGCGGACCTGACATCAGCCAAGGGGGCAAGCGCTGGCATCATGCATTCAACCGCACGCCAGCACTGCCTGAGGCGCTGGTCACGGGGCATGAAGCGGTTTATCTGGGTTGGTTTTATCGCACCTTTGCGCATCGTGCCGAAGTGATGACTGATGAAGTGATTGAGGAATTTTTACGCTGCTATCGTAAGCCTGAATCACTCGCGGCGGGTTTCGCTTACTACCGCGCGGTACCGCAGGACATTACCGACAATGCGGAAATGATTGCGCGCTTCAAACTTCCCATGCCAGTGCTGGCACTGGGTGGTGCGGATAGCTGGGGAAGACGCATGGAGGTACTCGAATCCATGCAGAGAGTCGCAATCGATGTACGCGGCGGCATGATAGCGAACTGCGGTCATTTCGTTCCGGAAGAACAACCGGAGGAACTCGCGCAGCGACTGATGGCTTTCTTCAACGAGTAATCGACACAAACCTATTCAGAGGATGCGACAGGATCAGTGTCGCAAGGACGATTCAGTAGGCCAGATAAAAATACATCAATCTGCGCGCGCTGTTCCATCAGCGATACGCTCACTGACCATCATGGCGCCGACGGTCGCCAGAACAGCGGTTACCACCGCGAGCCAGAGAAACTCTATTGATACCACGCGCAGCATGCCACATCCCATGATCATGCGGTCCGTGTACATGAAATCCGGGACCTGACATGCTGCCCCGATTGATTTTGAAAAACAGTATTGTAATTAATCAAAAAACCGTCAAATAATTCAAGCTCCTGAAGAGCTCCAACCAAAATATAGCTAACACTAACCTGTAAGCTGCATAGCAAGATGCACCCTTGGTGCAAGGCAGTCATTGACACAATGCGCGGCCGTCAGAGAGAACGCAGCAATTCGCCTGCACCTCAAACAAAGTGATATACCTCTACACGCGGACAACACCTCAACGGCACGTACCATTACTTCAAATGACCCCTCCCCTACCCCGCGGCCTTGATGCCGACTTCGCTCGCAAACGTTTGGATGAGGAAGGTCCGAATGAACTCGGTCTGTCGCAGCGCCGCACGCTGCTCGACATACTGATCGAAGTTTTGCGCGAGCCCATGTTTTTGCTTTTGTTGGGTGCTGGTGCCATCTATTTTGCAATGGGTGATAGTCGTGAGGCGCTGATACTACTGACCTTCGTATTCATGATCATGGGAATGACCTCATTTCAGGAGCGGCGTACCGACAATGCGCTGGCTGCGCTACGCGATATGTCGAGCCCGCGCGCACTGGTCATACGTGGCGGCGAGTCGCTGCGCATCGCTGGAACGGACGTGGTTCGCGAGGATGTGCTGATACTCGCTGAAGGCGACCGCATTCCTGCCGACGGTCTACTGATTGATGCGCATGAACTCGCGACCAATGAATCCATGCTCACGGGTGAATCCGAATCGGTAACGAAAAAATCCGGCGACAAAGTCTATGCCGGAACACTCGTGATCGCTGGTCAGGGAGTCGTTCAAGTCACAGCTACCGCGCATCACACCGAAATGGGCCGCATCGGCAAGTCGCTGGAAAATATTGCCATCACACCTTCACCACTACGCGAGGAGCTGGCCCGGCTCACCCGGCGGCTCGCTACCTTCGGTGTAGCACTCTCTTGCGGCTTGGTGCTGCTGTTCTGGCTGCTGCGCGGGGGTTGGCTGGATGCGCTACTGGCCGGCATTGCGTTAGCCATGTCCCTGTTGCCGCAGGAGTTCGCAGTCATCATGATTATTTTAATGGCAATGGCGGCACGGCGACTGGCAGCGCAAAAGGTATTGACGCGCCGCCTGAATTCGATAGAGACCCTCGGCGAGACCTCGGTGCTGTGTGTCGATAAAACCGGCACGCTGACCGAGAATCGCATGCGCGTCGCGGCACTTTGTGCAGATAACCAGGTCATTGATGTCAGTCAGCCCTCGTCAGGTTCTCTGTCAGGCCCTCTGTCTGCGCCACTACCGGATACCCACCTCGAACTTCTCGAGTACGCGGTGCTGGCCAGCGAGATAACACCCCATGATCCTATGGAGCAGGCATTTCATCTCATGGCGAACGAGGGTCTGTCCGACACGAATCGTCTTCATCCGGATTGGCATCTCGCACGCGAGTATGAACTCTCGCCCCAGCTACTCGCGATGACCCATTTGTGGCAGTCAGAATTAGGACTGCCCGATATCGTCGCTGCCAAAGGTGCATCCGAAGCGGTGGCAGAGTTGTGTTCACTCTCCGCTGTATCGCGTGATGAGATCGCAGCACAAGCAGCCGCAATGGCTGATCAGGGACTACGTGTGCTGGGTGTCGCTAAAGCCGTGCACATCAACGGTCATCCGTGGCCAGAAAACCAAAAGGCATTTGATTTCCAATGGCTGGGACTGATCGCACTGGCCGATCCATTACGCAAGGAAGTGCCCGACGCTGTCGCGCAATGTCTGCGCGCAGGGATTCGGGTTGTCATGATTACGGGCGACCATCCGCACACAGCGCAAGCGATCGCCCGACAGGCAGGAATTCAAAGTGAAGGCATCATCACCGGCAGCGAAATCATCAGCCTTAGCCAAGATGAACTTGCAAAACATGCGGCTACGGTCAATGTCTTCGCTCGCATCCGGCCTGCACAAAAACTGGCGCTGGTCGAAGCGTTAAAAGCGCAAGGCCATGTGGTGGCGATGACGGGTGATGGCGTGAACGATGCCCCCGCACTCAAGGCAGCGCATATCGGTATCGCAATGGGACAACGCGGCACGGATGTGGCACGCGAAGCAGCCTCACTGGTATTGCTCAAAGATGATTTTGATTCAATCGTGCAGGCGATTCGCATGGGAAGACGTACTTTCGCCAATATGCGACAGGCCATGATTTATACGCTGGCGGTGCACATTCCCATCGCCGGTCTGGCGCTGCTGCCGGTTCTGTTCGGGCTACCGCTTATCCTGGCACCACTACACATCGCTTTTCTGAAACTGGTGATTGATCCGGCCTGCTCGATTGTGTTTGAAGCAGAAGAGGCCGATGCAGATCTGATGAACCGCCCTCCACGCCAAAGCGACGAGGCACTGCTGTCACGTCAGCATATCTTCCGAGGTCTAGCTTATGGCAGCCTCACCACCGCAGTCGTATTCGGCATCTATACCTGGCTGTTGTCGCAAGAAATTACGGCCGCCACCGCAGCTACGGCTAGCTTTGTAATTCTGGTCACGGCGAATGCAGCGCTGATACTGCCCAGTCGTTCAGCACGAACGGAATGGCAGCGGCTTTTGCTTCAACTGACGCCCACCTCGCTTTCGGT
>Ga0315905_10006580_pt1 | contig 11808 bp, 7 predicted proteins | sample LakEriMetagenome_5_FD_203522 | JGI IMG/M metagenome (GOLD analysis project Ga0315905, IMG submission 203522) | Freshwater fungal communities from buoy surface, Lake Erie, Ohio, United States - Buoy 4 MA121 | ecosystem: Environmental > Aquatic > Freshwater > Lake | place: USA: Lake Erie, Ohio...
GCTGGGACATGGCCATGCCGCCCCTCCCGCAGCTCACTGATGAAGATATTGCGGGCGTCCTCACCTTCCTGCGCCGGGAGTGGGAGCACAACGCCTCACCCGTCGAGCCCGCCACCATCACCGCCCTTCGCGCCAAATATAAAGACCGCGTCCTCCCCTGGACCGCCGCGGAGTTGAAGTCGGCCAAGTAAGCCGGAGTTTCACCCCGCGTCCTGGAGATCAGGCGCGGGGTTTTTGCTGCCGGTGCCGCACCACCAGCAGCGCCACGCCGTAGAGCACCGCGGGAATGAGCACGCTCAACCCGAGAGCAAGGCCGGGCGTGTCTTTGCCCGCGGCGCCGATGCCGGCGAACAGGAAGCCCATGGGCACGCTCCCGCAGGCGAGGGCGGTGTGAAATTTTCCTGCGGGCATCCGGGTGAGCCCCGCCATGCAGGCGACGACTTCGGGCAGCAGTGGAAGGCAGCGCGAGAGCGCCACCATGAAGCCGCCACCGGCTCCGCGGAAGAGACGATCTCCTTTCTCCAGACCCTCCGCGCCCATGAGCTTCACCGCCATGCGGTCGCCCCGCTGCCGGCACAGCCAGTAAGCGGCCGCCCCTGACAAAAATGAGCCCGCCGCCGCTACCGCGCCACCGACCCACGCCCCATAGACGTAGCCCAGTCCGCTCATCACCGCAGTGCCCGGCACCGGGAGGAACAAGTCGCTCACGAGGAGCAGCAGGGCCACCAGCCAGCCCCAGGCGAGGCCATAGGAAGCCAGCCACTGCTGCAGCGCATCCCCGGTGAACAGGCGCTCGAACCAGTCGCCCCAAATCAAAAAGGGAATCAGGACCAGAACGGCGAGAGCAGTGAAAACGGCAGCGAGGCGCATGGTGGGAATGTGAGGAACGGACGCGGGAGCCTGCACTCTTCAAGAAAGCAGTGTCGCGCTGCGGATTTCGCGGGCGGCATTCGCCATTCGACATTCCGGCAGATTGCGCCATCTCTCGTGCCGTTTTCATTGCTCCCCATGCCCTCCCGTCATTTCATTCTCGGCACCGCCGGTCACATCGACCATGGAAAAAGCTCTCTGGTGAAAGCCCTCACCGGCACGGATCCCGACCGCCTGCCGGAGGAAAAGGCCCGCGGCATGACCATTGATCTCGGCTTTGCGCACCTGAGCCTCACCGCCCCGGAGCAGCCGGACACGGTGTATAATCTGGGCATCATCGACGTGCCGGGACATGCGGACTTTGTGAAGAACATGGTGGCCGGCGTGGGTAGCATCGATGTCGCTCTCTTTGTCGTGGCGGCAGACGATGGCTGGATGCCGCAGACGGAGGAGCATCTACAGATTCTCAGTTACCTGGGAATCACCCGCGCGGTCATTGCCCTGACAAAATCGGATCTCGTGGAGGAACCCGAATACGCTGCGGAAATGATCCGCGAATCGCTTACCGGCACGCCGTTTGCCTCGGCGCCGGTTATTCCCGTGGCCGCGCCTAAAGGCCAGGGCCTCACCGAATTGAAAGCCGCACTCGCCGGCGTGCTGCGCGACACCCCGCCGCCGGCGGATATTGGCAAACCTCGCCTCCCGGTGGACCGCACGTTTTCCCCGCAGGGCATCGGAACGGTCGTTACCGGCACACTCACTGGAGGCGTGCTGCGCCGCGGTATGGAGACGGTCGTGCAGCCTTCGGGACTGAAAACGCATCTGCGCAGCCTGCAGTCGCACAGCAGCAGTGTGGAAACCGCGCAGCCCGGAATGCGCACGGCGGTGAACCTGGCGGATGTAGCCATCGCCGATCGCGAAGACCGCGCTGGCGTGCGCCGCGGCGACATCGTGACCCTGGAGTCGCTGGGGCCCGCCTGTGACACTATCGACGTGCTGCTGGAGAAGTCCCTGCGGGAAGTGCCGGGCTCGCCCATGGCCACCAAGCCGCTGCGCAACGGCCAGCTGCTGCTCTGGCACCACGGCGGCTCCGCTCACGTGGCCCGCGTGTACTTCCTCGGCACGCGCACCATGGAGCCCGGGGCGCGCGTGATTGCCCAGCTGCGCTTCAAGTCCCCGGTCTTCGCCTTCGCCGGAGACCGCTTTGTGCTGCGCGACTTTGCGCGGCAGGCGACCATCGCCGGCGGCACCATCCTGGATCCCGATGCCAGCCGTGCGCTGTTCCGGAAGCCGAAGAACCGGGCGAGTCTGGAGCGCTGCGCGGCCAGTCCGGACGATGCCGCGGTGCTCATGGCGGCCAAGCTCCAGCGCGATGCGGCCCTCCCGCGCGCCGCCGTGCTGCGGAAGAGCCGCTTCAGTCAGGAGGAAGTGGACGCCGTGGTGGCCCGGCTCACGGCCGCAAAGACGATCGTGAGTGATGGCACCTGGCTGCTGGATGCCGAGTGGTGGACGAAGCAGCTTGAGGAATGCGGCAGCGCCATCAAGGCCCATCACAAGGCCAGCCCGCAGCTCATGGGCATGGATTTTGCCGAGCTGTCCGCTCTCGCGACAGCGAAACTCCCTGACAAAAAACTGCTGGAACCGTTCGTCGCCGCGCTGACGGCCCGCGGATTCGTCCGCAGCGGCCGCATCATCCGCTGGGGCGCCCACCGGCCCACACTCCCACCGGCGCTCCAGGCCTCCGGTGCCAATATCCGCGCTGCGCTGGCGAAGAACCTCATCGAGCCGCCGAATCCTGGCGAACTCGCCCCCGGCGCGGTGGACAAGCAGGCGCTGAAATTCCTGCTCGATACCGGCGAGGCCGTGCAGCTGGACGAGAAGGCCGTGCTGCTCATCGAAGGCTACGAAAAGCTGAAGGCGCAGATCATCGGGCATCTGGAAAAGGCCACCCAGGCGACCGCGAGCGACTTGCGTCAGGTCACCGGCACCACGCGGCGCATTCTCATTCCGCTGCTGGAACGGCTGGACCGTGAAGGCGTGACCCGCCGCGCCGGGGACTTCCGCACGCTCAAGAAGTGAGTCCTCACTTCAGCGACTGGAGAAACGCCAGCACATCCGCCAGTTCATGGGGCGTGAGGATTTGATCAATGCCCTGCGGCATGAGCGAAGCGCTGCCGGGTTTCATCCCGGCGATGTCTGCGCGTTTCACGGTGACGGCTGGTGTGACGGCGCCGGTGGTCAGAGTGAGGCTGTCCGGGCCTTCGTTAGTGATGATGCCATAAGCGGGCGTGCCGTCTTTGCGTGTGATCTCCACGGGCTCGTAGCTGCGCACAAAGCTGGCGGAGGGAAAAACAATGGCTTCCAGCAAATCGCGCTGCGTGCGGATGCTCCCGATCCTGCTCAGGTCGGGGCCGAGGTATTTGCCAGGATCGCCAGCCTGGTGACAGAGCACGCAGGAGGCCTTTGCGCTTTGGAAGACGACCTTCCCGCGCTGCACATCGCCGGCGGGCAGGGACTTTTCGAGTTCGGCAATCCGGGCGCGCTGTTTCTCCGCATTCTGCGCCAGAGCGGCCCGGGCGGCGGTGAGGCGCTCCTGCACGCTGGCGGGGAATTTGCCGAGGCACTCACGGAGGTCGTCTGCGGAAAGGCTGGCGAGCGCGCCGGAATTTTGCAGGGCCTCCACCAGCGCGAGGCCGAGGGCTTTGTCAGTGGAGGCAGCATAGGCGCGCAGCAGCAGCGGCCGCTGGGTCAGGGCTGCCTGCGGCAGCAGCGGCACCAGTGCGGTGCGCTGCGCAGGCGTTAGGGCCGCCTGGGAGAGGATGCGTGCGGCGGCGTCTGAGTGGTCAGACCCGTCGGACTTTCCACGCAGTGCCCCGGCCACCAACCGAAATTCCTCCTCCGCCAGCACCCCGCCACAGGCCAGCAGCAGCGCCAGTCGCACACCGGCGGGCCGCGCGGCATCCGCAGCCACAGCGCGGAGCTTCTCCCGCAGCGCCACCGGAACATCTTGTGCAAACACCGCAGCCGCGCGCTCCGCGGTGGCCGCGTCTTTTTCCAGCAGCGGCAATACGGCCGTCGCCCATTCCTCCGGAAGCTTGTCACCAGCGTGCGCGGTCATTACCTCCAGCAGCATGTTCCGCACGGCGTCAGACTTTGCCGCGGCGAGCCATGCCCCAAGCTTTTGGCGAAACCCATCATCTCTCAACACCGCCTCCACCGCCGGGCGCAGCGTGTCCGCTTTTTCCGCGGAGGCCAATTGCTCCGCGAGCCATGTCCCCGCGGCGTCGCGCCAGGCAGGGACTTTGCGCAGGGCGAAAATAGCCGCCTCGCGCACACCCGCGTCCGCAGTGCTGAGCAGCTCTCCCATTTCAGGATCATAGACCGCCGGATCGGTCTGACTCAGCCAGTAAATCGCCGCCTGCAAATTCACCGGATCGCTGCTGCTGAACAGCGACCGCGGTCCCTTCGCATCCGCGCCTTCCATGAGCGCATACGTCAGCGCATGGCCGGTGAATCTGTCCGCCCCAGGAACCGCCGCCGCATCCAGCAGCGCCTCAGTGACGGCGCGTGATTCCGCAGTGATGTGCCCCATCGAGCCGGTGGCATCCGGATTGAAATCATGTGCCGCAGGCCATTTACCCAGCGCTTCCATCGCCATGCGCCGCACGTGCGCATTGCCCGACTTCGCTTGATCCCGCAACGGCTTGAGCATCGCGGCGATGGCCTTGTCCTTCTCCGCCAAATCCGTGGACTGCGCCTGCTTCACCAGTTCTGCCGAAGGCTCCGGATTCTCCAGCTTCCAACGCGGCTCCGGGCAGGCCGCGGGCACTTCGCCGCCGGTTTTGCGCAGGCGGTAAATGGCACCCGTCACCTGCGGTTTTGCCACCTGACTCGTGGGGCAGCACAACTTATACCAGCCGCCGGTGTCCACCACGAGCACGCTGCCATCGGGCGACTGGAGCACATCGGTGGGATGAAAGTCGGGATCGTCACAGGTGAGGAAATCGCTGTCCGTCGTCTGCCATGTCGCGCCCAGCGGCTCCAGCACATGGCGGCTGACTTTGCGCAGGTTGAATTGCGCCACGAGCAAGTCCCGCCCGTAGCGGATCATGCCCGCGGGTGCAGCGGGCCCGAGATGCGTCATTGGCGGCAGCAGGGGACCGGTGCGCAGGTGGCCGTCGAGCACATCGTGGTCCTTGCCCCAAAGTCCTCCGCGCACGGCGTGGATGAGGCCGTCGCGTTTTCCATCGCCGGGAAATTGAAGGAAGGTCCCGCTCACAATCAGGTCGCCCTCCGGCGTCCACGCAAGGCCCACGGGATTGTCCATGCCGGCGGTGAAGACGACATCGAACCCCGTGCCGTCCGGCTTCATGCGAAAGACGTGCGCCGCGCGCGACTTCCAGCCTTTCTGGTTAGGCATGTCATACGTCTGCTCGGCGAAGGCACCTTTGCACCAGTAGAGCAGACCATCCGGCCCGGCGTAGGGGCCGTGCAGATCATTCGCGCAGCCTGTGAGCGTTTTGCCGTCGAACCACACCTCGCGTGTGTCGGCCACGCCGTCGTCGTCTTTGTCCGTGAACTTCCAGATCTGCGGCGGCGCCGACACATACACCGCGCCCTGATGCCAGAGCACTCCTTCCGGGAAGCCCAGCTTGTCCGCGAAGACGGTGCGCTGATCAAAGACGCCGTCGCCGTTGGAATCCGTAAGCCGCAGCACGCGGTGCGGCGCGTTCTTGAGCTGCACTTCCGGCGGATCATTCGTGCCCGTGACCTCCGTCACATAGAGCCGGCCTTTGTCATCGAAGGATGCTTCCACCGGCCGCTCCACGAGCGATGACGGCACCGCGAGACTCACCGTGTAGCCGTCGGCTGGCTTCACGTCGCGCGGCAGCGCGCCTTCGGCAGCGTAAACCGTGAACTCCCAGGCCGCGGCGAAAGCAAAAGTCAGAGCGGGAATGGATAAGGGGCAGCGCTTCATGCACCCATTCAAGCGGTCCTGGGACTGGCCGTCAATTCACGCAATGAAGCGCTTTAGTGCGCCGGGTGCGACCACTTCAGGCGCAGGCGCAGCAGCCCTTCTGCGAAGGCACAGAGGGCCACCCACACCGAGAACATGAGGCCCACCTCCGCCGCGCTGGCTTCCGCCTTGTAGTAGCCGATGCCCATACCTGCAGCCATGTAGAGAAAGAAGAGGATCACCACCCACACCGCGGCGCGTCCCAGCCAGCACATGTAGCGGGATCCTGAAATAAGTCCGATGCCTACAGGGACAAACGCGACCGTCAGCGGCACGCTGCGCGTTTCCCCGCCCGCCAGGGTGGCAAAGGCGATAAACAGAAAGCCCGCTCCCGCCAGACCCATCAGCACCTGGCGCATGAGGGGGCGTGGGCTGGGGGTGGCAGTTGGTGCCGGGGATTCGCCGGCGTGGGGCGCGCTGTTCATGCCGCCACGGCTATCGCTTTCAGGCCGTTTGTCCAGGCCAGGCTCGCCCGCTGGCGGGGCCGGCTCCGCAGGGTAACAATCGTGATCAGCCCGCCACGGTCGTCAAGCCCCGCGGTTGTCCCGGACGGCTTTGCATCCTATTTGCCAGCCCATGAATACAGGAAGTTTGTTTCAAGCCATGAGTTCGCGCCGCGTGTCGAACGGTTTTGGCACGGATGATGAAGTCATGATGGTGCGCCACCTGACCCGCCGCGTGGAACTGCTGATGCTGGTCTGTCAGGCGCAGTGGGAGCTGCTGCGGGACCGGACCGGACTCACCGAGGAAGAACTGACTGCGAAGGTGGCGGAAGTGGACCTTCGTGATGGCAGTGAAGACGGGCGCATTGGCACGGCTGTTGCCGATTGCCGGAGCTGCGGACGCACCGGCAACGCCCGACGCGAATTTTGCCTCTACTGCGGCGAGCGCATGCCGCGTCAGGAAGCCTTCGGGCTGTGAGCACCCTGTGTTCGCGGCACTGGTAGCCCCCGATCTCCTATCTATCGTAGAACTCATGAGTGGTGAACAGGATGACAGGAAGCCATGCCCCGAATGCGGGGCAGCCATGACCGCCGGCACGTTCCGGACTGGTCAGACATTAGCGGGGTTCGGCTGGGCCGGCACTGCCCTGCCGCATCTATTCTTTGATACACCCAAGCCTTCACGGGAGACGACATCCGTTGTGTCGTGGGCCGAACCGCATCCGCGCAAAGGCTGGCTCTGCCGAAGCTGCGGTACGGCGGTCGTGCTCAGCGCCGCGGCATCAATACCGCCACCGCCGCCACCTTCGCCGCCACGTGACAAATGGTGGGAGAATAACCACTGACACGACGCCACATCCGCCATTGCCCTGGCAGCGCCGCTGACGCAGTTCGCTCCCATGAAAACAGCATGCGTTTTGCTCCTTTCCGCCGTGGCGGCCTCCGCCGCACCTGTCCCCGTGAAGATCGTGCCCGGGCAGGGCATCCTGCGGGACGGGAAGCCTTATTTTGTAAAGGGCGCGGGCGGCACGGATCACCTCACGGAACTCCAGCGCTGCGGGGGCAATTCCATCCGCACGTGGTCCACCGACGGGCTGCGGGAGATCCTGGATGTGGCGGAGAGGCACGGCCTCACGGTCTGCTCGGGCATTTGGCTGGAGCCGGAGTGCTCATGGTTTTCCTACAGCAATCCGGAGCACTGTGCGCGGCAGATGAAACGCGTGACCGAATCCGTGCGCGAGTTCCGCGACCATCCGGCCCTGCTCTTCTGGGGGCTGGGCAATGAATCCGAGGGCGACGGCACGAATGCGGCCTACTGGAAGCAGATCAACGCGCTGGCCCAAATGGTGCGCCGCGAAGACCCGGCCCATCCCACTTTCACAGCCGTCGCCGGTCTGCAGGAGGCGAAGGCCGCCGGACTCAATGCCCATGGGCCGGACCTCGACTTTGTAGGCATCAACACCTACGGCGCGCTGCCGGGGCTGCGGGAGCATTTGAAGTCGGTTCAGTGGACGCGGCCGTGGGTGGTGACGGAGTATGGGGCGCGGGGATTCTGGGAGCGGCCGAAGACGGCGTGGGGCGCACCGCTGGAGCAAACCAGCGGCGAAAAGGCGATGACGATGAAGGCTTCCTACCTGAAAGCCATCGCTCCCGGCGGTGACTGCTGGGGCGGCTATGCCTTCCTCTGGGGACAGAAGCAGGAGGCCACCGCGACATGGTTTGGGCTTTTCACCAAAGAGGGCGAGCGCACCGCCATCGTCAATGTGTTGGAGGAACTCTGGACCGGCAAGGCACCCGCGAACCGCACGCCGGAGATCGCGAATTTGAAGCTGAGCACCCAGGAACTGAAGCCGGGCCAGACATTCACCGGTTCCGCCGGGGCCACGGACCCGGAGAACGACACGCTCACCTGGCACTGGAGTGTCAGCGCTGAGTCGGCCGGCCGCGATGCCAATGGCCGCGAACGGGTCCCGCCGGTGCTCGCCGACAGTCTGGTCAAAGGCGGCAGCAGCGCCGCCGAATTCCGCGCACCGGAAAAGCCGGGGGCCTACCGCGTCTTCCTGCGCGTCACCGACAGAAAGGGCAATGCCGCCACCGGCAACGTGCCGGTTCGGGTAAATCCGTAGGCGGAAATTTATCGAATCTGTTACGCCCCGCACCCCGTATTCACCTGGCATTCACCCGCACCCCGGGTTAATGTCGCCACTGTCCATTTTCACTGAATCAAGCCCATGAAGTTCGCCCCCATCGCCTTGCTGCTTGCCGCCGCCGGATCGCTCCCGGGCGCCGTGACTCCCACCAACCTGAACCGCTCGCGCTATACCAACACCGTGACCATCACCGCCACGGGGACGGCCGCGATACTGGATGGCGCGCCATTCCCTACTGGTGTCGCCACTGTGGTGACCGCGATTGGTTATCATGAACTCACGGTCACCGACGGCACGACGACGACCTATGCGTTCATCGTGCGCAACAGTGAGCGTGGCAGCACCGAAGACGGCATCCCCACAATGAAGCCGTTCCGCTATGTGCTGGATGCGCCGTCCGCTTTCGCTGATGCGACGCTGAATCTCATGGTGCCGCAGAACTACCCGCTGGGCCTGCCGGTGCCGGTGATGGCGCGGTTGACGAAGGGCGCTGCGTCCGGTGCGCAGGCGGGCGATCCACTGTTTCTCAACGGCATCGTGCGCGCTGATAATTTTCCCGCGCAGCCCGTGCTGCTGCGCCGCGGCTGGGGTTCGACGATTCTTCCCGCCGCTACCGTTGCGGGCGCTGTGCCGTTCAACGCCGCGGTCCATGGACGCACGGCCACGGTGCCGCTCACCTTTGAGCCGGTGACCACGTGGACGACAAAGTCCGGGAACATCACGTCGAGCGAAGACTGGGGCAGCAACGCGCGCATTGATGTCACCGCGACGGTCATCGTGCCCGCCGGAGTGACGCTCACCATCGGAGCCGGCACGGTGTTGCGCTGTGCACCCGGGGTGGAGTTCTGGGTGCGTCCGGGCGGCACGGTGAACATCAACGGGACCACCGCGAATCCGGTCACTTTTGTGCCGCAGAATACGAACAATCTCTGGGGCGGCTTCTGGCTGCAGCCGCAGAGCAGTGGTAATGTGGCGCGCCTCACCGCCACTGGCACTATCTTCTGCTGCTGGGGGGCAAATCAAAACTGGTACACCACGGCACCCGCCGGGGAACCTGCGAAGAATTTCTCGCGTCACCGCCAGCAACAGCCGTGCGTGGCCATCGCTCCTGGCAGCTTCTGCACGCTGACGGATGCGGCGCTCATCGGGCCGACCGGACTGAGCCAGACGCGCGGGGCGGCCTTTGCGACCGAGGCGGGGAATATTGCGTGGACGCGCCTGCTGACGCAGCGCTGTATCACCGGCGGCGAGCAGGAGGACTCCCCGTCCTTCGAGATCGACTCCAGTGCCTTTCTCGAAATGAATGAGCCGGGCGTGGATGTGGACAGCGATGCCTTCTCCGACGCCGATAATGACGGCCTCTATCTCGTGCCCGGGGGCAATACCTTCAATCTGCGTAAAACCATCGTCGGCTGGACCAAGGATGATGGTGTGGACACGGGAGCCGACGGCGCAGGCACCGTGAACTTTTTCAACTGCTGGTTCGAGAACTGCATCCACGAGGGCATCTCCAACTCCGGCGTCGGCCGCGTCCCCCGCAGCTACGGCAGCGTGCATTTCAACAACGGTCAGGGCATGGAATGCGGCTACGGCGGCCCGCAGTCACTCATGAACAACTGCGCCGTGATCGGTAATATGGTCGGGGCCCGCTACGGTGACAACTACGGCAGCAACTCAGGCTCCAATGGCAGCGGCACCAGCCAGTACGACGGCACCATGACCACCGATGGCTCGCTGCTGCTCTACAATTACTTCCACGACTCCTGGGCCATCGACTTCAGCCGCTGGACCTATCAAAACCAGCGCTTCATCATGCTGAATACGAAAGTCAGCAAAGCCGGCGACCTCGCCGTGCAGAATGGCACCGAGGACAGCAACAACAGCCTGTGGAATCCCGCGGCCGACGGCGCGCTCCTCGCCCCGTTCATGCCGACACCCGGTTCTGCGGTGGGTATGAATTTGATCGCCGCGAAACGTCAGGATACGACCTCGGTGTGGCCCGGCGCGTTTACGGCGCGGCTGAGCACATTCTCTTCGCAGGCGGTATCGGCGACATGGAAAGTCGCGGGTAAGGATACCCCGGAAGATCCCGCGGAAACCGTCATTGCTACTGGCAGCCTCACCTGGGTGCAGGGCGAAACGCTCAAAACTTTCACCGCCAGCCTGCCTGTGCCCAACACTCACGGAGTCATCGTGGTCTCGCTGGAGTCGCCGCAAAATGCAGAACTCACCGGCGGTCCGCTGCTCTTCTTCCCGCCGGCAGGCAGTACCCCGGGCGACTTAACCCTGGTGGCGAAGAATGCGGGCGGCTGGGATTATCATTCCGCTGTGCTCACGAGCACGCTGCCGGCCACTGATAGCGGAGGCCGTTCATGGACGCACCCCGATTTCACCAGCCCCGCACCGTGGTACGCCAACCGCACCATGCCCGCCGGCTGGGGTACCGTTACGACGTCCACCAATGGCACGCTAGCTTTTGGCGCCACCATTATCGAGCGCCCGGTCACGGTGTATTTCCGCAAGACCTTCACCATCGCCGATCCTGCGCAGGTGCAGTCGCTCCTGCTGGAGTGCATGGCGGATGACGGCGCGGCGGCATACATCAACGGCGTGCGGGTGAGTCCGACGACATGGGGTCTCGATCCCGGCACGCAGGTTGGCGGCACTATTCCCTACAGCCAGCTTTCGAGCCGGTTCCGCGGGAATAACACCAGCGAGGCCAACTACGACACTCTCACGCTAAGCGGCGCCACCCTGCCGGTGCTCTATGCGGCACCGGCGCTCAATGTGCTCGCCGTGGAAGTTCACCAAAACAGCGTGGACTCCAGCGATTGCGCCTTCGATGCCTCGCTCGTGGCCTCTTTCTCCGCTCCCTCGCAGGACAAGTGGGGCCTCGGCAAATACCCGGCAGGCAACTACCTCTACTGGACCAATCCGGCATGGACGCTCGAGATGAGCAACAACCTCGGACAGTGGGCCGCCCGGCCGGACCAGCAAAGCCCCGTGCCCATCGTGGACCTGCCCGCCCGGCAGTTCTACCGCCTCCGCATCCCATAAGCCGCGGCCCATGGGCTCATATTAGTGCGTTGCGTACCCTAACGGCAAGGATTGAATTAATGTTGCCTCTAGTGCGAACCCCAAAGTCAGCACCAGAACCGTCCGGTGCTCCTGCAGGCGAGGATCGCTCACCGCCCCCACTGCTGCCGTTTCGGCATCGTTGGAAGACCATGCCGGAGCCTCTTTGCGAATTATTCCATTCAGAATGCTGAGAACGAAATCACTGTCACCAGCAAGGCCTGCGTGGGAGCATGGGCCCGGGACGACTTCG
>Ga0315905_10006581_pt1 | contig 11808 bp, 11 predicted proteins | sample LakEriMetagenome_5_FD_203522 | JGI IMG/M metagenome (GOLD analysis project Ga0315905, IMG submission 203522) | Freshwater fungal communities from buoy surface, Lake Erie, Ohio, United States - Buoy 4 MA121 | ecosystem: Environmental > Aquatic > Freshwater > Lake | place: USA: Lake Erie, Ohio...
CAACGGCATCGCCGTCCGCATGGCCGTTCTTTTCCTCTGCGCCGGCGGCCAACCTGAATCCGTCATGCCGACGACCTGAACCCTCCTTCTCTTTCCTCTTACGTTTTCTCTTACGTCAGGCCTCTGCCCGATAACCGGAGAACGAGGAGCCCGAAAGATTAAGCAAACGATCTTCCAGCGATGCCTTCCCTTCACATCCAAAACGCCCGCGTCATCGACCCCGCCGCCAAACGCGATGCGGTCGGCGACGTCTTTATTCGCGACGGCCTCTTCGTCGACTCCCTCAACGCCGCCGAAAAGAAGCGCGCCAAAAAAATCGATGCGACCGGCCTCGTCGCCTGCCCGGGCCTCGTCGATGTCCACGTCCACTTCCGCGAGCCCGGCCAGACCCACAAAGAAACCATCGCCACCGGCTCCCGCGCCGCTGCCGCCGGCGGTTTCACCACCGTCGTGTGCATGCCCAATACTTCGCCGGTCGCGGACAACGCCGGCACCATCCAGTTCATCAACGACGCCGTGCGCCGCGACGCCGTCATCCGGGTCCTCCCCACCGGCTGCATCACCGTTGGCATGCAAGGCGCCGCCTTGGCGCCCATCGGCTCGCTGAAACGCGCCGGCGTCGTCGCCATCACCGATGACGGCGACTGCGTCCAGTCCAACGAACTCATGCGCCGCGCCTGCGAATACGCGAAGATGTTCGACCTGCCGATCATGGACCACTGCCAAGATCACTCCATGACGGTCGGCGCCGTGATGAATGAAGGCGTCATGTCCACCCGGCTCGGCCTCCGCGGTTGGCCCAACGCCGCCGAAGATCTCATCGTCGCCCGCAACGCCATCCTCTCCGAACACACCGGGGCGCACATCCATCTGCAGCACATTTCCTCGCGCCACTCCGTCGACATCATCCGCCGCGCCAAAGCCCGCGGAGTGAAAATCACCGCCGAGGCCACGCCCCATCACATCGCGCTCACCGACGAGTCCCTCGCGACCTACGACACCCATTTCAAGATGAACCCGCCCTTGCGCACCGAGGAGGACCGTCGCGCCATCATCGCCGGCCTGCGCGATGGCACCATCGACATCGTCGCCACCGATCACGCTCCGCACACCGACTACGAGAAGGACAAAGAATTCGATTTCGCACCCAACGGCATCCTCGGCCTCGAGACCGCACTCCCGGTCACCCTCGGCATTTTGGTGCGCCAAGAGAAATTCAAACTCCCGTTTGTCGTCGACCTGCTCACCCGCCGCCCCGCCGCGTTGCTTGGACTGCCCTCCGGCACGCTCGCCGCCGGCGCCGAAGCCGATCTCTGTCTCTTCAATCCCGATGAAGATTGGACCTACGACGCCAAAGCCGGCTTCAGCAAATCCAGCAACTCTCCTTGGCACGGGACCACGCTCACCGGGCGCGTAAAGACCACCGTCTTCGCCGGCGAGATCATCTTCGATCACGGTAAAATCCGCTGAGGCAAATCGCTTCCGGCGTCGACCGGGCGTCCTGCCCCTCGAAGCGGACCGTGTTGTTCCAACACGATTTTCAGCGCACCGCCCACTTTTACCCACCCGTTTCCGCCTCTCCGGCCACGCGCTTGCGCGCCGGCCTAAACTCCCCCGCACTCGTCCCCGTATGTCCGAACTCTCCGCCCAAATTGCCGTAGGGATCGAGCTCGCCCTCATCCTGAGCGGCGCCTGGCTCCTCTGGCGCCTTGTGCTCAGTCCCTCCGCCAGGGCCGAGAATGCTGCGCCCCGCTTGGTCGCATGGGAAATCTCCGTCAGCGATTTCCTGCTTTTTCTTTGGTGCGTCGTGATGGGCGGAGTGTTGTGCCAGCTCGGTGCCGGTCAGCTGCTCAAGTCGGCCCACCTCAATCAAACCGAGCGCCTCATCTTTGTCGGCGGCGCATTCCAACTCGGGATGCTCACCGGCATCGCCGTTTTCCGGCTCATTCTTCGCCGCCGCATCGCCGCCGCACCACCCTTGGTCACGCTCCACCCGGCGCTCAGCGGCCTCGCCACATTTCTGATCGCGCTGCCCGTTCTCACCGGGGTGAGCCTCGTGTGGAAGGGGGCGTTACAGCTCTGCGGAATCGAGGCCGAGAAGCAGGATCTGATCGAACTTTTCGCCAACGCAAAATCCCCCGCACTACTCGCCTGCATGATCGTGCTCGCGGCCGTGATCGCACCCATCACCGAGGAACTACTCTTCCGCTGGGGTATCTTTCGCTACGCCCGCACCCGCGCGCCGCGTTGGCTCGCGCTGCTCTTGCCGGGCGTGCTCTTCGGCGCGCTCCACGCCAATCTCGCCAGCTTTGCCCCGCTGGTCGCGCTCGGGATCATCTTCTCCCTCGCCTACGAGCGCACCGGACGCATCGGCACCACGATCATCGCCCACGGCCTGTTCAACCTAAACACCATCGTGCTCATCCTCTGCGGCGTCACCACCTGAGCGCGCCGCCACGCCTCTTTCGGCCGTGCATCCCTTCGCCAAAAAATCCGCCGACTCCGTCACTGCCTTCGGCGAAGCAAAACTGATCACGGCGATCCGTCGCTGGCTCGGGGCGGCGTCGCCCCGTGCTCCGTTCGGGATCGGCGACGATTGCGCCGTTCTGCCCGCCGCGCGCGGCCCGCAGCTCATCACCGTCGACCCCGTCATCTTTGGCCGCCACTTCGATGCCGCAGTCCCGCCCCGGGCCGTCGGAGCAAAGCTGCTCAAACGCAACCTCAGCGACCTCGCTGCCATGGGCGGCTGTCCCTCGGCCGCCGTCCTCGCGCTCACGTTGGACCCGCAGACCTCCCTCGCTTGGCTCGAGCAATTCTACCGCGGACTCGCCGCCTGCGCCCGCCGCTACCGCGTCCCCATCGTTGGCGGCGACATCGCCCAAGCCGACGGTGTCCTTGCGGCCAGTCTTACTCTTCTCGGCGCCGCGACCGGCCCCCGGGTCGTTACCCGCACGGGCGCCCGCATCGGCGACTCGATTTATGTGACCGGCGTCCTCGGCCGCAGCCTCGCCTCGGGCCATCACTTCGCGTTTCACCCGCGTCTGGTCGAGGGCGCGTGGCTCGCCGGCCGCCCCGAAGTCCGCGCCATGATGGACATCAGCGACGGATTGGCCAAAGACCTCGGCGCCCTCACCCCGACCCGCGGGAAGCCCGCCCTTGAACCCGACGCGTTGCCGCTCCGCCGCGGGGCCGACCTCCGCGCCGCGCTTACCGACGGCGAAGACTACGAACTCGTCTTCGCTCTCGCGGCTCACACCGATGCCGTCGCCTTTGCCCGCGCGTGGCACCGCCGCTTTCCCCGCACGCGCCTGACGAATGTCGGCCACTTCGCCCGGTCAAACGCGCTTTCCCCCTCCGCCGTTCGCCTCGAGGATTTTTCCGGTTATGAACATCTTCGATAAACTCCGCGCCGGCGCCACGACGACATCCGCCGAGGAGTCGCAAACCCTCGCCGCGGAGTTTGCCGCCGCGCTGCCCGCAACCTGCACTCTGGCGCTGCACGGTGACCTCGGCGTCGGCAAGACCACCTTCGTGCAAGGTCTCGCCCGCGGACTTGGCCTGACCGCGCCCGTCACGAGCCCCACGTTTAACCTCTATAACGTGCATCGCGGCTCCGGTCGCACGCTGGTCCACCTCGACGCTTACCGCCTCGAAACCGCCGCGCAGATCGAGTCGCTCCTCATCGAGGATTTTCTCAATCCGCCGTGGTGCCTCGCCGTCGAGTGGCCGGAGAAAATCGCCGACTGGCTACCCTTCGACACGCTACACCTCGACCTGGGCATTACGTCCGGCGAGCGCCACACGATTTGCCTCCGCTGATCAGCGCGCCGGCACTTCGGGCCCGGACAAGGTAGTCGAAGATGTTGCGCTGGATCACGAGCCATGTCGCCATCCCCGCCCGATCCGCGCAGCGCAACCTGCAGGCAGGTCGACGCCGCCAGAATCGCCGCCGACGACACGCTTCCGCCAAACACGGTTGACCCGTGAGCGATGTTCGACGCCAGCGCAGCCGCGAGCTTCACGCCCGTTGCAACTCAACTCACGCCACCCACACCCATCGCTGCTGGGATCGGACTGCGTTCATCCAGGTAGCGCCTACTGCCGCGCGACCCGGTCCCGCGGCAGCCCGGGAACACTCCGTGCTGCCGCTCACCTCAATCAGACCGCGGGAGCCGACGGCGGCTCGGACTTCGGAGTCTCCTCAACCGCGGGCGACGCTTCAGCCGTCGGCGCGACTTCGGCCGGCACCGGGGTCGGTTCGATCACTGTGGCTTCCGGCACCGAAACCGCAGTCGGAACCGGCGCAACGGCCGCTTTGGCCGCTTCGCGCGCCGCCGGCGCGGGAGCATCCGGAAAGTTTTCGGGATCATGCTCGGAGGCTTCAACCTCGCGTTTTTTCGACTCGGCCATCGCCAGCGGCGCGTAGAGCGCCCCGTCGATAAACTCCGTGACGTAGCCTTCGCGCACGAGCCATGGCAGATCGCTCTGCATCTTCGAAAGCTTCTCGCGTTGTCCGGGAGTCAGCACGTGCTCGACCGCGGGCTGTCCCTCGACGGGCGACGGGGGGGCTTGGACGTTGAGGAATTTCTTCCCGAGCTCGCTCACCTTTACCATCGGGTGCATTTCGATGAACGAAATCAGCGCACCGATGCTGTCCGAGAACACTTGGCCGGGTACCCGGAATTTCCGCTTCACCGCGCACACGTAGCTCACGCCCTTCGAGCCTTTCTTGAAAATCGTCAAATGCTCGCGCCGTAGCCGGCCGCGCAACGCATTCGCCGTATCAAGGGGGAAGCGGCGTTGACGCTCGAGCGCTCCTTCGATCGCCGCCCGGATTTCGCCCGGTGGCAGCAACTCGAGGTTCTTGCCATGCAGACGCGCCTGCTCGACCGGGCGAATGACTTTGTCCTTTGCCGTCGCCAACAAGTGAGCCTTCGCCTCGTCGAAAGAATCGAACGCCACGACCGGAGCCGTTTCAACCGGAGTGTCTGCCGAAGCGGGAACCGCCGTATCTGCCGGGGCCGCACCCTCAGTGGCTGGCGCCGACTCAGCGGACTCAGTAGCCGCCGGAGCAGCCGCCGCCGCGACCGCCGTCTTCCAAGTGTAGCGGGTGGTCTTCTTCATCTTGTCGAGCCACGCCTGAATCGCTTCCGGTTCACGCACACTCTCGATCCGCGACTTGAATGCCTCAAACGGCATCCGGTCCACCCGCGCCGCGTAATGCTGCTGCACGAGTTGATTGTAGCGATGGAAGTTGGGCGGCCCGATCAGCTCGCCCGTCACACCGCAGCGGTTGACGACCTGGAAATTACCCTTGGGCGGATCAATGGTGACTTCAGCGCTGTCGAAAAACAGGCCGAGATGCTTCGTCAGCACATGGTTCAAAGCCGCCTCTTCGGTCTCGAACGGCAGTCCATCCGGCACCGACACATAAAAGCCTGCCGGAGCCGAACGCCCCGAAGAATCAGGTGCGCCGCTCTCGCCGTTTGGCCTGCGCACGAGCACAACGACAAACCGGTCCACCTTCGCCACCACCGTGCGCGCAACTTCAAAAAGTTCGATCGTCCGGCATGACTTGCGAATGGTCTGCACCAACGTGCTGAAGCTTGTGTCCTCCGGATAAAACGTCGCGGCGAACCAGGGGCTGTCGTAGGGGCCGCGATCAACCGGTTGGCCACGCCCGCCGAAACGCTCGCCCCGATCTCCGCCGCCGCCACCTTGGCCGCCTTGAAAATCACGCCGCGGAGCCCCGCGAAACTCGCCGCCGCCGCCTTCACGGGGAAACGAGGGAAGTTCGCCGGAAAACTCCCGACGTTCTGGTGCGCCGCCGCCGCTTGGGCCTGCTGGCCCGCCTGGTCCCGGACCACCGGCCGGCCGGCTAAACCCACGACGGTCGCGCCGATCCGGTGCAACGCCAGCCTCACGCCTCGGCCGGTCGTCGCCACCCTCGCGGCTGCGCCGCTCATTTGGGGTCGATTTATCCTGCACCCACGAGGTGCCGAAGCTGAAGCCGCTCAATTGGCTCAGATCGATTTTATTCAAGTCTGCGGGCGGGGATTTCTCTTGGGGAGCGTTGTCGTCCATGGTGTCGAAAAGCGGGCGATTAACCCGCGAGGGTGATCTTAGTAGTGCGAAGGCGATTGCCCACGCGGACCAGAGTCCAATCCCGCTCTCGACAGAGGCAAGCGGTTTCCGAGGGGATTCACTACTTCCTTAATTCGTTACCCTGTCGCCTAAAATGGTGCTCGGGACAGGACTCGAACCTGCACGCCTTACGGCACACGCCCCTCAAACGTGTGTGTCTACCAATTCCACCACCCGAGCAAAAATGAACAGAGGAAGGCGGAATAAGTAAAATCGCCTCCGCCTTGTAAAGCCCCGAAAACGAAAACGCCGAAATTGGCTTTGACCGTCATGGAGCGCGGTCAAACTCTCCGCGTCCCGAAGCCATGTCCCTCGACGCCGTCCAAGCCGCGCTCCTTGCCTCCTATGAATCCGACGGCGGCATCAACCACCTCGATGGGGTAAATCTGCCTGCCCAAGACTCGGTCAACACTCTCGCGCGAGACTGCATGCACCTGCTTTTTCCCGGCTACTTCGAGGCCGTGGCTTTGGAAAAAAATGCCGTGCCCGCCCATGTCAGCCGCCTTCTCGCCGGCATCGAACTTCGCCTCAATACCGAGGTGGAAAAGTGCCTGCGCTTCGCCCGCGCACCGGATCCCGCCGCGTCCGCCCGGTCGCTTACCGCGCAGGCCCTCGAGCGACTCCCGGAACTGCGGCGCATTATCCAGACCGACGTCACCGCCGCCTATCAGGGGGACCCCGCAGCCCGCAGCGTCGAGGAGATCATTCTGGCTTACCCCTGCGTGCTGGCGATCTCACTCCAGCGCATCGCCCACGTGCTCTACACTCTCGGCGTGCCACTTCTGCCCCGCATGTTGACCGAGTATGCCCACGAACGCACCGGCACCGACATTCATCCGGGAGCCCGCATCGGTCCGCACTTCTTTATCGACCACGCCACCGGCGTGGTCATCGGCGAGTCCTGCACCATCGGCAGCCACGTCAAAATCTACCAAGGCGTCACCCTCGGCGCGAAATCCTTCGAGGTCGACAACGACGGCCACCCGATCAAGGGCGTGAAGCGTCATCCCGACATCGAGGATCACGTCACGATCTATGCCCACGCCACCATTCTCGGGGGCGACACGCACATCGGAGCGCACAGCATTATCGGCGGCAACGTCTGGCTCCTCCAATCCGTGCCCGCGCACAGCATCGTTCAACAGAAGGGGGACAACGTGGTCATTCGTACCCGCCGCAAACTGGAAGCCGCGATCATTTCATCCCAGCCTCTCGCCCCAAGCCCTGAAGACTGGTCGATCTGATGGAGTTCGGCATGGCGTGAGCGCCCCGACCAAGTTTCGAAATCACCGGCAACTGACCTGCGCCAAGTCTCGGTCTACCCACAATGCCGACCGGTTCCGCGCACCCCAATCAACGCGCATCCCGTGCCGATAACCCGTGCGCCAACTCCGCCGCGAAGAACGGCCCGCGGTAAATCATGCCCGTATACACCTGCACAAGTGAAGCGCCCGCATCGAGTTTCTCCGCCGCTCCGATCACATCCGTGATTCCGCCCACCCCGATGATCGGCAATTTTCCCTCTGTCTTTTTTGAAATGTAGCTGACGAGTTGCGTCGAGCGTCGGCGCACGGGCGCACCGCTAAGACCGCCCGCTTCATTCACCGAAGCGAAAAATCCCGGCCGGGCCAGCGTCGTGTTTGTCGCGATCACGCCGTCGAGGCGAAACTCGTCGATTACGCCCAACACCGCGTCGACCTGCGCCCAAGTCAGATCCGGCGCGATCTTCAAAAGCACCGGCACCCGCATCGTCCTCGCCCGGTTCGCCGCCGTGATGGCGCCCAAAAGTTCACGGAGCCTCGACTCGTCCTGCAGTTGGCGCAAACCCGGCGTATTGGGACTGGAAACGTTTAGCACCAGATAGTCGGCGAAGTCCGCCAATCTTGCGAAGCTCGCCAGATAATCTTCCGTCGCCCGGTCGATATCCGCGACCTTCGACTTGCCCAGATTCACTCCCAACGGGATCGTCCTCGCTCCCCGCCCCGGCTGTCCAGCGAGGCGCGCCGCCACCGCCGCCGATCCCTCGTTGTTGAAACCCATCCGGTTGATCACGGCTTCCTCGGCCGGATATCGGAACATTCGGGGCTTCGGATTTCCGTCCTGGGCGAGCGCGGTCACGGTGCCGATCTCGACGTGACCAAATCCCATCGCCGCCGCCGCCGGCCAAGCCCGGGCGTTTTTGTCGAAACCCGCCGCCAAGCCGACCCGATTCGGAAATTCGAGGCCGAAGACCTTCACGGGCCGGAACCGCCCCGCATCCAAACGCGAGTAAAGCTCCAGCGCCCGCCGCAACGGTGCGAGTTTCGCCAGCAGCGCCATCGCGTCTACTCCGTGCTCGTGCGCCCGTTCCGAATCCTGCCGGAACAACACCGGCCGGAAAAGTTTTTCGTAGATCATTCCCATGGCGCCCGACCCTGAAACCCGCTCATAAAAACGCAAGAGTCCGAACCGTCTCCGACCCCGCCGTCCCGATTCCGATGAGCAAAAATGTTCCCGCCACACACCTGTAACTTACTCCCGGTTTTGTGCTTGTTTTTTGAAACACCGCTCGCACGTTGAGAAAAATTTTTCCCTTTCATGGCCAAAGCAACTTCTACTCTCAGCTGGTGTAACGTTCGTATCGGTGACGACCATAATTGGTGGGTCAATGAGACCTCCGATCCCGTGCGCTGGGATGTCGACGGCCTCAGCATCGTCGATCCGCGCCAAGTCGCCCATCTCATCGAGCTCGTCGATTCCCTGCGCGACTATGGTTTCGACCAGGAGATGTTCGACGCTGCGTTTATCCCTTTCCGAATCGAGAAAGACCTCGGCAACGGCAAGGTGCGCCTCAAGCGCGTGAAAGAATCCATCGTCGAATCCGACGACAAACTCTTTGCCCTCGCCGATACCCTCGACGAGGAAAACGGCCCCTACGCCGATCTGCTCGACCATCTCACCCGCTGCCGCGTGAAGATGCTGAATGACCTCTTCAAATTCGAGTCCAAGCTCTCGGTCGATGAAGTCGAGGACGAGATCCGGGAGGACCAAAACAGCTCATTCATCGAGGGGAAAGCGGTCCACACCTTCGAAGAGCTCACCGCCATTCTCGATTTCATGCCCGCCGGCTACGACGGCGACGACGAAGCTCCGGCCAAAGACGCTGAAGACGAGACCGATGACGACTTGCCCGAGATCGACGCCGCCGAGGAAGAGAAACTCAAGAACGACGATTCGCTCAAGTGGGACGGCGATGACGACGAGGATGAGGATGACGACGAAAAGAAGAAAAAGGACGACGATGACGAAGACTCCGACGAAGACGATGACGCGCCGAAAAAGTCCAAGTCCCTCGACGATGACGACGCCGCGCCCAAGAAGCCCGCTCGCGGCTCCAAGAAAAAATAATTCCAAGTAATCTCGGCGGCGGTCTTTTGGACCGCCGTTTTTTTGTGCCCATTCAAAGCCCGGCCGATCTCCACCTGGATTCGCGCCGCCTACATCGCAAAAAAAGGTTTATACCACGGTTGATGTTTCCGTGAGCGTCACCGAACGATTTGTTTACGTCGGCGGCGAGGTGGCCAAACCCGGCCTAATCATTTGGACCGCGGATCTGACGGTCGCCAAAGCCGTTCAAACTGCCGGCGGTTTCCCGCTCTACGCTGAAAAAGATAAAGTCCCCTTGGTTTGCGACCGAAACGCCTGCGAACTAAACGCCCGCCTCGCCCAATAAAATCCGGCCCAAGACCCGCGGCTCATGTCCGACGATTCTCCTCAGGTCCCCCGTTCGGCTTTCTGATTTTCTTCGGAAACCTCGTTTTCCTCCATCTCGCGCGGCATGAAATAGGCCACCGCCGCGATCCCGGCACACACCACCACGTAGATCAGCGCCCAGATCGTCATGGCTTTGAAGTTCGTGTCGCCCTCGACCACCCCGCCAAGCCACTTGTAACCGAACTGGCCCGCGCGAAATAAAAAGGCCAAGCTCAGCAGACCAAAAACCACGGTGACAGCCCATTGGACGATGCTGCGCGGGAGAATGACGGGCGGGGTGCTCATCGGAAAAAACAAACGTAAATTTTAACGCAAAGCCAGCGCCATGTCTTTGGCAAAATACGTCACGATCAAGTCGGCACCCGCCCGCTTGATCGAGAGCAACGACTCGTTTCGCGCCGGCACCAACTCAAGCCAGCCACGCTCCGCAGCCGCGTGGATTTGCGCATATTCGCCCGAAACTTGATAAGCCGCGATGGGCTTTTTTGTCACCCCACGCACGTCGCGGATGATATCCAGATAAAGACCTGCCGGTTTCACCATCAAGATATCCGCACCCTCGGCGTCATCGAGTTCGAGTTCGCGGAGCGCTTCGCGGCGGTTCGCCGGATTCATCTGATAGGTCGTCTTGTCCAGCGGTGCCGTCCCCGCCGCTCGCGCACTGCCTACGGCTTCGCGAAACGGTCCATAATAGGCCGAGGCAAACTTCACGGAATAAGCCATGATCCCGGTCTGCTCAAATCCCGCCGCATCCAGCGCGCGCCGGATCGCACCGACCCGGCCGTCCATCATATCACTCGGCGCCACCAGATCGACTCCCGCCCGCGCATGGAGCACCGCCATCTCGGAGAGGATTTTCACCGTCCGGTCATTCGCCACCTCGCGACCGTCTTCAGACAATACCCCGTCGTGCCCGTGTGTTGTATAAGGATCGAGCGCGATGTCCGTGATCACGGTCAACTCCGGCACGGCCCGCTTCACCGCACGTACCGCCCGCAAAATCAACGCATCCTCGCTCAACGCCGCGCTACCCTCCGCATCTTTCAAAGACACGTCCAGCTTTGGAAACAACGCGACCGCCCGCACGCCCAATTTCGCCAACGCCCGGCACTCCTTCACCGCGTCACCGATGCTCATCCGCCGCACCCCCGGCATCGAACCGATCGGCTCCGGCGAAGCCTTGCCGTCGATTACGAATAACGGCGCGACAAAATCCGCCGGCCGCAACACCGTCTCTTCCACCATCGACCGCAGGCTCGCCGTGCGGCGCAAGCGCCGCGGCCGTTGGGTTAAATCGAGCTTGAAGTGGTCCGTCATATCCGTGTTTCTCCGCGAAGAAATCACGCCATGCGCCGGCCCGCCACAAATTTTTCTACCTCCTTGGTTCGCTCCGTTTTGGCGCGAACTACGGGCTGCGGTTGTTGACCGCAACCGCCGGCGCCCGCGCGCGCCGTCAGGCAGAAAACCGTCGGTCCGCCGACCGATAAAAAGAACGTTCCGCTCCGTCGGAATTCCGTTAACACCCTCCTTTCCGATTCTCCGATTATGGCCCTTCAGCTTTACGATTCCCTCGACCGCCGCCTCAAACCGGTCACGCCGTCGCACGCCGACGGCGTGGTCCGCTTCTATAATTGCGGCCCGACCGTCTACGCGCCCGCCCACATCGGCAATTTTCGCACCTTCGTCGTCAACGACGTCATCCGTCGGCTGCTCGAGCTCCAGTTCGGCCGCGACAAAGTAAAACACGTCCGCAACCTGACCGACGTTGACGACCGCACCATCGGCCAGACCCAAAAAGAGCAACGCCCGCTCGCCGAGATCACCAAAAAGTGGACCGATAAATTTCACGCCGACTGCGACGCCCTCAACTGCCTGCGCCCCCACGCCGAGCCCACCGCCACCGGCTACATC
>Ga0315905_10006582_pt1 | contig 11805 bp, 7 predicted proteins | sample LakEriMetagenome_5_FD_203522 | JGI IMG/M metagenome (GOLD analysis project Ga0315905, IMG submission 203522) | Freshwater fungal communities from buoy surface, Lake Erie, Ohio, United States - Buoy 4 MA121 | ecosystem: Environmental > Aquatic > Freshwater > Lake | place: USA: Lake Erie, Ohio...
AGGTGTGCCGCCGTTACAAGGCCGAAGGCTATGATTTCATGGCTTTGACCGACCACTTTGTGGGGGCCTATGGCTATCCGATCGTGGACACCGTGCCGATGCGCGATGCGGGATTTACCACCATCCTCGGGGCAGAACTGCATTCCGGCGCCATGGCCAATGGTGAGCTGTGGCACATTCTCGCCGTCGGCTTGCCCGCCGATTTTGCGCCCTCAAATTCGCCAAGCTTTGTGCCGGTGGCCGGGCAGGAAACCGGGGCCGAGATTGCCGCCCGCGCAGTGGCGGCTGGGGCCTTCGTGGCGATTGCTCATCCGCAATGGTCAGGGCTGACCTTGGCGGATGCGCGCACCATCACCGCCGCCCATGCGGTTGAGATTTACAACCACGGCTGCGCCATGGGCTGCGACCGCCCGGATGGCTTTGCGATTGCCGATCTTTTGCTGACCGAGGGGCGCAAGCTGACGCTGATTGCCACGGATGATGCGCATTTCTCGGAACCCGACCATTTCGGCGGCTGGGTGATGGTGAAGGCAGAGGCAAATGAGCCCGAAGCGCTTCTGTCAGCACTGAAGGCGGGGCATTTCTATTCCAGCCAAGGCCCAGAACTGCGCGATGTGCGGATTGAGGGTGGCAAGCTGATTGTCGAATGCTCTGCCGTCTCGTCAATCGTCGCATTGGGCTGGGGCACAGGGGCCAAGGCGGTTCATGGCCACAGCATGACCCGGGGCGAGGTGTCCTTGGACCGTCTGAACAACAGCCCGTGGATCCGCGCCGCTGTGATCGATGCCGCGGGCAAGCGGGCTTGGTCAAACCCGATCTGGCTGGGCGAGCATGGGGTAAACCCGCGCGTGGCAGGATAGGGCGTGATGAAAAGAAAGACCGGGGGCCAGCCCCCGGACCCCCGGGATATTTGGGCCGCATTGAAGGCCTATCAGTTGCCGAGAATCCCCGGCAGGCGCAGGTTCATGGCGCGGGCATGGTCGCGTGCGATGTCATAGCCCGCATCAGCATGGCGCATCACCCCCGTGGCCGGGTCATTCCACAGAACATTGGTCAGGCGCCGCGCTGCGTCTTCGGTGCCGTCGGCGACGATCACCATGCCCGAATGCTGGCTGAACCCCATGCCGACGCCGCCGCCATGGTGCAGCGACACCCAAGTCGCCCCCGAGGCGGTGTTGAGAAGGGCGTTCAATAGCGGCCAGTCGGACACAGCATCCGAGCCGTCTTTCATCGCCTCTGTCTCTCGGTTGGGCGAGGCGACGGAGCCTGAGTCTAGATGGTCGCGGCCGATGACGATCGGCGCTTTGAGTTCTCCTGAGGCGACCATCTCATTGAACATGAGCCCTGCGCGATGCCGATCGCCAAGCCCGATCCAGCAGATGCGGGCGGGCAGGCCCTGGAAGGCAATCCGCTCGCCCGCCATATCGAGCCAGCGGTGCAGGTGGGCGTTGTCGGGGAAGAGCTTTTTCATGGCAGCGTCAGTCTTGCGGATATCTTCCGGGTCGCCCGAGAGCGCGCACCAGCGGAAGGGGCCGATCCCTTTGCAGAAAAGGGGGCGGATATAGGCCGGCACAAAGCCCGGGAAGGCGAAGGCGTTTTCCAACCCCTCCTCCTGCGCCACTTGCCGGATGTTGTTGCCGTAATCCAGCGTCGGCACGCCGGCGTTCCAGAAATCGACCATCGCCGCGACATGGGTCCGCATCGAGGCGCGGGCGGCTTTCTCCACCGCCTTGGGGTCGGTTTCCTGCTTGGCGCGCCATTCGGCGACGTTCCAGCCCTGCGGTAGATAGCCGTGCAGCGGGTCATGGGCCGAGGTTTGGTCGGTGACGATGTCGGGGCGGTGACCACCTGCCTTCATGCGGCGGACAAGCTCGGGGAAGACATTGGCGGCATTGCCCAGTAGACCGACCGACTTGGCCTCGCCCTTAGAGGTCCAGTCATCGATGATCGCAAGAGCTTCATCCAAAGTCTTGGCTTTGGCGTCCAAATATCTGGTACGAATGCGAAAATCGATGCGCGTCTCGTCGCATTCAACTGCAAGGCAGCAGGCACCGGCCATCACGGCGGCCAAAGGTTGTGCGCCGCCCATGCCGCCAAGCCCGCCAGTCAGGATCCACTTTCCGGTCAGATCACCGCCGTAATGCTGGCGGCCCGCTTCGGCAAAGGTTTCATAGGTGCCCTGCACGATGCCTTGGGTGCCGATGTAGATCCATGACCCGGCGGTCATCTGGCCATACATGGCCAGCCCCTTCTTATCGAGCTCGTTGAAATGGTCCCAAGTCGCCCAATGCGGCACGAGGTTGGAGTTCGCGATCAGCACCCGCGGCGCGTCCTTGTGGGTGCGAAACACCCCAACTGGCTTGCCCGATTGCACCAAAAGCGTCTCATCCGACTCAAGCGTTTTCAGCGTGGCAACGATCTGGTCAAAATCCTCCCATGTCCGTGCCGCACGACCGATCCCGCCGTACACCACCAACTCATGTGGGTTTTCCGCGACATCGGGGTGCAGGTTGTTCATCAGCATCCGCATTGCGGCCTCGGTCAGCCAGCTTTTCGCAGTGATCTCGGTGCCGGTGGCGGGATAGACGTCGCGGGTGTTGTGGCGGGAGTTCATGGGAACCTCGGGGCTGGGGGCCGTCAGACGGCGAGTTGCGGCATGGGGGTGGCGGTGGCGGTGACAAGAGCGCCGGATCCGATCAGCTGGGCCGCAGCGGTCAGGTCATCGGCCATATAGCGGTCATCGCCCAAGGGCGGCACATCGCGGCGCAGGCGTGCAACGGCGCCTTGCAGGGGGGCTGAGGTGAGGAGGGGCGCGCGGAACTCGATGCCTTGGGCAGCACAAAGCGCCTCGACGCCCAGAATGACGTTTAGGTTCGCCACCATCCGCCCCAGACGGCGCGCGCCATGCGCGGCCATCGAGACATGGTCCTCTTGGTTGGCGCTGGTGGGCGTGGAATCGATCACCGTTGGATGGGCCATGTGTTTGTTCTCAGACATCAAGGCGGCGGTTGTGACCTCGGCGATCATGAAGCCCGAATTCAGGCCCGGCTTGGGCGTCAGGAAGGCGGGCAGATCAAAGGACAAGACCGGATCGACCATCAGCGCCACCCGGCGTTGGGCAATCGCGCCAATTTCCGACAGCGCCATGGCGATCATGTCTGCGGCAAAGCCCACGGGTTCGGCATGGAAATTCCCGCCCGAGACGATCATCCCGGCGGTCGTCAGCACCAAGGGGTTGTCGGTGGCGGCATTGGCCTCGATCTCCAAGGTGCGGGCGGCCTGACGCATCACATCCATCGCTGCCCCCGTGACCTGCGGCTGGCAGCGGATGCAATAGGGGTCTTGCACGCGGCTGTCGCCCTCGCGGTGGCTTTCGCGGATTACTGAGCCGTTCAAGAGGGCGCGCAGCGTGCTGGCGGCGTCAATCTGGCCGGGCTGACCGCGCAGTGCGTGGATTTCGGGCTGTAGAGGCGCGGTGGAGCCCATGATCGCATCGGTCGACAGCGCCGAGGTGACGAGCGCGCCCTGCGCCGCGCGCCAGCCGTCAAACAGGCCCGCCAGCGCGTAGGCGGTGGAAAACTGCGTGCCGTTGATCAGCGCAAGGCCCTCTTTCGCGCCAAGGACGATCGGGGACAGCCCGGCTTCGGCAAGGGCGTCCGCGGCAGGCTTGATCACCCCGCCCATCTCAGCCTGCCCATGGCCCAGCATGGCGGCGGTCATATGCGCCAAAGGTGCCAGATCGCCCGAGGCACCGACAGACCCCTGCGCCGGGATCACGGGCGTCACACCTTTGTCGAGCATGCCTTCGATCAGCGCCACCACCTCATGGCGCACGCCCGAGGCCCCGCGTCCCAGCGACAAAAGCTTCAGCGCCATCATCAGCCGGGCCGTGGCGCGCGGCATCGGTTCGCCCACGCCGCAGCAGTGCGACAGGATCAGGTTGCGCTGGAGCGTTGCCGTATCTTCGACCGCGATCTTGATCGAGGCGAGTTTGCCAAAGCCGGTGTTCACCCCGTACACCGCTTCGGTGCCATTGGCGGCGGCGGCGATCATGGCGGCGGCGCGGTCAATCCCGTCGCGGGCCGAGGCATGCAGCCGGGCAGGACGCTCGTCGCGCCAGATGCGTTCAAGCTGGGCAAGTTTGGTTTCGCCGGGGATCAGGATTTCGGCAATTTGGGTTTCAGGCGTCAAGGCGGCCTCCGAAGATGCGGGTGTGAAGCGGGGTGGCCCCGATGCGATAGGAGAGTTCAGCCGGGTGGGTGGCGTCCCACAGGCACAGATCGGCGCGCAGGCCGGGTGCTATGGTGCCGCAGTCGGCCAGCCCCAGCGCGCTGGCGGCGTGAACCGTGGTGCCTTGCAGCGCCTCCAGCGGGGTCATGCGAAAGAGCGTGCAGGCCATGTTCATGGCCAAGGTCAGGCTGGCGATGGGCGAGGAGCCGGGGTTAAAATCGGTCGCCACCGCCATGGGCACGCCTGCGGCCCGGAAGGCCGCGATGGGCGGGCTTTGCGTTTCGCGCAGCGTGTAGAAGGCACCGGGCAGGATCACCGCCACGGTCCCCGCCTGCGCCATCGCTGCCACGCCATCTGCACCGATGTACTCGACATGGTCACAGGACAGCGCGCCCATGCCTGCGGCCAAAACCGCGCCCTTCAGGTCTGACAACTGCTCGGCGTGCAGTTTGATCGGCAAGCCCACGGCCTGGGCCGCCTGAAACAGCCGCGCCACCTGCGCGGGTGAAAAGGCGATGCCTTCGCAAAAGGCGTCGACCGCGTCGATCAGGCCCTGCGCATGGGCGGTGTGCAGCGAGGGGATCGCGACCTCGTCGATATAGGCATCGCTGCGCCCCTTGTATTCGGGCGGGATGGCATGGGCGGCAAGATGGGTGGTCAGCACGCGCAGGGGCCGATGGTTGGCAATCTGGCGCGCCACGCGCAGCATTTTCAGTTCATCTTCCAGCGTCAGCCCATAGCCTGACTTCACCTCAATCGTCGTGGCCCCAGCCGCGATCATCATATCGGCGCGGGCGAGGGCCGAGGCCAGAAGGTCAGCCTCCGAAGCGGCGCGGGTCGCGGTGACGGTGGACAAAATCCCGCCACCAGCGCGCGCGACCTCTTCATAGCTTGCCCCGTTCAGCCGCATTTCGAACTCCGCCGCCCGATGGCCGCCAAAGACGATGTGGCTGTGACAATCGATCAGGCCGGGGGTCACCAGACGGCCCGCGCAGTCATGGGCGGGCAGGGCGTGATGCGCCTTGGGCAGGTCGCACATTTGTCCAATCCACGCGATGCGATCGCCTTCGGTGACCACGGCAGCGTCGTCGATCAGCCCATAACCCTCGGTCATGGTCGCCACAGTGGCATGGGTCAGGAGAATCGCCATGGGTCTTGCCTTTTATCTGCGCTTGGGCCTAATATGTCTGCACATAATAGTCGCTGTCAAGACGAGGCCCCGATGTCCGTGATCCATGCCAAGACCGCGCTTTTGCCCGAGGGCTGGGCCAAGGATGTGTGCGTCACCCTCGCAGACGGGCGGATCGCGTCGGTGCAACCCGGCAGCCCGGCGCAGGGGCAACAGGTGGATTGCCTCTTGCCGGCCATGGTCAATCTGCATTCCCACGCCTTTCAGCGCGCGATGGCTGGGATGACGGAATATCGCAGCGCGGGCCAAGACAGTTTCTGGACTTGGCGCACGCTGATGTATCGTTTTCTGGAGCGGCTTGCGCCCGAGGATGTGCAGGCGATTGCTGCCATGGTGATGCTGGAGATGGCCGAGGCGGGCTATGCCGCGGTGGCCGAGTTCCACTATTTGCACCATGCACCGGGCGGCACGCCCTATGACGATTTGGCCGAGATGTCCGCCCGCATTGCGGCGGCGGCGTCCGAGACGGGTCTGGGCCTGACGCATCTGCCCGTGCTTTATGAGCGCGGCGGCTGTGATGGGCGGGCGCTGACGGCCGGGCAACTGCGCTTTGGCAATGATCCCGAGCGGTTTGCGAAGCTGTGGGACGGGGCAGCCAAGGCTCTGAAATCCTTACCCGCAGACACTGTCCTTGGCGTGGCCCCCCATTCCCTGCGCGCGGCCAGCGCCGAAGGGATCCGCGCCGCCGCCGCGCTGAACCCCAGAACGCCGATCCATATTCACGTCGCCGAACAGATGGCCGAGGTGACCGAGGTTCAGGCGGCCACCGGCGCGCGGCCCGTGGAATGGCTGATCGGCAACACCGATCTGTCCCCGCGCTGGTGCTTGATCCACGCCACCCAAATGGTGCCGCATGAGACCGAAGCCATGGCGAAATCGGGGGCCATTGCCGGGCTTTGCCCGATCACCGAGGCCAATCTGGGGGATGGCATCTTTGACGGGGTGCGCTTTCAGGCCCATGGCGGGGTTTATGGGGTAGGGTCTGACAGCAATGTGCGCATCTCGCTGTCTGAGGAGTTGCGGCTCTTGGAATACTCGCAGCGGCTGGCCGGGAAGGGCCGGGCGATGCTGGCGGTTGAGGGGCGCTCGACCGGGCGGGTGCTTTATGAAACCGCGTGCAAGGGTGGGGCGCTGGCCGCAGGGCGCCAGGGCGGGGCGATTGCGGTCGGCCACTGGGCCGATCTGATGGCGCTGGATTGCTCCGGGCCTGATCTCGGGGCCAGTGCGGGGGACATGCTCCTCGACACCTTCCTTTTCGCTGGCGATGACCGCATGGTGGCCGAGGTCTGGTCGGCTGGTCGCCATATCGTCAGCGCCGGTCGCCATGCCGGGCGAGAGGCGATCATCGCGCGCTTCCGCACCGTGATGGCGCGGCTTCGCGGCGCTTTGTAAGCAGGGGACGCAGGCCATGGGCATCAAAGGCTGGGAAGACATCCGCGCCGAGGTCTTGCGCCGCATCCGGGCGCGCGACTGGCAGCCGGGCGCGCAGATCCCGACCGAAGAGGATCTGGCGGCCGAGTTTGGCGTCGCCCGCGCCACGGTGAACCGCGCCTTGCGCGAATTGGCCACAGCGGGCGTGCTGGAGCGGCGGCGCAAGGCGGGCACGCGGGTCGCGGCGCTTCCGGTGCGCAAGGCGACGCTGGACATTCCGGTGATCCGCCAAGAGATCGAAGCGCGCGGCCAGACCCACAGCTTTCAGGTGTTGAAGCAGGCCTTTCTAGAACCGCCGGTGCCCGTCGCCTCACGGCTTGGATTGCCGCCTGGGATCAAGCTTTTGTTTCTGGAAACCCTGCATCTGGCCGATGGCAAACCCTTTGCCTTTGAAAGCCGCTGGCTGAATTCAGAAATTCTGCCGCGCCCGATGCCGGATTTTCAAGCGCTGAGCGCCAATGAATGGCTGGTGGCGCATGTGGCCTATGTGACTGGAGACATCGCCTTTAGCGCCGAGGGCGCAAGCCCGCGCGAGGCGGCGGTGCTGGGGGTTGCACCCGGCACGGCGCTCTTTGTCACCGAGCGAATGACTTGGACCGCCGACAGCCCGATCACGCTGGTGCGGTTGGCCCATGGTCCAGGCTACAGGGTGCAGACCCTCGTCTGACCCGGCGCGCGCTTGCCAAGCGTCGGAAGCCTCCGGCGGGAGTATTTCGTGCCAAGATGAAAGGGCTGAGCTTAGCGTTGGCCGAACGCTTTGAGCACGGTTTTAGTCAGCCGTTTGTGCATGCGCTGCGGGCGGTGGCGTTGGTGCATCATGACATAGACCGGCTGGCTGATCGGCTCGACATCGGTGACGGCCGTGAACTTGCCGGTCTCGATCAGGGTGGCGGCCGTGCGATCGAGCACAAAGGCGGCCCCCCCCAAAGATTGCAAGAGCCCCGCGACCGCCGCCTCTTGCCCTGAGGCAAAGGGGGTGGCCGACATTTCGGGCAGGGCTTGGGCATGGGCGGCATCAAAGGCCGGAGCATAGCTTGCGCGGATGTAACGCGCGGGGCTGAGATCGGCGCGGCGTTGGCCGGTTGAAGAGATCAGGTGATAGGTCACTTCGCCCACGGAGGTGAAATGCAGGTCGGGCTGGGGTTGCGGTGAGAAGATGATGGCATAATCCAGCGCCCCCTTGGCCACGTCCTGACACATCTGGATCGAATAGTCGGGCTCGATGTAAAAAGCGCAATCGGGCAGGGCTTTGCGAAAGGCCGCCATCCAGTTGCCGATGCGGCCGGCGGCCAGATCATGCTGGATGCCGATCCGCAAGCTGACCGCCGCATCCCCCGCTGGGGCGACCGAGCGCTGTGCCTCGGTCCAGGCATGGCGCAGACCGCGCGCATGGGGCAGGAATTTTAGCCCTTCGGTGGTCAATTGAGTGCCTGCGCGCGAGCGCGAAAAGAGCCGCGCTCCGATGGCTTGTTCCAGCACCTGCACCCGCGCCGAGACGGTGGACTGGGTAATTGCCAGCCGTTCGGCGCTGCGGTGAAAGCTGCGCGTGTCGACAAGGTCAAGAAAGGTGTCAAGAAGTTCAATCTGCATCTGGCACGTCCCAACGCTTTAGGCCGACAAGGCCTGATCGAATTGATCGATCAATAGAGCGGGATTGCCCAGATTGAAAGGTTTTTTCGCACAAGTGATAGTGGCGCCAGAATTGCTGGGAGGCGTGTCATGTCGGATTTTCCAACCTCGGCCCGTGTGGTCATCATTGGCGGTGGCGCGGTGGGGGCGTCTGCGCTCTATCATCTGTGCAAAGCGGGCTGGACCGACTGCGTGCTTTTGGAGAAGAACGAGCTGACGGCGGGCTCCACCTGGCACGCGGCGGGCAACGTGCCGACCTTCTCCTCCAGTTGGTCGATCATGAACATGCAGCGCTATTCGGCCGAGCTGTATCGCCGTCTGGGCGACGAGGTCGATTACCCGATGAACTACAACGTCACCGGATCGGTGCGTTTGGGTCATACCAAGGAACGGCTGCAAGAGTTTCAAAAAGTCGTCGGCATGGGCCGCTATCAGGGGATGGATCTGAAGATCCTAAGCCCTGAGGACATCAAGAAGGTGTATCCCTTCGTCGAAACCCATGACCTGACCGGGGCTTTGCATGACCCCTATGACGGCGACATTGACCCGGCCCAGTTGACCCAAGCCCTTGCCAAGGGCGCGCGGCAAATGGGCGCGCGGATTGAGCGGTTCTGCCCGGCCACCGGCGCGCGGCGCGAGGGGGATGAGTGGGTGATCTCGACCCCCAAGGGCGAGATTCGCTGTGAGATCGTCGTCAACGCGGCAGGCTATTATGCCCGCGAGGTTGGCAAATGGTTTGGCCGTGATCTGCCGATGATGGTGATGAGCCACCAGTACATGCTGTTTGACACGGTTCCCGAGCTGGAAGCTTGGACCAAAGAGGTCGGCCACAAGCTGCCGCTGCTGCGGGATGTGGACTCAAGCTATTACCTGCGCCAAGAGAAGAACGGCTTTAACCTTGGCCCCTATGAGGGCAACTGCAAGGCACATTGGGTCACCAAGGACGATCCTTTCCCAGAGGATTTCAGCTTCCAGCTGTTCCCCGACGATCTGGAGCGGCTTGAGTGGCACATCAATGACGCGATGGAGCGGGTGCCTTTGCTGGGCAAGGTGGGGCTTTCCAAGGTGATCAATGGCCCGATCCCCTATACCCCCGATGGCAATCCTCTGATCGGTCCGATGCCGGGCGTGCCGAATGCCTTTGAGGCGTGCGTGTTTACCTTTGGCATTTGCCAAGCCGGCGGTGCTGGCAAGGTTCTGGCTGAATGGGTGACCGAGGGGGCCACCGAATGGGATATGTGGTCTTGCGATCCGCGTCGGTTCACCGGCTTTGAAGACCAAGAATACTGCGTGAAGAAGGGGATGGAGGTCTATGGCCACGAATACGCCATCCATTTCCCGCATCATGCTTGGCCCGAAGGGCGCGACAAGAAGCTGTCGGCCGTGCATGCCCACACCAAAGCACTGGGCGCGGTTTTTGCGCCCTACAACGGCTGGGAACGCCCTGTCTGGTATGCACGCCCCGGCGATGATGTGTCGGAAGACGCACAGCGCACTTGGGACCGCGAAGGACCGTGGTTCGCTGCGGTTCGCGAAGAGGCTCAGGCTGTGCGCGATGCCGCTGGTATCCTCGACCTGCCGGGCTTTTCGCGCTTTGTGCTGAAAGGGGCAGGGGCCTCGGCTTGGCTTGCGCAGCAGATCACCGGCAAGGTGCCGAATGTGGGCCGTTTGGGTCTAGCCTATTTTGCCGATGACAAGGGCCGGATCGTCACCGAGATGTCGGTGGCGCGGATTGCCGAAGATGAGATGGTTCTCATCACCGCCGCGACCGCGCAATCCCATGACGGCGAATGGCTGCGGCGCCACCTTGCGCCCGGGCTGAGCCTGACCGACCACACCACCGAATGGTCGACCCAAATCCTGACGGGCCCGAAATCGCGCGCCATTCTGGCCGAGGTGTCGGATGCTGATTTGGCCAAAGGCTGGCTCACGCATCAGACCGCCCGCATCGCCGGGGCCGAGGTTTGGCTGTGCCGCGTGTCGTTTGCGGGGGAACTCGGTTGGGAAATCCACTCGAAAGTGGCCGATACCGAAGCGGTTTGGAATGCGGTCATGCGCGCCGGCAAGGGCCACGGCCTGCGCCCGTTCGGGATGTTCGCGCTCAACTCCTTGCGCGTCGAAAAGGGCTACCGCGCGTGGAAGGGCGATCTTTCGACCGATTACACCATCCTGCAAGGCGGGCTGGAGCGGTTTGTTGATTGGGCCAAGCCCGAGTTCCGGGGCAAGGCCGCTTTGGAGGCTGAAAAGCAGCGCGGCGTGGCCAAGCGGTTCGCCACCTTGGTGATCGAGGCGGGCGAGCAAGATCCGCCCTACATGGCCACCATCTGGCATGAGGGCAAGATCGTCGGCGAGTTGACCTCTGGCTACTACGGCCACCGGGTGGGCGCCTGCATCGGCCTTGGCATGCTCAAGACCGACGTTAACGTTCCCGGCACCAAGGTGCAGGTCGAAATCTTCGGCTCGCTCTATCCGGCTGTCGTTCAGGAAGACGCCCCGCTGTGGGACGCGAAGAACGAACGCATCCGGGCATGACCAGGATCCCGGCCAGCATGTGCGGCGTGCAATTGACAGGACATGGCGGGCTGGAAAAGCTCGTCTGGCGCGAGGATATCCCCGTGCCGCGCCCCATGCCGGGCGAAGTTCTGGTGCGCGTGCTGGCGGCCGGGGTCAATATGACCGATCTGAACACCCGCAAGGGCTGGTATGGCGGCGAAGGCCGGGCGGCGGGCTGGGCCGGAGAAATGGCGTTCCCGCGCATCCAAGGCTCGGATCTCTGCGGCCGGGTCGTGGCGCTGGGCGCGGGGGTTGAGGGGTTTCGCCTTGGTGCGCGCGTGATTTGCCCGACCAATCAGCATGAGCCGACCAAGGGCAACCCGATCAACTTTGTCTCGATCGGGTCTGAGTTTGATGGGGCCTTCGCGCAATATTGCGTGGTCAAGGCGCGGCATCTGCATGACGTCAGCGCCTCACCGCTGACCGATATCGAAATCGGCGCCATGCCCTGCGCTTATGGCACCGCACACAACCTTTTGACCCGCGCACAAGTGGCGGTGGGCGAGCGGGTGCTGGTGACCGGCGCGTCGGGCGGGGTGGGGTTGGCGGCCGTGCAACTGGCGCTCCTCTCTGGAGCTGACGTGACGGCACAGTGCAGCTTGCAAAAATCTGCCCCCCTGCGTGCCTTTGGCGCGGCGATCCTGTCGCGGGACAGCACCCCGGCGTTTCAATCCTTTGATGTGGTGATCGACGTGGTCGGCGGCGACGGCTGGCAAGACCGACTAGACGCGCTGCGTCCCGGTGGGCGCTATGCCACCTCTGGCGCGGTCGCG
>Ga0315905_10006585_pt1 | contig 11805 bp, 20 predicted proteins | sample LakEriMetagenome_5_FD_203522 | JGI IMG/M metagenome (GOLD analysis project Ga0315905, IMG submission 203522) | Freshwater fungal communities from buoy surface, Lake Erie, Ohio, United States - Buoy 4 MA121 | ecosystem: Environmental > Aquatic > Freshwater > Lake | place: USA: Lake Erie, Ohio...
CCCCCCACCAACACCCTTAGGTGATGGTGCCTCGCTGGCTGGCGCCCTGGAAGCTGTGGTCCTTCATCGAGCGCCTGACCGGCAGGCGGCGCATCCTGCAAGCTCATGTGAACACCGTCCGCGGCTACGTGGGCACCATCGTGAAGCAGCACCGCCACCTGCTGGCGCACAGCAGCCCAGCCGCAGCGACGGCGGCAGCTGGCAGGGCAGAGCAGGCCCAGGTCAACCTGCTGTCCCAGCTGATGCTGGCAAGGGGGGAGGACGGCCAGCCCCTGCCAGAGGAGGAGCTGGTGGACCACATGATTGCCTTCATCGTGGCAGGCAAAGACACCTCAGCTCTGGTGAGGGACCAATGGATCGATCGCAGCCGTGGATCGCAGCCATTGCAGACCACCCACCACGCGAGTGTGATACGTGCGGTGTGGCGCAGGCGCTGACATGGACGCTGTACGAGCTGAGTCAGCACCCTGCCTGGGAGGCGGCTGTGGTGGACGAGGCACGCGCAGCAGTGGCCGCGTCGGCTTCCGGGCTGTCCTATGACATGCTCAATCACCTGACCATCACAAAAGCAGTCTTCCTGGAGGCCCTCAGGCGAGCGCTGCGCTGCTGTCCCGCGCCCGCTTCATGGCCCGCTTCTTGGCTGCTTGATGCTGGGGTTGCGTGCCTGCAGCCATGCGGTCAGTCACCCTGCCCGCTCGTCCAATGCTGTAGAGTCATTGGTACCTGTGCTTACGTGCGCAGGCTGCACCCCTCCGTGCCAGCGGCCTTCAAGACTGCAGTCAACCCGGACGTCCTGCCCGATGGCTCCCCAGTGCCAGCAGGGGCGCTGGTGCTGTACTCACCATATGTCAGCAACCGGAACCCAAATGTCTGGGGCGAGGATGCAGGAGACTTCAGGTCAGTGATAGTGTTCAATGGTCAGCGCCAATCCTGGTGGTGCCAGGTGCCGCACTTGCAGTCATCAGCTGCTTGGTGCTGGGATGGGCAGGCAGCAGCAGCGTTTGCAGTCTGGGTGTGGATCTCCATGCCCTCCGTTCCCTTGCTGGGTGCAGGCCCTCGCGCTGGCTGGAGGCTGCGAACCTGCCCAGCAGCTACGAGTACCTGAGCTTCAACGCCGGCCCGCGCGTGTGCCCTGGCAAGCACCTGGCAGAGCTGCAGAACGTCTACACCCTGGTACGTGCTGCATGGAGGGAAGTGCGGTGGATGCTGCTGCCAGCCAGCTGAGGGTGCACCTGTGGTGGCTGCAGGCGGCTCTGCTGCTGCAGTACAAGTTTGCGATGCCACCTGGTGCCCAGCGCCCAACCTACGAGCCCAGCGTGCTGTTGATGGTCAAGGGCGGTCTACCGATGCTCATTACAAGGCGCCAGCCGGCGGACGCGGCGGAAGAGGGGGCATGATCAGGGCAGCAGCTGGCGATGGTCCAGATGAGGAGGCAGGGCAGGCATGAGGCGACACTGGCACCCATGCAGCAGGGCTGCTGATGCCATTTCTGGCTTTGGCAGAGGAGGAGTGCAGTGTGCAACACCAAGCACGTTGGCAACTTCCTGTCGCCCTGTCTCATACCAAGCTGCAGATGACAGCTGAAATATGCGCCCCACCCGCACACCTGCTCTGCCACCAGCAGACTGCATTTGATGTCTGTCCACACTCCACACTCCACACAACATTCATAGCTGGCAGCATACTGTTGCCGTCACACCAACAGAATACACAGCGTGCCAGGTGCACGCAAGATGACACCACCCCGTCATTCACTCTGGGGTCAAAGACGCGGGGCCCCTCGCTCACACCGCTCTCAGTAGGACAATTCTCAAGAGTAGCCGCCACAGGCCTCCACATGACCAGCGGCGACCGCAATGGATGGCTGCCAAGCAGAATGTTCGTTCGGCAAGCATGCAGGGCGCTGCGACCACCCATCCTAGCAGCCCCCTCCCCCCTTGCCCACGGCCCTCACGGCCTGTGCCCTACCATCCCTGTCAGCCCTCCCATACCCACTCCTCATGCACTGTGCCACGCCCTTCCCATCCACCCTCACATAGGCACCGCGCCCCTCGCATCCACCCTCACACAGGCGCCGTGCCCTCCTGGGCGCCGCTCAGTGCGCTCCGGAGCTGGCAGCCTCCACCATGCCACAGAACCTGCCGCCCCTGCGGGCCGCCAGCTCAGCGGGTGGACCCTGCTCCTCCAGCACGCCATTGGACAGCACCAGCAGCTGGTCACAGTCCATGATCGTGTCAATCCTGCGAGTGCGACGCGGGCAGGGAGAGGGGGGGGTGCTGAGATCCTGAAGCGCCAACTGTCCTCCTGAGAGCCTGCCTTCTGATGCAGCTGCGTCACGACTCGCGACCCTGGCTCGCCCCGCCCCAGCACAGCCGCGCCAGCCTGCAGCTGCTGACACCACGGCTCACCTGTGGGCAATGACCAGCAGCACCCGCCCCGCGCCGCTGTCCTGACCGCCCTGCACAAAGTCCCGCAGCGCCTGCTGAATCAGCGCGTCCGTCGCCCTGTCCACGTTGGCGGTGGCCTCATCCAGTGCCAGCACGACCGCCTCTTGCAGCAGCGCCCTGCAGCAGCAGGCAGCGCAGGCAGGGTCAGGGAGGGGGGGGGGGCGTGGAGTGAAGGCTCTTGTCAAAGCACGGGCATGCGGCAGCTGAAGGACGGGAGCAGCAGCAGCCGCAGCACGGGTGCTGCAGCATGGGAGCAGGAGCTGCTGCAACCAGGCCCCACCTGGCCAGGCAGAACAGCTGGCGCTGCCCCACGCTGAGGTTGCCGCCCGCCTCAGACATGCGGGCACCCAGGCCGCCCGCCGCCTGCACTGCCGCCCTCAGCTGCACCCGGCCCAGCGCGTCCCACAGGTCCGCGTCGTTGTACCGGTCCCAGGGGTCCAGGTTGTACCGCAGCGTCCCGCTGTACAGCACCGGGTCCTGCGCGAACCATTGGACGAGCTCCAAGGAGTCAGCATGCTTCGCACTGTCGAGGGCGGGCGGGTCCAGGGCAGTGAGCCAAGCTGCGCATGCCGTCCTGCAGTGTCAGCCGCAGGCTGGGAGGCAGCTGCCAGGGCCCCGCGCTAGCGCACAGCACACCATGGTGCGACGGAGAAGGGAGCCTCGTGCCCACCTGGGGAATGATGGCCAGCTGCTTGCGCAGCGCGTCCAGCCCAACGGTGGAGGCATCCAGGCCATCCAGGCGAACGACGCCGCTGTTCACATCAATGAGCCGGAACAGCGCCAGCATGAGGCTGCTCTTGCCGCTCCCTGCAGGCGGCAGGCGTCATGCATCAGGCATCACAGCTGCTCCCCAGGCCAGCCCTCTGGTGCCTGGGGCAGCCAAGGGTGCACCTCCAGGGGAATACCAGGGTTAGGGTGCAGCTTCCGAGCCCTAGCATACGTGCATTGCCAAAACATGCGCGCCCGCCCCACCTGTCCTGCCCACCAGGCCGCATGAACAGCCGCCCGGGATGTGGAAGCTGAGGTCCCGCAGCACCGGGGGCAGGCCCGGCCGGTAGCTGGCGGTCACGCCCTCAAAGGTGATGGCGCCGCTGCTGGGCCAGCCCTTGGGCGGGGCGGCGCCGCCATCCGCCACCCTGCGAGAGAGAGCGGGTGCAGGAGCCTGGTGAGCAGCTGGGTGTCAAGCAAGGCGATGAATCCATCACTGTTCCCTGCCGGCAAAAAAATCCATCACGACTCCCTGCAGCAGCACACCACCGATTTACTAGATTCATGTTCATAAACTTGAAGCCCCAGCCGCAGCGCCCCACTAAACCCACCTGGGGGGCTCCTGGGGCAGCTGGCTGTACTCAACCAGCCGCTCAACGCTGGTCATGTTGTTCTCCACCTCTGTGGTCTGCCGCACCCACCACTGCAACATGCCCGTAAGCTGCAGCACATGAGACAACGCCAGGCCAACAATGGCGACAGACACCTGCAGAGGGCGCCGCGGGGTCGGCAGCGCTGTCAGCCTCGTTCCGCAGGGTTTGAGGCTGTCACGGGTGACAAAGTGGGCGGGCAGGTGCGCCATCAGCCCAGCAGGGTGCGGGCGTACAGGCAGGCCCTCAGCCCAGCAGCACCGCAGGGTGCGGTGCGCACCTTCTCTCGGATGGCCATGGCCAGCAGCACGCCAGCTGCGAGGGTGATGGTGGCGATGCAGTCCAAGCGGAAGCCCACCCAGCGAGCGGTGGCTGCAGGTAGGCAGTGGGAGTGGCGATGTTGACGCAACCACCGCGGCGGGGAGCTGGCGAGCAGCTGGGACGCGCCACAGGGGAAGCTCACTGGAAGCTGGACAACAGAGGCAGCTGGGCAACGCTAGAAGCCGACATATACACATGAACAGCCCGCTGTGAGACTGTGCAGAGCCCAGGGCGCAGCCAGGTGCCGCCTGCTGCCATGGGCGCGCACCGATGAAGGCAAACCACCAGGACCCGTTGCACGTCAGAGATGCCTGAAAGCTCTGCTTGAAGCGGTATCCCGCACCGTAGGCACGTATGATGGGCAGGCCCTGCAGAGGGGCGGCGTTTAGGGTGTAGGGTTTGGGCGTAAGCCTGATGTAGATGGGCAGGCCCTGCAGGGAGGCGGGTCAGCAGCAGGCCGGGGGCTTCACCCGGCCGGGGAGCTATATGCCTATACCGGGCGTGCCGAGGGGTGAGGGTGGTGGTGGTGGTGGTGGCCTGCGATGGGCAGTGTGGCCCTGATAAGGACCACATGTTGGCTGCAGATGCTCGTTGCAAAGCCCAGCAGGTGCTCACCGTCAAAACCGCGGACAGCTGCGCATACACAGGGGAGCGGGTGATGGCCTCCAGGCGTTTGACCTCGCGGCTGGTCGCCACGTAGCGCGTGCGCACCCAGTAGAAGGCCACGAGGAGTGGGACAAACACGGGCAGGATGACGGGGACTGCAGGCAGCATAGGCAGCTGGTGGGTGAGCGTGCAAGGCGGATGCCTCCGCTGCCAAGCGGTGGAGTTTGTGCTGGTTGAGCCGCTGGTGTGCGCAGGCCATCATGCGGGCCGCCAGGGCACAGCAGGCGGCAGATGGCCATCAGCAGCAAGGCGCCTGCACCCCACCAAGCCCATTGCAGCCCCCGGCAGCTAGTGCGGACCTGCTACAGCCACCAGCACAAAGGCGCCGAGGAGCATGAACCCCGTCTGAAGGACGTCAAAGAGCGCCAGTGGAAGCTGGTCGTCCACGCGGCCCTGCAGGGGCAGGACGGTGCACGGGGTTGTGTTTGATGATGCCATCACCTCACCATCTCAAGCTTCAACCCAATGTCCATCTAGGGGCACAGAGCATCCATCGCCTGGGTGTGCATGTGATGTGGGGATGCGATTGAGCACGAGCACGGCCGGGCGGGCGTTGGTGCACCGCAGCTGCCCAGCTGACTGTTGCTGAGCGGCGGTTGCTGCAGCAGCCGCGCCCACACCTGGTCACTGCTGAAGCGGTTGAGCACCCGCCCCGAGGGGTTGGTGTGGAAGAAGGCCAGCGGGGCGCGCAGCACGGATGCCACCATGCGGTCGTGCACGCGCGTGGCGGCGCGCAGGGAGGCCTCAAAGAACAGGGCAGACCGCAGCAGGGCCACCACAATGACGACGGCCACGAGAGTGCCTGCAGCAGGGGAGGGGGGCTTGGTGTTGGTCAGCGCGACTGTAATGAAGGGAGGGGTGTGTGGGTGTGGGTGTGCTGTGCCTGCCACGACCACCTTGGCCGCGTGGCTTGCTGCATGCATGTTGCTGCACAAGGCTGCACACACGCGACGGGCCGCAGCGCTGCACAGGAGGCACCAGGCCATCTGGAGGGCGGCGTGGCGAGGGGATGTCTGCTGGCAGTGCGCCCTGCTGCTGGGGCGCGGCGTGACGAGGGCGTGTCTTCTGGCAGGTGCTCACCATACACCCAGAGGTAGCGTGGGTCGTGCTGCTGCTCCGGCGGCGTGTAGGCCCACAGGGCCAGCCACCACTCTGATGCCAGGTAGACGGCTTGCCCGGCCACCAGCGCCAACAGGAGTAGGATCGACACCAGGTTGCCGACCTGCACAGCACGGCAGCCCATTACTCGAGCGCAGCAGCAGCGAGGATGCAGCAGGGAGAGGCTAACGGCAGCCCTGTCGGCTGGCCGAGCAGCTCTGGAAGTGCGTGGCAGGCTGCTGCGCTGTGTGCTGCGCATCTCGGGCCAGCTGCGCTGTGCTTAGCTGCAGCATCAGGGCGGGCAGGCACAAGCCCTGCACAGACCATCGCCGGAACTACCGCCCCTGGGCACGCCATGGCTGACCCAGCCGCCCACCTGCTGCCAGTAGGCCTTGTACACGCTGAGTTTGACGGATCCAATGGCCCGAGCCTCTGCCTTGACGAGCTGACCCTGCTGGGTTTTGCCCTGCAGCAGCCAAGCACGTGCACACAGGCGCTGCGGTCCCCCGCCTGTACGAGCAGCCGCCAGCTACCTACCCATGTGCAGTCAGCAGGCCAGAGCAGTTGCACTGACACCAACTGCCAGTGTGCGGCAACAACATGCGTCCCGGCACACCTCCCTCTAGCAACGGGCACGCATCCCCACCACCGCAGCTCACCATGGTCGCCACGCTGCGCGCGGACGCAGCTGCCGGCACGTCGCTGCCGCGTCCAGTCCAAAACTGCCCCCAGCCAGACTGCATGGAGCGCTGGCGCAGGCCGGCCACGCCGCTGCCCAGGCGTGTGAGGCCCATGCTGCCAAGGCGCTGCAGCATCGTGAAGCTACGAGCGCCGGTCCCGGGAGTTGCCAGGCCTGCAGGCATGGGCCGGGGCAACGGATGGTGCGGAGCCGTCAGGCCCCTGCACGCGCCAGCCGATGAGCGGGCGCCGCAAACGGCGTGCGCAGTGGCAAGCTACGGAAGCAGTCCATCAGTAGCTGAGTCTGCATCCAGGCATTGCCCTGCACCTGCCCTAGAGTGCGGGGGCGGGGGAGGGGGAGGGGTCTCACCTGATCTATCGCCGACCAGCCGCCTGTTGACGTCCGGTGCCATGGTCCTGACGCGCGACAGCATGGGACCAGCCGCCTGATCAGGCTCCTCCTCCTCCTGCCAGGGGCCAGCAGGCGCCGCCTGCGCGCTGTGCTGCTGCTGCTCATTCGTATGAGCAGACTGGTCGCACTCAGGCTGCGCCTGGTCCTGCTGCTGCCCACAGCTCTCGGCCTGCTTGGGCAAGGGGCTGGTGGCTGCTGGGTCCTCGCCTGGGCTGGCCTCCTCAGCATCCTGCTGGTTGGCGCCTGGCCCCAGGTCGACCCCGTCGTTGCCGGCCACCAGCTCGGGCAGCTGCAGGGCAGCCACCTCCTGCCAGCTGCCCAGGGCGTGCAGGCGCCCATCGCGCAAGACGGCGATGCGGTCGCAGCGGGGCAGGAACTGGCGCTGGTGGGTGACCAGCAGGCGTGTGCTGCCGGCCTGCGGGCGACGGGCGGGGGCGTGGCGGGCAGTGGCGCAGGTGGGCAGCCAGCAGGCGCGGCAGGCGGCAAGCTCACTGCACCTGCCAGTGCGGTCAGAGCAGGACAATGAGCACGAGAAACATTCGAATCCCAGGTCCAAGCCATGGCCTGATCCTCCAAGCAGACAGGCCGCCGGCCTGCTGGCTCAGGCCGCACATGCGCAGCAGTCAACGGGGCATCAGGAAACAGCAGGTGCAGCACCGCCGCAGGTGCCCTGCCTGCCTCACCTGGCCCATGATGCCGCTGTTGCCGATGCACTGGTCGAACAGGATGCGGCCCACCCGGGGGTCCACCGCGCTCAGCGGGTCATCAAGTAGCTGGATGGCAGCTGCGGGAGCAGGCAGGCGGGCAGCGGCTAGTGGGCAGAGTTCGGCTGCTCTGGCCCTCCAATATGCAACAGACTGACGTTGCCGCTTGCATGAAGAAGGCAGCGGCACTGGAATGGCTTAAATTCCCGGTCTGGCACCTGGACAAAGCCAGAACCCTGCTAAACAGGCACACAGCGGCAGGCCCCACCTTGTGAGTACGCCGCCCGTCCCAGCGCCACGCGCGCCTTCTGCCCGCCAGACAGGTTGATGCCCCGCTCTCCCAGCTCTGTGGCATCGCCTGCTGGCAGCTCGTCGATGTCCTGCAGCGGGTGCCAGCCAGCGGTGCGCTCGCCAGCAACGCATGATGGCCGGGTTGCGAGCGCCAAGCACGTGGTGGGCCTGATGCCACCTTTGGCACACACAAACGCTGGTGCGGATCGCATGCATGCAGCAGCCTGTCAGCCGGCAGCTGGCAGGATGCCCCACAACCAGCATATGACCAGCGTACCTGCTGCAGCGCGCAGGCCTCGATGACGGCCGCATACCGCTGTGCATCAAACGGCAGGCCGAAGATGATGTTGTCCCTCAGAGACGCCGCCATGATCCAGGGGACTTGCGAACAGTAAGCCACGCTGCCATGCATGCCAGGGCCGCCTGCAACCACCAGACAGGACAATCAAACTGGCACATAAACTCGCTGCAAATGCAGGCTGACCTGTTCCTGTGCCTGCCATGCCGGCGGCAGCGCAGCAGCGCGAGGACAGCAACAGCATGCGCGCAGGCGCCGTTCATTCAACATCTGCAGCCCGTCAGCAACAGTGCCCAGCCCAGCAGCAGCAGTGCGGAGCGCCTTGCCTGCTACGCTGCCGTCGGGCCCAGGTGCGGGCTGCAGCTCTCCCAGCAGGGCTCCCAGCAGGCAGCTCTTGCCAGCGCCCGTCATGCCGCAGATGCCGAGCATCTCCCCCGGCCGGACGTCCAGCTTGATGCCGTGCAAACGGAACGCCTGCAGGAAAGGCATGGGCATACTCTTGGGATTGGAAGGTTGCTGCCCCCATGCGTGACCACCAAGCATGCTTCGGCTGCAGCGCTGCTGGCACATCTCGCCAACACAGGCAACAGCGATGGACAGCCAGGCGCACATCGCTCCAGTCACGGCACCACGGGCGGGCAAACCACCAGCATTTGCAACAGGCTGCACACAACCAGCCAGCCACACCTGCTTGGCGCCTGCAGCGCCACTGCCCGTCGATGGCTGGGCCTGGCCCAGCGACGACACTGACTCCAGCGCCGAGCCCTGCCCAGCAGAAGCTGCGCTGCCTGACAGCTGCCGCACAACAATCACCTCTGGGGGCTGCGAGCCATCCGCCGCGGCAGCAGGCGCCGCTGCGGTGGCGGCGGCGGCTGCTGCTGGCTGGCTGGCGCTGCGTGCAGCCCCAGCACATGCCTCCACATGTATCTTTGGCTGCTCCTGCTTCTGCCCGCCTGCTACAGCCGGGCCCTGGTCAAAGGCCCGCACTTCCGCGCCGGGCTCGTAGTCCGCCCCCCTGAGCACCACCGCACCCAAGGGCAGCTGATCGTCCGCGTGCTGTTGCAGCACGGTTCCTGCACGACCACCCGCGGCCGCAGGCTGGGGCCGGCTGCCCGCATAGCTGCCATTGGCGGCCGCATCCTGCTGGCCTGCTGTGGCTGGCACTGCGGCCCCAGCCTCCTCCGCCGGCGCTGGCGCGGCGGCGGCTGCTGCTGCTGATGATGCTTGTGCACGCTGCCTGTGGCTGGGCAGGGGGGGCTCGGGCAGCGACAGGAAGCTGTCGATGCGCTGCAGGCTGATGCGCAGCTCTGTCAGGTACTGCACACCTGCAGGCGGATGAGCAGGGGGCCAGCTGCCCTCAAGCGAGGAAAGGCACCACCCGCGCAATGGAACACCAGCCATGAAATACAATGTTGGACATATCCCCATGCATTGTGACGGGTCAATCGCAGGCGACCAGCGACCAGTGCGGAAGCAAGTGCTCCCACCTAGTGTGTACCAGCATGTCATGGTGAGCCTGGGAAGATTTAGCAAGGCCAGTGAGTAGAACACGCTGGACACCGTCAGGTATCCACCCAGCGAGGTGTAGACTGCAGGCGTGCAGGTGTGCAGGCGTGCAGGTGTGCGGGCGTGCAGGTGTGCAGGCGTGCAGGTGTGCGGGCGTGCAGGGCGCAGAAGCAACTGGCAAACCAAGGCACAGCCGACAGGCACAGCGTGGCTGGCTGGCCGGCAGCAGCCAGGTACTGCAGCCAGGCAGCACATGCAGGGCAGCAGCAAAGGTGGGCGCTGTCTCTGCAGCAATGGCAGGTGTGTGAGGTGTGGCCGCACCGCTGAAGGTCACAAACGCCAAGACGGGGGCCATCAGGTACTGCAGGGCCATGTTGAGGCCACGGATCTGAGCCATGCGCCCTGCAGTGCAAGACGAAGCTACACATTTGATGCCGTGCATTGACGACGGCACACAATGCGCCCTGCAAAAGGCTGGCTGTGGCGGATGAAGCACAAAGCGCCCTGCGAAAGACCGGATGTTACCACTACCAGTAAGTAGTACAGCACCTACCGGCATAATGCACCTCCTTCTGACGGATGGCCTTGATTGCCACCGTGAAAGGCTCCTCCCAGCCCAACATCTTCATGGACAGCGCACCCTGCAGCAGGGTTGACGGATTAGGGTTAGGGTTGGTTTGTCACCAGGCGGGGTGCAGCCGCAACCGCCGTCAATCAGCAGGGCGGGGTGCAGCTCCAGTCGCCGTCAATCGGCGGGACGGCTTGCAGCCCCAGCCGTCGTCAATCGGCGGGGCGGGGTGCAGCCCCAGACACCGTCATCAGCAACCATCCACGGCACTGCAGAGTTGGAAGCTCTGCTGGGTGCCGAAAGTCACCTGAATGACCTCCCCAGTCAGGCGCACCCTCTCATCCGTGCACGTCGCTGTGGCACCCCGGAGCTTGCCCACGCGCCGCACCAACATGGACTGCCGGGGATGAGGCGGCGCACAGGGGGTGGGAGGAGCGATTCAAGTCAGCTGGGCATGATCACTGAGTGCAGGTGGGCACGGACAAGCTGCGGCCTCAGCTGGTGACAGGGGAGGAGGAGCAGGGTGGCAAAGGGCATCAGGACGCATGCAGTGGGCATTCCTGAGGGCGAGATGGCAGGCGGGCAGGCAGCCAGCAGGCTGCATCCAAGCGGGATGCACAGTGTGGAAAGCGGGCAGGCTGCATTGAAGCGGGGTGGGCACCTGCATCGGCATGACGGCGAGCGTTGCTGCCGTGCCGCACACCGCCGGCACCCAGCCCAGCTCCATGGCCAGCATGATCAACACAATCAGCAGCTCCAGTGGGCCTAGCCACGTGTACAACCTGCAGCCCAGGGCAGTGCAGCAGCAGTGTCAGGCGTGCCCCTCGCACAGCTGCAGGCGCAGCGACGCACCCAGAGAGACCAGCCAGAGACCCGGCGGGGGAAGTCACTTCGCTGGGGCCGCTAGGATGCGTTAGGACACCCGCTCAATGGATGTGGCGGTCAGGGCGCAGCAGGACAGCGTGGGATACCACAGGGCAGTCTGGGATCAAGGCTCGTGGTTGTGGCGCTGCTGCCCCTCTGGCCTCACCAGAAGGGCATGGCATCGTCAAAGCGGCGCACGTCGTTGCTGGCCAGGTTGACCACTTGGCCCGCGCTGACGGCCTGCACGGCTGCCGAGTTGAGGCGCAGCACCTTGGCCTGCAGCGCCGCCACCACCGCCTGCCGCATCGTGTAGCCGATGCGCATGCCCCGCCTGCAGGGGCCAGGTGCGGGGGGGCAGGTAGTGGGCTGCCGCCTGCCGCTGCCCTCACCCGTCTGCGCAGCTGACAACCAAGTGCGTGGCGGGCACGCTTGCTGTCCCAGCAGGGGCGTGCGTCAATGCTGCCGCTCCCCCCCCCCCCCCACACACACACTCTGCCGTGTGAAAGCATCAGCCGGTGCCACGACCGCAGCCGGCCAAAGCGCTGCGCGCACCAGAAAAACTGATGGTGTATGATGGTCATGCCCGCGCCGCCG
>Ga0315905_10006587_pt1 | contig 11803 bp, 7 predicted proteins | sample LakEriMetagenome_5_FD_203522 | JGI IMG/M metagenome (GOLD analysis project Ga0315905, IMG submission 203522) | Freshwater fungal communities from buoy surface, Lake Erie, Ohio, United States - Buoy 4 MA121 | ecosystem: Environmental > Aquatic > Freshwater > Lake | place: USA: Lake Erie, Ohio...
CTGGGACGGTTCTGCAGGGAAGAGCGAGGGCCCCCACATGCCGGCCCCCTGGCGCGCAACCAACCCCACTTGCAGTTCAGGTGCACTCAAGGTGCACCTTCAGCCCACCTGTAGGGCCCACTCCACTCCACGTATGGCGTGGGCAGCGTCGGCGGGGCCAGCGGGTGCAGGCCCCACAGGCCCTCTGTTCGCTGGCTCTCAACCTGCAGGAGCGTCACACATGGGCGCACAGGCTGCTGGCATGGCATGGCATTGCAGCCCCGGCCCTGCGGCACGGCACACCCACCACCATCAGCGACCGGCTGTCCTGACCCAGTTGATGCAGCTGCCCCGGCATGTTTTTAGTCCTGCCCACCGCTGGTCATGCGTTTGTCATGCCCCCGCCCTGGTGTGGCATGGCGGTTGGCATGCAACATGCTGTCACCCACCACCGTGGCCGTGACCAGGCCCAGCATTGATTGACCTCCAGGATCACCCCGCGCCTCCCCCCCCCCGAGCCCAGCAAGCCCTCACCCACCGCCATGGCCGTGAGCAGGCTGCTGTCCCTGATCCAATTGGTGTAGCGGTCCAGCATGTGCTCAAACCTGCCCACCACCCGCCCGGTGGTCCCCACCGACCAGACCACCGGAGTGGTCAGCGTGACGTAGGAGTAGAGATTGATCAGCTGCGGCTCGCCCACAGTGGTAGGCCTGCAAGCGGTGGCGGCTGGGAGGGCGTGATGAGCGGGAGAGGAGTCCGGAGTTCGTTGGGAAGGCGTCTGGCTGCCGGCTGCTGGCATGCACCCAATGGATGGTGCCGCGACAGCGCTGCCAGTGCAGTGCGTGACACAGCGGGCCGCAGCCGCAAGCCAGGCGGCGGCATCACCTGAAGGGGCTGTCTGGCTCACTGCCAGTGATGTCCGCACCAGCGTACATCACCCTCAGCTTGTTGTCACCCCTGCACACGCGATGACATGCCGCGGCACACCTCCTGCATCAGCCTCTGGCAAGCGTGCCTGCTAGCGCGCCGAGCTACCAGCGCCGCCCACGCAGACCCAGCTGCCCTGAACGGCAGCTGCTGGGCCCATGATGCTGAGCTCATGAAGCCTGGTGCAGGCGGGGCATGAATAGGGCATGGACGCTGGGCATCGCAGGCTGTCAGTGCCAGTGGTCAACGGCCCGGGTTGACCGCCCGGCTGCAGCCATGCATGCGCACGCTCACTCCATGTAGGGGACGCCATTCGTGCACACGCCGTAGCCGCTGTTGGGGTTGGATACGGGTGGGCTGGCCGCCCCATTGCACCACCTCTGGCCCCTGCGATGCGCCACCAGCGGGCGATGCCATCAAACCTGGCAGCCATGCACTGGTGGCATCCATGGCCTGCCAGCCCCCGGCACAGCACTCACTGGCACCCGGCTGGCATCCGTGGCCTGCCAGCCCCCACGCACCAGATGGTGCCCAGGGTTAAGGTGACCTGGTACAGCCCACTACCGAGCGCGGTGATGGTCGGCCCGGTCTGCAGAGAGAGGCATCCGCCGTTGGGGCGATGGTAGGTCAGCGCGCTTGCAGCAGACGACGCAGCAGGTCATCAGCAACCGGGAAGCAGGCAGGCAGGCAGGCATCGGTTAGCCTTGCAATTGCAGCAGTCGCAGCATGCAGCCAGCCGGGCAGCCGGCAGGCAGGCATGCAGCAGGGCAGCCTTGCCGGCCCTCACCATGCACCAGTTGGCGCCCGATGGTGCCGAGGAGTCTGTCAGGCAGGCCACGGTCAGTGACGCGTCGGTGCCCGTGGTGTTTGTGCCAGTGCTGTCGCGCAGCTGGACGTAGAAGCTGGCGGCGGTCCCAGCAGTCACAGTGCCTGCGCAGAGTGCCATGCAGGCATGCAGCAAGCTTGGGGTGCTTGGGGCGCGGCGGGTGGTGGTGGGTGGGGGGGTGCCCCCGGGCAGCTGCAGACACCGCTTGGCAGTGTGCCTGGGCAGCTGCAGACACCGCTTGACAGTGTGCCTGGGCCGCAGCAGACACCGATTGGCAGTGTGCCTGGGCCGCAGCAGACACCGCTTGGCAGCATGGTGCAGGCATACGGACGAGAGCTGGGTTGTGAGCAGCAGGCTGCGCCTTGCCTGTGTAGGCCGCCCCAAACATGATGCTCTGCGATGCATCTGCTGCACCCGCCGTCAGCCGCCTCCTGAACCCGGATGAGCTGTCACCGACTGCAGCGCACGCAGGTGGGTCGCCAGTTGGCGTGCTTGCATGTGCACTGCTTGTGCACGCTGCGTGCCTGGCATGGTCTTGGCGGCGTGCACTTCACGTTGGCTTCGCGGTTGGTGTGGGTGCGCATCGCCGCGCGATGCAGGGCAGGAGCGGGCAGGACTGCACCACACCTGGCGGCGCCGCCATGACAGTCTTCCCGGCGCTGGAATCACTGTCCTGGTTGTGACTGGCCCCCAGGATGCCCCCGGGACTGCCGCTGCCACTGCTCATGCTGCCCCTGCCGCTGCCGCTCGCGTGGCTGCCTCCCATGCGGGTGGGCTCGGCGCGGGTGACCCTGGCCGGCGCCCCCGGCACCGCTAGGTACGCCACGAGCGCTACCAACAGTACTGAGCGCATGGTTGATTGTTTGGTCTATGTCATGAACGCGCTGCCTCGCCCTCACCGAACCCCGTCGGCCGGGTGACCAAAGGAACGGACGGTGACCACGAGAACACGCAGGACGTAGCAGTGAAATGATGCTGGAACATCCTGACTGAGACTGCGCCGGCACAGCGGCTTGTTCCGAGTGCTGGAGTGCCTTGCGTCCGCCCAGCTCCCCTCCGCCCAGGGATGCGGGCACGGGCTACGAAAAGGCAAGCACTGTAAGCTTTGTGCAGGTGATGATGATCGATGCCATTTTTGGGCCAGCAGGCGCCGTTGACCAGACTGGGCACCCGTTGACTTGGGCCCAAGCGCCCGGGGCGTGGGTGCGGGAATCGACCATGCTGCAAAGCTAGGCAGAGAGCTCAGGAGGGGTGGTCGAGGTGAAGTGTTTTGACTGCTTTTTGTTGACTTCAGCAGAGCGTTCATGCGTGCGTTACACCAACGGAACCATGGCTACCCAGGCCGGCACCAGACACCCTCCCAAGTGATCGTCGTCAGGCCAAGTGATGAGGCTGAGCGAGAGCTGCTGCGGCGCTCTGGCGCACTGATGCAGGCTGTCAGCGAGAATGGCCGAGAGCAGGTCAAGCCTGTGAGCGGGACCAAGGGCGTGCCGCGTCCCCCAAGAGCGCCGGCTGCCAAATCAGATGGTGGTGCACGTGGTGCGCAAGACCCCAAGACCAGTGCTTGTTCCCAAGCGGAAAGAAACAACTCGGGAGGGCAACCGATCCTCTTGAAGAGCCCCTGAAGCTTTTGAGTTCACAAACACCGCGTCGCGCAAGGCAATCTGGCATGCGCGAGGGGGAGGTGGCTGGCGGGCAGCGCTGTGCTGCAGGCATGGCAGGCCTCGCCAAGGTGCGAGGTCGCCCAGGCCGCAGGCGCCACTGCCGCCGGCCGCCGCCCACACAACACACAACAACAGGATGGCTACATGAGCAACACGCCGCAACACAGTACTGCAGGAGAAGGGGGTTGTACGACTCCGCAACGGTACACAGAAACAATACAGACAGGTGGCAGGAGGGGCGGGGCCGCCTGGTCCGGCACCCGCGCGAAACTTCCAAGCCACGAAGTAAGGCGACCACACAAACATGGACCACACAAACATCAGCGCCCCTCAGCAGGTACAGGAAACGGAGTGACGCACAGCAGTGCTGCAGTGATTGTTTTTGCGTGTTGCGTTGGCCTTGTGGAAAGCACTGCGCAATCTCATCGGGGAGCTCTATCTGACTTGGGGCTGACAGGCCATGCATGGCCTCCCAGCCACGTGCGCCCAGCCCACACAGCAGGGTCACAGCCGGGCGCTACCGAGCGACCAGCCAGCTGTGCCAATCTCTTTTTCTCCATGCACCAACTCTCAGCAGGCAGACAGGTGGGTGATTCTAGGGACGCTGCAGACCGCGCCTGCGCCAGCGGGCTTTGCTGCTGCTTGAACAGAGCAGAGCCGGCCTGGCCTGGCTGCGGTCGGCAGCTGCCGGGTGTGTGGGTACAGAAGCACAGCGCGGCAGGGATGCAGCCCCCGCAATCGGGCCCCGGCCAACCAAGCACGGCCGGTTGCTGGCAGGAGCACGCCCAAGTGTGGCCAGTGGAGAGCCCGCTGCTGAAAGAGCGCAGGGCCTCCTAATGACCGAGGGTGCGCAACCTTGGTGCTCAGCCCCCCACCGTAGGCATACACATGCCATGTATCCTCATAAAAAGACGGAATCAGGCGCAAAATATGGATACATACGTGGCGGCAGCGGCGTCTGCCGCGCTGAGCTCAGCAGAGTACGCGCTGCCTGCCCAGGCTTGGCACCAGGCTTGGCCTCGCGAGTCCTTGTCACCCCCAAACACAAACCCACCCCCGCCTCCTCTCGGCATGACATGCCATTTCATCCCTAACACGCATGCACACACCTACGCATTGCATCACCCCTTCATTGCTCCACGCTTCACACACTGGGGTGGCAGGTGCTGCCTGCGAGCCTCACAGTGCAGTAATAGATGCACGACATGCCGGCCCCTGCCGATGCGACGGCCGAAAGATGCAACCTTCGCCGGCTCAACGTACAGCAAGCCGCCACGCGGCAAGCAGGCAATTCAATGGGTGCGCGCCGCGGCGCCGCTGCGGATCAAGGTCGACGGGCACGCAAGCCCCGCGCCCCTGCCCGCGGTCTCCGCGCAAGCAAAAGCGCCCGGCCCGCGCGGCCTGCTCCCACGCCAGCTGCTGATGCTGTCCAGGCCGTGCCTTCACATGGGCTGCTGCAGGTGGTCGCCGCTCGCCGCGGCTGGCCCGTGGGCGCGGGGGGGCGCCATGAGCGGCGCCGCGCCCCCCACAGGCGCCTGCCACACGCCCAGGCTCACGTCAGAAGCGATGGTGCTGACACTGCAGCCCCTCAGGTCGGCTGGGGTGCTGGAGGCGCTGCTGCTGCTGGCGCTGCTGTGGCGCCTGCCGTCCAGGGCGTTGGGGGAGGCGACCGCGCCCTGTGGCTGGTGGTGGTCGGCACCGCCCAGGCGGGAGCCGTGCACCCGGCCCTCGCCGCCCGAGCCAGCCCGCTGCTGCAGCTGCGATGGGCTGCTGGGCAGGGCGGGCGAGGAGGCGCCGCTGCCAAAGCCGCCGTTGCCGGCGTGCAGCCCGAACTCGAAGCCGCTGCCGAAGGCGGCGGGCAGGCGGCTGCCTTCGCCAAGGTCGCCTGAGGCGGCCCCCAGCGAGGGCGAGCCTGCAAAGGAGGGGGAGCCGCCGCAGGCCTCCATCTCTGGCAGAACCGGCAGCTGCGTCATGTGCTGGTTGCGCGGCAGCGGCGACGCAATGAGCATCAGCTGCCGCCTGCTGCCGCCGCCGGCGGTGGCAGCGCTGGAGGGGGCGCTGGTGGCAACCCCCAGATCTGCTGCGCTGCGCTGGGCCGGCACCTCGAACTGCACGCGCACCACGCGCGCCGCGCCACCGCCGGCTGTGCTGGTGGGCACCGAGGCCGAGCTCGGCAGCAGCTGCTCGTCAGCTGCCTGCGCGCCGCCGCCCAGCGTGCCGGCGAGGCCGCCCAGCGCGCCGCCGCCTCCGTCGCCGCCCGACCAACTGGCCGCCCGCCCACCCGCGCCCGGCGGCGCAGACCAGGCGTGGCGCATCTGCGCCGCCGCGGCCGGCTGCGGCAGCGTGGCCGTGGTGGGCGCGCCGCCGCCGCCGAACGCGCTGAGCCAGCCCCCAGGGCGCAGTGCGGCGGGCGCGCCTGCCCCTGCGCCGGCAGCCAGCGCCTCGACGGGCGCCGCCAGCGGCGAGCTGAGGGGGGAGGGCGCCGCCTGGGCTGCGCTGTGCATGCTGTTGTGGCTGTTCTGACGCGACATGGTCGCGCTGCCGCTGCTGACCAGGCTTGCGTAGGAGGCGTCCGAGGACAGGACGCCCTGCAGGGAGCGGGTGGGTGTTCGTGGGTGGGTGGTCGCCCTCAGGCGGGGCGTCTTGGATGGGGAGGGGTCGGCGGCAGAGTGGAGCCCGTCCGCACTCGCCAACTCACCGATCGCGAGCGGCCGGCATGGATGCGCCCCTCAAAATCCGCCCAGCAGCCGCTGCCCGGGTTCTCGCAGCTGGCGGGGCCCTCGCTCTCTGCAGGGGGGGGGGGGCGATGTGCTCAGCCACTGACACGCCCAGGCGAGCGGGGTGTGCATGCGTGGAAGGCGGGACGCCTGGCAGGGGGTGAGCGTTGTTCGTGGCGCTGGTGTGGGGAGGTGAGGCGGGCAGGAGGGGCAGCGCCTGCGCAGGGAGTCAAGTCACCCCCCGCCCAAGTGCAGCCAGCCGTGCTGCACGTGGGCGGGCAAACACTCCCCCCCCCCCCCCCGGCCCCCCACCCGCAGCCCCGCTCACCCACAGCCATCTCCAGCGTGTTGGAAAAGGAGGCCGCCACCCAGCTGTGGGGGCGGCCCAGGCCCAGCTGGGGCATGGAGGCGCTCGCCACCAGGCCCCGGCGCCGGCCCTGCGTCCTCTCCAGGTCCTCCGGCTGCAGGCGGGTCAGGGCGAGCGGTCCAGGGGTCAGCAGCAGTGGGAGAGGCCGGCAGCCCGCCCAGGCGAGCCGGGGCGGGTGGTCGTGGAGGCAGGGCGGCGGGCAAGTCGGGCGGCGCGCGGCAGGCAGTGCCGAGGAGTCCGCCGACGCCCGGCAGGCAGCGGGCAGCAGGGCGGCGGGCAGCCGACGCCCTCCCCCCCTCCCCCACACACCTGCAGCAGTACCGTGGTGTCCTCGGCAAAGCTGCCTCGCCCGCCGTCCTCTGGGCTGGCCGCCAGGATGGCCAGTGAACCGACCGGCACCACCGCCACTGCCGCCTGCGCCGCGCCGCCGCCGGCGCCACGCGCCCCGCCCCGGCTGCTGGTCGACGACTGGCACCGCGCGTCCAGCCCCACCAGCAGCGGCATGCTCTTGGGCCGGTACATGCCCTTGCGCTGGCCGCCGTGCACGGCTGCATCCGGCTTGGGCCGGTCGCGCAGCGAGGCCCGCCGCTGGCGCCGAGTCGGCGCCTGCTGCTGCTCCTGCAGCGACTCGGCGAGCCCTGCAAAGCGGCCGCTGCTGCTGCCGCCGCCGTCCAGGGGCGGCAGCGGCGGCGGCCGCTGCTTGGCGCTGCCGCCGCCGCTGGTGCGCTCGCTGCTCTGGTCGCTGGTCAAGTGGTCTGGCACCAGCGCCTCTGCAGCCCCCGGCAGCTGCGCGGCAGCCGCGCCGCCGCCCGCGTCCAGCACCGCGCCACCCTCCGCCAGGCCCTCGTGCTGCGGCCCCCAGGCGCTGAAAGGCGTGGCCGGCTGGCCGGCCGCAGCGCCCAAGCTGCCGCTGCCGGCGGGGCTGGCGGGCGCGCTGCCCGCGCCGAGCTGGGCGCCCGACCCCAGCAGCTTCCCGCCGAGCGCCCGCAGAGTGGCCAGCAGCGGCCCGCCGACCGCCAGCTGCTCGCGCTGCTCGGCCTCGGCCTCCGCCTCGGCCAGCCCCGAGATGCTGCCCGACAGCTGCCCGCTGGCTGCCAGGAAGCTTCCCCCGCCCTCGCTCGACACGGTCATGCCCGTCAACTGGCGACTGTACTGCTGCTGCCCCTCGGGCGCAGGCAGCGCAGAGGGCAGGGCGCAGCTGCTCTGCCGGCTCCCCAGCTGCAGCCCCCAGGCGCCGCCCAGCTGCTGCTCCTCCGCGCTGGCGCCGCCGCCGCTGCCGCTGCCCAGGCCGCCGGGCGCGTCTCCGCCCAGGGCGTCTCCATCTGCCGGCGGCGACAGCTCTGCCTGCTCCCCGCTGGACAGCCAGCCCTGGCTGCCGGCAGACCCGGAGCGCGCCGCAATCAGCGCGGACAGGGCCTGGTAGGACCGGGCCTTGGGCACGCGCACGGTGATGGGGGCGCTGTGGTCGGGCGTGGAGGGCGCCGCGCCGCCCGGCAGCGTGGCAGCCAGGCTGGTGGCGTGCAGGGGGGCGGAGTGCCAGTGCGGCGGCGCGGCCGGCGAGGTGGGGAGCGTCAGGGTCAGGCCGCCCGGTCCCGCGCGGCCCAGGGACATGCCCGCCGCCGACTGCTGGCAGGCGTCGTCCAGCGCGGCTGCCATGTAGTCGGCGTCCGGTGGAGCGCTGATGCTTGTGGTGCTGCCGCCGTGGGCGCTGTCGCCGTTCACGACCGCGCTCAGCGACTGGCTGCGCCCCAGCGCCAGCGCCTGCTGCAGCGGCGGCACCCCGCGCTCGGGGTGAGGGGTGAGGGCAGAGGGCAGCGGGCAGCAGGGGAGGTGGCGAGCCACGGTGGTGTCGGCGCGCGCTGACGTGGCGCTGCCGTAAAGCAGCGTCTCCATCTCCGCGGGACCCGACAGGTACACCTGCGGTGCGGCGCAGGCGGCGCAGCGGTACAGTTGCCGCCGTGCCACCAGCGGGGGGGGGGGCAGGGAAGCCGGGCACACGCCTGCCCCCCAACTGCCGGCCCCCGGGTGCAGGTTGCAGGAGGGGGCAGGGGGAGTTCAGCAGGCGCAGGCGCCGGCGCTGGCGGGGCAGGGCATCGCGTGGCAGAGGCTGCGCACCTTGTGCAGCACGACATGCTGTGACGACTCCTCGCCGCCGTCGTCGTGCTCGCTGGAGTCGCCCACCCCCCCGAGGTGCGAGGAGCCGCTCTCCAGTTCAAAGCTGTGCCGCCGCGTGAGGGCAAAGCCGCTGCGCACGCTGCCGTACGCGCTGCCGCTGCTGCTGCTGCGGCGCCCAACCCCGGAGACAGCGTGCAGCGAGCTGCAGCTGGCGGAGGCGCGGGGTAGGGTGGCCAGCCAGGGGTGGCTGCAGAGGGCGGGCAGCAGCTGGGGGAGGGGCGGCGCCAGCGGCGCCGCGCCCGGGCTGCGCGCCGGCTGCTCCTGCCACAGGGCTGCCATGGCGACCGCTTCCGCATTGCTGCGGGCTCCCGCGGGAAGTGGTGCGCGCCCAGCGTCAGGTGAGACGGAGGGCACGCCCGCTGCCTCGCCCTCGGGCGCCAGTGGCAGCACCACCGCTGCCACGGCAGGCACCCAGGTGGCGGCGGCGGCGTCGCTGCTGCTGGCGCCACCCGCCTGCGCCCTGAGCCGGGCCTGCGCCTCCAGCGTCAGTGCATCAGCGGGCGACAGCCCGCACCGCGCCTGCAGGCCGCTGCCCATGTAGGCGCCCACAAACTCGACGGCCTCGTCGCACGACAGGCCGCGCCACAGCGCGGGCGACCCCAGAATCACAAAGCGGTCGGCAGCGCTGCGGGGCCACTGCGTGACCAGGGGCGTGGAGAGGACGCCGTAGGCGGAGGCTGCGGTGCATCCCAGCATGCGGCCGGCCACCACGCCTGCGGAGAGCAGCAGGAGCAGGGGGGGCAGGGTTGGGTGTGCCAGCACAGGGTCGTGTGACCGACCCCCGCTCAGCTTGCGCGTGTGCTGCCAGCACGGCTGGACCGGCTGCCTCCTCCGCACCAGCGCCATCGCCAGAGACGTGCAGCCCACGCTCCTGCCAAGCGACAAGGAAGGCCAGGCAGCCTTGCCTCCCCCTGCTCACCCTCAAGCGGGGCCTGCCCCTCCACCACCAGGTGCCAGGCGCCTGCGGCGGCGGCTGCGCTGCCAGACCCGCCGCTCGCCTCCACCCGCACGCCCTCAGTGCTGCTCTCCAGGCGGCACCGCTCGGACGGCGCGCCCAGCCGCGCGTCCGCCTCCAGCTGCACCGCGCTGAGCGCGCCGGAGGAGCCGCGCCGCGCCAGGACGGCGCCGCAGGCCCCGGCGTGCGCCACCAGGATGTGCCCACCAGCGGACGCGGACACGCACAGCGCCGACGCGCCGCTGAGGGAGGCGTCGAACCCGCACTCTGCGTCGCGGAGGCTGACCTGGCAGCTGTCAAAGGCGGCGCTGCAGGCGGCGGGCGTCTGCAGGGCGGTGTGTGTGTGTGGGGGGGGGGGGGGGTGTGAGAAACGGCCCCGTTTGCGGCGGGGGCCCCACAGGCCGCGGCCTGATCAGGCGGGTCGGGCTGCTGCCCCCGCTCGTGCAGCCAGTGGCCGGAGCAAGGCTGCCGCCCTGGGAGCGGCAGCCGGCTGGGCTGGGGGTGTTGTGGGGGCTCACCAGTGGCGTGGCCCCGCCAGCGTCGCCAAGCTGGCCCCGCGCCAGTACCAGCTGCCCAGCCAGCGTCCGGGCGACATGCAGGGCCACCTGCTGGCCCTGCGGCCCGTGGCCACTGCACAGCAGTGCGAACTGGGAGCCGGCCGGCCCTGCGGGCGGTGTGGGGCGCGGGGGAGGTTTGGGTGCTGGGGCGGGGCCGCCGCGGGACGATGGTGCATGGGGGGCCAACGCTGGGAACTCCAGGGTCGGGGCGCCCCGTCACTCACCCTCTGCGACATGCAGCTCGTCTGGGGCGGCCCGCTGTGCTGCTTGCGGACTGGCAGAGATCTCTGAACGAGCCGGCGCGGCAAAACCAGGGCGGATCGAGCGAGGAGAGGATGCAACCCCCTGCATCTTCTCTCCCGGCCGCTCCGTCTGCCGCCGCGGGCTCACACACCGCCACAAACGAGCACGCTGCCCACGTTGCACGCCCGTGTGAGGCGGCTGGCCGCTCCCCCGGGCCGCTAGCCGAAACTTAATGCCTCACGTGCGTCGCGCATCATGCTGGCCTGGGCGAGGGTGCTTGAAACATTGTCACAGCTGAATGAGGAGACCCCGCTGCGGGTTGGCGGGGGCACCTCCCCCTGGGTGCACGCACGTGCTCACCTGCCACGACTGGGCCGCAGCGATCAGGCGGTGGCAGCACTCACGATGCAAGCCACTGGGGCTGGCTGCGCGCCACAGCCAGCCTGGGCGCCTGCGGCCAGGCGTCGACAGCTCGGCCCCGCCCAAGGACGACGGGCGCAGCCTGCCGGCCAAGCCCGGCACCCGCACCCCGGCAGCCTGCCGCGCCGGCCAAGGCACCCCCCGTGTGCGCCCTGCACCTGCCTTGCTGCCCTGCTGGCTGCCAGCGGCGTGCGCCCAGGTTGCCTGTGCGCCCCGGCTGCCAGGCACGCAGCCAGCAGGCGCAGCAGTCCCCGCGGTCCCAGAAAAGTGCTCTGGCTGCCCCTGGCTGCTGCCCCTTAGGGGAGCGGCACAGCACACAGGCCAGGCGGCGAGCATGAACGCAGGCATGCAAGTTGTTCAGTGCACGGCCGCAAGTTGGGGGGCGTCCTGTCTTTCGATGCGCCCCCTGCAAGGCGGTTTGACCGCAGCGCGCCGACCCTGTCGGCGGCCTGTCATATGATGACAAGAGGACGACCGAAGGGGGCTGGGATCAGCTTGTTACTGCAACCCTGGGCAGCTGAGCCAGCCAGGCCAGGACCCAGCCAGGATCGGAGGTGGGACTGACGGCGACCTGGTGCGGGCTGAGATCAGCAGGCCTTGATTTGGGCTCCGGGCGGGCGTCAACGTCTGCGCACGCCTCCGCGTCGACAGCTCGGCCACCGCCGTGGGCGCCGTGCCGTGCGCAGCCTGCCGCACCCAGGCAGCCTGCCGCGCCGGCCATGGCACCACCGTGTGCGCCCTGCACCTGCATTGCTGCCCTGCTGGCAGGCGCGCCCCCAGGCTTGCCAGGCGGGCAGCCAGTGTTGCTGGCGCAGGATTCCGACTGCCCCACGCCAGGACCACTCCTCCTGCCTGTGAGATTGTCACTGCAGGGAGGCGGCACACAAGCCAGGCGGCACAGCAGGAGCACCAAGTACACATGATGGGTCACAGCGCAGGCACGTCACGCGCTGTGAGGCTGCGCCTTCGTCAC
>Ga0315905_10006590_pt1 | contig 11800 bp, 10 predicted proteins | sample LakEriMetagenome_5_FD_203522 | JGI IMG/M metagenome (GOLD analysis project Ga0315905, IMG submission 203522) | Freshwater fungal communities from buoy surface, Lake Erie, Ohio, United States - Buoy 4 MA121 | ecosystem: Environmental > Aquatic > Freshwater > Lake | place: USA: Lake Erie, Ohio...
GGAACATCTACAAAGGAGAAGTTGTCAAAAATATCAATGCCTCCGATGCTTTTGCCAGAAAGACCTGCTTCCCCTGCAATGGCACCTACGATGTCATTCGGACGGATGAAGTCTTTCTTACCTAGATTTAAGAACAATCGAGTCATGTTGGCATCGCGTGTACGCTCTACTCTAGGAGCAAAATCACGTCCACCTTCTTTACGGTCTCCAAAGCGGCTTCCGCTATCTCCGAAACGGCTTCCACCTTCTTTTCGGTCTCCAAATCTGCTGCCACGATCAAATCGCTCACCAGATCTTCCACCTTCTCTGCGGTCGCCAAATCGCTCACCGCCACGTCCACCTTCTCTTCTGTCTCCAAATCTAGACTCGCGTCCACCTTCACGTCCACCTTCTCTTCTGCGGTCTCCATATGCAGGAGCCTCGATTCCGAAGTCTTGCTCTTTCATTTCTTTGACGGTATCGCCCATCACCATTTTAAGAAGGCCTAGAGAGATTTGTTCCTGAGTCAAACCTTCAGAAAGCATCTGCTCAATGGTAGCTTCAAACAATTGGTTGTCCTCTTCTTTGCTCAATACGCGGTGTACATCCTTGATAAATTGAGTTTTCTTCAATTCAACCAATTCCGCTACCGAAGGAGGCGTCATTTTGTTGATGGTTGCCTTGGTGTATCGTTCTAGGTCTCTGAGCTTCATCATCTCTCTTCGGCCCGTGATGAACGTAATGGCAGTTCCAGATTTGCCGGCACGGCCCGTTCTTCCGATACGGTGTACGTAATACTCCTCATCCAATGGGATGTCAAAGTTGAACACTGCTTCTACATTGTCTACATCGATGCCTCTAGCAGCTACGTCTGTAGCTACCAATACGGTACACAAACCTTTTCTGAACTTGCCCATTACCTTGTCACGCTGCGCCTGAGAAAGGTCACCGTGAAGCGCTTCTGCAAGGATTCCACGAGCGCCTAGCGATTCGGTAACCTCATCTGTCATGCGCTTGGTATTGCAAAATACCACACTCAAGGCATAATTGTGGATGTTCATCAGACGGGCCATAAGCTCCATCTTCAAAGATTGCTTTACTTCATAGAATACTTGATCGATTTTGGAAACCGTCAATTCGTTCTTGGCAACTTTGATAATTTCTGGGTCTTTCTGGTACTTACGTGTTAGGTCAAGGATAGGCTTAGCCATAGTTGCGGAGAAGAATACCGTCTGTCTCTCTTCAGGCATCTCTTGCAAAATCGCTTCGATATCGTCTCTGAAGCCCATGTCTAGCATTTCATCTGCCTCATCCAAGACAATGATACCCGCATCTTCCAAACGTAAAGTTCCTCTGTTGATGTGGTCTTGAACACGACCAGGTGTTCCTACGACGATCTGTACGCCTTTTTTAAGAACACGAATCTGCTTGTCAATGGATTCGCCTCCGTAAATAGCTACAGAATTAATTTTCTTGTGGTATTTGGCCAATTTCTGGATTTCTCCTTCTACTTGAACCGCTAGTTCACGGGTAGGGCATAGGATAATCGCTTGTGGCTTGTTGAAGTCAGCATCTACCAAATCGATGATTGGAATTGCGAATGCTGCAGTTTTACCAGTACCTGTTTGTGCTTGACCGATTAGATCGCGGCCCTGCAATACGAAAGGTATGGCTTGTTCTTGAATGGGGGAAGGTTGGGTGTAGCCCATCTCTTCAACGGCCCGCAAGATTTCTTCCGAAATCCCCAGGTCTGAGAATTTGATTGTGTTTTCCATGATGTTGTCCTTACTTTTTCTTGCCATGGTATCCTAAATCCCAGACAAGCAACAGCAAGGACTCACGGCACGAAAAATAGCTATGTCAAAATTGACGATGCAAAAGTAAGTAGAAATATTTTGTAAACCAAGGGTAGGACCGAAGTTTTTAGAATATTCTGTATAATTGAGGGGGGATGTCCGAAATATATTTGGTTGGGAACTGTAAAAAGTACTATGTACAAAGTACCAAGTACGAAGAACGAGGTACGAAATACGTCATCAAGTTAATGTAGAACACCGAACACTGAGTGCAGAATGTCGAACAAAAAGTACCAAGTACTAAGTACCAAGTACCTGCCTACCGCAGGCAGGCGAAGTAGGGATTCGCATTGGAATTCGAATTCTATTCCGTAAAAATCTTGGTACATTGTACTTGGTACTTCGTACAATATTTAGTCTAATCTCTTGCCTGCCTGCCGCAGGCAGGGTTCTTGTCTCTTGCTTCTCAAGGCATCTTGATACTAGCTACTAGATACTTGCTACTAAAATAATCCTCGTACTTGGTACTTGGTACCTTATACATTGTACTATAAAAACGCCTGGTCTTCCGTCGCTTCTTCTGTCATCTTTTCTGCGAGATCCTTGCCCAAATACCGGTCAATTAACTCATGCGCAAAATACAGGAGGGGGGTAAGTGCTAGGGCTACTATAAACTTATACACATAGTTGATGAGGCCGACGGCTACGATTTGGGAGATACTCCAATTTCCGAAAACATAGAAGGCGATTCCCAGCACCACAAAAGAATCGATGAATTGCGATACAAGCGTAGAGCCGGTGGCACGTAACCAAATCATTTTTGGTCCTGTCACTACGCGAAGCTTTTGAAAAACATACACATCAATCAGTTGGCCAAGTAAAAAGGCGGTCAGCGAGCCCACAATAATGCCCAAGCCCTGTCTAAAAATGGTATTGAAGGCATAGTTGATATCAAAGGCACTTCCGTCAGGCATGTTAGCATTGACCTGCATCCAAAAGTCGGCCGGTGCCAAGGCAGTAACCAAGCTGATGACTACAAAAACATAGGTGATCAACCCTGCCGTCAAAAAGCTTATTTTCTTTACTCCTTTTTTCCCAAAGTATTCGTTGATGAGGTCAGTTGTAATAAAAACCACTGGCCAAATCACTGCACCAGCAGTGAGGTTAAAGTCCAGTACAAACTCCCCGAAAAAGGTCCATTGCACAGGGTCTAGTCCTAGTGTTTTTTCACCAGAAAAGATTTTTACTCCAATAATCTCTGCAAGGATGGCATTGGTTAGAAATATCGCTCCTAGGATGACAAACAAATTGGTCTTTCGACTTTGAGGGGATTCATTCATGACGTAGGTATGGGGTAGGTGATGCCTTCTTCACTTAAGCTAGAATTCGGAAAAATGGTTTGTGCCTCAGCCAACAATTCACTTAAATCAGGGTATCTGGAAGAGAAATGGCCAAGTAGCAGTTTTTTTGCACCCGCAAGTTTCGCTACCTGGGCAGCTTGTTTGGCAGTGCAATGAAAGGTTTCGGTGGCACGAAGACTGTCCGCCTCCATGAACGTGGATTCATGGTAAAGGACATCCACTCCTTCAAAATAGGCTGTCAAAGAAGGATTGAATGCGGTATCGGAGCAGAAGGCATAACTTCTTAACGAAGCCGATGGATGGCAATAGTCCTTAACACTGTAACTGGCACCATTTGCATCTTGGTAATCTTTACCCTGTCGTAGGTGTTGGATTCCTTCCAAGGGTAGGGGTCTTTCCTGGAGTTTTGATTTGATTAGCGACCGAAGGACTTCCTTTTCTTGAATGATAAATCCTGTGGTAGGGATCCGGTGTTGTAGGGGGAAACTAGAAACTGTAAATTGAGGATGATCTAATAGGATCACCTTTCCTTCGGTCGTCGTTTCCCTAAATTCCAAAGGGTAACTCAAGCGGGTTTGGCTCCATCTAAAGTGGGTGGTAATGATCTCATCGAGGCCTCTTGGTCCAAAAATCCGTAAGGGATCTTTCCGCTTGGCGAGGTGGTAACTGGACAATAGGCCCACTAACCCGAGGTAATGATCCCCATGTAGGTGGGAGATAAAAATGGTTGAAATTTTAGAGGCCTTTGCCTTGAACTTTCGAAGTTGAATTTGAGTACCCTCTCCACAATCTAGCAATAAAAACTCCTGCCCAAATCGAATGACTTGGGCAGTGTGATTTCTTCCATGCATGGGGATGGAAGAGGTGTTTCCTAGGATGGTGACCTCAAACTCTGGACTCAAGCACCCTCCTCGTCTTCTCCTCCGTCAATCTCATGCATAAATACCATTTCCCCAGCTTCTTCCAAGTTGGCTACAAGACGCAACTTCTTATCAAGCATGGAGATCTTGAGCAACTTCATCACGTGGTCACAAACGCCGGAGATCACAAAAATCCCTCCATTGCGGCCAAATTCGCGGTCTCCTACAAGTAAGGCACTCAATCCGCTGGAGTCCACATAATTAACTTGACTCATGTCGAGCACCAGGTTGCTGTAGCCCTCGGCATGAATGGTCAGCAATTCAGACTTTAGTTTAGGAGCCAATAGGGAGTCGATTTTTTCCTCTAGTGGGGAAAAAACAACGTACTGCTCTTTTTTATCGATGGTATATTTCATGTACTTGTGCTTAGTTGGCGAGGTAATCTAAAATACTTTTTTCAATTCGTGTAGCAATGTTGGTGGTTTCTGCACGTTCAAAGGCCTTTCCCGTAATCTTTTCAAACAACTCAATGTAGCGATCTGAAATGCTTTCTACAAGTTCATCGCTCATTTCTGGCACTACCTGTCCTTCTTTTCCTTGGAATCCATTGGCAATCAGCCACTGACGTACAAATTCTTTGGACAATTGCTTTTGAGGCAATCCTTGCTTTTGGTTCTCTTCGTAGCCTTCCGCATAGAAGTAGCGGGAAGAATCCGGGGTATGGATTTCATCGATCAGGTAAATCTTTCCCTCTGCTTTACCGAATTCATACTTGGTATCCACGAGAATCAAACCCTTTTCTTTGGCCATCTCTTGACCGCGTTGGAATAGCGCACGGGTGTATTTTTCTAGTACTAGGTAATCTTCTTCTGAGACGATCCCTTTGGCTAAAATATCTTCACGAGAAATGTCCTCATCGTGCCCTTCAGATGCCTTGGTGGTAGGGGTAATGATTGGGGTAGGGAAGGCATCGTTTTCTTTCAATCCCTCAGGCATGGTTACGCCACAGAGCATTCGCTTGCCCAAGGCATATTCCCGAGCAGCATGTCCAGCTAGGTAGCCACGAATCACCATTTCTACCTTGAAGGGCTCACAGCGCTTGCCAATGGTCACGCTTGGATCTGGAGTGGCAGTAACCCAGTTGGGAACCAAATCTGCAGTTACTTTAAGGAAGCCTGCAGCGATTTGATTTAGTACTTGTCCTTTGTAGGGTATGGCCCGAGGAAGAACCACGTCGAAGGCGGAGATTCGGTCGGATGCGACGACCACCAGTTCCTTATCAAACATGTATACGTCGCGTACTTTACCCTTGTAAAAGTCTTTCTGTCCTGGAAAGGAAAAATGAGTTTCTTTGATGGCTTTGCTCATGAAGAATTCGTTTGGGCAAAAATAGAAAAATCGATTTGGCTAGCGGCGAACTCGCAAGTTATTTATTGATTTTATTTCTGAATTCTCTAGAGTTCATTCTATTCAAGGCTTCTTTTCATATTTGTAAATGTCAATCTGTACTACTTTCCCTTTACTATACTTTTTGATTTCTTTTAACTCCCCCTTCTCTGAAAAAAATGATGCATCCCCATCTTTCAATTCATTTTGAAAGAAGATTCTGGATTGCAGCGCACCAGAAGAATAGTAATTTTCTTCCTTGATTTTCGCTCCTTTTTTGGAGTAAAATTCCAGCTTTTGCCTGCTACCTGATTCGTAGTAACTTGTACTCGGGCTGATGGGGATTCCTTTCAAAAAGGTCGTTTTTTGCTTGAGTACTCCTCCAGAATAGTAGCTGAGCAGTTCCCCATGAGGAACTCCTTTTTTATAGTTCCCTACACGTTCAGGCTTTCCATTGGGATGTTGGAGTAGGTAGGGGCCATCCAGATCCCCATATTTGAAGAAGAGCCGAGAACGCAAGCTGCCATCCGGAAAGAAGCTTTCTTCTTTGCCGTGCAGTACTCCACGCTCGTAATGGCCTTGGTATTCTAGGGTTCCCGCCTCGTTATACGCTTCTCGTGTACCGTGAAATTGACCAGCTAAATAGCTGATTTTGGATTGAATGGATCCATTTGGATAGTATTGGAGGGAAATGTCTTCGGGTTTATTTGCTTTGAAGGGGGTCTTTTCGGATAAAGTTCCGTTTTCAAAATAGGAAAGGACTTCACCTTCCAGTTTGTTGGCCACAAAGTTGGAGCGTTGCTGTAGCTTGCCATCCGAATAAAAGCTCAAGGCTTCCCCTTCGCGTTGGTTATTTTGAAAGGTTACTTGACGAAGGGTGTCGCCTGTTACTGGATCCAAATCGTAGAAAATCCCATGGCGCTGCTCATTTTTAAGGGAGCCGATCACGACCAATCTCCCTTCCAAGTCATATCTTTTGACGGTACCATTTGCTTTTCCATTCACAAGCAAAATCACTTCCTTAACCTTTAGCGTATCCTCTGCATGGTAGGTACGCAGTGTATCTTGACCAAAGGTCAAAATCGAGACTAAACCAAAGAAAAAGGTGAAAAATGCGGGTTTGAACATGAGAATGTAATTGGGTCTGAATCCGCAAACCAGCATAAAGGCTGGCAATGGGCTTCGGGGGTTGAAATTACAAAGAAGCAAATTCAACTCCATAACCATTACCGTATTTAGTTGGGAAGGGCTAACTTTGATTTTCCAAACTCAAAATCGGTATGCATTCGTCTCGTCTTTTTGCGCTTTTTATTCTTCTCAGTCTTGCTTCCTGTGCTTCCAAGCCAGAGGTCAACTTTAAAAATTACGAGGGAGAGATTTTTGGAACCTATTACCGAATTCAGGTAGGGGATACGGATCGGGATTTTCAACCTCATTTTGATTCGGTCTTTTCCCTAATCAATACGGCTGCAAATTCCTATGTCCAAGAGTCGGAAGTTTCTGATTTTAATGCAAAAGGGATGTTAAAAGATCCATCCTTTACCTTCCGAGATATGCTTGATTCTAGTCGAAAGTTTCATTTGCAAAGTCAAGGCTATTTTGAACCCACTTTATTCCCTTTGCTCAAGGCATGGGGTTTTTCTTTTGAACAGCGGGAACAGATGGATAGCGCAAAGGTAGCAGCGTTAAAAGCATTGGTAGGCTTTGAATCCAAGCTTGTCGTAACAGATTCAGGCTATTATGCAGCTGAAGAAGGAGTTAAATTGGATGTAACAGGCCTAGGTGAGGGCTATGCCATCGATAAGTTGGCAGAGGTCTTGGATCAGGCAAGGGTGGCCAACTACCTGGTGGAGATCGGAGGGGAGATGAAGGGAAAGGGGAACAATCCAAGAGGTGAAAATTGGAGCATTGGGATTGAAGATCCTTCACAAGCAGAGTTGGGAGTGACCAATTCCATGCTTACCAAGGTAACCTTGAATCAATTGGCTTTGAGTAGCTCGGGCAACTACCGTAAATTTTACATGGATGAACAGGGCAATCGAAGATCACACCTCATTGATCCGACGACTGGTTTTCCAGTAAGTCATTCGATGGTTTCGGTATCCGTATTGGCCCCCTCAGCGACGCAAGCAGATGCTTTGGCCACCGCATTTATGGCGATGGGCCCAGAAAAAGCCAAGGTGCTGGCAGAAAGCTTACCCGGTGTAGAAGCGATGTTTGTGCTAGCCGAAAAGGATCGCTTACGAATGGAATTTACTTCTGGCTTTCCGAAGGAGCTGGAGCAAGAGAAACAGTAACTAATTAGCTCTGCTGCGCGAAGATCTACTCCTTACAATTTCTCAATCACAATCGCTGAAGCACCACCTCCTCCATTGCAGATACCTGCCACACCGATGCTTCCTTCTTTTTTCTGAAGTACAGTGCACAAGGTGCTGATGATTCGTGCTCCAGATGCTCCTAGGGGATGCCCTAAGGCAACCGCACCTCCGAATACATTCAAGCGGTCGTTGTCGAGGTTTAGTTCTCGCTGGTTGGCAAGTGCCACTGCTGCAAAGGCTTCGTTGATCTCGTAATACGAAACTTCGGAAGCAGTTACCCCAGCATGGGTCAAGGCTTTAGGAATAGCCAAAGCCGGTGCAGTTGTGAACCAAAGTGGATCCGTAGCTGCATCTGCATAGCCTCTGATTTTGGCAATTGGCTTGAGACCGTATTTTTCGACCACTTCCTTGCTCACCAAAACCAAGGCAGAAGCACCATCGTTCATGGTCGACGCATTGGCAGCAGTTACGGTCCCATTTGGATCAAAAACGGGCTTTAGGGAAGGGATTTTATCAAAAATCACATTCTTGTATTCTTCGTCTTCGGTAATCAAAATCGATTCTCCTTTTCTTCCCTGGAGTTCCACCGGTACGATTTCATCCGCAAACATTCCTGCTTCCCAAGCGGCCGCCGAGCGTTGGTAGGATTGGATGGCATAGGCGTCCTGCTCGGCTCGACTGATATTCATTTCCTTGGCAGTGTTCTCCGCACAGTTGCCCATGGGAAACTTGTAGTACACTTCAAAAAGTCCATCCCGTACCAATCCGTCGGTTAGCTCTGCATTCCCATACTTGTAGCCAAATCGTGCTTTGGGAACGTAGTAGGGGACATTGGACATGCTTTCCATTCCCCCAGCTACCACCACTTCATTGATGCCCAATTCGATGGATTGTGCCCCAAGCATTACGGCTTTCATGCCTGAAGCACATACTTTGTTGATGGTAGTACAGGGTACTTGGTAGCCAATTCCTGCACCGATGGAGGCCTGACGAGCAGGTGCTTGTCCCAAGTTGGCAGAAAGCACGTTGCCCATAAATACTTCGTTGACCGCCTCTATGGGCAGCCCAGATTTGACTAAAGCACCTTTGATGGCGATGCTTCCAAGTTCGGTTGCAGAAAGGCCACTCAGCTTCCCTCCAAAACTCCCAAGTGGAGTACGTACTGCGGCAAGGATATAAACTTCTTTATTCATTTCAAATTGGGTTTAAGTGAAGCTGAACCAGCCCATGGATTTACCAATCAGGCAATCCTTTTTTGGGGCGTTGCGTCGCTTTCTTCTTGTTGTCCTGGATATAGCGGAGTTCAGCTGCATTGAGTGATTCCAATATTTGTGCGGCTTGTTCCGGGGATAAATTCATCCCTTTCAGCTTTTCACGCATCGCTTCCATTTTTTTCTGTCGATCGGCTAGGTTGGCATCCATCTGGTCGTTTCCATTTTGGCCTGCTTCCTCGCTCTGCTGTGAAGGATTTTCTCCCTTTTGACCTTCCTTGGCCTTGTCTTCGTTGGTTTTCTCCCCGTCTTTTTGGTCAGACTTGGAATCTTCCTTTTGTGAAGGGTCTTTTTGGTCTTGATTTTGTTGGTTCTGCTGCTGCTGGTCTTGGTTTTGCTCTTGCTCTTTCTGCTCTTCTTCTTGCTCTTGGTTCAATTTTTCTTTCAATGCCTTGAGCTTGGCATCGTTTGGATACTTTGACAAACCGTCATTCACCTCCTTGAGGGCTTGTTCCTTGGCTGTTTTGACATAGGAGCGTGCTGCACGATTGAAAAACTCTCCTGCACTCTGCGCTTGTACTTTTACTGCGAAAAGCAGCATAAAAGCCAATCCTAGGTAGATGCGATGTTTAGTTTTCATTTATTTCGACTACGTCTTTTAAGCTTGTCATAAAATCTTGGTAGGCAGCCACCGTCTCATCTTGTGCAAGCGCAGCTTCCATAAGGGTTAACGCATCTTTGAACTTAAATTGTTCCACAAGTCTATCGGCTTCTGCTTTTTTACGCTTGGCAAACTCTGAGGGTTCAGGCGTATTTTCATCCTTATTCTTTCTTTCCTCATCTCGCTTCAGCCATCGAGCAAGCAATTCATAGTTGTAACGTGCTTCCTCATTTAATGGATTTTGAATCAACGCCGATTGAAATTTGCTTAGTGCTGCTTCATAATCCTGTTTGTTACCCAACACCACTCCACCTTGATTAAAAGCAAAGGAGGACAACCGCTCATCGATACTTTGGCTTGCCTTATCAAAGTTTGCCGCAGCTTCTTCCGGTTGAGAGGCGTAGTGGTAGCTAAGCCCCAGGTTAAAATCTAGGTATTGAGAAACGAGTTGAAACTCTTCCAAGAGTACCCGGTGATCTTTGATGGATTGCGCGTATTCTGTAGCAGCATAGCTGGCAGCAGCTTGATCAATAGCAGCATTCAATCGACTGACCCGCGTCCATGAGGCGGGTAAAAACAATAAAACCAAGAAAATTCCTTTGATCCAGCTCATCAGAGTTTGATTGTTTTAATGGGCAAAATCATGTCTACCAAGGCAAGAGCAAGCGCGGCCAACAGGAAGTAAAAATATTTATTTGAACTAGCTTCTACCATGCGGGTAGTGGAAATACCACCTTCCAAGGTTTCAATAGCTGAAATCAAGCCTCCCATTTCTTGGGCCTGATCCGATATTTCAAAGTATTGTCCACCTGTTTCAGCAGCGATAAACTGCAAAGGTTCGCGGTTTAACTTGGTCAATGCTGGTTTGCCAGTATCCGGGTCCATAACAAGCCCATTTCCACGAGCCATTTCACCGCCACGATCTGTTCCTATGCCTATTGAAAACACTTTGATTCCTTGATCTACCAATTCCTCAGCAATTCCATCCAAGTCTTCTCCGAAATGTTCTCCATCAGATATCAAAACCACAGATCGGGATTTCTTTTCCTGACTCTGATCGTTTTGGAATCGCTCTAAGGCCATACGAAGCGGGGTACTGAGGTCAGTGCCCAGATTGGGTACCAACCCAATGGAAAGCCCATCGATATACAAGTTGGCCACAGCTTGATCGTAGGTGAGTGGCAATTGAAGGAAGGACTCGGTGGAAAAAATTATCAAACCAATTCGGTCAGATGGGAAGGACTTTAGTAACTCTTTTAATTCAAATTGGATCCGCTGCAATCGAGTTGGAGCAATGTCAGTCGCAATCATCGATTGAGAAAGGTCGACTGCAATGAAAATATCTTTGCCCTCTTCCTTAACTTCTTTGAAGGAATCTCCAATGGAAGGGCCAGCAAAGGCAATCAATAACAAGATAAAATAAACGGAGCGAATGACCAATTTGGTAAAAAGACGCTGGTTTTCCACCTTCAACTTCCGGTTGATGGACCAAAATCTGCTCAAGTAAAGCAAATACAGCAGAATAAAGATTCCAGCTAGTAGAAGCGTAAGTTTTATATCCGGGTATGCCCAAATCATGGCCTGAAATTAGGAAATAAAGCTAACTTTGAAAGCGAAAATTGGCAAAGGCTGCTTTGCATTTCAAAAAGAAATCCCAGAATTAACAAACATTAATTTCTTGCAGTCGTTCGGTTAATGAACTGCAAGAACCAACTCATTAGATGTCTTTTCATCGGCTATTACTTTTTTTACTTTTATTTTTAATCGCTTCACCCGCTTTTCCACAAGAAAAACTTGTTTTGCGTGGTCAGGTGATGGATGCTGGTAATCTCCAAGTGCTGGTGGGAGTGAATGTGTATTGGGAGGGAAAAGAGCAACAAGGAACCCCAACGGATCTGGATGGGAATTTTTATATTCCTGCAACCGCCCTTCCTGCGAAAATCATCCTTTCCTACCTCGGGTACGAAAAGTCGATCCGCATCATTCAAGTTCGTGATTTGGAAAAAGTACAGCGCTTTTACCTGAAGGCGGAGGATTTTTCCTTGGAAGAAGTTTTGATTCAAGAAAAAAGAGGAGATGAGCAGGTCAAAAATCTGGAATTGGGAAAGTCTACCCTGTCCATGGAGACCCTTCAGTCTTTGCCGGCCTTGTTTGGGGAAGTGGATCTCCTGCGAAGTCTTCAACTCTTACCTGGAGTCAAATCTGCCGGTGAGGGCACCACTGGGCTA
>Ga0315905_10006591_pt1 | contig 11799 bp, 3 predicted proteins | sample LakEriMetagenome_5_FD_203522 | JGI IMG/M metagenome (GOLD analysis project Ga0315905, IMG submission 203522) | Freshwater fungal communities from buoy surface, Lake Erie, Ohio, United States - Buoy 4 MA121 | ecosystem: Environmental > Aquatic > Freshwater > Lake | place: USA: Lake Erie, Ohio...
CGGGGTCTTGCATGATAGAAGTAAGTCTGGTTCCTCCCGAAATGGTTGAAGGGCTGTGGCCCCGCATCTTCCCGTATCTGAGCAGCGCTTCGGAGTATACTTTCGGGCGTTACGAGCCGGAGGACATTGTCGAGTTCGTGCTCAACGGTCAAGCCCATCTCTGGGTGGTGCTCGACGAAGATGATATTAAGGGTGTGACGATCACCCGCTTCTGGCAGTACCCACGTAAGAATTGCCTTGATCTGGTTTTTCTTGCCGGTGATGATGGGTTTAGTTGGAAAGATGAAATGCTGTCCACACTTCAGAGTTGGGCGCGGGATAGCGGGTGTGACGTTATCGAGGCATCAGGTAGGCTTGGGCTTGCACGTGCTTTTAAAGATGACGGATATCGTGTATTGTGGCAAGTGTTTGAACTACCCGTAACTACAGCGGGCTTTGGAGGTCAGAATGGCTAAGGGTGGCAGTAGCAATCAACCAGTCAAGCAAGAGGTAACCCAGTCTAACCTCCCCGAATATGCACGCCCTTACTTTGAAGGGTTGATGACGCGTGCGGGTACTGAACTAACAAGGCCGTACCAGCGCTATGTAAACGCGCAGGGCCAGCCTATCGGGCGCATTGCTGGTTTCACCGACCAACAGACCCAACTCCAAAATGAGATTATGGGTCAGCAGGCACCGGGCGAGTTTGGTCAAGCTAGCGGTCTGGCTTCCACCGCTGGCCAGCGGTCGCTTGATTTTGCCAACTACGATGCCGGTCAGTTTAACGCCGATCAGGTCCGTGCGGGGCCGCTTAATTATTTCCAAATGCAGGGTCCGGATAGCTTTACGCAGTCGGGTATGACCCAGCAATATATGTCGCCATATATGCAGGCTGCATTGGAACCACAGCGCCGTGAGGCTCTTCGTGCCGCGCAGCAGGGCCAGCTTGCTCAGGGTCTCGGCTCTGCCCGTCAGGGTGCTTATGGCGGTAGCCGCCAGCTTCTTGCTTCTATGGAACGCGAGCGCAACCTCGGCCAGAACCTTGCTGATATCCAAGCACGTGGAATGCAGACTGCGTTTGAGCAGGCGCAAGGTCAGTTCAACACGGAGCAGCAGGCGCGGCAAGCAGCAGCCCGTACCAACCTAGAAGCAGCCCTTGGTGTTCAGAGCCTCGGTTCAGAACAGGGGATGCGCGCTGCACTGGCTAACCAGCAGCAGAATCTCGAAGCGCAGCGTATGCGGGAGCAGTCGCGCCAGTTTGGTTCGACACAAGGTCTCGCGGCTCTTGCTCAGGCTGGCCAGATGGGTCAGACGCTCTCTAATATCGGTTCGGCGCGCTCTCAGGCGGACATTGCTCGGTTTGGGTTGCAGCAATCTACGGCGGCTCAACGTCAGGCACTCAACCAGCAGAAGCTGGACATGGCGTATCAGGACTTCCTACGTGAACGTGATTACCCAATGGAGCAGTTGCAGCAGTATAGCAGTTTGCTCCGTGGTGTTCCGATCACGCCGTCTTCGACGACCTCAACCTATGCTCAACAGCCGGGTATTGGGCAGCAACTTCTTGGTACGGGTCTCGGCGCGGCCAGCATCTATAAGACTTTTGCGGGGGCATAATCATGGAAACCAAACCCTATAACCTTCAGTCCCCAGAGCAGATTGCTAAGGATTACGGTGGCAATAAGCAGAAGATTGCTGAAGCCATGCAGATGGGTATTCTTGACCCCACGGCTGGCACGATGGCGGGTATGTTTATTGACCGTATGCGCCAAGCGGCGCAGCAGGAAGCTGTCCCACAGCAGACCGTAGCACAACAGACGTTTGCTCCCCCAGCGCCACCCCAGATGCCGCAGGGTATGCCTCCAATGCCACAAGGTGCTCCTGCCGGTCTTGGTGCTACGCCAGAAGCCGCTGCTATGCCGCCTATGGGTGACATGCCTCCAATGGGTGCGCCTCCGCAGGGTGAAATGCCAATGATGGCTATGGGCGGTATGGTGCCTCCTTACGCTTCGGGTGGTGGTCTATCTGATATGCCGCTTCCTGACGGTATGTTTGACGAACCCAGCAACGGCGGCTTTGGCGACGGCTATGCTGGCGGTGGTATGATTGCGTTTGCTGGCGCTGGTCCTGTTAAGGCTAAGGGTGTCGCGGCTCTTCTTGCAAACCCCGAGGAGAAAGACCCCAAGGACGTTAACGGCGACGGCGTGGTTAACGGAGAGGATATCTTGGTTACCGCGCAGAAAGACGACGAGGTCCTCACGCCGCTTATGAAGCGCGGCATGATGTTTGGTTCAGTCCCATCTGGTTATGGTGGGTTCGACGACACGCTGGGCGGCAACCTAGAAACCATTAACCAAGAAGCTCCCCGTTTGGTTAAACGCTACGAGCAGTACCAAGCGTACCTCGACAAGATGCTTGACCCTGAAGAGCGTAAGAAAAGCAAGAAGGAAGACATGTGGATGGCCCTTGGCCAGATCGGTGCACGCATGGCGACGACACCGGGTTCTCTACTTCAAGCTGCCAGCGCCGGTATTGGTGAAGCTCTGCCGGGTATCGCGGCTGCGGCCAAAGAGCGCCGTGGCGAAGAGCGCGCTGTCATCAAGGATATGCTGGAGCAGGAGCGCATTGGCAACAAGGAGGTCATGGAACGCGCTAATGTGGCCTTGGATATGCTTAAGGGTTACAACGTCAATGAGGCAGCGTTCCAAAACCAGAACTTCCAGAATCTGCTGACGCGCCTTGGTATTGACGCCGACATTATGAAGGCCAAGATTATGGCTGGAGCCGGTATCCAAGAAGCGGTTATCGCTGGGTCTGCATCGCGTTACGGCTCTGATCGTCAGGTCGAAAGCGATAAGTATCGTTATTATAGTGGTATAACCGATGCGGTTAATAAAGCCATTAGCAGAGGCGGTCCTAATTATGGCGAATACGTAGAGGCGGTTAAGAAAGGTAAGGGTAACCAATATATCAACGACTTGTGGAGGGCTTATGGTGGCGGTAATGATCCCGCAGGTCTCCGTTAATATATAATAGGTAGGAAAATATGGGCACTCTCGCAGACTTCCGTCGCCAGTATCCTCAGTACGATGACATGAGCGACGTCGAGTTGGCGGATGCGCTCCATAAGAAGTACTACTCGGACCTGCCCAAAGCGGAAGTCTTTAAGAAACTTGCGGTAAAACCCACCGAGCCTACTCGTGCGCCTGCTGACGCTGCTGCTGCTGCGCCTACCCGTGCGCCTGCCCGTCCACCAGCCCCGGGCCTAACACCTGCTCAGAAACAAGCCAAGGCTCAGCTTGAAGCAGAACGCGGTGTCTTCGCCCGTGCGTATGATGCCGTCATGGGCAATGAGATCAAAGCCCCCGAGGTATACACCCCTAAGGAACTGGCTGCGCGGCAGAAACAAATCAGAGATGAGCAGAAGAAGCTTGGGGTAGACGTTAAAAAATACGAAGCATTGGCTACACGTGCGGCCAAAGAATACCAAGGTCCTAACGCTCCAGATCGCGCTCTCGGTTTTACCCAGCAAGCCCAAGCAGCCCGCAGTAAATCAATAGCTCTTCAGAACGAACTGGATGCCATCACTAAGACGGGACTAAAAACCCCAAAAGCAGGTAAGTTCCGTGAGACTCTTAGCTCTACCTTACGTACTCCTACTGCAATAGTCGCTGGTATTCCCGGTGCCATCACGGCTACCGCAGGCTACGGTCTTGGGGCTGTGGGCCTCCCCGGTGCCGAGACTCTTAAAACTGCTGGTAAATCTGACATCGCCGCAGCCGGTGAGTTGGCTGACTATTTATTTGGCGCAGAGGGTGAAGCCCTTAAGTATGACGCCACCGCAAAGTTCCTTGCCGACGTCGGTGGCGGTGTAGGTAGCGTTGGTACGTTCTTAGGTCCCGGTCTGTTGGCTAGGGCTGCTGGTGCTGGTAAGGGTCTAACAGGCGTAGCGCGGGCAGAAGCTATTGCTAAAGCTGCTCGTCCACTTGAGTATGGGCTTGGCACCGTGCAGGGTGCGCAACAGGGCATCCAAGACATCCAAGCTACTGAACAGCGGACGGGCAAGGTAGTTCCCGACGCAAATGCGTTTGCTGCCATCCTACTAAACGCAGGCCTTGGCGCTACTGAAGTTGGCGTAGCAAGACGTATTTTTGAAAGTGTCCCGGTTGCTAAACGCGGCGCTGCTTTGGACGCCGTTACCGATGTCGTGCGCCGTGGTACCGCTGGCCGCGTAGACCCTAAAGTGATTAGTGAAGCTGTTAAGCGTGTCTTGAACACGATTGAAAGCCGTGGGGCAGGCCGTATTGCTGTGCGTGGTACGGAAGAAGCTTTACAAGAAGGCGGCGTACAGCTTGGCACCAACGTGATTGCTAAGGGGCTATACGACGAAGACCGCGACTTGATGGAAGGCGTTGGTTACTCTGCGCTTATAGGTGGTATCGTCGGTGGTGGTCTGCGTGGTGTTACTGAAGTTGCACAAAAAGCCGTCAATAGGGCCAAGAAGCAGGGGGTAGACCCTGCGGCTGTCATAGCAGAGTTCCAGCGCGTTGCAGCGGAAGAAGTCGCCAAGGTTATGGCGGCTAACCCCGGCATGAAGCAGAACGACGCTGCTAAGCTTGTCGAGGAAAATGCTGAAGCATTATTTAACCTTGCTACCGCTAACGTAGTATCAGGGACTAAAGGAGTTCTAGATGTTGATACCGGAATGGATGTCGGTGGAGGAAGTGGAACAAGCACTGCTCCTGATCTCGGAACCACGCCGCCCATATCCGGTGTTGCAGACGTTGGAAAAACTGTCGGAGGAGGACTGGGGCGGTCTGTTCCTAGCGTACCAGTTTCTACAGATGGCACGCCAACTGGAGAGCGTCCACTAACCAAGCCCACGGCTGCGCAAGTTAAAGCCACGGTACCTATTATTGAGCAGGCGTTTGAAGCCTCGGCTCTTGATTTTGAAGAAGCTTACGGGAGCGTCCTTAACAAGAAAAACCAGTTAAACGCCGAGCAGAAGAAGCAAGCTGCGCGCATTGTTATCCAAAGTCCTGAAGTCGATCCATATGATGCCATTGGCTCGGTGCTTGACCGTGGGTTGCAGTTGCGTGGCGAGAAGGCACCGTCTACCTCGGGCACTACGGTTACAGGTCCCCCGAACGCCCAAGAGATTCAGGACAAACTCGTTGGAGACATCGCGGCTATTAACGCCCAAGCTGATGCGGAAAAGGCGGCGATCCAAGCGCAGCCCACAGTGACTGAGACCGCTACGGTCGAAAAGGTTACGCCTACGCCTGAAGCAGATGTACAGAAAACTGTACAGGGCGAAGCTGCACCTGCTAGTACGCCCGTTGAACTAGTGCCATATAAAGATGTTGCGATGTCGGCCATGTGGTACAAAGGCGGCTCTCAAACCGCTGTTGCAGGTACTGAAAAGCCTGCATGGGTTCCGGATGATGTAAAAGAGTATGATATACCCGGACGCCCGAGACCCACAGGCGATAAGTCTGACGCACGGGTTGAGCAATTTACGGCTAAAGACGGTACTGTAGGCACAAAGGTATCTGTTATAGTCCCCACCATCGATGAAGTTTATGGTGACCGTGGTAACGTCGCCGCTGCTACTCTATGGCTGCGTGACGCTGACCCCGAGGATATAGATAGCGCAATTCAAACTGCCGAGACCGTTGCACGATGGGTTGCTGATCCGAACAACTCAAAGGCTGCTGATGGCCCGCTAAACCAGATTGCGGATAAGGCGATTTCATTCATTACTAAGCAGGGGGCTACTGCTAAATCTGCACCTACTACGGAAGCAGAGGTTGATCCTGCCGTCCTGAAAGAACGCGATAAGCTGCGCGAAAAAATCATAGCTGCACCGGGCGATACGATCCGGCAGAAGATTATTGGCCTTATGTCGAAGGAGACAAATGAGGCGCTTAAAAACGCCAAAACTCCAGAGGAACTTGCCAAACTTCTTGGTCTCGACGAAACCAGTCCTCTGATGGATGAAGTGCTTCGGGGCGAAGCTGGCATCGACGACGAGCGTATGAAGGACATCCTCAGGAAGCTATACCAAGGCGCTCCTGACCAGATGGCGCATGTTTGCGTCAAGGAAGTTCTACAGAATAGCCATGATGCGGTCCGGGACGCACTCCGGATGGGGCTTATCACAGAGGGGGCTATTTCTTTTAAGGTGAGCGAAGATGGTCTTACATTCACCACGACTGACAATGGTAAGGGCATGTCGCCTCAGGTGCTTCAAGGTCCGTTCCTCAAAGTTGGCAGCACGGGTAAAGGCGCAGATGGGGAAAGCCACTCTGGGGGCTATGGTCTTGCCAAAACGCTATTCCTATACGGCAATAAAGCAATTAAGGTCATTACTGCCAATAACGGTATCATCTCTACGATGGAGACCTCGGGTGAACAACTCGGTAAGGCCTTTGTTACCCGCGATCCAAATGACCAGCCGCTGATCTACACGCGCCCCTTTGAGCCTGATGATTATGCTATCTTCCCAGAAGGGCATGGCACCAAGCTGACGCTCACCCTACCTAGTCAGGATATAGACCCAGAATCGGGTAATCTCGTTGATGTAAAACCGCTTCCAGATTATCCGGCTACATCCAGCCTTCCGGGTATGGGGCATAGCCCGCTGTTCTCACCGGTTAACGTCACCTATCAAAAAGAAGGGGATACTTATTACCGAGTCGATATCGGTAGCAGATTTCCGTACGCTGATTTTGCTGAGTTCGCGCAGGTTAAACTACCTTCGGGTACAGCGGTCATCTACGCCTCTCGGCAACCCAAGAAATATGCGGGTAGCAGCGATAACGTCCACATCCTTTCGGACGGTGTGTGGCAGTTTAGCAAAGGTATTAACGTGCCGGGTTCGTACTGGGACAAAATCCCCTACGACTTCTATATTAACTACATTGCTGACCCATCTGTTAAACCAGATAACCCGCTCTATCCATTTACGATGGACCGCAAGACGTTCTCCTCGGCAGGAGAAAAGACGTACAGCAATCTGGCAACGATCCTCCTGAACAATTACGGCCTTGAAGACATATACAAGGAAGTCGTATCCTTTGGGACGATCCAGTACTTCGATCCAAACACTCAGACGCTCGGGAACATAATTGACCTCACCCCCGAAATCCCAGAGATTGAAACTGGTTTTGGGAAACTACAAGGCGGTGCCGAGATTGTCCTCGGTAGCGATGGACGCGTTGCGATCAATGGCCAGAACATTGATCCTGAGGACATTGCTGACATCAGCAAAAACCTGCCTAAGGCTAGCTCGCTCATCATTGACCAAAGTAAGATTGACCCCAACAAGGTCATGGTTCACGAGAACGCAGACGTCGAGTATACCGATGCAAACGGGGAAACGCAGCAGAAACCCATCATGGAGTTCTTGCGCGAGACTTTCGGCACCAAGGTAGACGAGTTCTACTATTTCATGGGCGATGCTTTCCAGCAGCTTCGTGGTGAAGTCGCGGACGTTATGAATTACCCCGCGTTGAAGACCGAAGCAGTGGGTATCTCAGTCGATCCGGGCTACCGTGGGGTCTCAATTAAGGTGCCATTTAGCGGCATGTTTATTAACCCACTGGTCCCTGAGGCTCCGGCAGGTCCCCGTGCGCTTTTCGGCATCGTTACCACGATGATTCACGAACTTGCGCACTACCAAGTCCGTAACCATGATGCGGGCTTCCCGGCAGAAATGCAGCGTATCCAAGCTGCGCTAGAGGCGGCTGCGTACGAGCAGGGCTTTGACTTCCCCGCGTGGAAACAACGATTTGTAGACCGCGCTATAGATGCTGGGTATGTTGACCTCATCCGTGCGGGGCAGCAGCTATTTGAAACTCGAAAAGACAGGGAGTCTTACACCTATGGTAACCCCGAATACAAAAACATCCGTGTTGTCTATCGTGGACAGCGTTTCAAAGATGGCGCGGCAGAGCAAGTACCTGACGAAGGAAGAACAGGTCCTGACGGAACTGCAAACAATGGCGAAGTTGGAGGAGGAACGGGTACCGGAGAACGACTACTCGGCCCTGCTTATGAACGTCGTGGACGCACTGGAAAACGGGGCGACCTTGGAACAGGCGAAGGAGGCACTGAGCCGCTAACTGACGCCAATGTTGAGAAAGCTGTTTCGATTAAGCTGACTAAGGCGCAGATCAAACGCCTTGAAGCTGCGGCTGGTATCCGGGGCATGGAAGTCAACAAGCTACAGAAGCGTATTATCCAGAGCCGTAACGAGAACGAGACCAAGGGGCTTATTAAGCGCCTTACGGCAGCTATCAAGGACCCGGATGCCAATAGCGGTATCATAGCATCTCTTACCCAGAGTATGCCAGTTGGCGTATATAGGTCCGTACTTGGCTTCCAGCAGATTGAGGACATTTTCCGTCTAGCTAAGCTCGCCGGTATGAAGTCGATTGGTAAGATTGATACTATGATGCGGGAGGGGTATATCCCGTACGTCAACCGTATCGTGCGACGAGCGAGCGATATTGAAGAACAATGGACAGCGTTTGCCTCGCGCAACCCAGAGGGTAATACAACGCTAGATGACACCATCATGTATTCAAACATGCTGGATGCAGACCCAAGCTTGGCTGTGACTGCGGCGGAATACATGCGTATCGACCCTAAACTCAAAGAGCTTGAGGGTAAGTTAGCTACGGAAGCCAACCCGAGTAAGCAGAAAAGCCTAAAGGGTCAGATCACCAACCGTAAAAACGATATCAAGCGGCTGTACTTCGGTGGCGAACTTAAGGATGAAAACGGCGATCCCGTTCTCGACGACGGCAAAAAACCAGTTGTCGTTCAGGGTTGGAACAAGTTGCCCCCGGAAGGTAGGAAAATCTTCAAGGCTGCGCGTGACTTCCACCGTGCCAACTTCAATGAGCATTACCGTCTGCTTATGCAGCGGATTGACGACGCCAAGTTCGACTCGAATGACGCCGTGAAGCTTAAGTCATCCATCGAGCAGATGTTTAATAAGGCTCGGGAACGCACAATCTACTTCCCCGTTAAGCGGTTCGGGGAGTACTGGCTCAGTGTGGGTAGCGACTTCTACATGCGAGAGTCTGCCAAAGAAATAAAAAACCTAGCAGACCGGCTGAAGAAGGAAGGTGAAACCCGTGAGATGGTACTAGGTACCACCCGTGAGGACCTGCGCAACAAAGTCGCCAGCAATGACGCCAGTGCGGCGCTCAAAGGTATTCTGGATGCCCTCGATGGTAGCAATACCATCAAAAATAACGGGAAGCCTAGGCTTGAGAAGGACGACATGGAAGGTCTGCGGGACCTCGTCTTCCAGATGTACCTGACCGCATTGCCCGAAGCAGACATGCGTCGGCGTTTTGTTCACCGCCGGTTTGTAACTGGTTTCAGCACCGACTCACTCCGCACGTTTGCCGCTACGGCAGTAGCGTCAGCGAACCAACTTGGGCGGTTGGCGTATAACTACAAGTTCCAGAACGTCCTTGAAGAGGCCAAAGAAGAATCCGAAAGCGATGAGCTAACTCCCTATCGCGATGCGCTCCGACTTGAAATCGCAGATCGGGTGAGTAGTGCAATGACCCCCGATAAGGAAAACTGGGCTGATCTCATTATAGCGTTTGGGTCCAAAATCACATTCTACCACCACCTGTCTTCAGCGGCATCTGCGGCGATTAACCTTCTCCAATTACACACTTTGGGGCTTCCGGTCCTGTCAGGGGAATTTGGTGAAGCCAAGACGGCAGCTATGGCTGCTCGATATACGACTTCGTTATTGGCTGGCCGGGAAATCCCTAACCCGTTCCGTGACGAGGATGGTAACGTCGCGTTGCAGGCCCCAGATTTTAAGTTCGAAAACAGCGGCTACATGCGTAGTCTTAAGAGGAGCGACCCTGAACGCTACAAGCAGACATTGGCTGCATGGGAATACGCGCAAGACCATGACGTCATTGAGAGCACTTTTGCTTCGAGCAGCCAGCTTTATGAGCGCAGCAACACACCTACTGGGGACTTTAATTTCCGGCAAGCGGTACGTCGTGGTAAGGTATTGACCGCAGGTCAGCGGGCCGCTGCCAATGCCATGAGTGCTATGGGTTTCATGTTCCACACGACCGAAACAATCGGGCGCAGTGTCATGTATATGTCCAGCTTTGATTTAGCGTATGAGCGGGCAATCGGTAAGGGTAAGACGCCGGAGGAAGCGGGTATAGAAGCCCGCAAGTTAGCTACTGACTTGACGAATAAGGCCATGTTCGACTTCACGAACTGGAACAAGTCACGTTTTGCTCAGGCCCGTCTGGGTCGTTTTGCGCTTCAGATGACTTCGTATATACATTCGCTGATATCGCTAATGCTGCGTAGCTTTGTCGGTATGCTCCCATACTTCAACAAGGAAGGTAAAGCGGCTGCTGCACGGGTCTTCTTCGGTTCCTCTGGCATTACCGCGCTCTATGGCGGTTTTCAGGCCACCCTGTTTTCCCCTTTAATTATGGGTGCGTACACCGTCGCTAAGTATGTCGAAAGCCTGCTTGAAGATGACGATGACGAAGAAGAGGAAGCCAAGCAGGGCTACCTCAACGAGAAAACCTTTGAACGTAACTTCCTGAAGTATGCTGACGAGAACGGGAACGAACTGGGTAAGAAGAATATGGATTACTATATTCGGGCGACCTTTATCCCGGAGACGTTTGGTAAGGGAGGCACCTTAGCTAACGCACTGGGCCTCAGCGACAAGGCAGCGGCCAATCTGGCGACCGCTGCGGATAGCGGCATACCAGCAATCTTCGGCGTAGATATATCTAACTCCGTTGCCATGGGTGACCTACCGTTTATCGGGAGTAATGTGGAGTTGAAGGGCGATACGCCTGAAGTGCGGGCCTTAGAAGGCACCACGAGGCTAGCACTTGGCCCATTTGGTAGCGTAGGTATCTCTTACGTTAAGGCTATTTACGCGTTGAACGACGGTGATATCCAGCAGTTTATGGAGTTGGTAGTCCCAGCAGCCATCCGTAACCCACTGAAAGCTCAGCGGCTCCAAGAGGAAGGGCTGAAGATCGGGAAAGACAAGGACATCCAGCTTAAGGACCCCAGCTACTACACCGGTGGCAAAGCTTTGTTAATATCCCTTGGCTTCAAAGACGCGGAGACAACGCGCAACATGGAGCTTGATATGATGGCAGGTGAGGTTGAGCGGGAAGTGGCAGCGCAGAAGACCGAGTTACTTGACCGTCGGTACCGTGCTATCCTTGCCTTCGAGAAAAACCCATCGGCGGGGAACAAGAAGAAGTTGGACGAAGTTGAGCGCGACATGGAAATCTACAGCTTCAACTACCCATCGAACGCTATCAGCGAAGACGCCAAGTTGAAGTCGTTCCAAGCTAAGGCAGCGGACGCCCTCGACAAAGAGTACGGCCTTGGAGTTAACCCGAAAATCCCGATTCGGGAGGCCACACAGGAAGAGCGCATCGAACAGTTAGTTCGGGACTCAGGGCAATAAAAAACCCCCGGCTGAGTGAGCAACCGGGGGTCTAAGGGAGTGATGCAAGCATCAGGAAGGAGCAAACTTCCGAGGGCCGTATACTTACATTCGCCACACCCGTAAACCCCTAATCCCATTTTCGATGGAAGCCTTGACCAATATCTTGATGCGTAGGCGCTTCACGACCACCATCAGTTGTGCCCGAGCACGGGATACGTGGAGGCAAGGGAAGAACAAAGAAGTGCCCTTCCGGAATGCGCGCCAGTCAACTTCGTAGTCTATGCCCTCAATGTTCATCGGTTGTGGTATCTTCTTTGGCGTACTCATCGACGCTC
>Ga0315905_10006592_pt1 | contig 11799 bp, 8 predicted proteins | sample LakEriMetagenome_5_FD_203522 | JGI IMG/M metagenome (GOLD analysis project Ga0315905, IMG submission 203522) | Freshwater fungal communities from buoy surface, Lake Erie, Ohio, United States - Buoy 4 MA121 | ecosystem: Environmental > Aquatic > Freshwater > Lake | place: USA: Lake Erie, Ohio...
CTCAAAAGAAAAACTCAACAACAACAAGCTAATTATACGTCTGCAACCTGAAGAGCGCATTGAACTCGTACAAATGACAAAGGTCCCAGGTCCTGGTGGATATCGCTATAAGCCTATTGCATTGAAACTAGACTACATGGATTCTTTTAAGGAGCGCTTACCAGAAGCCTACGAACGATTGCTCATGGACGTTATCCGTGGAAATCAAACCTTATTCATGCGTCAAGATGAATTACAAGCTGCATGGCAGTGGATAGAAACGGTAACAGACAGTTGGAAACTTAGCAATCAACCGAATGTACTTTACGAAGCAGGTACATGGGGTCCCGGCGATTTAATTCTTGAAAAAGGTGCGACATGGATAACAAAGTCATGGAAAGACTAATTTCATTTGCTTCGAGAGAGGAAGCACTTAGTAGTCTTGCGCTGCGGATTACAGAATTAATCATTAAGGCTCAAGAAAGCAAAGGAATCGCCAAGGTTTTATTGTCTGGTGGCGGCACACCTATGCCAGTTTATGAAAAGCTATCCGTTTCAAGCTTAGATTTTTCTACGATTGAATTTGGCTTGGTTGACGACCGCTTTGTTCCTGTTCAAGATCCGGCATCTAACGAGGGGGTAATTCGGAACATATTTAAAAACCAAGCAAATTTCAGCCTCGAACCGATGGTGCAAAATCCGCAAGATTATGCGCAAAGCATCGCGCAATGCCATCAAACATATCTTAAATTCATCCACGGCGATATTATTTTACTGGGAATGGGAGGTGACGGGCACTTTGCCTCGTTATTCCCAAACGATAAGCCCTCTACAGATGGTTTACTTTCAAAAGAATGTGGCTGCTTGGGAACAAATGCACCAAGTCATCCAACAAAACGTATTTCCACTAATTTAGCATTCATTGAATCCATTGAACACCGTATTTTACTAATAACAGGAAAAGATAAACTAGACAAACTTAAGGCATCATCAACAGAAGGAACCCCAATTTCTTATATTGTCGATAAGCTGACAGAAATATATTACGCCCCATGAAGTTGAATTCTACCATTGAAGCAATAACTGCACGAATTATCACCCGAAGCGCCGAAACCCGAAGCGCGTACATGAATCAAATGCAACAGGCTCGAATTAATGGAGTGGCTCGTTCAGCCATGAGCTGCGGTAATTTAGCCCATGCCTATGCTGGATGTAGTGCCCATGAAAAAGATGCATTAGCTGAAAATGAACTGAAAAACATAGGAATTGTAACTTCCTATAACGATATGCTTTCGGCACACAAGGTGTATGAAGATTACCCGAAACAAATCCGCGCCTACGCTACTTCTCATCATGCGGTTGCGCAAGTAGCCGGAGCAGTTCCTGCGATGTGTGATGGGGTAACCCAAGGTCAAGACGGAATGGACCTCTCACTTTTTTCAAGAGATGTTATAGCGATGTCAACAATTGTTGGATTGTCGCACAATGTGTTTGATGCGGTGCTATGTCTTGGAATTTGCGACAAAATTGTTCCTGGCTTACTTATGGGAAGTCTTCGATTTGGTCATTTACCGGTAGTGTTTGTTCCGGGGGGACCAATGCCCAGTGGAATTTCGAATGAAGAAAAATCAAACATTCGTCAGTTATTTGCTGAAGGAAAAATAGGTCGAGCCGAATTATTAAAAGGAGAATCCGATTCTTATCATTCCCCGGGAACATGCACATTTTATGGTACGGCAAATAGTAACCAAATGCTCATGGAGATCATGGGCCTTCAATTACCCGGATCAAGTTTTGTAAATCCAGGCACAGAATTACGCGATCTACTTACCGAAGAGTCCGTACGTGTAGCAGCTGAAAATGCACGCAAGGGTACAAATCTCTTAATGGATATCGTCACCGAGAAAACTATAGTTAACGGCATTATTGGACTGTTAGCTACGGGTGGATCAACGAATCATACCATTCATTTAATTGCCATGGCCAGAGCAGCTGGAATTATTATTAATTGGGACGACATGTCGGATCTTTCGGCAGTGATTCCATTAATTACTCGGATGTATCCGAATGGTGCGGCTGACGTGAATCACTTCCATGCCTCTGGCGGAATGGGATTTGTAATTCACACCTTACTTGCGCATGGATTGCTACATGAAGATGTAACTACTATACTTGGAAACGGACTAACAAAGTATACACAAGAACCCTATATTGCAAGCAAGACGTTAGCGTGGAGAGACGGAGCCAAGGAAACGCTTAATGATTCAATTATTCGAGATGCAAGTAATCCTTTTTCTAAGGATGGTGGCATTAAAATCATCAAAGGAAATATCGGACGAAGTGTTGTTAAAACCGCAGCCGTTGCTGATGAACATCTCGTCATTGAAGCGCCCGCCATTGTTTTCAACGAACAGCACGAATTAATTACAGCGTTCAAAAATAATGAACTGAATAAAGATTTCATTGCTGTTTTACCATTTCAGGGCCCTGCACACAAGGGCATGCCCGAATTACATCAATTAACTCCTACCCTAACCATTTTACAAAAGAAGGGATTTCGCGTAGCATTGGTAACCGACGGTCGGATGAGTGGAGCCTCGGGAAAAGTTCCTGCAGCCATTCACATGAGTCCTGAAGCGAGCAAAGGAGGATCTATCGGAAAAATAAAAACTGGCGATTTATTAACATTGAACTGCATTGATGGTACACTAACATGTCATGAGTCAGATTTTGAGCTACGTGCTATAGTTACCAAAGAAAGTACGGATCAGGTTGGCTTAGGCCGTGAGTTATTCGGCGTATTTAGACGACAAGTAACTGACTCTGAAGAAGGTGCATGCACCTTGTTTTAATCGGATGTACGAACAGAAATAATAACAGAAATAAGCAAGGTACCAAGAATCACACCTAACGAAACGATGGTTTCTATGTGATACACGGGTGCAATCAGCATTTTAAACCCAATAAAGGCGAGAATTACAGAAATACCATATTTCAATTTCTCGAATTTATCCATTGAATTTGCCAATAAGAAATACATAGAACGCAAACCGAAGATTGCGAAAATATTAGAAGTATATAGAATGAGTGGGTCATCCGGAGCAATTGAAAAAATGGCGGGGATGGAATCAATTGCAAAAATCAAGTCGGTTGTTTCCACAATAAAAAGCACCATAAATAAGCGTGTAAAGAACAATGTACCATTTCGTTTTATCCAAAAAGAATCGGATGAATCTTTAGTCAAAACGCGGAAGTACTTTCGAACAAATCGGGCACCAAACGAATTATTAAAATCTTGACTCTCATCATCTTCAGTGGAAAACAATGCCTTAATTCCCCCATACAAAAGCATGATTCCAAAAATAGTCATGATCAAATTGATCCGATGAAACCCTTCCCCTCCTATCTGATCTGGACCTATGGTAAATTTCCAAAATGCCGGGAGATAGGTAATCTTGATTAACCAAGTCCCAGCAAAAATAAAGATCGCACGAAGCGCCATTGCTCCCAAAATACCCCAGAGTAAGATCTTATGTTGAGCCTTTCCTGTTACTTTGAAATATTTGAATACCATTAAAAACACAAATAAATTATCAACAGATAAGGACTGTTCAATCCAATAGGCCGATTGAAATTGCGAAAATTTTTCAAAGCCTTTTTCATAAAAGACAAACCCGCTAAATGCCATAGCCGTCAAGATCCAAATAGCTGTCCAACGTATTGAATTCTTCGTGGAGACCTCATGTTCTTTAAATTTAAAGAGTGAGCGAATATCGAACGCTAGTAACAGCGTTACAACGACGGAAAACACTACAAGAATTATTTGATTTTGATTCATCAATGGCAAATGTAATACGAAAAGTGCTGCTCAAGTAAAAATCTAGCTAAATTTGAGGATGATCCAAAGATTTACATATCGATTTGATGAATTATCGCCTGCTCAGCTATATCAGATTTTAGCCTTACGAAGTGAAGTTTTTGTAGTGGAACAACAATGCATTTATCAAGACCTTGACAACCTTGACCAACATGCCATTCATTTGCTTGGTATAGACGATTCAAACAACCTAGTTTCCTATGCCCGCATACTAACACCTGGTGTTGTTTATCCAGAATACGCAATCGGCCGGGTAATTGTAGCGCAATCCCACCGAGGAACGGGTGAAGGACACAAGCTCATGAATTACTGCATGGACGTGATTGAATCAATCGCTGGTAAAGTTCCAATTCGTATTTCAGCGCAGGCCCATCTTGAACAATTTTATCAAACACATCATTTTACTTTTACCGGAAAGGCCTATTTAGAAGACGGTATCCCACACATAGAAATGATTTATAATCCTAATTTAGCTTTATGAAAAAACCTATCTTTTATCTTGCAAGCATCCTATTAATCGCAAGTTGCGCCAGCACTAAACTGAGTGATAACCCGCTAGGCAACAGCTTTAAAACCGTGTCCACGGAATTAATGGATAATTCCTTAAATCCCAGCGAAGACTTTTTTATGTTTTGTAACGGGACATGGTTAAAGAATACGGTTATTCCCGCAACGGAATCCCGTTGGGGAAGTTTTAATGAATTGGAGAAATCCAACAATGAAAAGCTCACTAAAATACTTGAAGAATGTGCGGCTCAACCCGGTGAAATTGGTACACAAAATCAAATACTAGGAGCGTATTATGCGAGTCTTGTGAACATGGGACAACGTGATGCTCTTGGGATTTCAGCCATACAATCTGAATTATCGTTAATTAACGAATTAAACCGTAAAGATTTGCTTGTTGAAATCATCGCCAGCCATCACCGCGATGGAATTGGAAGTGCATTTGGCTACGGAGTAGGACAAGACTTAAAGGAAGTGGCTAAAAATATAAGTTATTTAGGTCAAGGTGGAATCGGTTTACCTAACCGTGATTATTACACCGAAGCGAACAAAAAGGACATCCTAAATGCATATCAAACACATATTGCGAAGATCTTTATTATGGCTGGAAATAGCGATGAAAAAGCGTTAGAGGCAGCATTGAGTATTGTAAAATTCGAAACAAAATTAGCAGAGGCCATGCTAACGCCAGCTAAAATGAGAATTCCCGAGCTCACCTACAACAAACTTTCTTTTAGCAGCGTAATCAAGTCCTTCGGAACCTTTGACTTCCGCTATTACTTATCTAAAATCGGGGCACAAACACCGGATAGTATTATTGTATCTAATCCTGATTTTATTAAAACCTTGGCTGGGTGTATTGAAACGGAATCTCTACAAACCTGGAAGTATTACCTGCAATGGAATGTATTGAATCACTATGCTGGTCATCTAAATCAAGCCTTTGTGGATCAAAACTTTGACTTTTATGGCAGAACCTTAAAAGGCAAAAAAGAACAGAAACCACTGAATGAATACGCCATCGATGAAATAACGAATTTAGAAATCGGTGAATTACTCGGCAAAGCATTTGTAGGGAAATACTATTCAGCAGCTGCGCAAAAACGGGTAAATGAATTGGTAGATAACCTACTCGTGGTTTTTAGAGAACGAATTGAAAAACTCGATTGGATGACTCCAGCAACAAAGAAGGAGGCCCGTAACAAATTGGATTCCATAGGTCGAAAACTAGGTTTCCCTGAACGATGGGAAGATTACTCATCCCTTTCGTTTAACCCAGAAGACTATATTGGTAATATAAAATTGATGGCTCGTTATTCTAATCAGAAAAACCTATCTGAACTGAATAAACCCGTGGATAAAGAAAAATGGGGCATGCCTGCACACATGGTTAATGCGTATTACCACCCGCTCTTAAATGAAATTGCCTTCCCGGCAGGAATTATGCAACCCCCATTTTTTGATGTCGAATCTGAAGATGCAGTGAATTACGGGCGTATAGGAATGGTTATCGGACATGAATTCACGCATGGATTTGACGACATGGGTTCTAAATTCGCAGCGGATGGAAGTTTCACCAACTGGTGGACAGAAGAAGACAGAAAGGCGTTTGAGCAGCGAACTGCACTTTTGGGAGAAACCTTTGCTGGTTTTTGCCCGATGGAAGGAAATTGCGTCAACGCTGAACTAACCATGGGAGAGAACATTGCAGATTTGGGTGGACTCACGATGGCTTATTACGCGTACAAATTAACCGATGAATTTAAAATGAATGAAGTACGTGAAGGATTTACGCCAGCGCAACGCTTTTTTATTGCTTACGGTCAATTATGGAAGATTAAGTATACCGATGCAGAAATGAAAAACCGTTTGGCCACTGACCCACATTCTCCAGGCATGTACCGTGTAAATGGACCCTTGAAAAATTGTCCTGAGTTTTTTGAGGCCTTTCAAATTACCGAAGGAAAAAAGATGCGCAATCCGAAAGAAAAAGTATCCAAGATCTGGTAATAATTTTTATTAACGTCTAAATTATATTTTATGTCCTTTGAATTTCCCCTATCGTTTAAGTTTAAAATTGGCACCTTGTCGAATGATTTCGTAATTACGGACTCAAAAAATAATACAGTCAGTTATGTTCGTCAAAAAATGTTCAAATTAAAAGAGGACATTATGTGCTACAGCAACGAATCAAAACAAACGCTGTTATATCGAATAAAGGCGAATAAATGGCTAGATTTTTCTGCTACCTATTCCTTTTTTAATGGGGAGGATAAAGAACTCGGTAAAGTAGCACGTAAAGGAGCCGTTTCTTTATGGAAGGCGACCTATGTTGTGTTGAACGTAGAAAACACCAATGAATTCACGATACGTGAAGAAAAGCCTTGGGTTAAAGTATTGGATGCCCTGGTTTCTGAAATTCCAATCGTTGGTATTTTTACCGGCTATATGCTCAACCCTAGTTACTTGGTAACCAACGAACAAAATGAACCCATAATGAGGTTTAAAAAAGACAGTTCATTTTTTGGCAGAAAATTCTCTTTGCATGAATTAAAAAAGGTAGACGAAAATGCTCAAGAGCGCATTGTACTTAGCTTAATGATGATGATATTATTGGAGCGACGAAGAGGATAAATTCTATTTCAAATAAAAAAGGCCGCGTATGCGGCCTTTTTTATGATAATTAATTCCCAATTAGTCTACCAGATCATACCCTTGATAGGATTTATCTTTGTAAAGCATGGTTGCTTTTTGAACCACTTCATTCAACTCGTTAAAGATTTGATACGATTCGCTATACCCAAAAAGGTCTTGTGCGATATTTGATTTAATCCGAATGCGTATCGCCTTTCCACTGATGTCATAAGCCTGTTGGTCGAACGTTAATTTAGGATCTTCCTTAGAAACATAGTTAAAAAAGCCTTCCATGAATGAAGCGTCTGTGTTAAAATTCGCGATGAATGTTTTAACATCCGGGTACTTTTTCTTCAATTGTTCGCGGTTCGTATTCACATATTCTAAACTGTATGAATTGACATGCCCCCCACGAATTAAACTGCTGTAATAGTCTGTTATATCCGCAGTATCTAAAGCAACAAAAACATCAGGCATAATACCACCGCCACCATATACCAAGCGATTTTTAATCATGGTGTAGAACTTCAAAGAATCCGGCAATTTAATAGAGTCAGCATGCTGAAATTCTCCATTTAAATAGCGTTGCGTAAGGTCTTTGCGGTAGGTCTCCACATCTTGATATGGCTTTTGAATAAATCGTCCTGTGGGCGTAAAATATCGCGCTATGGTTAATCTTAATTCACTACCGTCGGCCAATGGCGTTGGACGTTGAACTAGGCCTTTACCAAAGGTCCTTCTACCTACCACTAACCCACGATCCCAATCTTGAATTGCACCAGAAACAATTTCACTCGCTGAGGCGGTATACTCATCGGTTAATACGATCAAGCCGCCCTCTTCCCACAGTCCTTTTTTACTCGCATTCAAATTACTACGTGGCTGTGCACGCCCTATTGAATAAACCAATAATTTATTTCCCGAGATAAATTCATCCGCAACGCCCCTTGCCGCATCAAGGAGCCCACCCCCATTTCCTTGTAAATCGAAAATGAGGTTTTTCATTCCTTTCGATTTTAAATCTTTAAGTGCGAGTTGAATTTCCTCAACAGTGGTTCGTGAAAAGCTATTGAGTTTAATATACCCAATTTCTTTATCGATCATATAAGCCGCATCCACTGAATAAATTGGAATTTTATCTCGTGTAATGTTAAAGCTTAATTCATCACGCTTTTTGCGAAGTACTTTAACTTGTACCTTAGAGCCTAGCTCCCCCATTAATTTCGTACGGACCTCATTGTTTTTCAAACCAATACCCGCTATAGAATTCCCATCAACAGCTACAATTTGATCCCCCGCTAATAAACCTAACTTTTCACTTGGTCCACCTGGAATGGTAGCAACCACCATTAAGGTATCCTTAACGATTTGAAACCGAATACCTATACCAACAAAACTTCCATTAATCTGGGATTGCGCTTCTTGAGCTTCTTCGGCAGGAATATAGGTAGAATGGGGGTCTAACTCTTCGAGCATTGCTACAATGGCAGTCTCTGTCAATTTTTTTGCATTTACAGGGTCCACGTAATTGCGCTCAATGTGCTGTATAATCTCTTGAAATTTATAACTAGTCGATATTTGAGGGTCAATTTGTGCATTGTAAATAAACGAAAAGCAGGTGATGGCAGCAATTATAATATTTCGCATGGTATTTAATTTATTTAGGAACGGTGGCCTCAAAAATAGTAACAGTTTGAAATTATTCTCATCTTTTTATTCGGTCTAGCCAAATTTTAGATTTTATTGGCGATTTTTTTAATCTAAGCGACTAATAAGTTCACTTGATGACTCAGAAAAAAATCGCGTTTTTTTTTATCTCCATGCAATTTTACCTTAAATTCGTGCGTCAATAGACCGCTAAACCATATAAAAAGCACCTATGAACTCGTTCAAATTACTTCTAAGCTCTATTTTAATTAGTGTTTCATTCTTATCGTTTGCTCAACCTGCAGCTTGTTTTAATGCTGATTTTGAAGACAACTCGTTTACTAATTGGACTGGATTTTACGGGTCTTGTTGTGGAATCAATACTCCCAATCAAGGTTTTACTAATCAACATCAAATCATGGTTGGTCCTGGAACAGATCCAATGGTAGCTGCATGTGCAACACTATCAATTGTTCCTCCAGGAGAGAATTTTTCTGCGATGGTTGGTGACTTTACAGGAACTGGAGCGCAAGCCTCACGTTTACAATACAACTTTACAATTACACCGCAGTCTAATATGATCATTGTCAAGTATGCGGTGGTTTTAGAAGATCCAGGTCATGGTGTTTCACAACAACCTCGTTTTGAAGCACAATTGTATGATGCTGCAGGGAACCCATTACCATGTACTTTTTATCAAGTTGCTGCAGCGAATGGTGTTCCTGGATTTCAAAACTGTGGTTCTTACCGTTGGAAAGATTGGACGACCTTTGGCGTTGATGTAACCGCTTACATGGGTCAAACGGTTACTTTAGATGTAGCAACAGGTGACTGTTCATTAGGAGGACATTGGGGATACGCTTATGTGAACGCTTCTTGTACTTCATTGGAATTATCAGCATTTTATTGCCAAAACGGTGCAAACAATACGGCTACTCTTACCGCTCCTGATGGTTTTGCAAACTATGTATGGTCGAATGCAGCTACTGGACAACAACTTGCAACTGGACAGGTAGCCACGGTTAACATCCAAGGGGTAGACACGGTTGATTGTCAAATCACTTCTGCTAACGGATGTGTTGCTACACTTACCACAGCGGTATTACCTGCGGAAGTAATTGGTGATATTGTAGACAGTAATGTATGTAATGGCTATGCCACGGTTCTTTTAAATAACACGTCTTACACCAATGCTGCGCCTGACTCCATTTTCTGGAGTGCATCAGATGGGTTTACTTCAAATGATACCTTGTTTAATCACGTCTTTCCCGGGCCTGGCTCCTACACTGTAGAAATGATAGTTACGAATACAGCAAACTGTATTGATACGGTAAATACAGTAGTAGAAGTTTTTGAAAACCCTGTAGCTTCTTTTGGATTTGATGATGTTTGTCTTGGGCAAGTGGCGGTATTTGAAGCATCAAGCTCCCTGTTAGGAGGCGATACAATTACAAATTATTGGTATGTCAATAACGATACACTGGTTGGTGACACGGTTACTGTCAATTTCAACGGACCGAATAATTACCTCGTGGAATTGGTAGCGATGACCGAAAACGGATGTTCAGATACCATATCACAGAGCTTTACCGTATTTAATAATCCAACGGCAAATTTCTCTATCACAGAATCTTGTATCGACCAAGCGGTTCAATTCGATAATACAACCACAGGATTATCAAATTCAACAACGTTTGAATGGCTTTACAACAATCAGCTTTTGGATACGTCCGTTGATTTATCTTACATTTTCAATACCCCGGGAATTCATAACATTTCTTTAGTGGCCATCGATTCTTTCTCTGCTGCAGTTCAATGTGATGATACGATTAGTTTTTCGTTCTTCGTGCACGATTATCCAACCTATTCTTACCTTGCTGATACCATTCAATGTGAAGATGTTCCATTTGTTGTAAATAGTTTTCCAAACATTTCTACAAATGAGCCCATTTCATACACGTGGGATATTAACGGTGTTCTAGAGGACACAACGGTCAACTTAAATACCGTAATTGCTAACCCAGGTGTTTATCAGTTCACGTATACCGTGACATCTGATTTCGGTTGCGAAGTGGATACTACCTTTGACATGTACATCATGGCCACACCTGAACCGCCAGTATTAAGTTTTAATATTCCTGAATGTCCTGGTGATCCTTTCTTCCTCAGCGCAACAGCGGAAGCTAATTCAACGATTGCATGGTCTGGGCCAAACAATTTTAACTCTACACTCTTCGATGTGACGTTCCCATTAGACGAAAGCGGTATGGGAATTTACACAGCATTCGTTACATCAGAATATGGTTGTATTTCTGATACATCACAAATTGATGCAACCATTACCTACACGATGAGTTTTAACGATTTCGACTTTCCAAATGTTATATCCGCCAATGAGGATGGTTCTAATGACTTCTTGGATTTAAAATCATATTTCATGACCTGTGATGAGTTCACCTTATACATCTTCAATCGCTGGGGTAACTTGGTGTTTGAGCAAGGACAAAACACTGCGTTCTTCCGAGGACAAGACGCGAACGGTAATGATTTAGAAGACGGAGTTTATACGTACAAGTTAATCTTCGAAAACTACGAGAAACACGGATTTATCCACGTAGTTCGATAAACGAAATAACCCATCCATTAAAAAAGGCAGAATTACTTCTGCCTTTTTTTTATCAAATATCTTGGACTGGAGAATCCTACTAGAACAATTGTTGAAACTCAGCTTTCAATGCGTTGATCGCTATTTCGGAAGGCAACGGATTTATTTCAGCAGATAAGGTAATTACCGCGGTTGCAAGGTCATTAGCTGAAGCTTCACTACCCAATTGAGAGGCTGCCACATTAATTAGTTTAACTGTTTCTTCTTTTGCGTTTTTAAGTATATTCCAAGCGTTAGATGAAATGAACATCTGTTGCGCCACGTTGTGGTCGTATTCCTCACGAATCGATTTCAAAACCAAGGTCTGCAAAACAAGTGCATTCATATTCGGCTGGTTCATCCGCAGGACAATTGACGAAGGGTTAATTCGTTCCATATACAGAATAACACGTTGATACGCCTCCATGCGATGAGCAAGGAAAAAATCTTGACGTTGCTTTTTTAATTCTCCCTGAAGCATCAAAGACTCATTAAAATTCAATTTCTTTAG
>Ga0315905_10006594_pt1 | contig 11798 bp, 12 predicted proteins | sample LakEriMetagenome_5_FD_203522 | JGI IMG/M metagenome (GOLD analysis project Ga0315905, IMG submission 203522) | Freshwater fungal communities from buoy surface, Lake Erie, Ohio, United States - Buoy 4 MA121 | ecosystem: Environmental > Aquatic > Freshwater > Lake | place: USA: Lake Erie, Ohio...
TGATGATTGATACGCAATACGTATTCGCAGAGACTCACTGGCTTGCAAATGAGTTGAAGAACAACAACGGCATCAATCTTCGGGTCGTGCACCCGTTAAACGTGACTCCCGACAATTTGTGGCAGCGTGACACAACCGCATGTTGCAATGTGCGCAAGGTCGAACCGTTGAATGCATTGCTCACTGAAAACACTGCTTGGGTGACCGGTGTACGACGCATTGATGGTCCGACGCGCGCTGACACACCGGTGTTGTCGTTTGATGCCGCTCGCAGTGTGTTGAAGGTGAATCCTCTCGCGCTGTATAGCGACGAAGAGATGGAGTCGTACGAGTATCTCTTCGAGTTGCCGCGTAATCCGTTGAAAGATCGTGGGTATCCCTCGATTGGTTGTTGGCCATGTACCAAGCCAGTGGCCCCCGGAGAAGACAAGAGAGCCGGCCGATGGGCTGGCGAAGCAAAAACCGAATGCGGACTACACGTCTGAACTGAAGATTTGAAGAAGGAGAATCATGAGCATCGTTACATCCCAAGAAGAGAATGCAATCTTGCAGAGCCGTTCACACCTAGACCGCCTTGAAGCAGAAGCAATCACCATCATCCGCGAAGTAGTCGCTGGATGTGAATCGCCCGTACTTTTGTTCTCGGGTGGCAAAGACTCCGCAGTGTTGTTGTGGTTGGCGATCAAGGCATTTGCGCCAGCTCGCTTGCCATTCCCTGTCATGCATGTTGATACCGGTCACAACTTCCCTGAGGTGATTGAGTATCGCGATGAATTCGTTCGCAAGTACAACATCGAGTTGGTTGTTGCCTCTGTGCAAGAGAGCATCGATAGAGGAGACATTCCTGACCCAGGTCCAACCGGAAGCCGCAATCGTCAACAGGCTGTAACGCTTCTGAGTGCAATTCGCGGAAACAAGTTTGATGCAGCATTCGGTGGCGGTCGTCGCGACGAGGACAAGGCTCGAGCGAAAGAGCGGATCCTCAGTTTCCGTGACAAGAAGGGCGGCTGGGAGCCTCGGGCGCAACGCCCTGAGCCTTGGAACATTCTGAATCCTCGCATCACTAAGGGCGAGCACCTTCGTGCATTCCCCATCTCTAACTGGACTGAGTTGGACATCTGGGAGTACATCGCACGCGAGGACCTTCCGCTTCCGGCCATCTACTTCTCGCACGAGCGTGTCGTTATTGAACGCGATGGAATGTTGCTGTCTGTTGGCGGCCCAGTTGTCGCCGAAGAGGGGGAGACTCCGAAGAAGGAGATTGTTCGCTACCGCACAGTGGGAGACATGAGCTGCACCGGAGCGATTCGTTCTGAAGCGACTTCGTATGAAGATGTCTTGGCTGAAGTAAAGACAGCCCGCATCACTGAACGCGGTGCAACACGTGCCGACGACAATTTCTCCGAGTCCGCTATGGAAGACCGCAAACGCGAAGGTTATTTCTGATGTCTGCTGCAGCAACTGAGCAAAACACTCAAGTTCGAATCGCCACCATTGGTTCGGTGGATGATGGCAAGAGCACATTGATTGGTCGACTTCTTCACGATTCGAAAGGAATCTTCGAAGATCAGTTGAGCGCAGTTAGCAAGGCGAGCCGTCGATATGGCGATGGTTCGTTCAACCTCGCTTTATTGACTGATGGATTACGTGCGGAACGTGAGCAGGGCATCACCATTGATGTTGCATATCGATACTTTGCAACGCCAAAGCGCAGTTTTGTGTTGGCAGATACACCTGGCCATGCGCAGTTCACGCGCAACATGGTGACGGGTGCATCCGTTAGCGATATCGCCATTGTTTTGGTTGATGCACGTCATGGCGTGGTTGAGCAAACTCGTCGACATGTTTCTATTGCCGCATTGCTGGGTGTCTCTCATCTCATCCTTGCCGTCAACAAGATGGACCTCGTGGCGTGGAGTGAGACATCGTTTGATGAGGTAGTCACCGATGTTGCGGGGATTCTTTCCACGTTGGAGTCATCAGTTCCGCTTCATGCAATTCCTATCTGTGCAACTGACGGTCAAAATGTTGTGGAGAGAGGCCCAGAGGCTTCTTGGTATGAGGGTCCGTCTGTTCTTGACCTCCTCGAGACTCTCGATGTTGCGCCTGCCGCAACGGTGGGTGCTCGTCTTGCAGTGCAGTGGACACTTCGTGAACATGGCGGCAGTGACTATCGGGGCTACTCAGGTCGCCTCGAGGGTGGCGTATTGCGAGTCGGAGATGCTGTCACAGTGCATCCCAAGGGCAACACCAGTGTGGTGACGGGGTTGACCCGCGCCGGCACACCGACAGACATTGCAGTTCCTGGAGATGCAATTGCCATTGAGTTGGCTGATGATCTTGATGTCGGGAAATTTGATGTAATTGTCGCCAGTGGTGCAACTCAGCCAATCGATACAACAGACATCATCGCGGATGTGTGTTGGTTGGTGGAGACAGAACTGAACGTGGGAGACAATCTGATTGTTCGCCATCCTTCGGGCGAAGCAAACGGAAAAGTCGTGAGGATTATCCATCGTCTTGATCTGGATACTCTCAAGAACTCGTCGGCCGACAAGTTGACACTGAATGATATTGCTCGTGTTGAGATCAAGTTGCAGACGCCTTTAGTCGTCGATGCGTACAGTGCGAGTCGTGCTGGTGGTAGCGCAATCGCTATTGACCCCGTTACTAATGCAACGGTGGGTGCATTGATGATAGTGGGCCAGAGCGAAGCACAGGATCCAGCGAATATGGCTGTGGTTGCTGGTGCAAACACAGTGGCGGAGCCTCAAGGCAAGGTTCGTTCTTTGCTGCGTGGTTTCTTCACGCTCAAGATCAACGAATAGTAGAGAGATTCGTTAGCTAAAGAGAGTCCACTCGTCGGACTTCTTGCCGCGTAGTTCGTCATAGTTGACTTCAACGCACACAATTCCTCGCGACTCTGCAAGCGTTCGCGCTTGTGGTTTGATGCTTTGCGCAACGAACATGCCACGCAGAGTTCCTAATGAGGGGTCATTCGCAAGGTCGACTAAATATCGAGTGAGCTGCTCAACGCCGTCTATCTCTCCACGGCGTTTCACTTCAATTACCACTGTGTTGCCGTCGGAGTCTTTGCAGAGAAGGTCGACAGGCCCTAACGCCGTGTAGTGCTCACGACGAATAAGTACAAGTCCAGGCTCCATCACCTCGGGAGATGCGGCGAGAAGTTCTTGGAGTTGCTTCTCAACGCCATCTTTTTCGAGACCAGGATCTTCCCCAAACTCGTGAGCGCTGTCATGAAAGATTTCGTGAAAAGTGATGGTCATCGCTTCGCCCTTGGGGTTACGAACAATCCAATGGTCTTCATTGTCCTCGATGACGTTCGGGGAGTTCATCCAGTTGAGTGGCTTGTAGGCGCCACCGTCGGAATGGATGGCGACGCAACCGTCGGCCTTCACCATCACAAGTCGCAAAGCTTCAGGCAGCCGCGTCTCCAAGCGGCCGGCATATTCCACTGTGCAACGCGCTACAAGAAGTCTCACGTTCCTAGTCTCGCCGATGAGGTGCCTGTCGACGAAAGCGTCAGTTGACGATGTGGTCTTTCATTCGCTTTTGAATCAGTTCGCGTCGTTCTTGCAGTTGGCGATACGTCATTGATTCGGTGCTCTCATCAACGCCCAAGCCTGCCTTGAGGCTGCCCATGTCGATCTCGATCGTGCTGGTATCTACGCCGAGTTCTTGGGACAAGCGAGCGCCATGGCGCTGCATGAAGGTCATCGAGATATTGGTGAGTTCACCGATGATGTCGAGGTCGGGAGCCAAACGTGCGATCGCGCCGTCGAGGAACACCATGTTCTTGACATACAGCATGAGTTCCTTCGGCAGCTTCGCGCCATAGGCGAGCAGAGCCTTCACAATGCGCTGGACTTCAGCGACGAGTTCTTCGCCATCGAGTGAGGTGGGGTCGATTGTTGGTTGGTCAAGACCAAGGTCGCGGATCACTGCGTCGATGTCGGTATCCATTGGCAGTGCACCGAGGTCACGAAGCGCAGCGACTTGGCCCTTGAGGTCGTTTGTCGTAGCTCCGAGCATGAGACGCATGAACGCGAGACGGCGCTTGTTGCTCAATCGCCCCACGATGCCAAAGTCGAGAAGTGCAGTGCGACCATCTTGCAAAACGAACAGGTTTCCGCCGTGCAGGTCTCCGTGGAAGATGCCATGGATGAGGGCGCCTTCCATGAAGGAGATCATTCCGGTCTTGATGACGGCTTCAGTGTCAATACCTGCAGCGTGCATGCCGTCGACGTCATCAAAGTTGAAGCCCTGCAAGCGCTCCATCACAAGAATGCGACGAGAAGCAAGTGATGGATGTGGTCTGGGAACGATGTACGACTCTTGATTGAGATCATGCAGCATGACAGAGACATCGATCATGTTGCTGGCTTCCATGCGGAAGTCGAGTTCCTCGACAATTGTCTCTGCGAACAGTTCAACGAGCGCTGGTGGATTCGCAAGTGCTGCAACCTTGATGCGTCCAATCATGAACGGCGCAATCCAAGACATGACTCGCAGGTCTTTCTTGACCATCTCTGAGACATTGGGGCGTTGCACTTTGACAACGACGTCCTCGCCAGTCAGCAATGTCGCACGATGAACTTGCGCAATGGACGCCGCCGCTAACGCAGTTCGGTCGAACGAAGAGAAGACATCATCAATTCGTGCTCCAAGATCTTGCTCCACGGTTGTCTTAACGCTGTCCCAAGGCTCAGCTGGCACTTGATCACGGCAGCGCTTGAACTCATCAACAAGTTCAGCTGGGAATAGTCCTTCACCGCTGGAGATGATCTGAGCCAACTTGATGTATGTCGCACCAAGCTTTTCAATCGCGTGGCGAAGACGCAAGGAAACATATGCACGCGACTCTTCGGATGTACTGAACTTGTTGCGCTTCTTCTTATAGAACCAAGGGAGCAAAGCCCAGCCCATATGTGCGACGACCGTGATGAGTCGACCAAGTGGCGGAATGCGGCGTGAGCGAATGAGCGAAGGGACTTCCTTCTGTGCTGCGGTGCGCAGAACAATTGCAATCTCTGACCACGCGATGGTGTCGCGATCAAGTACCCACGGACCTTTGGCTGAAAAGTTTCCCCACTCAAGATCTGGCGATGTCACGGTCACCTTGACAGTCTGTCGGGGCGTTTTGCCAGCACACGCCGTCAGTGGGGGAAATAGGACACAATGGACGAGGGAATAAATGCGGGAGGTCGCTATGTCTGGTCCATTGCAGGGCGTGAAGGTGATTGAAATGGGCGTGTGGGTCGCTGGGCCTGCCGCCACAGGCCTGATGGCTGACTGGGGTGCTGATGTCATCAAAGTCGAGCCGCCAACAGGGGACCCACAGCGATTCGTATTCGGCGCCCTCGGCGTTGCTGATCAAAAGGGCGTTCCTCCCTTTGAGATTGATAATCGTGGGAAACGTTCTGTTGTATTGGATCTGCGAAACGAAGAGGACCTACAAAAGATGTTCGCTCTGTTGGAAGATGCCGATGTCTTCGTATCGAACGTACGACCGGCAGGACTTGCTCGCATGGGTCTGGACCCGGATTCTTTGACCAAGCGATTTCCTCGACTGATCTACGGGCAACTTACTGGTTACGGTTCAACCGGTCCTGATGTCGACAAAGCGGGATACGACATTGGCGCCTTCTGGTCTCGCTCTGGTTTGGCGCACACCACTGTTGCGCCTGATGAATTGCCACCGGCAATCCGCAGTGGACAAGGTGACCACACCACAGGCCTCTCAATGGCTGCAGGCGTGTTGGCTGCGTTGTTCGACAGGGAACGCACGGGTAAAGGTCGAGTCGTTTCAACCAGCCTTTTGCGCACCGGCATCTACACATTGGGTTGGGATGTTGGCGTGTACTTACGTTTTGGCAAGCGTCAAAGCACAAAGTCATCGCGGAAGAATCCTGCACCACAAATGAATTGCTATCGCTGTGCTGATGGCCGAGCCTTCTGGCTTTTGGGGATGGAAGCAGACCGGCATTTCCCTGGGCTGTTGAAAGCAATTGGCCGAGAAGAACTTGCCAGCGTTGAGAACTTCAAGAACGCTCGTACACGCTCGATCAATGCAGGCGAGTTCATTGCTGTACTTGATGAACATTTTGCAACGCAGGACTATGCCTATTGGACAGCGCAGTTTGACGCGAACGATGTGTGGTGGGCGCCGTTGAATTCCATTGCGGATGCAGTGGTCGATCCTCAAGTCATTGCTTCAGGTGCGTTTGTTGATATGACACCGCAACCAGATGAAGCTCCGTATCGCGCGGTGAACTCACCCGTTGACTTCAGCGATTACACACCGACGTATGGCCCCGTGCCCAACCTTGGTGAACACGAACCGAAGTGGTGACTTACTCTTCCCAGCTGTCGTAGTCATCCTCGGTATCCCATTCACCATCGGGTCCGTAATCGCAGTAGTCCGCAATGTCGTCAGTTGCGCCAGCGTCGTAGAGCTCTTCGGCCTCGTCGCAGTCAATGTCGTCACTTGCTGATGGTGATGAAGAAGGCTTTCGTGGTGGTGCCGCAGTGGTGCTGGGCGACGTAATGGACGATGTCGGGATTGTTTCGACAGTGGGGAGGCTTGTGGCGGTCGCCGGCACAGATGTATCGGTGTCGTCGATGGGGCCCGCTATGGCTTCAACACACGCTGCGCACAGAACGAGAAGAGTCGATGCATATATAAGGAACTTCTTCATGTGTGACTGGTTTATCCGAGACCTGTGTCAGGTGGACCGATCTAGAACTGGGGTGGGCGCTTCTCGCGGAGCGCATTCACGCCCTCACGATACTCGGCGGTCTTCGTAGCATCGTCAATGAGTGCAATCGATTCATCAATTGATGCACCTAACGAGTGTCGAACATAGTCGCGGTAAATCTGAGCTTTTGTTGTTGTGACTGCATTCGGTCCGGCGGCAACGGACACGTTGTGAGCCCATTCCTGCGCCATGCGCAGTGCGCCGGCGCCATCCTCGGCGACGCCGTTCCACAAGCCCCAATCTCGTGTCTCTTCTCCAGTGAATACTCGGCCAGAGAGCAGCAAATCATTCGCGCGCGTGATTCCGATGAGTCGTGGCAGTGTCCAACTCATTCCATACTCAGCGGGCAAACCCAACTTGGGTGCGGCAGTCGTGCACTTGGCGATTGCAGAGATGAAGCGAAGATCGCAGAACAGTGGAAGCGCCAAACCGATGCCGGCACATGCTCCATTGATCGCGGCGATAACTGGAACCCGAAGACCAAAGTGCCACGCAAGGTCGTGGTCAAACTCTGAAGGAAGGTTTGATCCGGGGTTTGCAACAGTTGCACTTTCACCCGGGTCGTAACCGCCCCGTTCTGCATGTCCTGCCAATGCTTCTGAGTCGCCGCCGACACAGAATGTTTTTCCTTCGCCAGTGACAACAATTGCACGTATGTCCGTATCTGCATCAAGAGCAGACATCGCATTTTTGTATTCGGCATGCATGCGTCCGGTCCACGCATTCGCACGGTGAGGGCGATTCAAGGAGACAGTTGCAACGTGTCCCTGAATGGAAACGAGAACTGTGTCATTCATCGTGGGTCGCGTCCCCAGATGGCATGAAGAATTGCATCGGTGTATTCAGGACGACACACAAAAAAGTCGGGCAGCCACGTATCGGCTTCGTTGTAAACAAGAGGGGAGCCATCGATGCGGCTGGCATGGAGTCCTGCGGCCATCGCAACAGCTGCAGGCGCCGCTGAGTCCCATTGGTGCATGCCGCCATCGTGCACATAAATGTCAGCTTCGCCCATGATGATGCTCATTGCTTTGGCGCCTGCGCTGCCGAGGCGGTATGCATCACAATCGAGACCTTCACTCACCAAGATCGCTGCGTAGGGCGCGCGATTACGTGAGGTGACAAGGCGGGGCTTGGCGCCCTCTTTCGGTGGAACAATCGCAGCAGGGCTGGTGGAGAAGACAGTATCGATGCTGGGAAGTGATACAGCGCCCGCTGTCAGTGATGTTTCTTCCCACAATGCAATGTGTACAGCCCAATCGGCGCGTCCTTCGCCGTACTCATTCGTTCCATCAAGTGGGTCAACAATCCACACGCGAGGTGCTCCCACGCGCTTGCGATTGTCGTACCCCTCTTCAGAAAGCACAGCATCATCTGGCCGCAGTGCGCCGAATGCTTCCATCAGAAAGCGATGCGCAAGCAAGTCTCCGGAATCTTTCAACTGCCAGAAAGTTGTGCCGCGTTCAATTTCATCTTCACGGTGCTTCTCAAGAAGCATGCCAGTGTGTCGCGCCAGTTCTGTTGATAGTTCGGAATCGGACAAGCCCTCCCAGGATGCGAAGAGCTTGTCGTTACTCATTCTTGACCGCGCACCAGACTCATTGATTCGCGCACCAGATTTCGAACGTCGGTTTCGTTTGCGCCGGCTTCAACAAGCATGCGAATGCGCTGTTCCACTCGTTCGGCAACAACGTCATCAAAAGCATCGAGACGCTGTGTTGATGTTGCTGCAGAGACAGCCATGAGAATGATGGCCGCGACTGCGGAAATCATTCCGAATGTCAATACCCAGCCTTCGTTGTTGCCAGCGATAGAGGAAACGATCAACGCCGGAATACCCGAGAGCATCAAGATCAAGCACGAGATACGGATGAGTCGAAGTGATGTGTGCATTACCGAGCCAGTGGTTTGTACTTGATGCGGTGAGGCTGTTCTGCGGCAGAACCAAGTTCCTTACGGCGCCAGGATTCGTACTCGGAGAAGTTTCCTTCAAACCAACGCACTTGGCTGTCGCCTTCGAATGCAAGAACATGTGTTGCAATGCGGTCGAGGAACCAGCGGTCGTGGCTAATCACCACCGCACAACCTGGGAACTGCTCGAGGGCATCTTCCAGTGCACGGAGAGTGTCAACGTCGAGGTCGTTCGTTGGTTCGTCCAAGAGCAAGACGTTGCCACCGCGCTTTAACACCTTTGCAAGGTGTACACGATTGCGCTCGCCGCCTGAAAGATCTCCGACCAACTTTTGCTGGTCGGCTCCCTTGAAGTTGAAGCTTGCAACATAGGCACGACCATGAATTTCACGACCACCGACCTTCATGTGCTCAACACCTTCGGTGATTTCTTCATAGACAGTTTTTGCAGGGTCAAGTGAGTCACGGTTCTGGTCGACGTAACTAAGTTGCACAGTGTCGCCCACGCTGACGGTGCCAGAGTCGGGTGCTTGCTGACCTGTGAGCATTGCGAAGAGCGTTGACTTACCAGCACCGTTCGGGCCGATGATGCCAACAATGCCTGCAGGTGGCAGTGAGAAGGACAAATTCTCGATGAGAAGTCGATCGCCAAAACCTTTGGAAAGGTTTTCAACATTGATGACATTGTCACCGAGGCGTGGACCAGCAGGAATGTTGATTTCCAACTTGTCGGGTCCGCGCTCAGAAGCCAATGCCTCAGCATGCAACTTGTCGTATGCGGCAAGACGTGCCTTACCTTTTGCCTGACGCGCCTTCGGCGACATCTTGACCCATTCGAGTTCGCGTTGCAGTGTGCGTTGGCGGTTGTCGTTTTGCTTGTCTTCAGCATCGAGTCGTGCTTGCTTCTGCTCCAGCCATGAGGTGTAGTTGCCCTCGAATGGGAACCCACGACCGCGGTCGAGTTCAAGAATCCAACTTGCAACATTGTCGAGGAAATAACGGTCGTGCGTAATTGCGACGACAGTGCCGGGGTATTCCTTCAGGAAGCGCTCCAACCAATCAACTGACTCGGCGTCCAAGTGGTTGGTCGGTTCGTCGAGCAAGAGAAGATCGGGGCGTGCCAAGAGCAAGCGGCACAACGCAACACGGCGACGTTCACCACCAGAAAGCTTGGTGACATCAGCATCGTTAGGTGGGCAACGCAATGCGTCCATCGCGATCTCGACGTTGCGGTCAAGACTCCATGCATCGGCAGCGGCGATCTTGTCTTCAAGTTCTGCCTGCATCGCGCCGACCTTGTCGTAGTCGGCATCGGGGTCAGCCCACATCGCCATGACTTCGTCGTAACGGGTCAGCATGTCCCTGATGGGGGCTACTCCGTCCATCACATTGCCCAGCACGTCCTTGGTGGGGTCAAGCTGGGGTTCCTGCTCGAGAAGGCCCACGGTGAAGCCAGGGGTGAGACGTGCCTCTCCGGTGTAGCCGTCGTCAAGACCCGCCATGATCCGCAAAAGGCTGGACTTACCGCTGCCGTTTGAGCCAATAACGCCGATTTTGGCGCCTGGGTAGAACGAGAGCGAGATGTTCTCGAGGATGGTGCGGTCAGGCGGATAGAACCGCGCCAGCTTGTAACAGGTGTAAATGAACTCGTGCGCCATGGTGCTTGAAGGTTAGTTCGGGGAGGTTGATTCCACCCTTCCCGTGCTCCGTAGGGGTAACTTGAGAAGTGCGCCCCATTGGGCGCTTACTCAAGGGGAATGACTCACATGAACGAAGTTTCACTGTTTGATGCAGAGGCGATTGGCAATTTCTGGTTCCGATACCTGCACGTATTGGCAGGCATTACTTGGATCGGCTTGTTGTATTACTTCAACCTGGTGCAGGTTCCTGGCTTGGCCGCCTACGGCGACGAAGGCAAGGCCCGCAACATCACCATCACCCAGATCGCGACTCGCGCACTGTGGTGGTTCCGTTGGGCATCAGTGGCCACTTTGGCAACCGGCCTCTTGATTGTCGGAGTCGTTCCTGAATATATGAAGGACTTCATGAACCACACTGACGTGAAGGACTTCCCTCTTAATGCCAAAAATGCGGCAATCAGTGTTGGAATGACATTGGGAATTCTCATGGCTGCGAACGTATGGATGGTCATCTGGAAGAACCAGAAGGTTGTCATCGCAAATGCAACCAATGTTCTCTCTGGTGGAGAAGCGAATCCTGATGCAGCGACTTCTGGTCGTCGTGCGATGCTCGTGTCCCGCCAGAACATGATCTTCTCGGTTTCCATGTTGTTCTTTATGGTGGGTGCAGCGCACTACTACGACAGTGTCTTCTCTGCTTCGTCAGGTGACGCAAACACCTTCATGTTGTTTTCCATTGTGGTCATTGCTCTCTTGCAGTTGAATGCCCTCGGCAAGTTCGGCGGCATCAAGGCTGGCAACAAGATGCTGTGGCCATATGAGAGCCACAAGAATGCCATCATCTCAGGTGTTGTTTTGTGGGCAGTGTTCTTCATCGCATCCATCGTGTTGATGAGCGCCTAAGTCTCAAGTACTAAACAAAAGGGCCGCCCCATCGGGGCGGCCCTTTTGCGTTCCTCGGAACTATTTCGAATTACTCAACGGTGAGTGTTGCCCGCATATTGCCATGGCCTGGAACATCGCAGATGACCTGGTATGTGCCGGCATCAAGAGTGACGGTTCCAGAATCAATAGAGCCCTTTCTGGCAACCACAAGTTTGTAGTTGGGGACCTTCATGTTGTCCTTGGCCAAGATCAGCGTGTGGCGGATTGAATCCTCATTGGAGTAACCGATAAGAACCTCGCCAGCTTTGACGGGGCCATAGTTCTCCATGTCGAAGCGCAGACCCGACACCGCCTTCACTACCGTTGCCCCAGCTGGGAGAGTTTCCGCCGGAGCAGATGTGCCTCCTCCACAAGAGGTCAAGAGTCCGATTGCCACGAGAAAGGGGAGTGCACGCTTCATGAGACCGAATATACTGCCCTGAGGGCGGATAAAGGACGGTTGGGGCATACCTGAGAAGTACCATCGGTCACGCGGACAATGGCGTCCGTGGTGCCTCGCCCAGGCGCCCCACCGCCCATGAGG
>Ga0315905_10006595_pt1 | contig 11796 bp, 11 predicted proteins | sample LakEriMetagenome_5_FD_203522 | JGI IMG/M metagenome (GOLD analysis project Ga0315905, IMG submission 203522) | Freshwater fungal communities from buoy surface, Lake Erie, Ohio, United States - Buoy 4 MA121 | ecosystem: Environmental > Aquatic > Freshwater > Lake | place: USA: Lake Erie, Ohio...
GAGCTTGCCTTCCCCAGCACACATCAAGCACCGGGACATTATGCTGGGCCACGTTCCTTTCTCCTTTGCTGCTCGCACTCTGCGCAACTTCATCGGGGTGGGGGGTTAATGATCCCTCTCTCTCTTTCTCTCTCTTTCTCTCTCCACCTGCTGTGACAGGGGGAGCCTTTCCTGTGGTGACAGGGGGAGTTTTTTCTAAATAAGCGGTTCTAAGGGTGCCCCCTACATCTTTGAGGGATGGTAGTTGGCACGGGGGAGAACGATAAAGGAGACTTCATGAGTCGGTCACGGTCCCTTTATTGCCATTCAGATACTGGACCAACGGGGCCAACGGCCCTAATTTTAAGAGAGCAAATAAGGTCTAGCCTTTCTGGACCGTTTGTCCAGTTTTGCCTCCTGGGCAGTTTATCCTAGTACGGGATTGCTTCCGAGATTACTTGGTTGCCTCCGAGATTACTTGGTTGAGGTCTAAGGCGCAGAGTTTCCGAAATTCTTCGCAAAGTGTCGTTGGAAGCGGACAGTGGATAGACGGCATAAGAAGCTAGCGCACCGGGTGAGTAAGGTGCGCGCACTTACATTCAGTAAAGAATGTTCAAGACCATGGTCGTGTCCAGTCGTTAACAGTCATCGTTGACTATCCCTGATACAGGAAATTAGCTCAACAGATGCAGAAACGCTTCTGTGCATGCCGTAGACATACAACCACACACACACACACACAAACACGCACGCACACACACACACACAGAGCTAGCGCTTCGAAGTGCGGAGCGCAACTGAGCTTTACAACAGACCAATAAACTAGAGAAAATTGTGAGCGAACGCGACTTGGAAATCGAAGTGCTTTCGCAAAAGAAGGTTCAGGCTCGGAGGGTTAGATCCTAGGGTTTAGGGTCTAGGGTGCTGTCGGCGAGGACATCCCCGCTCGTCCTGTAAGAAGGTTTAGGCTTCATGGTTTAAGGTTTCGGGTTTAACGTCGCAGTTCTTCTGCGGCAAATGGTGTTGCTTTCGTTTTTTTACTCCCTCGGAGTGGCGAGAGTTACTTTATTTGAAACGGTATTAGATTGGCTTCAAGGCATTCAAGACATGCTTGATTGATAACCAAATTCGAGAGAAAAATTACAGCAACAAAAAGTAATCTCAAACCCCAGCCAGGAGAAGAGTAGTCACCTCCACCTCCTACTCTTCAACCCTCTGCTCCTCCTCCTGCTACGCCCGCCCACCTCCTGCACCTTACCCAGCTCACCCAAACAAAACCGAGCAACGCGCGTGGTGCGTGAAGCAACAACACCACTATCACTCACTATCAATATTTTCCCCGCGGGAGGGGCCCTGGGTGATTGGGCTTGGAATTGTCATCGCCATGTCGATTGTCAAGGGCGCTGCTTTTCTCTGCCTGTGGTGTACGCGCTGGATACAGAATGGAGTGCGCTTGTTGTTGGTGTGGTAGAGTGTCCGCGCGTCAAGACCGCCTGCCGCCGGGCAGCCAAAATGGGATCCAGACTCTCAACGAGGGTGGAATCGAATTTGCTGGTTTGTTTCAAGTCCAAGTTGAGCCACGACAGCCCATTCGTGCACGTGACTTGAGCCCCGTGAATGAGCACAGCCTGAAGGAGGATGGCCATGTCTCGACAGTACTCTAGACCTGCACTCGCGGGCAAAGCACACCCAGTGCGATAGGATTCAAACGCAGTGGCAATGGTGTTGGCAGCCCTTGAGGCAATATCAAACTCGATGCCCAGTTCAGCTAAAGTTGAGGTCATTTCCACAATTTCCTCTTGTTCCTTTTCCAAAATGGCGCGAGCTAGATCTTGGTCGTGGCCACTTTCGAGAAACGACATAAAAATCGTTTCGTCCGGTGCCGATGCCCGTCGGTGGAAGTGCAAGAGATCCGGTGCTCTGCGTGCAATATCTGGTGAAACGCCGCGCTGTACTAGTTCCCGAACTGCAAAGCCCCCCTGTGAGATCAAAAACGGAAGAGGGCACGAGTGTCAGATGCTCGAACCTTTCTCATTGTGACGCTCGTACCTTTCTGATTGTGATGCTCGTAGCTTTCTGATTGTCATGCGGGGACAGGATACACCACACACATATATCAACACACCTCCTTGCGAAAGGCCGCAGCGGTCAGCAGGCCCTGGACCCAGCGAAGTCGCTCACTCTCAGATTCAGCGGCTAGCAGTGCAAACTCGCTGTGCGCTTCGTCGTTGAGGAATTCAATCTCGAAGGCAAACTCCTGCGCACACGCAGGCGCAGGCGATACGTGCACAATGTTGCCAAGCTTGACGAGGCGAAAGTCGACTGTGCCGTTTTCGTGGGCGAATGAAAGTTCGTAACCGTCCATCTTAAACAATCGGAGCTGCCAGCGCACGAGCGAATCGTCATGTGAGCCTGCTAAAACCGCAACACCTGCAACGCCTGTACGACTTCTTTCATAGTCCTTGAGTCTATACAGATAACCATGCAACTTCGACAGTTCTTTGTTGGAGCTAAAGTTGTATTCCTTCTGCACGCGATCCAAAGTGCTCTCAAAGCACTCTGTCTCGACGCCATACATGGCAAGATCAATGAGGGCCTCGTCATCCCTGCCCTTTCTTTCCTTATATCTTCTAGCAAAGTCGTCCCAGTGCTCAGAGCGTACAAGCTGCATCATCTGAGACACAAGAACCTGCAACAACAACACAGTGAAACACAGTCAAAAGAGACCTATAGTAGTGTCAAAAGAGACCTACACTAGTGTCCACAGAGCGTACGAGCTGCATCATCTTAGGCAAAAGAACCTTAGCTCGACAGCGACCAGGGATGCGCGTGGAACAACCTGAGCACTTTCCACACCGGAAATGTCGCTTGAGCATCACGTTGAGATCAAGCCAGCTCTGGAGAAACTCTGGCATAGGCTGCGCAATGAGGCGCAGCTGCAACGGGAGGATGCTAGCCAACTGTTGCGGTTCGTCAACTACAAACACGGTCGGGTTACCCTTCCAGCACCGCCTGTTTTTGTCCAGCACGTTGCGCTGCATCAACCACTCTTCCAGTCGCTTCCACACTTGCCCAAATCCATCCTCAGCGTCGACTCCTGGCAGGTTCAGGTAGCTTCAGGATGCTGAACCTCCGAAGATTCCCTTGGAAGCTTGGAAGCTTCTGGGAAGCTTTGCACACACACACACACACACACACACACACACACACACACTCACACAAATTACGTTGGGTGTTGGCCGCGGTCATGGCGTAGAAAAGCTTAGAATAGCCATGCGTGTGCTGCGGGCGAACAAACGAGTGGAACTCGTCCACGATACGCAAGTTGTTGCGATTGACCAGCACACATGCAATCTCGATGATCTCCACTGGAGCCTTGCCTGGGTCTCGTTCCTTGACGGTTGTTTGAAAATGGAGACAGGCCAACGTTTTCACGCCGTCAGCCTCGAGGCAGGGGTTGCCTAGCATGGTTTTCGCGTCATCGGCCTGCGCGTGTTGGCGTCCAGTGGGGCGGTAGCTCGTAAGCTGTGTCCAATCTGTATGAATGGATTCAAGCTCCTGTGTTCTGTTCTTTTGCGCAACATTGTCGTCTTGGCCGTCCGCTGCCGCCGCTTCATGCTCGTGCTCGTGAGCATAATTCTGGAGGCGCTCCAGGTACGAGTGAGGCATTGCTGCCCCATGTTTGAGCTTAGTCCACCTTGGAAGACAAAGAGAGAGTCAGCTATCGACAAGGCCCTCACTACGGGAGCAGGGCGCACTAGAGAACACACAGTCAGGCAGTCGAACCCGCGATTTATCTTGAGGTAGACGTCGGAAAGCTCCACCGCTGCCATGCTCGGCGCAGACGCAACCCGCCGGAGCCATGCCACAAAACTGTTTGTCTGCAGCTCGCCGGTCTCGCGTTGGTCAAGAGCAAACCAGATGAGCACTACACAGGTTTCCCACTGTGGGACCATCGCCGTGCGCGACACTTGGTTGAGATGGAGCTCATTAGAGGTCCTCTCCGACGCTGACCTGCGGAGCTGACCCCGCGGAGTCAGCAATCCATACACCACCTTCTGCACGAGGTCGAGGAAGTCATCAATACCCACAACGCCACAGCCCGAAGGGTCCAAACGCGCTTGCACGCCAGACCTGCAAGTCCAGCTGGTGAGAACTTACTGCAAGCGAGACACAGCGCGCGAAGCACAGAGGAGGCCAATGTGCGCGAAGACGTTGCATGCGGGAGCGAAACTGTCGTGGCCAGAGACCAGTCGCGCAGGTAGGTCGTGTCGGCGGTGGCTTCGTCCTTCCCGGACTCATTTGTGGATTGCGATCCTGCTCTCGAGAGGCTCTCGGACGTGCGTGTTGATGACACCCGGGACAGCAAGGCACAAGACGAGAGCAGTGCGCCTTGCGAGGCGTCGCACTGCCAGATGCACTTCAAGATCTGCGCAGCGCCAGACACGTACTGTTGCACCTTGCCTGGGTCCACGCGCTCAGTAGATGAATTCACCATGTCCAGGCCCTCTGCTCGCGCCCGTGCATCCACCATGTCCAGGCCCTCTGCTCGCGCAGCCTGCGCACGGCCAGGAACACACTTAATTCCGTGTCCCGCTCCTTGTCATTGGGTCATGGGGAGGTGTCGTCACACATAGCGCCAATCGTTCGTGGCTGCAACAAGTTCAAACCTTCGATTAGTACGACGATTACCGAGACGCCTTCGAGAGACAGAATTGTATGCGCATCGCGCATCACATACATTGTATGTGTTTTCTTGCGGAGAAGTGCTGAAAAGTTGGTGTACTGGAAAAACCTTGCATGAAAGTTCACGCAGTTTTGTGTGTGTGGAAGCTCTTCGCCTTTCGAGAACAGTGACCAGCATGCACCGTCGTGAAAGGGTTGCTGCAATATGTTACAGAGCTCCGATGCTCACCGCGCTTGTCTCCCTCCGCAAGAAAATCAGGCTGCTTCAGAAAATATGTGGTTCCTGCGATTCACCTTTTCTACGTAGTACGGGGGTTGCAAGAAAAGCCACTCCGGGTCGACGCAGGGCGGAGACGCATGGTCGACGTGCATGCGACGCAGGACCGGGGTGCCGTGACCGCGCACGCACAGACGCACGCAAAGGCGCCTTTGCGCGCCGGCTAGGCGCCCGGGAGCGTTCAGGGCCCAGCGTAGAGGGCAAGAACAGGCGGCTTGCGTGGGAGCATTTGTTCCCCGGAGCCTGGCCAATGGCTGTGCCTGCCATGTGCGTAAAACCCGAGTTTGCACGCACGCACGCACGCACGCACGCACGCACGCACGCACGCACGCACGCACGCACGCACGCACGCACGCACGCACGCACACGACGCACGCACGCACGCACCACCCTGCCATCAGCTGACCGTCGTGCTGTGGCTGCAGGAGGCTGTGCCCGCTGTGCCAGAAGCCCGCGGCACTGCAGCAGTGCTGCCTGATCGGCAAGATCCCCTATGTGGAATGGGAAATGGAGCACATGCCCCAGTTCCTTGACGTGCTCAGGACGAATCATCACAAGTGGGCGAAGCTGGGCTCGCTCGGCGACATGGTCGACGCCACGCTCGGCGAAGGTGGCTACAAGGAGGTGTTTAAGAAGGAGCGCCTTGTAGGTAAGCTGCTCTTTGGTAAGCAGCGCAAAACGCTTTCCGACACCATGAAGCGCATCGGCATCAAAAACGTGAAGCACAGGGACTTGCTGGTTGAGGTGATCTACGAGCTCAGCAAGCCGCAGCCGCCCCAGTCAGAGGAGGAGATGATGACAGCCAAGTTCACGCTCGTCCGCAACACCTGGAGCAATGAGCGCAAGCCCGATATTCAACTGCACGCCATGGCGGACGTGCTCGCTTTCAGCGGTGACGAGTCAAAGCACGAGCTGCTAAAAAGGTTTGACCTCCTCAAGCTGCTTAAGGAAATAATCAGCGGCAACATGATGGACGCAGAGCGGGAGAGAATTCTCAAAGAGCGCCAGCTCGAGATCGATGAGCTCTGGAAGCGGCGCCGCAAGCGCGAGCTCGACTACGAGCAGAAAAAAGATCTGGATCGAAAGGAGCATCTCCAGGCACGCGACTGGCTGCAATGGAAAGCTGACTTTGGCAGTCTTGCCGTTGCTGCCTTTGCTACCCTGCAGAATGTGTCAAAGAGCCCGGTTTTCACGAAGGAGATTGCTCGAGATGACTTTCCGAACATGCTCGTCCTCCATCTTGACAGGTGCCGGGACGCAGAAAAGCACCTGACGCTCCTGAGAGCCATGGGCAAGGGGCAATACATGAGCCTTGTTGCCAGCGAGGTTGCAGAACAGCAGCTCATGATCCTCAATATTATCTACAACTTGAGTCTGGAGCCCGAAAACCGCAAAATCATGTGCAGCCGCGGCGTTGCTGCGGCGGTGGTGCAGGTGTCGATTTCCTCGTCTGTTCGCGATACGCCCCGGTACCTCCAGTGCATGCGGATCTTTTGCAACCTATCGTTAGGGGCTGGCGAGACCGAGGTGAGGATGGTGCAAGACAAGGTGCTCGGGCCTGTCGTGAACTCTGTAAGAGAGGGCTTCGGTGAGTCGCTGCTGTATGCAATCAGCACCGTTGCGAATTTGGCATTCGTCGAGAAGAATCGCGACGACATCGTGGACGCGGGTGTTATGATACCCCTGTGCAAAATTTTGAAAGAGCAAGGGGAGACGCCCGCAAAGTTGAAGGCGTTGGACGCGGTCCGGAATCTCGCAGCCGCATACGCAGACTTGCGCTTTGCCAAACTTGTCGTGGATGAGCTCATAGAAATCGTGCGGAACGGCGCGGAGGAGGAGCGGCTGCGTGCCCTGATTGCTCTGCGCAGCGTGACGCGATTTGAGGAGACGCTGCAGATCTGCGAAGAGCAAGGTGTGATACGGCAGGCGCTGGCCCTAGTTGAGCATGAAGATATTCGAGTGCGCACCCAGGCTCTAGGCCTGTTGATCAATGTGATTGGAATGAGTGCCGTGACTCCCATGGACGCCGACGAAGAGGACGAGCTCTCTGACTCGGAACTCTTCTCGGACGATGAAGATGGAGACAGCCTTTTGGAGCTGACTTCGGGCGACCGGGAGTCGGGGCCGGATGGGCCAAAGGCTCAAGAGCTTGGTGACGGCCTGTCGGTACCGCAGCGGGCAGAGGATGACGCCGATGCGCCCGTCGGCGGACCGCAAGCTACTGGCGCGCCCTCCGAATCCGGCAGAGCTCCCGCACTCGACGTTGCTATCGCAGAAGGTGGTGCCAATTGGGAGTCGCTGGAGGAGGTTCCCACTGGCGACGAGCTGGTTGGTGCGGACAGGCCACTGCAACGAGCAAACAAATTATTACAGGCGCGTGTGTCGCCATTTTTCAGGCTGCTAACTGAGCGTGAGCTAGAGCTGCTGGCGCTGGGGAGCGAATACTTCATTGTGCGGAAAGGTGATGCGCTGGTGGTTCAGGGCGACAGCAGCGAGTCCATCTACATGGTGGTCCGTGGCATCATGCGCGTGCTCATCGGCGCAAAGGGCGCTGGAAAGTGGGGTATGCACCGAATCGCCCGCAACAAGCCCAAAGCATCCTCTCTGACCACCCATTTAGACAGCTCCGGCTCTCCAGAAAGTCCCAAGGAGAAGACATGCAAAACTTCGCCTTCTTCCCCGCATTCCCCGAAGGAGAAAGTAGAATCTCCGACATTCGACTCCCCGGTTGCGGGCAGGACGGGCCACAAGAAAGGTGGAGAAACCAAGACGGGAGCAACCTTCAGGGCGGGTAAGGACACAAGAGAGGTCTCGCGTTTGCGACCAGGGGATTCGGCCAACGAACTTTGCGTCATGGAAGGACGCCGCAGTCTTGCCACGCTCGTGGGAATGACAGAGCAGTCAGTGATCATGGACATTAAAGCCAAACAGCTCGCAGACGTGTTGCTCGCCAGACCTGAATTCAAGGACGCCATCAGCTCAGGTGAAATGGTCATGATGTCTGACATCGAAAAGGTACGCCGCGTATGGAAGCACCCAGCGATGTCCGATGAGGCTGCTGAGAAGTCCAATCTCTTCCGCATTGAGAGCAGGTGTTTTTGCACAGTAGCCTGCAAACCCTCTCTCTCTCTCTCTCAAGCACACATATAGAGAAACGCGCTCCCACAAGCGCGCGCGCGCTCTCTCTTTTGGGCGCTCCCTCACTCGCTCTCTCTCTCTCTCTCTCTGTATTTGTCCATAGACTGCCAGTAGGCCTCAACGTCTGGGCCAAGACAGCAAGCTAACAAGTGTTCTTGAGCGCGACAGTACAGACATGGTGTTTTCTGCGTTCATGTGCTGATTTATGTGCGTTTTGTGTGGCCCGTTTGCCCACCTCAACGCTTGTATCCAAAACCCACTCTATTTTGCCTTCTCTGTCTCCGTTCCCCTCTTTTTCCCTTTTGCAGCGAGCGAAAAGCTAAGGTGCAGCGGCATCTGCTGGCAATTGGGGCGCAGAAAGTGTTCGAGCGAAATGTCACACAAGAGACTAAACTGATGCAAAAAACGATGTTCCAAATTGGCCTTTGCCTCCTTATTGGTGGCGCTGAAAACAAGAACAGCCCCCTTCTGCTGGTCCGTTTTGGCATGAACTACAGTAGATCAGCATGCTCAGTGATCAGAACATACTTGAAGACACCCAGAGTTGCTTTTGTGACGGACTCTCTATGTGTGCGTGCGTCTTTGCACGTTTTTTGCATGTGTGCGTTCAGGTTGAAGAGGATGTCATCGAACAGCTCAAAGGCATTATTGACTGCAGTCGGCACGGCGAGGATTTTTACGGGTCAGACATGTGCCCAAACACGCAGAAGAGGAGGGGATCAGAAACGTGTTTTGACTGGCACGCGTGTCCGCATTGCTGACTATTACTTTTCGTACTTTCATTGCAGTCACGTTTACAAGTGCGAAAAGGTGCTCCTTGCCTTTCGACTCCTGGCGATGAACGACCAGAACAAGCACAAATTTGTGCAGGTGATATCAAAATTTTATTCGTTGCGTTGACGCATGCTTCAACCAGTCCAGGTTGCTCAGTCCATACGTTCGTGTGTATATGTATTTCGGAGTGAAAATTTGTGTCTCTGCAGAATTCTGTCATACCCTTTGTGCTCGACCTTCTTAAGGATGACGACCAGGAAATTGTGCGTCTAGCAACGGTATGCGACGGCAGAGAGTATTGTTTGTACAGATATGCATGAGTGAGCGGGCAGGTGAAAAACAAACACAGAATGATGTAAACACAGACAGTGGTGATGATTAAAGTGAAATACGCGCAGGCAACCCTGCTGGAGCTCTCATTTGGCATGCAAGCACGATGGCTGCTGCGTCCTATCATGGGCATTTGGAACAAGTATGTGAAATCCGCCAAGGTACCCGAACCTGTGGGACTGTATGCGCGCGCGATCAGATGTGGACACACACGCACATAGATACACAAGTAGCCGTACATATCTGTTCTTGCTTGATTGTAAAGCAGGTATGGCGGCCCGTAGTATGTACGGGCGATGTTGAAGGCCAAAAAACAGCGTTCAAATGCATGATTTGTCATTTTCGCACATTTGAGTTACGCAACCAAAGTTTAATTTCACACCACCGTATATGCATATAGGTTGAACGCGAAATAGCGGCGATTCCACCTGCACTTACTGATGCCGTGGATATTGCGGCACCTACCCACCTTATTCAGGTGCGCCTGCCTGGTGGTCTGCTTTTTGCTGCTTGCTGCTTGCTTTTCCCTCGCAGATCATATTCGAATCGCACTTGAAGTAGCGACCACGAAAAGACTAGAAAAAGGGACAGAGAGGGGATAGGCAGAGAAGGAGATAAGAGAGAAGAGGGTAGGAAGGGACACATCGCAACGGCGAAGTGTGAAGGTCATCACATTGGCAATATACGCACAAATATGCACAGCATGACATGGGGATCAATATGCTTATCAGGTGCGATCAGTGGAGTCCGAGCCAACCTTCAGCCTTGAACTCCACGAGGTCCTTCTTCTGCTTTGCGCACACCCACCCATCCTTGCACGCACCAACGCGTGCACGCGCTCACTCACACACTGACGCACATCCAAACAAATGCGGATATGATTTTAATGATGATTACTTGAAACGTTCGCGCTGACTAAACTGGACTGCAAGAAGCTGCATCGTGCTTGTCGGAGCAAGCCGTCACACCTGCATTCAAAACGATGTGAGGTGACATGATGCTTCTGCTGGTACAGGCTGCGTGGGAGGGCGGACAGCAGTGGATCGAGAGGCTAGTTGAAGAAGAGGGAATTGCCGCTGACGCATTAGATAATGTTTGTCATTCGCAAAAGTTTCCTCTCAAAGTTGTCATGGACCGTAAACATAGCAATGGTGCTGATGTTTATCGCGGCTGGACGAGTAGTTGCAAGCACAATTTCTATCCCATGGTGTGTGTCTGAGTGTGTCTGTTTCTGTGTCTGTCTGTGTCTGCTGTTGCATGGCTGTCCGTGTCTGTCGATGGCGGTGTCTGTGTCTGCGCAGCACGGAGCGACAGCCATGCATTTTGCAGCGATTAACGCTCGTTTCGAAGTGATGAGCTATCTCATGGATCGCGACGTGGACATCAATGTCGAAGACTCGTCTGGATGCACCCCCCTGGTCTCTCTCACTTTCTTTCCCTCGCTTTCTCGCTGTCTCTTTCTCTCTATCTCTCCTCTCTCTCTCTTGCTCTCTCATACACACACACACGAACAGAGAGAAAGAGAGAGAGCGCGCGTGCGAGAGAGAGAGGCAGAGAGCGCGAGAGAGTGAGAGTTTATTAGGAAATTTAATATCTATTTCACTCGTGCCCACCACTTGTACGGCAAGAGTGTCAGAGAAACAAAAAACACAGACCAGCATTATGTAACCCCCCGTGCTCTTCGCTCCGCTGACAAACACGCACACAAACACGTCCGGGCGCTCAGGCATGGTACATCATGGCGAAAAACATAGAGTATGGTACAGAGCAAGAGATCTGGCCCGAGGAGTGCAAGGAAACTATTGATTGGATGACTTCGCAAGGAGCGGTGGCTCGGATGCTCCCCATGTTTTCCAATACTGTCTGACCACCGCGATGGGTCTTGATAATGCCGTTGAAAAAAAATAAAGTCCATTCCTTCCCTTCCCTATGCCCCGCCTTTCCCTCGCTCACATGGAAATGCCACGGTCGGATGAGAGGGATGGGGGGGAAGGGAGAGGGAGGGGGGGGGAGTGGGAGGAGGAGAAGGGAAAGCCAGGGAGACGGGAGGAGAGAGTTATGAGGCGGCAAACTGGTTTGTAATGCGCTTTCTTCGAGGGCGTTAAACAAACTGCACTGCTTGCCGTGCAAGGCGTCACCTAGGTCGGCTCGCCTAGTGACAGGCAAGCAAGCCTTGCTGTCGCAGAGGCAACGTTGAAGCGAAGTATTCAAGTATTGCCAAGTTGGGGATGGTGCGTGCGAGTAGCAAACAGTTTGGCACTCTGCAGCTGTATATCAAATTTCCCACTCTGTGTATTGACCCGTTTGCCACTCGGTGTATTAAGTTTGCCACTCTGTGTATTAACCACTACTTACCATCGATGCTGCCTTAAACCGGAGCAAGTCAACTGACGCGCATGAATTCTAACATCGCTCCCCCCAATCTCTGTCTCTCTCGCGCGGTATGCACGGAAAGCTTTGCATGAAACTATTCGTCCCAATGAACTTTCTCAATCTCCCCAGAGTCTTCTCGCTCTAGTCGGCCTGGGTGAAAGTCTCGTGGTGATGCGTGTCGATGAGGGCCAGCATGTCGCTGACCATCGTGTCTGACACCTCCGCAACGGAGGCATCAA
>Ga0315905_10006596_pt1 | contig 11795 bp, 11 predicted proteins | sample LakEriMetagenome_5_FD_203522 | JGI IMG/M metagenome (GOLD analysis project Ga0315905, IMG submission 203522) | Freshwater fungal communities from buoy surface, Lake Erie, Ohio, United States - Buoy 4 MA121 | ecosystem: Environmental > Aquatic > Freshwater > Lake | place: USA: Lake Erie, Ohio...
GGGAGCTGGTCCTGATGCGTGATCTCCGCAGTGGCTCCGCCGGGCAGACGCAAAGTGAGTCGCGAGGCTCCCGTGGGCGTTGCCACCATGGCCTCCATCCATGCCGCGTCTTCCGGCATCTCCGAGGCCGACCGCCGCCGCACGGGAGCCGCCGTCCCGTGTTTGCGCCGCCATGTCACGAAGGTCTGATACTTCACTCCCGCCATGGCCGCGAACTTCGGTGCGCTCAGGCCGCTGCGCTCGAACTCCTGCACGAGTTCAATCTGCCGCCCGGCCGGCACGAAGACGCGGCCGCCCGCGTCCTGCTTCAAAATCAGGTCTGATTCATTCATAGACGTCATAGCTTTCCAGCTATGACGTCTATGATGCGAGTGATCTCCTCAAACCTGGGCGTGACGCTTACGCAGCAGCAGCATTCCCGATTTGGAATCACAACTGCGCAGCCTGACAAACTATCGTGAAACAGGTGGATGGGCAACTCGCAAGATTACTCTTGATGTGCACTTGGTTCCACAGATTCAACCTTACTTGAAAGTCCCCAAATGTCATTTTCATTAACAATGCTAAATTCGTCCACTTTCCGGATTTTTTCTCTTTGTTCCGGCGTTGGTTCCGCATGTACTTTTTTGTCAAGAATCTTACCATCTTTATGATCCTCGACCTGAACTAGTTCACCGGTATCCAGATATGTAGCGAAATTCCCTACTGGGATCCCCATTTCCAGCATACCCTCAACACACACTTTTCCATTCTGGTAGAATTTTCGCACTTCACCATGGACCTTATCTCTCACAAAGATAACTTGCTTCGCGACACTTCCATTCGGATAATACCTTTTGACCAAGCCGTGCCTCTGACCTTTCACATAAGAAGCTTCCTCGAAAATATTTCCATTGCGATAATAGGAAAGGCGGGTCCCATGCATTTTTCCGTCGACATATTTTTCAACTGCCAGAACCCTTCCCTCATTGCTTATCAATTTGCATTCGCCTTCGAGTTTTTCATTAATTTTTTTGCCTACCCATGTACCAAATTCTCTTCCTGACTGGTCTTTTGCCGGAACAGAAACAGCAGCATTCACGTTTTTGACGTCATCTTGCGCGGTTAGAGCGACGCAATGCAGAAATGAAAATGCGAACAAATTAAAAATTATACGGTGCATAGTAATGTAAATATAATTGATGGTTTGATTTTTAGATTGTTATAATCTGGATTAGTTTGAGTGTTTTGTTTTAAAGAATGAGATTGCTTGGTTTGATGATTATATTTTGTAATCAAAAAAGTTCATTGATCGCTCAATAATTCTTCTTCCAGACTTGGGGGAATGTTAGATATGAAAACTCCAATTCTTTTGCCAGTTCATCTTCTTCTTGTTTTGAAATCTTAATAACGTAATTCCCCTCCTGCTCAACTCCATTTAGGAAACCCACAACCTTAAAGAGGGTTCCTTGGGTTGTGTATTCCCTGTGGGTTCCGTTGAGTTTTCCCTTTATCTGAAGACAACTATATGCTTTTTGTCCATTAGGATAAAAAACGCTGCTCGGTCCCCAAGCCATGCCGTTTTGCCATATCTCCAATTGCATGATTTGGCCATCCGGATAGAACCTTCTGAACTCGCCATGAGGAATACCATTAACAAAATCAAATGAACAATAGACTTTCCCATCAGGATAATATTGCGTCAAGGTTCCGTGAGGATTGCCGTCCATGTGAGTACTAACTGCTACAATTCTGTTGTTCTTATCAATAAATCTCACATCACCTTCTAGTTTGCCATCTATTTTAGTTCCCAATTTTCTGTGTGCAGGAAATTCTTCGTCTTCTTCAAAACTTTCCTCATAAGAAGCAATTGACGATTTGGTGTTTGAATCATCAACGAAATTTTCATTATTTGCTTTTTCCGACGCAGTGGCTTGCCCTGTTTCGGAAACAAAGGCCTGCCACATCTTGGGAATCATGATCCATGCATCGCCGAGTTTGATGAGACCGTCGTAGGCCATGCCAGTGGTCTTCCCGGGGGCGACATACTTCAATCCGTAAACCGCGATGTCCTTCTTGAAGTGTGCGGCTTGTTGCGTGTAGCCGCCGGGCAAAGCATCGCCGGAGGTGACCACGACTTCTGTTTGGTCAGGCTCTGCGGTTAGACCGGCTTCCGGGATTCTTGCGAACGATTTGTCGGCATAGGCGGCCAAGAGTTTTGCGTCCTCATCGGTAGCGGCAATTTGGGCAATCTGGGCCGCGTTTGGTTTCAGCTTCATCAGCTGTGCCCTGTTGCTGCGGAGGGTCGTCGCAAGTGATTTGACCTCCTGCTCTAGGCCAGCCGGTGTTTGCGCTCGGATTGTGGCTGGCGTGACGGCAATCAGGGCGACCGCAACGAGGGTGGAGACAAGCGATGTGATCATGGGCATGGTGGTCTTGTTGGTTTGGTTTGGTTTGGTTGGCGTGGCGGCATGGGTGGGCGGGAGATGGTCGTGTATGTTACTTGAGGTGTAATTGAAAGGTAATGAACGAATCGAGCAGTACTTCGAAATGTTCTACTGGACCGTCTGGGGAAGCGGCGGTGGCCGGAATCGGACTGGCTGGAATTTGAAGGGGATTCGGGAGGTTCATGGCTATTGTTGGTGGGGCATTTGGGTCGGGCCAGTAGCAGCCGGACACTCTCTGAACCGCACTCCCGCGCCACTTGTGACAGACAGAGAGAAATTTGATCGACCCAGCGGCCCTGAGCCTGACGGGTGGTCGCGGACACCAAACACCGAAACTACAGGTCCATCCGCATGAGCAGCAAGACTTCCACCAAACAAGCCGGTGCTTCCCGTACTGGTGGAGGGAGGGTCCGTTGGTCGGCTTCGGCCTGAAAACGAACCCGACTGAAACGAGGACGCGCGCAGGCGCGGATCGGGCGGGGGGGCTATCCGTCATATCCGTCGGCGGGTTTGGTCTCTTTCCCGGCAGCCTTCCGGGTGCGGAGGCTCGCTCCGTCGAACTCGAGAATGATGGCGTGGTGCACCAAACGGTCGATCGCTGCCGCCGCGCAGGCTGGCTCGGCATGCAGAGGCGGTGAGGCAGCCGGGACTCTTATCGCTTCATCCAGTAACGATCGCCGCGCCAGCCGTTCATTACCAGACGCGGTCGCTGACGATAGATGTCAATGTAGTGTAACCGTGTCAGCAACCCATCAGGCTGCGGGGGCGACTGACGCGCGGGCTGCCTGCCAGCGGCTCGGCGTCAGGGTCTTCGCCAGCTCGGCTACCTTGTCGGGGTGCGCCGCGGCGAGCTGCAGCAGCACGTCTTCAAGGTAGGTGCGCGGATTGATTCCCATCCTCTTGCAGCTCTCCACAAGGCTCATGATCGCCGCCACAGAGGGCGCTGCTCCCTGGCTGCCCACATGAAGCCAGTTTTTCTTTCAAGAGCAATCGGCCGGATGCTCTGCTCGCAGCGGTTGTTGTCGATTTCCGTCACCCCGTTGATGAAGCTTCTGCGGAGCTCGCTGCGCAGCCGCAGCGCATAGGCGCATGCCCGCGAGAGCCCGCTGCCGGGCAGCACATCCGGGTCCATCGCCACCCGGTTCATCTCGCTCATCAGCGCATCGAACAGCGGCAGGCTTCGCTCGGCCCGCTCCGCCTCGCGCTCTTCAGCGCCGGCGTTCTTCTCCTTCATTTTGCGTTCGATCCCGTAGAGTTCGTCGATCCTCGCACCGAGCGCCGAAGCGGTGTCCACGATGACATTGAAGCCGGCGGCATCGCGGTTCGCCCTGACGATCTCCACGAACTTGCGACGCACATGGGCCATGCAGGCACAGTGCTTCACATCCTCGCCGAACAGGCCGGCGATGCTTTGGTAGACTTGGTAGCCGTCGCTCTGCAGCCAGCCCTTGAATGAGCGGAGATCGTCCCGGGCGTGCTTTCCTCCCCTCCCGGGATGATATCGGTAAACCAGCTGTCCTTTCGGGTGACTGTAGCTCCACAGATATCCGGTGACTGTCTTTCCCTTCACGCTCCGGTCCATTACATGGATTCTCGTTTGGCTGCTGAGTGTTGGATAAATTCAGGCAGCCTGTCTCCCTGCGGTCGGCTCATCGGCCTGAATGTAGTCGCCGGCAATGAGTTCCTCCAGCTGTGCATCGGCGACATGAGTCGCTAGCGCTGCGGTTGTGATGACGGCCCGGTCGGCCGTTGGGTAGGAAATCTCGATGCCATGGTCGCGCTGCAGCGCCATCACCTGCCGGTAGACTGGCTGGTGGTCTGCATACTTCGAGACAGTCATCGCGATGACGACCATCGGTCCGAGCACGGACTTCGGCATAAGCGGGTGCTGCGCCGCGGTGCACGCCGCCGGAGGCATTGCCCGGATAGCAGTAGCTCACAGTCGTGATGCGCTCGACGTAGTACTCGACCGGGACCATGGCGAGGCGTTCGGTCACGTCGCGCCGCATTTCGCGGGGCAGCGTGCCGTCGGGAAGCGGAGCAGGCGGCTCGTCGATGAGAATGTCTACCCGGCGCAGATGGGCAGGAAGTGCGCCGCGTCCGGCATGGGGCTTGGTCCGGTACCGGACTGACTTCGCCATGGCTTCGACGGCCGGAGCTTCCTTCTTCTTCTCTTCGGCAGGCTGATCGAGGGCCGCATCGAGCTCGGTTTCCGTCAGGCCGGGTTCGCTGGCGAGCAGCTCGAGCTGTGCGGGATGCATCTGCGCTATCCGGTCGGCCTTCGATGCGAACCGCGCGAGGGCTTCCAGCCTGCGGTGCTCCTCGAGAATGGCGATGCGGCGCTGCTGTTCGCGAATGTGTTCCTGCTGTTCGGCGATGACCTTTGAAAACTTCCCAGCAGTCGCACCCCTTCCCAGCAGGGTGATGCACTGGCTGCGATTTGGTTCGGGCAGTCGTTCCGGCTGGTGGGGGCAGCCGATACCGAGCATCAGCGGTTCCTCATGCGTCACGGGCCGACCTGTTTGATGGTTTCGTCTGAGGGACTTCATGTCCTCCATTCCGGACGATTTCCTGATGCCGGGCAAGCAAAGCGGCCAGATCGGACAGCGCGCCGCATCCGATCAGCGAAGTCTCTGCCACCCGAACCGTGGAACAGACCGCCGGATCGAACATCCACGCGGGCACGCCGCGTGTCGCCCGGTCAGCCAAACGCACATAAACCATGTCCCGTTCCCCACCGGCAGAGCCGGACGTCTCGTAATCTTTCCCGAACAGCGGGTGAAATTGATAGAAAATCTTCGAGGATAAACCAAAACGCGCATTGTGGAGCGTGGCTGTTCGTCAGCAGCCATAAACCCGTTCCATCGAAGTAGAGAATGCGGACACGGGTGCAGGAGGCATTGCAGTAGACAAAGAGATGACCGCTGGAGGCCTGCTGGCCGAGCACTGACTGAGCAAGGATGCAGAGACGGTCGAAACCAGCGCGCAGGCCGGTGGCACCAGCAGCAAGCCAGACCCTGCTGGCGGGACTGGTTGTCAGCATGACGCACCTCCTTTGACCTCATGAAGCGCATGCAGGGTGGCACGGAGAACATCGGGAGCCGGACAGGCAGCGAACTCGATCCAGATCCCGCGCGCATTGCCGACCCGGACGGCTGCGTCACTGGGAGGAGACGGCACCGTCAACGGCTGGGCCTCCACCCAGTCGACGGAAGCAAGGGCACCACGTCTGTCTGGACCTGCGAGCTTCCGCCTCCATCAATGAAAAGTGGAGAGGGCCACACCCTCGCGCCGGCAGAACGCAGTGACGCTCAAACCCGAGGAACTCTGCCTTGCCAGCAGACCGCGCCAACGCGCGGACCGTTCGGAAACAGTGGACTGAATCATGCATCCATCATCCGCAGGAACCTCGCCCGCGCACCTTCGGACCTATGTGTATTGCTGAGGCGGTAACAGTGCACACGGCCGAATCGCATTCTCGAAACTGTTCAGCACAAGCCATCCTGATGCACTCCCAAGTAAATCTAACTGGGCCACCATTCATCGTTGTCAATTATCCATCAACGGGTCCAAGGTCCCGCTCTCAATCTTTTCCCGCAGGGATGCCAAAGATTCGTCGTCCGGCTCCAGCTCGAGTGCTCTGTCGGCCTTCTCGAGTGCTTTGGACCCATTGCCGTCGGCACACTCAATACGGGCCTCAAAACGCAGGCGCTCGATGGAATCCGCTGGAAGCGTCTGGGCAATTGATCTGGCCAGAAATTTGTCTGGGACTCTCAACGCCGTTGTCATGGCCAATGTGGCTGCGGAACCCTTCGGCAATCCCGATTGGAAAAAATCAAGGAAAGCTGCAGCAGCACGGTCACGTGCGCCAGTGTCTGGTTGGGAAGCATCAGTCAGACTTCTCCCGAATACGCCGACCTCCGCAGCGCCTTCGAGGAGCCTTGCGGCTTCTTTGATGTTGCCCAGCAGAGCCGGGGTTGTCTGCGCCTTTCGGAGAGGCTCAATGGCTCCCGCGAAATTACCGCGCTTCCACTCAATCGCTCCTAGCAAGGCCCAGAGCGTTCCTTCATCACAAATCTTCAGTGCGGCCCGCAAATCGTCCGCTGCCTTCTGGGGATCCGAATCATTTTGCAGCAATGCGTCCTTGAGGGCATAGAGACCCGCTTTAAGAACCGGCGGATGATTGAAAGATGCTTTAAAGAGGTTTCCGCCACCGCGCTTCAGCATAGATTCTGCACCAGTATTATTTTGGCTTCATGTGGGCAGTCAGGGAGCCACGTCGGCGGTGTCAGCGATCATGAGCCTTGTGGAGAGCTGCAAGCAAATGGGAATCAATCCGCGCACCTACCTTGAAGACGTGCTGCCGCAGCTCGCGTCCGCGCACCCCGACAGGATCGCGGAACTGGCGAAGACCCTGACGCCCGCCCGCTGGCAGGCCACCCGCGCGTTAGTCGGCACCGCAGCCTGATGGGTTGCTGATACGGTTACGCCTTGTTGGTTGCTGACACGGTTACGGTTCTGACGCCCTCATGCTGGTGCATGAGACCAATCAGCCACCAACCCGTTTTAACGATTCACGGGACGCTGCCCGACAACTCCCGCTGACCCTTTTTCACTCGCGGCCTCAATACCATCAAGGATTCCCTTCTCTCTCTCGGACAACGTCTTGCCGGAACTCACGACTTCACCGAGAAGCGCTCGACTTTGGCGCAAATGCTCGTCCGATTCAACCTTATCCGTGACCTTGCTAAATGCGTAGTGGGTCATCGCAAGATCAATCTTGTATTGGCTGTTTACCGGATCTGTACCAACGATTCGCTTAAGAATCCCGAGCGCCATTTCACGGTACTCACTTGATAACTTTTTTTGAGAATCACCATCGCCCATCTCAGCCATTTTCGAATAAGCTATGGCGAGCTCTCTCTGATCCCGAAGATTTTCCGGGTCGGACTGACACATCCGTTCAAGGATAGAGACTGCCTGCCCCAGAAACTGATGTGCTCTCCCCTTTTCCGACGCGGACTCTGCAACAGCCGCAATTCTCCGATATCCACTGCAAAGGTCCCGGAGGCACCCAATATTTTGTGGATCGGATAAAATCAGCAGATTGAGCATGTCAATGGATTTGCCAAAGAACTCATAGGCTAATTTGGAATCATTCTCTGCCGCGCCAAGTTCCCCGAGTCTTGAGTAGTTCCTGCTCAATTCGATTCCGGAAATCAGGTCGTCCTTGTTCTCTGCCAGTAACTGCTCTGAAATCGTGATGGATGCACCATAGAACGCCTTCGCCGACTTCACATCACTCTGCGTTTCAGCAAGCTTTCCAGCGTCTTCGAGGACAGAACGCAGTGTGCGTCTTGCATTGGAATCCGAGGGAGATCTAGAGACAACCATCTCGAGACAATCCTTGGATCGGCCAAAGCAAATACGAGCAGTCGGCCCATCATCGTACACTTGCGCAAGCTTCCCCATCCTGCGGTAGGCGATACCCAGATCGTACCGCGCTTCCGCGGAATGTGGATTTCTTAATGAAATAGCCTCCAAAAGCGAAACCGACTTACTCCAAAATTCAAGAGCTCCACCGCTATTACCCTGACTCTCCTCAAGGTCTCCCATCCTCGCGTACCCTATGCTAAGGTCACGCTGCGCTTCAGCGTCCTCGGAATCAGCCGAAGCGATCCGCTCGCGGATCGCTACGACTCTTTTCAAGTAGTCACGCGCGAGCGTCCTGTCGCCGTTGGCCAACGCGATGTCGCCCAGTCGCGCATAGCCAACGCTGAGATCACGCCGTGACCGTAAACTGCCCGGCTCGGACTGCGCGACTCTCTCATGCATAGCCATCGCCTCAGTATATGATTTACGGGCGTCGCTCAACTCACCGGCGGCCAACTGCACGTCACCGAGATTTGACCACATTGCAGCAGCATTTCGCTGATCTTCCGGCTTGCTTGACGAATTAATAATATAGTACTCTTTAGCTTGCCTCGTTGCTTCTTTAAGCAAATCCGTTTTTCCTATAGTTTCGAGCTTTGCTCCTAAATTGTACAACATTGAATTCACAAGCCTCTCAAGTGACAATTTCGCCTGCTGTGCGATTTCCCTCTCCGATTCCGCAGTCCACCAAAGCCACGTCACAACAACACTTGAAACCGCTAATAACGCAATACTGGAAACGGCTGACAGACATGCGATACGATTTCTCTGCATCAGTTTCTTGACCGCGTACAATCGGCTTGGAGGTCCGCATAAAACTGGTTTCTTATCAATAAATCGGCGGATGTCCTCCGCAAGCGCCACCGCGCTGTCGTAGCGGCGATCCCTGTCTTTTTCGGTCGCCTTAAGCACAATCCAGTCCAACTCTCCCTTCACCGCCTCGCCAAGTCTCCGCGCGGTGGTCTGCCGCTGTGCCGCCACCGACTCCGTGACTGCCGTCACCGGAACAATGACGGAACTCGGTCGCCCGACCTCTCCCTCTCTGACGATTCGAAGCACCTCTTCAAATACCACCTGTCGCAGCACCTCACGGGAAAGCGGCGGCCGACCGGTGAGCAGTTCGTAGAGAATGACCCCGATGGTGTAGATATCGCTGCGGGTATCGAGGTCCGCCGCCGTGCCGGCCTGCTCCGGGCTCATGTACTGGGGTGTGCCCATCACCGCTCCTGCCATGGTGTGGCCCCCGTCAGCGTCCGTAACGCTGGCACCAAGCGCCTTGGCGATACCGAAGTCGATCACCTTGGGCACCGGCTTCCCGTCAACTTCCGTGACGAGGATGTTCGAGGGCTTTAGGTCGCGGTGCAGGATTGCCTTCTGATGGGCGTGGTGCACGGCGAGACACACCGGGATGAACAATTCCAGTCGCTGGCGGATCGTGAGGCGCTTCTCGTCGCAGTAGTCGGTCAAAGGCTTGCCCCGCACCAGTTCCATGACGAAGAAGGGAATGCCTTCATCGGTGGTGCCGGCGTCAAGCACGGCTGCAACATTAGGATGCTCCATCAGAGCAAGTGCCTGCTTCTCGGCTCCGAAGCGGCGGATGATATCGCTGCTGCCCAGGCCGGGCCTGATTACCTTCAGGGCCACCTCACGGACGATCGGCGCCTGCTGCTCTGCATGGTAGACTACCCCGAAGCCCCCTTCACCGAGAAGACCGAGGATCCGATATGGTCCGATGCGATCCGGCATGACAGTGCTGCCGCTCCAGTCCTTTTCGATGTGGCTAATGATGGAGCCCGGAATTTCGGATGTCCGGGGCGCGACCAACTCGGAGTCGCTGGTGTACAGACCGAAATCCCGAAGCACTGGATCCGACTCATTGTTTTCATTCATGGGGTGAGATAATGGTGCAGGCAGGCTGATGCCCACTTTCTGATTCGCCGATTATCAGTCAAGATCATTTCATACATGCGGTCGGCAGAACCATTTTCCGCGTGCATGGCGCTGATCCGCCTCAAGGCGGGCCGCGGTCATCGCCGGACGCCCCGGACAGTGGAACGACAAGCAAGCGCCCTTGCTGACCATCATGCTTCCTGTCGCTCCTTGCTGAGCTTCTGCCTCATCAGGACAAGTTTCAGCAGTTCCTTCATCTCCAGCTTCGGATCCTCATCTTCATCTGTGATCTCGGAAGTCCGCATCAGGAACTCATCAGCGTAGCGCTCCCGAAGCCTTGAGAGTCCTTTGCGCACTGCTGCTTCGTCCATGCCGAACTGACTGGCGATGGTTCTGCTGACGCCCTGCTCCTTCTCGAGTATACATGGAGCGAGCATTTCAAAAAGGTCCAACTGCCTCCCGGCACGCTCGCGGCGGATTGCCTCCAGGGTCTTCTCATGCATGCTGATGGCGAAATCCATCTCGAATTCCAGCTCCATTCTCGGCTCCACGGCCAGTGCCGCCTCCGAAGCATCTCCAGGAGCGAGGTCATCAAGCGAGTCCGTGACTCCCCGGCCACGGAATTCGGCAGCCTGCTTCCTGCGGTAGTCGATCAGGAAAAGGCGGACCGTGTGCACGAGGAATGTCCGGAACCGGCCTTTCCTGGGATCTGCCTTCGGGAGCGTGCTGGTGAGAAACTTGTTGACGATGAAATCATGGCACACATCCTCGCAATCGGAGGGATTGATGCCGCTGCGGTGAATCGCTGCGAGAATCGACGGGCGATACCTGAGGATGACTTCATTGAGTGCCTTTCTGGCCGCGATCGGGTCGCCGGATCGGTCGCGTGCCTGATTGATGATGGTCCAGCGGGTGCCGAATACCGATTCTCCAGTGATTCCATTGCTCATGATTTTCAGGGATTTACGGGTCTTTTGAAGGGTGACTGTTCCTGTAGAATGGGCTCCTATTACCATGAAACGCATCTGCGATCCACAATCATTCCAGGAGGACGATGGTTGGTTTACGGTGTGTGCTGCACCATCGCAGCCGCTGGATAGTTCCGCAGGGTCTTTTTCGCAGGCGAGAACTCACCATCCGATATCCACCCCGGTGATTCCGGCGGCTTCTGCCAAGTATGCACGGTGAGCCTCCGCAAGATCGCCCCCGCTCGTGGCCGCGCGGGCAATCTCCTCCTGGAAACGGCTCCTTGCCCGAAACAGTGCACGGAAGCTGTCTTCGCCCAGCTCCAGTTTCCGTAAGCGCACCTCGTCTCGCAACTCCTGTGCCAGAGCTGAGTTGCGAATCTCAAAATCCTCTCTTTGCGCCGGGGTCAGCGCCTGTTTCAGGGCAGTTTCCTTATCTTCAGTGATCTGATCAAGCTTCTCCATTTCAGCCTGCTCCAGTTCCCGACCGACCGCCGCCGCGAGCACAGCCTCCCTGGCTGAATCCGTTTCGTCAAGAATCTTGGACAGACGCTCCCTCAAAGAATCTGGGAGGCCCCCAAATCTCAGGACCGGTAGCAGGCCTGGCTCAGCCTGCGTTTCATCTATCGAACCCAGGAGTTCGGCGGTGACACCCCATTCCTCTTCATTGATTGCCGTGAAATCCGGATGGAGTGCCTCGCCAATTCCGTAATCCGGGTGCCAGAACGGAATGGGGTCACTCTGCAGCAGCGTCCGGCGGCGTTCATCGTATTCAGCGCGGAGTTCGGCAGTCACGAGTCGCCTTATCGTAACTTCCGGGCACCCGGACGCACGCAGATTTCGGATGTACTCTGGGTATTCCTCACATTCGATCTGATTCCATTGAAGCCTGTTTGAATCGACATCGCGGTGTTCTAGCCTTTCCGCCATCGACGATGGCATTTTTGCATCAGGCAGTTTTCCAGCAGTGACATCACGTTGAGGTGCGTTGTGGCCCTTGTCCGGAGCCTTCCAGATCATCATCGCAGCAGCCCCGGCAATCCCGCAAAGCAGCATTCGCACAATAGCCGCCATAGGTCTA
>Ga0315905_10006597_pt1 | contig 11795 bp, 13 predicted proteins | sample LakEriMetagenome_5_FD_203522 | JGI IMG/M metagenome (GOLD analysis project Ga0315905, IMG submission 203522) | Freshwater fungal communities from buoy surface, Lake Erie, Ohio, United States - Buoy 4 MA121 | ecosystem: Environmental > Aquatic > Freshwater > Lake | place: USA: Lake Erie, Ohio...
AGGAGATCGTTGAACGCGCAGTCCCAATGTCGGGAGGACACTACCTCGCTGTGCGCGCCGAGGACTTCAAAGCGCTCGTCGCAGAGGTTGAGCGGCTCCGAGCGCAGCGCGTGTTGAGCAACGAGGACTTCTCGCGTGCGTTCGACATGGGCCTTGCAGCGGGGGAGAAACGGGAGCGCGCCGCCGTGGTGGTGTGGCTGCGGAAAGAAGCGGTCTCGCACCGTCGCGATGGATTTCCGATAGCTGCCTACACCATGCAAGAACGGGCAGACGCCATCGAACGCGGCGAGCACCGCCGCGAGGAGGAGCCATGATCCAGCGGCTGCTTGCGCGTCTGCCGACTCGCTTTCGCTGGACTCTGCACAACCTGGTCGCGCATCCACTTTCGGAGGTCGCGTACCAGCTCGGGTTTCACGCCGCGTCTAAATCGATTCACGACTCGACAGCACCGAAGGAGGAGACATGACCGAGGAACAGATCGCGCTCGCACGCCGCGCCGTCGCGTGCAGGGGCTTCCGCTGGCTTCCGGGGATGCTCACGACAGAAGGGATGCGTGTTGTCGTGCGCTGCTTCGGAGATGACAATGAGCCAGACGACGACATCCCCGACCTCACCGACCCCGCCACGCTGGGGTGCCTGCTCGCGCTGGTGCGGGAGGCTCGTGCTGTTCCGTTCCTACAGGCCGAAAACCTCGTCGCCGCGCTGGAGGCTGCTCCATGACCTGGACGATGATCGCCACGGCCTACACCGCGTCGTGCCTCGGATGCTCCGGGTTCACGGCCTCCGGCATCGAGGCCCACGCGCCTTACCACATGGTCGCTGCGTCGAAGCACTGGGCTATCGGCACATGCCTCGAGCTTCTGATTGATGGCCAGTGGACGCGGTACACCGTGCAGGATCGCGGCCGGAAGATCAGGCGCAGGAACCGCATCGACATTCTCGTCGGGAGCCATGACGCGGCCGTGTCGTGGGGGCGCAGGCCCATACAGGTCCAGTACTGCGACGACTACAACCTGTAAGCATCCCTTACATGTTGACGCCCGCGGAGCCACCACGGCCCGCGGGCGTATCGCATGTCCCGACTGCGACGAGAGAGCCTAACGCGTCTCCACGACCTCGACGTCAACGCGCCGCGTGTCTGTACACTCTCCCGTGCCGTAATCCACGACGAAGCCGTCGCCCCATCGATCGTGCGCCTTCCGAACAGCCTGACGGCGCAGCGTGCGGAGCCTCTCGCGCTCGTCGGGTGCAGGCTCGCAGTCCGGGTGCGACGTCACCTCGACACGCACCACGACCGGCGTGACCTCCACGACATGCAGCCGCAGGACCACGCCGGCCGGGATCTCGCATCCGTCCAGCGACAGGCGAGAGTCGTGGACGCCGACGACCTCGCCGGCCTCCCATGTGCAGGCAGGGTCTACGGCTTCCACGGCTTGTAGGACTTGCCGTCGAAGGTGAGCGCCTCGCCGCACCGCTTCGGGTCGCGCGTGCCGCAGATCGAGACGTGAACCCACGACCGCCCAGGAGGACGCTCGAGGATGCACTGTCCGAACTTCAGGCCCGAGGCCGTGCAGATCCAGCGATGAAGATCGGCGTCGTCCACGCCGGGGATCTCGATATCGGCAGCCTCGCCGAGCATGTGTTGCGAGGTCTTGCTCGCGCCAGGCGTGCCAGCGTTCACGGCCTGCCCGCGGAAGGCGCTGTTCACCTTGAGCGGCTTCCCGAAGTGCGCGCGGATCACCTCGAGCATGGCGGCGAGCTGCGTCAGCGAGGCCATGTAAGCCTTCGCCTCCTCGCGGTTCTTCGCCTGGAGCGCAGTCTGCCCCGTGCGGGTCAGTTCTTCGAACGTGAAGTGCGGGCTGAGGTTCATCGCTTCGTCCTCGGTGCGGGTTTGGGCTTAAGCGCCTTCTCGATCTTCTCGATGCGCTCGATCAGCTCGTCGGCGTCGAAGCCGGACGGCAAGGTAAGCGAGGCGCTCTTGCGTTCCACAGAGGCTAGGCGAGCCTCGATCTGCGCGTGCGCGGCGAGGCATGGAGGAGGACTAGCGTTCGCAGTCTGCGCCTCGAGATCGAGACGACGCATCGCGAGCTCGTGATCCTGCTCGGCCTTCTTTGCGTCAATCTCCGCACGCTGCTTGCTGTGCTGCGAATAGAACTTCCACGCCGCGCCGCCGCCGAGCACAGCGACGAGCGCCATCACGACGCCGACCGTGCCATTGTCGGCGTTCTGTGCAATCTTCGCGATATCTTCGGGCGTAGGCGCCTGCGCCTGGGCCTCGTGCGCGATTAGGGCAGCGTCATCGGTCACCCGATCAACGACAGCATCCTTGACAGGATCCTGCGCTGGAGTCTCAACCGTTTCGGAGGCAGGCTCCTCGATCGTGAAGTGCTCCGGCATCAGCGGATCTCGTTGATGAGGATCTCGATGTTGACGGCCGTGTGCGAGATCGAGAACAGGCCCAGTTTCGTGATCGAAGCGCGGCCCGTGGTGCGGTTATCGCCGACCGTGAACGTCCACTGGTCGTCAATCGTGATGTACGTGTTCGCTGGAGCAGCGCCGCCATCGGTGAGCGTCTGGTCGGTGGACAGGTAGAGACCCTTGCTCGACTTGTCGCGATTGTGGACGATCACCTGGTACTGCCCCGAGGTCGGCAGAGTGACCAAGCGCACGAGGTTGGCCGTGCCAGGCGTGGCCGTCCACGCGACGAGCGGGAGAGTAGACGGAGCGGAGAGGTCGAGAGCAGGCATGTGGACTCCTAGTCGAGCGTGTCGAGAGTGAGCGCAAGGAGCAGCTTGCCGGCCAGCACAGCGAGGCGCTTGCGCTCGGCCTTCGTGATCTTCGCGCCGCCGTCGCTCTCATCGGAGCGCGTCTGGTGGATCTCCTCGAGGAGCACGAGCACCTCGCGCGGAAGCTTCACGATCTCGTCAGGGGTAAGCGGCATTGGGTGCTCCCGTGTGTGTGTGCGCCATCGCAGCGACCGTTGCGAGCTGGCGCTCGATTGCGTCGAGACGGCCCTCGATCCTGCGCTGGCTGGAGAGGATCGCCTCGATCTGCGCGGAGTCAACCTGCGGCGCGCTCTTCGCTTCCGCGGACTGCATCCCGAGGACGCCGCCGCCGCCGGCCATCGCTGCGCCGACCATGATCAGCGCCCAAACAGGCACGGGCACGAGGCGCTGCGTCCAGGCTGGACTAGTCGTAGAGTCGGCCACCATCACCCCCGTGATGAGCCGATGCTATCACGACTGTTGAGCGATATCGACCGGCTGTGCATCCTCGACAGTCTCTGTCCAGACGTGCGGGAGTACCCACGCCTCGGAGGCCGCGATCTCACGCAAGAACGGAGGCACTCCAGCGAAGAACCCGTTGCATCCGAGCGCCTCGCACAGCGTCAGGCTCACGTCAGCAGGTACGCCGACCTCAACGATTAGCCACTTCTGGATCATCCTAGCACCACGATAATCGAGCTTCCATCGCGGCCGTTAGCGCCGTTGGTGGAGACTCCACCTCCGACCGATGCAGCAGTTCCGCCTGTTCCAGCGTTCACGAACACCGAGAACGCAGACGCGCTCTTGCAGATAACCGCGACACAGCCGCCGCCGCCGCCGCCGCCGCCGCCGCAGTTACCTACTCCAACGCCTACCGATGCGTTCGCACCGTTACCGCCTCGAGCCGAGAAGCCAGCGCCAGAACCTGCGATCGTGTTCGCAGCGACCCACACGATCCCGCCTCCGCTGCCGCCTCCACCGGAGATGAACGTGCCGCTGGTGTACGTGGTCACGGTTATAGCGCCGCCTCCACCGCCGCTGCCGCCGCTGAAAGCGCCTCCGCTGTACCTGCCATCCTGCCAGCGTCCTGACCACTTCTGCGAAGGCGCTGCTAGGCTGGCTGTGCCTGCGGCACCGCCTGTGCGGGTCGTGCTGTTGCCGCCTGCGCCACCAGTGGGCGATAGGTTCGAGTTGTTGGGCGACGAAGCTCCGCCGCTGCTCGCTCCTGCGTTGCCGTTCGCCTGACTGACCGAAACGATCGACCAGCCGCCGCCTCCCGCGCCACCCTGGCCGCCGAGGTATCCGCGCGAGGCGAGGCCAGAGCCTCCGAGATGCGCCGCCGCGTTGTTGCCGTCGTCGTTGATTTGGGCGCTAGTGTTGAACGTCAGCGTGCCCTTCACGAAGATCCTGAACCCGGCAGGTTTGAGGATCGCGCTCGCCGCTAGGGTCAGGTTGTTGTAGTGCATCTCTCGCGTAAGCGTCGTCGTGCCTGCCGCGATCGTTACGTCGCCGTCGCTGCCGTCGCCGAAGTAGCCGTCGAGGAACGACGCGGAGACAGGCGATACCGGCGTGCCGTGCGTGTGATCCTCGCGCGCCACGTTCGTGCTCGTGCCGACCGCGGACGACTGACCGAACGCCGTCTCCGTCACAACCGATGACGCGAACGTAAGGGTAGGCGTGCCGTGCGTGTGATCGGCGCGGGCCACGCTTGTGCTCGTTCCGATGGCGCTCGCCTGACCGAATGCAGTCTCCGTGACGACAGACGAGGCGAGCGGGATCGTGGGCGTTCCGTGGGTATGATCCTGCCTAGCGACGTTAGTGCTGGTGCCAACTGCGCTCGACAGTCCGAACGACGTCTCTGCAACGACAGACGAGGCCAGCGGGATCGTCGGGCTACCGTGGCTGTGATCGCCGCGCGCGTAGTCGGTGCTCGTGCCGACGACAGGCGACAGTCCGAACGACGTCTCGGACACGACCGAGGAGGCAGGCGTTCCTCCTCCACCTCCGCCGCCCGAGGCATTGATCGTGACCTCGAGCTTGTCGGCGACGACAGCCTCGGAGAACGTGACGTTCGTCCCTGGCTTGATCAGTGCGACCTTCGCGCCGACCACGCCGGAGGCTGTGGAGTCTCGCTGTACCGGTACGCGCATGGGCTAGCCTCGCCTCTCGACGTATCGCAGCCGCACCTCAAGGCCACTCTCCTCAAGCCAGCGGATCGACTCCACGATGCACACCTGACGCGAGGCCGCGATCTCCGAGTCGGTGAGCGTCACGACGTCGCCGCGCTGGAGGAAGGAGTGCCTCGGCGAGAGCAGGTAGGACACCGACCGCGACGGCAGCGCGTACCTAGCCGTGAGCCACTGCACGACCTTCGCGGCCGTCACCTCGTCGTGAACCACGGCGCTCTCGCGCTCGAGGACGCGCGTGCCGTACCTCGCGTAACTGCGGACGAGATCCGACGATGTAGGCGTCCACGGCAGTTCCGGCCGCGCCGTCGCCACCGCATCCGCGGCGTAGTCTTCGCGGCGTGCGTCGAGCCGGTAGCGGAGCCGGATCGTGTTCGCGATCTCATCCGAACCCGTGTAGGACACGCGCGAGGCGCGCTCCACGCTCGGATCCCCATCAGCGTCGAGGTCGAGGATCGCGTCGGTGGCTTGCGCCTCCCATCGCCAGACGAGCGGGTACACGCCACCAGGTCCGATGACGATCCCGGCCGGGAGGACGTCGAGCACGACCGAGCGGAGCCACTCGCCGAGCGGGACAGGCTCGTCGATGTAGCCGCCGAGCGTGTAGGCGTTGAGCGCCTCGGACTGTCCAGCCAGCCGGCCCCAATCCACGCGCAACGTCGAGCGCCGGAGCACGTAGGCCATCAGGTCGCCGGCACCAACGATGCCAGTGCCTGTCTCATCCGCGAGCGCGGCGCCGTCGTTCCAGATCACGCGCGCATCGCGGCTAACGGTCCAGCCACCTGTCACGTCCACATACGCGACGATGCGCCCGTCCGGGAGAGTCCAGTGCTGCACGGCCTGCGGCGTGGAGGTCGTGTAGTCCTCGGCCTGCAAGGTTACCGTCGCCGCCGCGACCGTGTGCGCCGCGATGACGTAGACCAGAGATCCTCCACCCGGACCCATGCCGAGCAGCAGCGCAGGCGAGCCGGCAGCAACTCCACCTCCTGGCATGCCGAACACAAGCGGGATCACCTTGCCGACCGAACTCTCCTCGAGAGAGTAGAGAAGCGACGTTCCGGTCGGGAACGTGCCCTCGGTGATCGTCACGAGGTCGAACGGAAGCGTCGTCTGATCGTCGCTGATCTGCTCCTCGAGCGAACAGGTGACCGGCTCACCCGCGGCATCGTACTCTGGATCCACCAGTTGGCCGCGCACCACGACGCGCCGCTGGCTCCAATCGTCGCCATAGGCGTGCTGTGCGAGCTCGGCCTCTGCGCCGTCGAGGGCGTGGCCCTCCTCGATGAGCGCGGCGACGTCATCGGGCCATACGAACGACAGCGCCACGGAGAGCGAAGGCTGCTCCGTCGCCCAGAGGTCGAGCGCCTCCTCGACGTCGGGGACGTCCACGAGGCTTGCCGTCGTCTGGAGCGTGCTGGCGCCGTCTGTGATCTGAAGCGGCGCCGTCGAGAGGTAGCGCGTCCCGCCCGCGAAGGTCACGGACAACACCCAGAACAGCTCATTCCGAAGTTGAGCCTCGGTCCACCTGTCGGTCATACCTCCTCCTCGATGCGTACCGAGGACGTCCGCACGACCTCTCCGTTTGCCGCACCTGACGCGACCCACTCCTCGCCCTGCACGACCTCGATGCTGACGTCCGAGACGAGGCGCCCGAACATCATCAAGTCGGGATGTGCTGCCGTGTACGTCGTGCCGCTCGCCTGACGCTCAATCCACGGCAGGTAGACGACCGGCGTGTCTGCGCCCTTAAGCTCGGCGACGAGGCCGGCCATCGCAAGCGGAGCATCCCACGGCGTAGCCACGGCCTCCGTGCCACCCGAGGACGTCGCGAGCACGTAGTCAGCCGGCCCTTGCTGGCGTACCTGCGTGAGATCCGTTCCGTCGGACCATCCGAACTCCACCGAGCGGCGCGTCGGCCCGAGGACCTGCGAGCGACGCACGCCCGAACGGCCAGTGGTGAGCGCCGTGTTGGCCTCGGTCGTGAGCTGCCGGCCCCACGAGTAGCGGCGCCCGAACGCAGCCACATGACCTAGGACCATAGTGCCGACCTCGAAATACCCCTCGTAGGTCGGCTGCGCCTGAATGATGAGCCTATAGGCGCTGTAGTCCGCGTCGGTGTTCCACACTAGCAAGGCAGAGCGATGCAGGATCGCGCCGGCCGTGCCGCTGCTACCTACGCCGGTCATGCTTCCGGTCGTGAGCAGACGCATGCGCTTCGCTGCGGCGTTCGTCCAGTTGCCTTCTGTCGATGCGCCGATCGGACGAACAGGCCCAATGCTCGTGTCGAACGAGAACCGCGCGCCCTGAAGGCTGGCGTAGGGCCAGTAGTAGCCGGCGCTCGTCGCGGCCGACGTGTCAGGCTCCACGATCGTGCCTGCACGCACCCAGCGCAGGCCCGAGGACGAGGCGCTCGTGTCGATCACTCCGATGTTCTGCCACACGCCAGCCGAGTTCCGGCCGGCGAGAATGGCCGTGCGGAAGTTGACGTTCCCAAGGTAGAGAGCGCCGAGAGGACCACGCAGCGGACTCACGTTCGCGGCCGTCGTGTCGAGCTCCCACACGAGCGTTTGTGCCGTCGTGTCCGTGCTGCGCCACGTCTGACGAGGCGACGGAGCCACCGACGCTAGCACGTTCGACAGCGCGTAATCGTAGCGGTTGCTGACGTCCCAGCCGTCGCCGACCTTGGCCGGCCCTGCCACGGCGCGGATCGACATGCCGTAGTCGAGCAACTGCGGCTGCGGCGAGAAAGGACGCCCAGGCATCGTGTCGGGAATGGTCACCGCGTGCGGGTTGCTGGTGTCGCGGCGCGTTCCCCATGCGACCATCGACCAGGACGAGGCGCCCTGCGTGGCCTGATTCCACACGACAGTCGTGCTTGCAGCCGCTGCTCCACCCGAGGTCAGAGCGGCGCCATTGACCACGCGCACAGTAGGCTTGACCGGCGACAGCGCGCCGGCCGACGTGCCGACGTAGACCGTGGCCGCGGGACTGCCGCTGACCGTGATGATCGCGCGGACGTGGATCTTCACGCCTGCCGTCACCGTGAACGTGCCGAGCGTGCCGCCGCCGTAGTGGTCGATCACGTCCACGGTAGTTCCAGAGTAGCGAACGCGCACGCCGTAAGACGCCGAGCCGTCAGCGCCGAGTGCGCGGAGCTCGCTGCGTCCGGAAGTCGCGATCCACTCGCCGACAGCCGCGACCGTGAAGTCAGCGCCGGCCGGCCATACCGTGCCGTTGTCGGTGTAGGAGATCGCCTCTCCGAGCGCCGTCGTCAGCGTAAGCGTGCCGTCCGTCGCGAGGACGTCCGTGGGTGCGCCCACGATGGTGCGCGTCCAGCCAGCGGAAGCAGGAAGCCAGAACGGAACCCACAGCAGCGTGCAAGGAAGCATCCGGTCGGGAGCGGCATCCGAGATAGGCCAGTAAGGCACAGTCGCCGTGCTGTAGCATCCGAGCTGCGTCGTGCCGAGCTGGTACGGCCACGCCGAGGAGTCCCACGCGGACACGAGCTGGAGCGACCCATTCCACGACGTGAGCGAACCGTACAGCCATTCAAAGCCGGCCGTTGCGTGCGTGAACGCCGCCTGCACGTTGTCGGTGACGCGCGTCCACATCGCGCCGTCGATGCTCCGCGACATGAGCGTTTCGCCTGGCGTCGTGAAGTCCTGCGCCACGGCGTAGGCTGCACCGCTCTCGTCCACGCACGCGGCGAGCTCGGTGGAGTCGGAAAGTTCGTTACCGACCGAGAGCGCGAGCGACGGATTGATCAGTTCATCGACGGTCGTGGGCGTCGTCCGAGACATGCGCGCCCATGCGCTCGCGAGCCGCTTCGACAGCACGGCGCTGTTGGCACCCCACTCGGTGTAGGACGATCCGCAGTAGAGCAGTGCGAAAGACCCTGACGTAAGCCCGAGCACCTCGTGGACACCGCCAGCGTGAACATTGTCGCTATCGCCATCCGTGCGATCGACCTCGCTGAACGTGATCCCGCCGTCTGCGCTGGCGTACTGGACCATGATGTCGGGGATCGTCGTGGCGACCGCAGAACGCACAGCCAGCACCATCATGACCTGTCCGCGCGAGTAGGCGGCACGCAGGCGTCGAGGCTCGTAGTCGGCCGTCGTGAAGGAGGACCGGATCGTAGTCGGCGCTTGCTGGCTCCACGTCGCGCCGTCGTCGTCGGACACCCACGCGGCGATCGTGTACGTGCTCGCGCCGTCAGGGTTGGGGCTGGTGGAAAGAAGCAGCGTGCGCCCGTTGGGGAGCGCCACGAGACACGGCCGGTACAGAGAGTTGGCTACCAGCATGCTGTCCAGAACAGTCGTCGTGACCGTGCCGCCCACGTTGCGGAGCACTACGAGCGCGGCCGACGTGCCGAGCGTGGTGTACCTGCGTGCAGCGACTAGGAACGTGCCCTCGGACGTCTGGAGCGCGTGCGAGTGTGCATACTTGAAGTCAGTCCCGCCGCTGCCGAACGTGTGCAGAGGCGACCAGCCAGACACCACGCCGGGACCGTTGCTGCCGAGCCACGAGCCGCTGGCCTGACGCCACGCGAAGGCTCCGGGCTGAACCTCGCCGTTGACGTTGTACGATGCGCCGCCTGCGCGAACCGTCATTACCTCGAGCGCGCCACCGCTAGCCGTCGTCGTCCCGACAGTCTCGAGCACCATGTCAGACTCACGCTGCGGGACAGGCACCCCAGGCTGGGCGCCGGCCTGCGAGTACGTCGAGAGCGTCTTGCTGAACGCCGCCTCCGTGATCCGCGAGTCATGGACGAGGAGTCCACGTAGAGCGTTGACGTTGACGGCAGATCCCATCTTATCCCCCTCGCTGGCCTGTACGGGTGCCCTTCCCTAACGCCCGAGGAAGCGTCATGCGCGTCCGCAAATGCGAGCGGACGAAGTAGTCAAACGCGCGATGGCCGTACACGACCTGGATGGCCTGCCCTCCGCTGTCGTTGCTCGCGCCCGCGTTGAGGTCGCGGATTGTCTGGTCGCCGAGTCGCGAGCGGCCCATCGGGTTCAAGACGGCCTCACCCGAGCGAACCGTCGCAGTCATCTCGTCAGGCTGGCCGATCATGCCGCCCTTGTGGAACGAAGGCGCCTCGCTGGCGATGGCTGCGACCTGCACAGCTCCGGCCGCGCCTGCCGCAGTGGCTAGGATCGGGCCTGCGATCGGGCCTGCCGTAAGGGCAGAGGTCACAGCAAGCGCCGTGTTGATGAGCGCCTGACTCATCTTCACGGCCTTATCGACCATGAACGCCTTGATCAGCGCGTTGCGCCGGTTCTCGACCTCTTCCTTCGCTGCCTTGCGCTCGGCGTCGGTCGCGTCCTTGCCCAAACGCTTTCGGTCGGCGATGGCCTCCGCATAAGCCGTTGATGCGCGTTCCATCGCGTGCTCGCTGATGGTTCCGAGCGACTCAAACAGCGCCGCGCCGGTCTGCGCTACGCCGTTGACGCCGTCAGCGATCTGCAAAGTCTGCGCGTACCATCCCTCCTGCTTGATGCGCGCCTCATCGGTGGCCTTCCCGATGCCGCGCACCATCTCGGCGTAAGCATCGGCCGTGATCGTGCCCTTCGCGAAGGCTGCATCGACCTGCACCTGGAGTAGCGCAAGCTGCTGCACGCGAGTGAGCTGCTCCGGAGGAATGAGATCGTCATAGGCCGACTGAAGATCGCGAGCGGCCTGCACTTGCTGCTCGAGGCTGGAGGCCGACGCCTCGACATTCAGCGCCTTGATCTTGCCGCGCAGGATCTCCGTCGCGCCGGATGCAGCCTCGGTGCTGCCTGTCAGGTCAATGCTCTGCTGGTTCAGCGACTTGATCTGCATCTCGAGTCGCTGCGTCTCGGTCAGCGCAGCATCCTCCACAGACGCGAGTCGATCCACGAACGCGGCCATGTTCGCGGCTTCCTCTGCCGCCCTGCGCTGGGCCTCTGCCTGCTCGCGCATCGCCTTGGTGTCGGCCTTCGTCGCGTTTGTCTTGCGCTCGGTCGCCTTGGTGCCTCGGTCGGTGACCGTGAGCTCGGCCTGTTTGACCTCGGTGTAGAGCTCGAGTTCCGCCCGCGCCGCCTTGTTGGCCTCGCTTGCCGTGCGTCCCTTGGCCTCTGCCTCGGCGAGCGCACCAGCGAACCGCTGCTCGAGGGCGATGCGGTCGGACACCGTGGCGCCGGCCTCAATGTCGGCACGGATGCGCTGCTGAGTGAGCGCGGACTGCACGATGATCGCCTGGTTGGCGTCGATCGTGGCCTGCGTCTGCCGCTTGAAGCCGTCGATGCTCGCCTCGGTGGCTACCTGCTCGCGGCTCTTGAGTCCGAGGATCACCTCCGTCTCGGAGCGCACCTGGGAAAGCGCGGCATCATAGGTCGCCTGCGCCTCTGCTGCCGCGATGGTCGCAGCCTTGAGGCTCGCGTACTGGGCGACGAGCGCCTCGCTCTCCACGCTCTGATCCGCGAGCGCCTCGCTGACTAGTGGCACAGCCACCGCGAGCGCCCCGAGGCCAACGGCAAGCGCCGCGCCCATCGGGCCGATCTTTCCGAGCACGCCGGCCGCGACCTCGCCGACGTCAGCGAAGTCGGCCACGTTGCGAGCCGCATCTCCGAACGCCGGAGACACCATCGACAGCGCGCCGGCCAGCTTTGCGCTGTTGCTGCCTGCCTTGCCGAACGCATCGCCCGTGCCGTCAAGCGCGGCGTTTGCCATCTTGGCTGCGTCCGCAGCCTCGGTCATGGCCTTTGCGGAAGCCTCACTCGCCTTCTTCGTCGCAGCCGCCGCGGCCTTCGCAGCGCGCTCGCTGGCCTTGATGCTCTTGTTGAGCTCTCCAGCCATCGCCTTGGCCTGCGCTGCCGTG
>Ga0315905_10006598_pt1 | contig 11794 bp, 8 predicted proteins | sample LakEriMetagenome_5_FD_203522 | JGI IMG/M metagenome (GOLD analysis project Ga0315905, IMG submission 203522) | Freshwater fungal communities from buoy surface, Lake Erie, Ohio, United States - Buoy 4 MA121 | ecosystem: Environmental > Aquatic > Freshwater > Lake | place: USA: Lake Erie, Ohio...
GAGGATTTCTGGGTGGTGGATTATCGGCGGCTGATTTTGATAAGGATGGGATGGATGATTTGCTGTTTTGTCAGAGAGGTTCAAATGCGATACTCTTTAAAGGCTCACAGGAACTTCTGGAGACATCACTTTTTCAGTTGCAGAATATCGGAGAGATTAAACAGTTTACATGGGTAGATTTCGATAATGATGGAGATCGAGATTTGTCGATGACGGGTTTGGATATGCCCGTTCAGCTTTTTCGTCGCGATTCAGTTTCGCTCACTCCTTTGCCGGTAAACTCGGGTATATCGTGTGATTCCATTGTTTCTTACGGTCACAGTTGGGGTGATTATGATCGTGATGGAGATTTGGATTTGTTTGTCTGTAATTACGACGCTGCATTCATGGAGTATGTCAATTCTGATAACCAACTCTATCGAAATGAAGGGAACGGTTTTTTTACCGATGTGAGTCTTGAAGCAGGGTTCGCACCAATGGTGAATTACACGTTCATGGCTTTGTGGATGGATTACAACCGTGATTTGTTTCCGGACTTATTAGTTATAAATGATCGATACGAAGTTCCCAACTACTTCTATCACAACAACGGTGATGGCACATTCACAGAGATAGGCGCGCAAGCCAATCTTGATGATTACATATTTGGTATGACAGCTACCGCCGATGACTTTGATAACGACGGTGATTTGGATATTTACGTTACTAATGGAACATCGGGCAACAAGCATAAGATTAATAACGGGGACGGCACTTTTGCCGATGCGGATGAGCAATTGGGAACTACACTGAATAGATTCTGCTGGGCGGCACAGTTTATCGATGCTGACAGAGATGGTTTGCAGGATTTGCACATTTGCAGCACGCCGCATTTGAATTTACAGGGACAGAATTTTCTCTATCGCAACTATGGAGAAGTTTTTATGCCTGCCACTGATTCCACCGGCATTGAAACGGACGGAGGTTGGAGTCGAGCTAGTGCTGTAGCTGATTTTAATGGTGATGGTTTGGCAGATATGGCTATCTGTAAATCGGCACCGAGTATTTCAAGCGTATGGAGTGCAGTTCCAAATTCTAATCACTGGTTGAAGGTAACGCTGGAAGGCGCGGCGTCGAACCGTGACGGAGTATCATCTTGGATCGATTGTTACACCGGTGGCAACCGTCAATCCAGATATACTTATTGTGGTGAAGGTTATTTGGGGCAGAACAGTTTTAGTGAGTTTTTCGGGTTGGGTGCAACTGCAATTGTCGATTCACTCGTGGTTAACTGGCCATCAGGAGTAGTAGATCGCTGGTTTAATATTCCGGCAAATCAGCAGCTATTTTTGGTGGAAGGAACATCGCGTCGTCTGGAAATAACAGCCTCCGAAGGATTGCTATTTTGTGAAGATGGAGCCGTGTCACTTTCTATATATGACTGGGATGATCTGCTCTGGAGCACGGGTAGCAGCAATGCAGAGGTGAGTGTCGGTGAGGCGGGGCCCGTTTGGGTTTTGGCAACGGATGGGTGGGGAAACCAATTCGTGAGCGATACACTGATAGTCACCCAGAGTCCTTCGCACTTCGTTACGCCTATTGTGCAGGATGTTTCTTGTTTCGGTAATTCCAATGGATCGATTGAATTGTTGACGGATGTGGAAGGATTGTTTTATTCGGTGGGCGGGCAACCGTTTTTTCAGTCTAATGTGGGCGGGTTGACCTCCGGTATTTATTCAATCACATGGGTTGACACTGCGGGATGCAGCGGATTTATCGATGTTCAAGTGAATGAGCCCGAAGAGTTTCAAGTAGATATAGTCTCACAGAATATTACTTGCCACGGAGCAAGTGATGGAAGTGTAGCGTTTTCCTTTGCAGGAGGGACGCCTGATTATGTTCTGTTGGACGAAAATAGTTTGACAACAGAACTTGGTCCAGGTGTGTATATCTATGCTCTCTCGGATGCCAACGGATGTATGGCAATCGTATCGGCTACCATTGCTGAGCCTGAGCCTTTGATACCTGAAATTACGCTATTCCCGGAAACAGATGGAAGCTCCAACGGAGCTGTCATTTGCGCAGCAAGCGGAGGGACAGCACCGTATTCGTTCTATCTCGATAGCCTATACGCCCCGAACGGCAGCTGGCTGAATCTTTCGGCGGGCCAATATGAGCTATTGATAGCAGATGGTTCTGGGTGCACTATCTTGCTTGATGTTCAAGTTGAGTCAGTCAATGGAGTTGAAACCACAATCGACCGACCGTTGCTTCTGTTTCCGAATCCGATGGTGGGTGAAGACATTCTCATTGTGGACACTCCCATCATTGCTGAAGAATGCAATGTCTATAACTCTAAAGGTTCGCTCGTCTTACAGGTATATCCGGCTTCGCATCGGTTTTCGTTGAATGTAAGCAAGCTTGAATCAGGATTCTATACGTTGGAAGTTTCGTCGGCGTCTGATCATTTGCGTGCCCGCTTTATGGTGGTTGATTGAGTTCATTAGCCCGTTACCTTTGCAACCATTGCATGCCCGTTTATCAACTCCATCCCGATTTTGTTGGCTTCCCGCCGCGGTCTGAATTTGATCAGGATATGGTGGCCGTGGGAGGCGACTTGCGCATAGAGCGTTTGCTGGAAGCCTATTCCCGTGGAATTTTCCCTTGGTACAATGAGCCTGGCCAATTGCATTGGTATAGCCCCGAGGAGCGTTGTGTTTTGCCTGTCGAGTCGGTGGAGGTTTCGCATTCCATGCGTTCTATCTTTCGTAAGGGAGAGCTTACATTCAGCATGGATACGGCTTTTCGCCAAGTTATTGAAGCATGTCGCGAAGGAGAACGCGAAGGGCAAACATGGATTCACGATGAAATAGTGGAATCGTATGTTGCTCTGCATAAGCTCGGCGTGGCTCATTCGCTGGAGGTTTGGAATAAGCAAGTGTTAGTGGGAGGTCTCTATGGAGTATCGCTTGGGAATTTGTTTTTCGGAGAGAGTATGTTTTCCCGACAAGCGAATACCTCGAAGGCGGCGTTGATCACCTTGTGTCGTTTTTTGCCACGGCTTGATATTAATCTTATCGATTGCCAGGTCCCGAATGATCATTTAGTAAGCATGGGGGCCGTTGTTTGGCATCGCGACTATTTTCTGGACAAGGTCGAAAATGGTATACAACAACCAACCGCCTCAGGAAGCTGGCAGAAGGTATTTGCCGAATGGAATGTGAGTACAATAAACAATTCGGTTGGATAACTCAAGCTCTTGGATACGTTGCGAATGATAATTTTATTTTACTTCGCAATCGTATGAAACCAATTCCATTCTCTCCGCCGCGTATTGATCAAAAAACGATTGATGCTGTTACTGAAGTTCTCCTTTCCGGATGGATAACCACCGGACCGAAAACTCGTGAATTAGAGAGTCGCATTAACGAATACTGTGAGTCGAAGCGCACCTTGTGCTTGAATTCGTGGACGAACGCGGTTGAACTTGTATTGCGCTGGTATGGCGTGGGGCCCGGTGATGAAGTGATTGTTCCGGCATATACCTATTCAGCTACAGCGAACATTGTTTTGCACGTAGGTGCCAAGCCAGTAATGGTGGATGTAGAGAAGGGAAAGTTTACTATTGACGCAGCACAAATTGCCAAGCACATTACAAGTGCTACAAAGGTTATTATGCCTGTTGATATTGGCGGTATGCCTTGCGACTATGACTTCATTATGGAGTTGGTAAACAGCACTGAAGTGAAATCCACATTTAAGCCGGCCAATGAACGCCAACAACAGCTGGGTCGAATACTTGTGATTTCAGATGCCGCACACAGTTTCGGAGCCACGTATAAAGGTAAGAAGGTAGGCGGCCAGGCAGATGTGATGGGGTTTTCCTTTCATGCAGTAAAGAATTTGACGACAGCAGAAGGCGGTGCCATTACGTTGAACTTGCCGGCACCTTTCAATAATGACGATGTTTGGAGGTCAATCAACATATCGGCATTGCACGGACAAACAAAGGATGCGCTGACCAAGACACAGGCCGGTCAGTGGCGCTATGATATAGTAGAGGCGGGCTACAAGTGCAACATGACGGATATTCAAGCCGCCATCGGTCTTGTAGAATTGGATCGCTATGATAATGATACGCTCGTTCGCAGAAAGGCCATTTGCGTGCAGTACAATCAGAGGTTTGCTGCACAGACTTGGTTTAATGAACCTTTGTTCGAGACATCGGATGCAGAAAGTTGTTATCACCTTTATATGTTGCATGTGGACAATATGTCGGAGGCACAGCGTGATGAGGTTATTCGCCTCGTTGCAGAGCAGGGCATAGCGCTCAATGTTCACTTTCAACCCTTGCCTTTGTTATCGCTTTACAAAGGATTGGGGTATCGAATGGAAGATTATCCAAATGCTTGGCATCAGTATTCAGCAGAAATTTCGTTGCCTGTCTATTACAATTTAAGTGATGAAGACGTAGACCGAGTTGCCACAGCAGTTATTGAGGCGGTAAATACAGCGCTGAATGCATGATGAAAAGAGCGTTTGATATCGTTTTTGCTTTATTGATGCTTGTTCTTTTCCTGCCGTTGTTTGCAGGTATTTCATGTTGGATATTGTTCGATAGTAACGGTGGTGTTTTTTTTGGTCAGGAAAGGGTCGGAAAAGAAGGTAAAAATTTCCGGCTTTGGAAGTTCCGGACCATGCGTCCGCATTCGGAAAAGGCGGGCCAGCTTACGGTTGGATCAACCGATTCGCGCATCACAGGGGCCGGTTATTACTTGCGCAAGTTCAAAGTCGATGAGTTGCCGCAATTGTGGAATGTGGTGTTGGGCGATATGAGCGTTGTTGGTCCAAGACCGGAGGTTCCGCGTTACGTGGCTATGTATACAGAGGAGCAGAAACAGGTGCTGAGAATTCGTCCTGGAATAACGGATTATGCTTCGTTGCGTTATTTCGATGAAAGTGAGTTATTGGCAAAATCGGAAAATGCCGAGGATACTTATATCCGCGAGGTGATGCCCACCAAATTGGCTCTCAACCTCGAGTATGTTCGTTCACATACATTTTGGGGAGACATATCAATCATTGTTCAAACAGGCCTCCGGATAGTCAAAGCTTGATATAGACCTCACGAGGGTAGGGAGATTCCGTTTCCGATCGTATTAAGTCTAAAGTCTCGTACTTTGCACCTCCATTTTGAAACCACGTAAACGTTGATTATGAGAATTTTTACCTTGGCATTTATTGCAGTATTGGCATTAAACGTAAATGGTCAATTGCAGCCATTTGTTTACCAATGGTCGACCGAGCAACTTGAACAATTGCCCTTAGCCGAGCTCGCGACATTCAATCACGAGCAATTATTGGAAGAAGACACTCGATTGGAAAAGGCTGGTGGTCGCACGAACAATGGCCGAATCATACCCATTGGCCTCGACGAGCAAAATCTTGGTGTTTGGACGGCGCTTTCCAACGGCGACCGTGTTTGGCAGTATCGGTTCAAAAGCGAGGGAGCTAAAGGCGTAGCTGTTTACTTCGACGGGCTTTACATTCCGCAGGGTGCGGTCATGTTTTTATACGCAATGGATCGTAAAACATTTGTAGGACCATTTACCGTAGACGATTGCAATGCACACGGCTATTTTATGATGGGAGAGGTGCTGGGCGATGAGGCAATACTCGAATATTATGAGCCAGCCTCGGTAGTGGGAGTGCCCAATATTGGAATACAATCGGTTTGTCATATGTATCGGTATGTTTATGATTATTCCGATTATGCCGTTGAGGACAATACACGTGAATCAGATGCCTGTGAAGTCGACGTGAATTGTCCGGAAGGAGCTGAATGGACTGCTCAGCGTGATGCAGTAGTTCGCCTTGTAATCAATGATGGGGTTAACTCAGGCTTTTGCTCAGGTTCTATCGTCAACACCACCGCTCGTGACTGCCGGAAGTATTTGCTGACAGCACTGCACTGTGGTATTGGAGTTTCTGACTCTGAATGGTTGCAATGTACCGTTCGCTTCAAGTACCAAAGAACTGGCTGCGGAACAGGAACCACGACCACCAATAACAGAGTAGGGGTTTATCATTTGGCTGATAGCAATGACGGTGGAGGAAACAGTGGGTCAGATTTTCTGTTGCTTGAGGTAGAGGATGATTTGCCTTCGAACTACAATGTGTACTACGCAGGCTGGGATTCCAGGAGTGCTACACCCGCTGATGTGGTTGGGATACACCACCCGGCCGGCGACGTGAAGAAGATTTCGACAGCGACAACCATCGTGTCCGGCAGTTGGCCAGGTGGAGCACCAGGCCACCACTGGCGTGTAACCTGGATGCAAACCGAGACCAATCATGGCGTTACCGAAGGTGGCTCTTCAGGTTCACCCATTTTCAATGAGAACAAGCTAATCGTTGGTCAATTGACAGGGGGAGGATCATTTTGTACAAGTCCTACTGTGTCTGATTATTACGGTAAGATGGATAAGAATTGGGACGACAATCCGAATACAGCTGCTCAAAAGCTGAAGGAATGGCTCGATCCGATTGATAGTGGGGAATTGTTCATGAATGGATCTTATGAAGATGCCAACAATGCTGCCCAGCCTTGCATGCCATTGAGTGTGGAGGAGCGCGAGATTGCATTTTCGGATGTTCAGATTTTTCCTAGCATTGCGGATGATGTGTTAAATGTTCGTTGTTCCGAGTTCCGTCGTTTAAAAGAGTATCGAGTGTTTAATGCCCATGGTGCTTGGGTAACCTCTGCCCCGATACGTTCGGAGCGCGAAGAACTGGCTTGCGGCGCGTTTGCCTCCGGGGTCTACTTCATCACGTTTATCGCAGAAAACGGTACGCATCTTACTCAAAAGTTTGTGGTGGAGCACCGATAAAATAAACCTGAGTCGGTTGAAGACTTTCAGAATGCAATTTGACGGCTTTTGAAAAAAAGCGTTTACATTTGACCCAAACCCGAAAACAATGAAATTTGAAGTTATCCAAAAAGATAAGGTAGCCGTGATTGCTTCCAAGGTAGAGAAGCTAGATGCACTGCATGCTCCTGAATTGAAAAGTGAAATTGTCATGATGAATAAGGAAGGCCACAAGAACCTCATCATTGACCTTTCTGAAACACGCTATATCGACTCATCGGGTTTGAGCGCATTGTTGGTTGGTAACCGTCTGTGCCGCGACTCCAATGGTACTTTTGTCCTGTGTGGACTCCAAGACGCAGTGAAAAAGTTGATTGCTATCTCTCAGCTCGAAAGCGTTTTGAAAATTACACCAACCCAGAACGAAGCAGTTGACCTCGTTTATATGGAAGAAGTTGAACGCGATGTCTAAACCTTGACCGAATGAATAAATTTTTACTTTTCTTATCCTTATTTGTCTCCACGCTTTCTTTTGCTCAAGCCGATTGTGATGCAAGTTCGCATGACTTCGGTGATGTTGAGTATGGGGTTTATCCTGACACAGCCACAGGTATTGCTGATGGCGTTTTGAATGAGCCGTACTATCAGGTTATTTATATTAAGGTACCTATGGATGGAGGGGCAATCTCACCACTTTTTTCAGCTCTTACTTTGACCCAAGCTTCCTTGCTAGGAATTAATTACACTGATGCTAATGGCAATGAGTTACCTATAGAGAATCTGGGTCTAACCGTGACATGCAACCCGGCGAATTGCATTTTTGAGCCTGGACAACAGTATTGTGGAATCATTTCAGGAACGCCTAACCAGGTAGGAACCTTTCCTATTGAAATTCAAACTGAAATTGAGGGAACTTTGGGTCTAATTGAGGTGTCTAATGGATTTCCTTTTGGTGGTTACACATTTACGGTGAATGCCACGGCTTCGGTTTCTCAGTCAGCTGAAGCGCAAATCTCGATTCAACCTGCAACACCCAACCCGGCGAATAACGCTACACGCATAAACGTAGCTTTATCTGCCAATGAAACAGCAACATTGCGCTTGGTGAATATGGTTGGAGAGCAAGTGTTGGTGAAGAGCATTCAAGGAAAGCGCGGCGACAACATCGTTACGCTCGATGTAAACGATCTGCCTGCCGGTATTTATTTGTATTCGGTAGAAGCTGGTACCTACAAGACCACCCGCAAATTGGTGGTAGAACATTGATAAGTTAATCATTTCAAATATGAAAGCCGTCCCGTACCTTCGGGACGGTTTTTTTTTTATGACGTTCGAGGTAACCATATTAGGATGCGGCGCGGCTGCCCCAACCGGAAAGCACAGCCCTTCGGCGCAGGTGCTGAATATCCATGATAAGCTTTTTTTGGTTGATTGTGGTGAAGGCACTCAAATGCAAATGCGCAAGTTCAAAGTCAAAATGCAGCGCATTCATGAGGTGTTTATATCGCACATGCATGGCGATCATTACCTGGGGTTGATGGGCTTTATCTCGAGTATGCATTTACTGGGTAGGAAAGCGAAGCTCACCGTTTATGGTCCGCCCGAATTGAAGGAAATCCTGGAAATGCAACTCAGGGCATCACAAACATTTTTAGAATATCCTCTGGAGGTAATTGCTTGGTCGTCGGAAGAAAAGCAGTGTATCTACGACGACAAATCACTTCGCGTTTGGTCGTTTCCGTTGAAGCACCGCATTGATTGTTGCGGTTTTATTTTCGAAGAAAAGGAGCGGAAGCCCAAAATTACCAAGAGCTCAATAGCGCAATACAACTTAATGCCCAGCCAAATCATCCAGTTGAAAAATGGGAATTCGGTTGTGTTGGAAAATGGTGAAACCCTTGCCCCGGAGATAGTTTGTGAAGAGCCTGAACCGCCTAAGAGTTATGCATATTGCTCTGATACAGCCTTCAGCGAAAAGGTGATAGAAGCCGTTCAAGGCTGTACCACAATCTACCATGAATCAACATTTTTGGAATCGGAAGCTGAACGCGCAAAGGCAACTTTTCACAGCACTGCAAAGCAAGCGGCTACCGTGGCTCAGCGGGCCGGTACGAGGCGCCTTATCCTGGGGCACTTCAGTTCTCGCTATGCCGCCGATGACGATTTTAAAAGAGAAGCGGAAACCGTTTTCAAAACAGTGAGTTTAGCCAATGAAGGCGCTGTGTTCACGGTTCATTGAGTCTCTAAATCATTTCTACCTGTCGAGCTACTTTCTGGAGAATCTCGAATACCGTTTCGGCCATCACATTTTCACTGTCGAGAGTAGGGTTTATCTCGGTGAATTCGAGGCAGCAGGTTCGTTCGTTTTGAAGTAATTCCAGAATTAAGTCGGCCGCTTCGCGTTCATTGATTCCACCTTTAACCGGTGTTCCGGTGCCGCGGCTTACCGTTGGATCCATAGAGTCAACGTCGAAGCTGATGTAGATTCGGTCGCAGTGGCTGAGGTATTTCAGCAGCTCGCGACTCAGCTTGGTTACTCCTGTTTTGCGAACCTCATTGGTGGTAACCACTTTCACCTTGTTCTTTTTGATGAGAGCAGCCTCTTGTTCTTCGAAGTCGCGAAGGGTGATATAGATAAGGTCGCGGTATTCAATTTTGGGAGAGATATCGCCCACGTTTTTGAGCATTTCCCAGAGCTCAATGACTTCGTAGTCGATGTCGTTGACCTTCTCTTCAATGTTATCCTCGTTGAGTGCGGTTGAAAGGGGCATGCCGTGCAGGTTGCCACTCGGCGTAGTATATGGGCTGTGCAGGTCGGCGTGTGCATCGATCCAAATTACGCCCAGGCGTGATTCCGGATAGGCCATTTTGATTCCGGCAATTGTTCCACCGGCGCTGCTGTGGTCGCCGCTGATAAGCAATGGGAATCTGCCGTCGCGCAGGGTGTCACGCACAGCAGCTCCAACTCGCTCATACATTTTCAGCACACTGCGAATGTGGCGTGCATATCGGCTTCCCGGAGGAAGGTGCAACGCTTGGTTATCATTCGGAATAACAATCGACTTATAATTTCGGAAAAACTTGGAGCGGAAGTCGAGTGCGGCAATTTTCACGGCCTCTATTCCCAGGCTTGCACCGCGGGTACCGGCACCTACTTCGCTGGGAACTTCTATAAGTCGGATGTTCTTTTCTCGTTTCGTGGTCATGTGTCAAAGGTAAACTCTAAAATACGTTAGCGAATGCAAGAGTGTGCGAACTTTTCATTTCGCAGGTGTTGATGTAGCGTAAATTCGTGGCACTTAAAAAAGATATGATGAAGTTACTATTACTTCCGCTTATTGCGGTGCTTTCATTTCAAGCATATGCTCAAACCACTTGTGTGAATGGGATGGCAGGGGAGTATCCATGTCGCAACATGGACTTGATGAAGTTCATGACCCTGCAGGAATGTGGATGCGATCCGAACGGTAATACCAACGATGTGTGGGGCTGGGTAAGCCCGGTATCGGGAAAGGAGTTTGCTATTTTGGGTTGTGCTGAATTGACCTCGTTTATCGATGTTACTGATCCGGTCAATCCCATTCTCATAGGCACACTTCCTACCCATTCGGTAGGCAGTCTTTGGCGCGATGTAGAATCCAGAGGTAATTGGTTGTATGTAGTTAGTGAGGCACAAGGTCATGGTATGCAGATTTTTGACCTGACACAATTAGATGGTGTTGCCAGTCCTCCTGTTGTTTTTGCTGAAACCGCCCACTACGATTTCTTTTCCAATTGCCACACCGTGAACGTAGACCCTGTTTCAGGTTATGTGTACGCTTATGGAACGGACAGTTATAATGGTGGAGAGCATATTGTCAATGTTTCGGACCCACTAAACCCGGTGCTTGCAGGTGGTTATGACGCCAGTGGATACACTCACGATGGTTTTGCATGGACATATGATGGTCCTGATCCTGACTACGTAGGCCGTGAAATCGTAATTGCATGCAATGGACGCGGCAACAGCGAGAATGATAAGCTTGTTATTGTGGATGTGACCAATAAAACCGATTGTACACCCATCGGTGAATACAATTACAATGGTCAAGCGACCATTGGATATTTCCATCAAGGTTGGATAACCAAGAACAAGAAGTTCTTCCTGATGAACGATGAATTGGATGAAATGGCATTGGGGAATAACCAGGAGCCATACGGCACCAGAACGCACATCTTTAACATTACAAATTTGGATAATGTCACCTATCAAGGTTTTTATGAAAGCACAAGTCCCGCCATTGACCACAATCTTTACACGCTCGATCAATTTGTTTATGAAAGCAACTACCGCAGCGGTGTTCGTGTGCTAGATGCTATTCGCGTTGGCTCTTCCATTTTAAGTGAAGTCGCGTTTTTTGATCTGTATCCTGAAAATGATAACGCTCAATTTTCCGGGACCTGGAGTAACTATCCTTATTTGCCAAGTGGACTTGTGTTGGCAACGAGCATGTATGACGGGTTTTTCATCATGAAGCCAACTATTATAACTACCTCACAAGACAGCTGGGATCTTTGCAGCACAGACGATGTAGTATTTGAAATCGATATTAATGCTGAGTTGGCATTTCCATTGACTGTTGGTCTGAACGGCCTCGGTGGCGCCACTGCATCTGCCGCAGTCATCAACAATCAAGGGGTTGCAACCGTCACAATTACAGGTGTCTCGACCCTGAGTCCGGGCAACTATACTCCCAATCTTTTGCTCATCAGCAACTTCGGAGAGCAGTACGAAATCCCGCTGGAAGTGAATGTCTGCACCACGATTGACGTGTCTGAGTCAGTTTCATCGCAGGTGTCGGTGTTCCCTAATCCTGCTCAAGATGAACTGCAAATTCAATTGGTGAATCAGGTTGAAACAATCGAACTCTTCGATGCATTAGGCAAGCGACTAATGAGTATTGCTA